>Ga0316577_10000940_pt1 | contig 12928 bp, 10 predicted proteins | sample S5NA_FD_203073 | JGI IMG/M metagenome (GOLD analysis project Ga0316577, IMG submission 203073) | Rhizosphere microbial communities from salt marsh grasses in Alabama, United States - S5-7_050615r2r1 | ecosystem: Host-associated > Plants > Roots > Rhizosphere | place: USA: Alabama | collected... | reverse complement strand
AGCGACCCGGAGTGGTCCCGCCAATCTCCCGCCTCCCTGGCCATCGGCTACGAGATCTCCGTCACACCCATCCAGATGGTCATGGCCTATGGCGCCCTGGCGAACGGGGGCAAGCTCCTGGAGCCCCATCTGGTGAAAGAGCTCCGGGATCCCAGGGGAAGAGTCCTCTTCTCGCAGAAGCCCAGGGTGATTCGTCAGGTCATCTCCTCCACCCTGGCCCGTGAGATCTCGGAGGTCCTGGTGGACGTGGTCGAGGCCGGAACCGGGACCGAAGCTCAGCTGGCGACCTTTACCGTCGCCGGGAAGAGCGGCACCTCCCGTGCGTATGGCCCCGCCGGGTACGAGCGGGGAGAATACTACTCCTCCTTCGTTTGCTACTTCCCCGTGGAAGACCCCCAGCTGGTGGTCTTCGTGAAGCTCGATCGGCCTGAAGGCGCCTATTACGGTGGCGCAACGGCCGCACCTGTTACCCGGGCGACAATGGAGGCGGTGCTTGCCGCCCGCCATGCGCCCATCGACAGGGAAGCCCTCGCTTCCCTCACCCGGCGGCAGCCGAGGACAACTCCTTCTTCGGGGGCTCACTTCGCCTCATCCAATCTCCCCATTTCCCCTCCAGTCCGTACGCCCCGGACTCTCAACTCGCCGGAGACGGGCGCTGTTGTCCCCGACGTCTCCGGTTTGCCTCCTCGGCTCGCCGTCCGCCGGCTCCACGCCCGAGGCTTCCGGGTCATCCTGGAAGCCTCGGGCCCTGTCGCCAGAATCGATCCCAGCCCGGGCACTTCTCTGTCGCCGGGGGACACCGTCCGCCTGGTGGGGAGGGGGGCGCGGAATGAATAGACCCCCGTTGCCTCTGGAGATGGTGGCCGATCGCCTCCGGGGCGCCCAGCTGCTGCTGGAGACCCGGGGGCCTTTGGATATCGCCGTCACGGGGGTCAGCCAGGATTCCCGATCCGTCCTGCCCGGAGACCTCTTCCTGGCCTGGAAGGGCCTGGAGCACGACGCTCACGATTTCCTCCTGCAGGCCGTGGACGCCGGAGCGGTTGCCGCGGTGGTGGAACACCTCACCCCGGGCCTGGGAGTGACTCAGCTGCATGTCAGGGACGGTCGGCTGGGGGCGGCGCTGGCCGCCGACGCCATGATGGGCTCCCCATGGGAAGGGCTCTTCGTCGGCGGCGTCACGGGAACCAACGGGAAGACCACCACCGCCGTGCTGGCCCGGCACCTTCTTCAGAGCCGGGACGACGCCGTAGCCATCGGTACCCTGGGACTGGTGGAGAGGACCGGGAGAATACGTCCCGGCACGGAAGGCCTCACGACTCCCGGACCCGTTCAGATCGCGACCTGGGCCCGGGAACTGGCCGATTCGGGCGTGGGCGCCGTGATTCTGGAGGCCTCGTCCCACGCCCTCGCCCAATACCGCCTCGATGGCTTCCGGTTCGATGTGGTGGCCTTCACCAACCTGGGGCACGACCACCTGGACTACCACGCGGACCCCGGAGAGTACAGGGAAGCGAAGGCCCGGCTCCTGAGCCTCATGAAACCGGGGGGTTGGGCCGTGGTCTTCAAGGACGAGACGGGATGGGAGGGAGTTCCTTTCCCACGGGGTCAGACCCTGACGGTGGGGATCGACTCCGCCGCAGATTTCCGGGCCAGGGAGGTGGAGCTGTTGCCCAACGGCTCGAGGTTCCGCCTGTCGGGTGGCGAGGAAGAGGTGGTGGTGGAGCTTCCCCTCCTGGGCCGGTTCAACGTCGAGAATGCGTTGACGGCGGCGGGTGTCGCCTGGGCCGGCGGGATGAGCATCCCCGACATCGCCGCCGGTCTGTCGGACGCCCCCCAGATCCCGGGCCGCCTGGAGGTGGTGGTATCCCATCCCTTCACGGTGCTCATCGACTTTGCCCATACCCCCGACGCCCTGGAACGCGTGTTGACCACGCTGAAGCCCCTGGTGCAGGGACGTCTCGTGGTCCTCTTCGGGGCGGGGGGGGACCGGGATCGCGGGAAACGCCCCCGCATGGGGGAGGTAGTGGCCGATGGGGCGGATCTGGCCTTTGTGACCTCCGACAATCCCAGAACGGAGGATCCGGATCGGATCATCGACGACATCCTGGAGGGGATGAAGGGTGCGGTTTTCCGGCGCGTCACGGACCGGCGAGAAGCCATCGCGGCGGCCCTGGAGGAGATCCGCCCCGGGGACCTTCTTCTCCTGGCGGGGAAGGGACACGAATCCTACCAGGTTCTCGGGAGGGAGAAGCACCCATTCGACGAGGCGGCCATCGTCCGCGGGCTCTTGGGCCCAGGGAAGGGGGCCTCCCAATGACCTTCCTCTGGACGGACCTGGAGGTGCGGAAGGCCCTGGGCCTGAATCCTCAGCGCGCCTTGTCCGACCTGGTCTTCGAGCGAATCTGGACCGATAGCCGAACGGTGGAGCGGGGGGACCTCTTTCTGGCTCTCTCCGGCGAAAGGTTCGACGGCCACGACTTCGTGGCTGACGCCCTGGCACGTGGAGCCACGGGTGTGGTGGTGTCCCGGGAAGTCTCCACGGACGAAGGCGCCCGGATCTATCCGGTGAGAGACACCCTCTCGGCCCTGGGGCGGATGGCGCAGCATCGCCGCAGGGCTCTCAACGCCAGGGTCGTGGCCGTTACCGGCTCCTCGGGAAAGACCACCACGAAGGACCTCCTGGAGGGGGTCCTCACGGGAAGCTTCCGGGTCCACGCGACGCCGCGAAACCTCAACAACCGCATCGGCCTCCCCCAGACGATTCTCATGGCTCCCGACGATGCCCAGCTCCTCGTCCTGGAGATGGGAACGAACGAGCCCGGGGAGATCCGAGCCCTGACGGAGGTGGCGGAGCCGGAGCTGGGGGTCATCACCACGGTGGCGGAGACGCACCTGGAGAAGCTGGGGTCCGTGGAAGGGGTCCTCGAAGAGAAGCTGGATCTGTTCCGGGGAATCGGCGTCGGGGGCGTCGGGGTGGTGGGTGACGAGCCCGCAATCCTGCCGGACCGGGCGCGGCCGCTGGTGGGGGAGCTCCGTGTGGCGGGATGGACGGACCGGGCCGACCCGGAGTTTCGTCCCGCGGAGGCGGAGATCACCGAGAAGGGTTGTTTCCGGTTCCGGTGGATGGGAGAGAATGTCCGGCTGCGGATCCCCGGAAGGCACTCGGTCCAGAACGCTCTCCTGGCCCTGGCGGTCGCCCACAGCCTGGGGATTCCGGCGAGAGACGCGACGCGCCGGATCCAGAAGGTCGAGGCCCGGGGCATGCGGAGCGAGATCAGGGTTCTGGGCGGCTTGACCCTGCTCCTGGACTGTTACAACGCCAATCCGCAGAGCGTCCGTGCAGCTCTGGACCTCCTGGAGACCGTCCAGGTGCTGGGTCCCCGGGTAGCTGTTCTCGGGAGCATGCTGGAGTTGGGGGAGCGGGCGCGGATTCTCCACCGACAGGCTCTGGAAGACGCCCTTTCCCGGTCGGTAGACCTCGTCGTAGCCACCGGTCTCTTCGCGGAAGCGGCGCAATGGGTGGCCCCGGCGCCGGGTGCCCCCGAGCTGTTGGCCGTCTCGGGGATGAAGGAGGCGGAAGAGCTTCTTCTCGAGCGGCTGGGAGGGACGGAGGTCGTTCTCCTGAAGGCCTCCCGCGGCGTGGAGATGGAGACGCTGCTTCCGGCCCTGGAGGGTCGGTTCGGGCCCCCGGCACCGGCCTCGTCGGAGAGTTATGGGTCCCTCCCACCGGTCCCGCCGAGCCCGACGGCTCTCTGGGTCACCGGGCGAAGGGAGGGGTGAGATGCTCTATCACCTCCTCCCGCAGTTCGCCGACGTGCACATCCTCTTCAACGTCTTCCAGTATATCACCTTCCGGGCGGCGGGAGCGGCGGTGACGTCCCTGGTTCTGGCCTTCGTCCTCGGGCCCATGACCATCCGCTGGCTCACGCGACTGGAGGTGGGGCAGGTGGTCCGCGCGGACGGCCCCGAGACCCACCTGGACAAGGCCGGGACCCCCACCATGGGAGGGGCCCTCATCATCATGGCGGCCACCATCTCCACCCTCCTCTGGGCGCAACTCACGAACTGGTACACGATGTTCGCCCTCCTGGCCCTGGTGTGGATGGGGCTCCTGGGGTTCCTGGATGACTACCTCAAGGTGGTCCGGGGCCGCTCTCAGGGTCTGGTGGCCCGGTACAAGATGGCGGGGCAGCTCGTCTTCGGCCTTGGTCTGGGGGTCATGCTCGTGGCTCGGCCCATATCGGGCGACGTCCTGCCGAACTGGACCATGGTCCCGTTCTTCGCCGACTGGGTGGCGGTCTTCTGGGTCCCGGCCTACGTGGGCTTCGTGGCCCTGGTGGTGACCGGAAGCTCCAACGCGGTGAACCTCACCGACGGGCTGGACGGCCTGGCCGCAGGCCTGACGGCCATCTCCGCCGCCACATTTGGGGTCTTCGCCTATCTCATCGGCCGGACCGACGCCTCCGGATACCTGGGACTCTTCTACCTCCACGGGGCCGGAGAGCTCACCATCTTCGCCGTGGCCCTGGCCGGGGCCGCCCTGGGCTTCCTCTGGTTCAACGCACACCCGGCAGAGGTCTTCATGGGAGACACGGGCTCCCTGGCCCTGGGAGGCGCAATCGGCGTCATGGCCATCCTCCTCAAGACGGAGTTTCTCCTGGTCATCGTCGGAGGCGTTTTCGTCCTCGAAGCCCTCTCCTCGATGCTCCAGATCTACTGGTTCAAACACACCGCCCGGAAGTACGGCGTCGGGCGGAGGATTTTTCGCATGGCCCCCCTCCATCACCACTTCGAGAAGCTGGGGTGGGCGGAGAGCAAGGTCGTGATCCGGTTTTGGATCCTCGGAATCCTCTTCGCCATGATCGGCTTCAGCACGCTGAAGATCCGATGAGGTGGAGGGAAAGCGGAACCGCGGGGCCGAAGGCCGAAGCCCCCGGAGCGGCAGATGAAGCCACTGGATGGAAAGACCATCTCGATCCTGGGCCTTGGAGCCAGCGGGGTAGCCGCGGCCCGGCTGGCCCTCGCGAAGGGAGGAAGAGTCTATGTCTCGGACAGGCACGCTGAACCCTCAATTGCAGCTCGTGGAGCCGATCTCCGAAGTCTGGGAGCCCGGGTGGAGCTGGGAGGGCACGATCTGGAACGACTGGCCCGGTCAGATACCCTGGTGGTCAGTCCTGGAATCCCCCCGAACGCTCCGGTGCTCCAGGCCCTCCGGGCTCGCGGACGCCGATGGGTATCCGAGCCTGAGTTCGCCTTTCGGTTCCTCGCTGGTCCACTGATCGCCGTGACGGGAACCAACGGGAAGACCACCACGGCGGCCCTCACTGCCCACCTACTCCGGCACGGAGGGCTCCAGGTCGGGCTCGGGGGGAACATCGGCGCCGCCTTCGGACCGCCGGCCTCGGGTCTGGCGCTGATGGAGCCGGTCCCGGACTGGTTCGTGGTGGAGGTCTCCTCGTTCCAGCTGGCGGATATCGTGGACTTCTCCCCCACCATCGGCGTGGTGACCAACCTGGCTCCGGACCACCTCGACCGGTACGAGAGTGTGGAGGCCTATTATTCCGACAAGGCCCGACTCTTCGACAATGCCACCCCTTCGAGCCGGTGGGTCCTGAACGGGGACGATACGGCGGTGGAGGAGCTGGCTGGCGATGCCTCGGGCACTCGCTTCCGATTCAGCGCTGCCGGGGACCTCGAGGCCGACGCGGTTCTCCAGGGGGCCGCACTGATGCTCAGGGGGGGCTTAGATGACACAGCGGGGCAGGGGGATTCTCCCACTGCCGGGCACTCCCGCACCGGAGAGCCGGCCCACGGGTCGGCGGCCCGCTGGACCCGGCTCCTCCTTCGAGACGATCTGCCCCTCCTGGGGCGCCACAACGCCGCCAATGCCCTCTCCGCTGCCCTGACGGCGGCCCTTGCCGGGGCTCCGGTGGCAGGGCTCCCGGAGGGCATGCTGAGCTTCCCACCCCTTCCGCACCGCCTCGAACCCGTGGGAACGGCCTATGGGCTCCATTGGGTGAACGACTCGAAGGCCACCAACGTCTCGGCCACGGTCAGCGCCCTGGAGAGCCTGGAGGGTCCTCTCGTTCTCCTCATGGGAGGAAAGGACAAGGGAGAGGATCTCCGGTCCCTGAAGGTCGCGATGCATCCCGGGGTGCGGGGTGTGGTCCTGTATGGGGAGGCCCGGGCTCGAATGCATGCGGCCCTGGCAGGGACGCCGAATCTCCGGAGCGTGGACGGCTCCTTCGAGGAGGCGGTGACAGCGGCCCGGGAGATGGCTGAGCCCGGCGACCTCGTCCTCCTCTCTCCGGCTTGCTCCTCCTTCGACATGTTCGAGAACTACGAGGCCAGGGGCCGCAGGTTCACCGTCCTGGCCCGGGGAGGGTCGTGAGATGGCCCGCCGCCCCCTCAACGTGGCCCCAGCCGGCCCCATGACCCTTCCCGAGACGGGGTTGGGGCGGGGGTGGGAGCCGGCCGTGCTCATGGGGGTCACGCTCCTCCTCTTCGCCTTCGGCCTCGTGACGCTCTACAGCGCGTCGCAGGTGCAGGCCCTGCGGGCCGGCGTTCCGGACTACTATTACGTCCTCAAACAGGCCACCGGCGGGGCCCTGGGGCTGGGTGGAATGGTGATACTCTCCCGGGTCCCCTACCAATGGTGGAGGACCTTGGCCTGGCCGCTTCTCCTGGTGGCCTGGGTCCTGCTCATGCTCCTGGTCATCCCCGGCACGGAGCAGATCGCACCCCGGATCAACGGGGCGCGGCGCTGGCTCCAGGTGGGCCTCACGGTGCAGCCCTCGGATCTGGCCAAGATGGCCCTGGTGGTCTGGACGGCGGCCCTTGCCGTGAAGAAGCAGCCGCATTTCAAGAGCCTCCGGAAGGGTCTCGGGCCCTTCCTCCTCATCTGGGCAGCCCTCCTTCTCCCCATCGCGGCGGAGCCGGACTTCTCCACGGCCTGCCTCATCGGCCTCCTGGTGGGTATGGTGGTGTTCGTAGCGGGGGGCAGGCTCGCCCATTTCGCCTTCCTTGGGCTCCTCCTGCTCCCCGTCGTATGGGTCCAGCTCGGCGTCGGTTTCCGGGTGCAGCGGCTGGCGGCGTTCCTCAATCCATCCGCTGACGTGGGGGGGGCGGGGTATCAGGTCCATCAATCTCTCATCGCCATCGGCTCGGGGGGACTCACCGGTGTAGGATTCGGTGAGGGCCGGCAGAAGTACGGATTCCTGCCGGAGCCCCACAACGACTTCATCTTTGCCATGATCGGCGAAGAGTGGGGCCTCGTGGGCATTCTCTTTGTGGTGAGCCTGTACCTCACCCTGATCCTCGTGGGGTTCCGTATCGCCCGACGGGCGCCGGACCTCTTCGGGGAGCTTCTGGCCGTGGGGTTCACCAGCCTCATTGCCCTTCATGCGGTGTTGCACATGTGTGTGGGGCTCGGGCTCGTCCCAACCACCGGGCTGGCCCTACCACTGGTCTCGTATGGGCGATCGAACCTCCTGGTGACCCTCGCTTCCGTGGGGATCGTGATGGCGGTGGCCCGGGCAGACGGGGAGAAAAGGAGGGCGAGTGGCTAGGACACCGTCCCTTTCTGCCTCCAGGGAGAGCGTGGGCAACAACGGGTCTCCTCGAGCCTGGTCAGACGATGCACCGAACGGGAGTCGGGAGGTCGCCGTCTTCTCGGGCGGAGGAACCGGGGGGCACCTCTATCCCGCCATGACCCTGGCTTCCGGGCTCCAGCGCCTCTGCCCCGGGATCCGACCCTTCTTTGTCGGGGCCCGGGGCGGGCTGGAGGCTCGGGTCCTTCCCGAGAGAGGCTTCGATCACCTCCTCATCCCCGTCCAGGGTTTCCGGAGAGGCGCCTTCCTGCCCAACCTCGGGGTCCTGGCGAACCTGTTCCGGTCCCTCGTCCTCACCGGAGAAGCTTTCAGCCGTCTTCGCCCGGTGATGGTGGTGGTGACGGGAGGATACGCCGGGGGACCTGCCGGTCTGATGGCGGGGCTCATGGGGATACCGCTGGCCCTGCAGGAGCAGAACGCCGAGCCTGGTGTCACCACTCGGATTCTGAGCCGCTGGTCCAGACAGATTCACCTCGCATTTCCGGAGGCCCGGGAGCGCCTCCCGGCTCGGGCCAGAGGTCGGGCCAAGGTGTCCGGCAACCCCATCCGGACCCCCACCCGGACCGACGCGGCAGAAGCCCGTACCCGTTTCGGACTGGATCCTCGGGCCAGGGTGGTCCTGGTCGTAGGGGGAAGTCAGGGGAGCCTGGCCCTGAACGACGCCGTGCTGGAGATGGTGCGGGGAATGGTCGCCGGATCATTCCGGCGCCCGCCGGATGTGCAGGTTCTGTGGGGCACGGGAACGGCTCACCTGGACCGGATCAAGGAGGAACTGAAGGCGCAGGGCGATCCGGCCTGGGTCAGGGTCCAGGGCTACTTCCACGAGATGCCCCGGGCGCTGGACGCAGCGACCCTGGCCGTGAGTCGGTCGGGCGCCATGGCGACCTCGGAGCTTCTCGCCTGGGGCCTCCCGGCGGTTCTCGTGCCACTCCCCACCGCCGCGGCGGACCACCAGTCCAGGAATGCGGAGAGCCTGGAGAAGGCCGGTGTGGCGCTTCACGTCCCTGAGTCCCGCCTCTCTCCTTCGAGCCTGTGGGAAGCCATCCAGTCCCTCCTCGCCGATTCCGGGAGGCTCGAGGCCATGGGGCGGGCCGCCACGGAGTGGGCGAAGCCCGAGGCTGCCACTTCCATCGTCACCGACCTCGCCACCCTTCTTCCATGCTGGGAGGGAGGGTCGAGATGAGCCATCTGGAGCTCCTGACCAGGACGCCGGGCCGGATCCATTTCATGGGTGTGGCAGGGGCGGGCATGATCTCCCTCGCGGAGCTTCTCCTCCGGAATGGGCGGGAGGTGACGGGGTGCGATGCCCAGGCGGATCCCGCGGCCCGAGCGCTGGCCTCCTTTGGAGGCGTCGTCTTCCAGGGACACGATCCGGACCACGTGGAGGACGCCATCGCTCTCATCGTGACCCCGGCCGTGCCCTCCGACCATCCAGAGATCCTGCGGGCTCGGGAGCTGGGCATTCCGGTGTTGAAGCGGGCAGAGCTACTGGGGGCATGGGTGGCACAGGGGCGGACCGTGGCGGTGGCGGGGACCCACGGAAAGACTACCACCACCGCCATGGCCACAGAGATGTTCGCGGCCGCCGGGATGAACCCTACGGGCTTCGTGGGGGGGCGGGTGAACGCGTGGAAGTCCAATCTCCGTCTCGGGGGCTCTGAGCTCTTCGTGGTAGAGGCGGACGAATACGATCGATCCTTCCACCACCTTCGGCCTCACGTCGCGGTGGTGACGAACCTGGAGGCGGATCACCTGGACGTCTACGGGGACCTCCAGGGGGTATGGGACGCCTTCAACGTCTTCCTGGACGGGGTGCCCGCCGAGGGCCACGTCGCGGTCTGCGGGGATGACCACGGTGCGGCCGCCCTCCTGCCTGCCCTGGGAGCCCGGGGATGCTCCTATGGACTGAACCCGGGGTCCCAGCTCAGGGCCGTGGAGATTCGGGAGAACGGAAAGAAGACCGTGTTCGGGGTCGTGGAGAGGGGGGCGCCCCAGGGAGAAATCACCTTGAAGGTCCCCGGTGTCCACAACGTGAGGAACGCGCTGGGGGCGGCGGCGGCAGCCCGCTTCCTGGGGGTGGAATGGGATCGGATCCGGGAGGGCTTGCGGCGGTTCAAGGGTGTGGATCGCAGGTTCCAGATTCTCGGGGCCGAGAATGGGATCACCGTGGTGGATGATTACGCACACCACCCCACGGAGATCCAGGCTACCATCTTGGCGGCCCGGACCCGGTTCCCCGGCCGTCGGATCGTTGCGGTGTTCCAGCCTCACCTGTACAGCCGCACCCGAGACTTCGCGGCCGAGTTCGGGCGTGCACTGGCCAACGCCGACGAGGTATGGGTTTCGGAAGTGTACCCCGCACGGGAGGCCCCCATCCCGGGGGTCTCCGGGGTGCTGGTGGCGCAGGCGACATTGGATGCGGGAGCGGAGCATGTGTTCTTTCACCCGGAGCTCTCCGAGTTCCCCCATGCCCTCCTCAGCTCCCTTCGTCCCGGCGATGTCTGCCTGACGCTGGGGGCCGGATCCATCGAGTTCCTGGGGGGAGACGTCCTGACGGCGCTTCGGGGCCCCGGGTGGGACGATGACCGGGAGATGCCGGAATGAGACGCTGGCTTGCCTTCGTCTTCGTCCTGGGAGTGGCCGTGGCTCTGGCCGGAGCCCTGGCTCGGGTGCCGGAGGCCCTGGCGGGTGTGGAGGCCTTTCGGATCCGGGAGATCCGTCTGGAGGGCAACCGCTTCCTCTCTCGAGAGGAGGCCGCGAAGGCCGCTGCGATTTCACCTCTCGCCAGCGTCTGGGACGACCTGGACCCCATCGAAGCGCGGCTGAGAGCCCACCCGCTGGTGGCGGATGTGAAGGCGAAACGCCGCTTCCCCGGGACCCTCGTCCTGGAAGTGGTGGAACGCCAACCCGTTGCTCTGGTTCCAAACCCCACCCTCGAGCCCGTGGATGGCCTGGGGACGATCCTTCCCATCGATCCGGCGGTGCACCACCTGGACCTTCCCATAATCAATCTGTGGGGAGACGGGGAAGGAGCGGCCTTGACGGCTGCGCAACGGAGACTGGTAGCGGGGGAGATCACCCGCCTGGCGCAGTGGGACCCGGAACTCGTCGCCGGACTCTCGGAAGTCACCCTGGATCCCAGGGGCGATCTCAGGGCCGAGGTGTGGCGCCGGGATGATCAGGGAGAGACCTGGGACCTTCCCGTCACCCTTCGCTTCCGCCCCAACCTCTCCAGTGGCCGTGTTCAGGAAGGGCTCCGTGCACTGGGAGACGCGATGGGTCGATTCGGAGGCACTGTCGTTGCCGGCCTGGACCTCCGTTACGCCGACCAGGTGGTGGTCCGGCTGGACCGGACCCGAGGGAGTTGACCATGCGTGCAAACCTCATCGCCGCTCTGGACATCGGAACCACGAAGACCTGTGCGGTCATCGGCGAGCTGTCGGCTGAGTCCAGCAGGCATCCCGGATTGAAGGTCCTGGGGGTCGGTCAGGCCCGAACCTCGGGGATGCGACGGGAAGTGGTGACGCACATCGAAGAGACCACGGACTCGGTGAAGAAGGCCTTGAAGGAAGCCGAGCTCATGGCCGGCGTCACCGTGGACAGAGTCTACGCCGGGATCGCCGGAGACCACATTCAGGCCTTCTCCTCGACGGGCGTGGTGGCCGTCGGCGGGGAAGAGGTGGCGCCACAGGATGTGGGCCGTGTGCACGAGGTCGCCAGGGCCATCGCTCTTCCCCCGGACCGGGAGCTTCTCCACGCCATCCCCCAGGAGTACATGGTAGACCACCAGGGGGGGATCAAAGACCCCGTGGGAATGGCCGGGACCCGCCTGGAAGCTGAGGTCTACCTGGTGACTTCAGCATCGGCCTCCACTACGAACATCCGAAAGGCCGTCTCCAGGGCCGGCTTCCGCGTCCAGGAGCTGGTCCTGGAACCCCTGGCGTCGGCCCGTGCCGTCTTGACGGAGGACGAGAAGGAAGTCGGAGTGGCCATGGTGGAGCTGGGGGGAGGGACCACCGATCTCGCCGTCTACTACGAGGGGAAGATCCGACATGTGGGAGTCCTCCCGTTTGGAGGCCTCACCGTCACCAACGACCTGGTCAAAGGGCTCTCCATTCCTTTCGCTGAAGCCCAGCGGGCGAAGGAGCAGTACGGCGCCGCCTTCGCCCAGATGGTAGATCCGCAGGAGACCGTTGAGCTCCCGGGCCCCAGCCCCGGTCAGCGTCGGCACGTGGCGAGGGAACTGATCGCCCATATCGTCGAGCAGCGGCTGGACGAGATGTTCGGACTGGTCCAGGGGGAGCTGGAGCAGACCGAGCTCATGGACAAGCTGGGTGCCGGCATCGTCCTCACGGGTGGGACCACCACCATTCCCGGGATCGTGGACCTGGCTCAACAGGTGTTCGCTGCACCCGTTCGGGCCGGTGTGCCCGGGGAGGGGCTCACCGGCCTGGCGGATTCGGTGGCCTTCCCGCGTTTCGCCACCGTGGCAGGCTTGGCTCTCTACGGTGCCGATCGATTCATGGAAACCGGGGAAGGCGCCTCCACCCTCACCTCGGGTGTGGTGGCAAAGATCCTCGCATGGCTCAAGGAGTTCTTCTGATGTTCCCGGGGGAGGGGTCCCGGGGCACCAGCGAAGGCTGTTCCCTTTCATTTCACGCAATGGTGTCTGCTCACACCAAGTCCCGGAGGTACACATGATGATCTTCGAATTCGAGGAAACCCCTGTCCGCAACGCCCGCATGAAAGTCATCGGCGTAGGGGGGGCCGGTGGGAACGCGGTGAACCGCATGATCGACGAGGACCTGGAGGGTGTGGAGTTCATCTCCGCCAACACCGATGCACAGGTGCTGAAGAGCTCCAGGGCGCAGGTCACGATCCAGTTGGGCAAGAAGCTCACCCGGGGGCTCGGGGCCGGGGCCCGGCCCGAGATCGGCCGGCAGGCCCTTCACGAGAGTCAGGACGAGGTCCGAAAGGCGCTGGAAGGGGCGGACCTGGTCTTCATCACCGCCGGAATGGGGGGGGGAACCGGGACCGGTGCGGGTCCCATCATTGGAGAAATCGCCCGGGAGCTGGGGGCTCTGACCATCGGGATCGTCACCCGGCCCTTCTCCTTCGAAGGGAAGAAGCGGATGCGGCAGGCCGAACAAGGGCTCGCCGAGCTTCGCCGGACGGTGGATACGATGATCGTGGTGCCCAACGATCGCCTTCTGAGCGTGGTCGGGAAGGGGACATCGTTCCGGGAGGCGCTGAAGAAGGCCGACGAGGTCCTCCTGCATGCAACCCAGGGGATCAGTGACCTCATCAGAGTGAGCGGG
>Ga0316577_10000939_pt1 | contig 12937 bp, 11 predicted proteins | sample S5NA_FD_203073 | JGI IMG/M metagenome (GOLD analysis project Ga0316577, IMG submission 203073) | Rhizosphere microbial communities from salt marsh grasses in Alabama, United States - S5-7_050615r2r1 | ecosystem: Host-associated > Plants > Roots > Rhizosphere | place: USA: Alabama | collected... | reverse complement strand
TTTGTCGGTCATACTTCCCCCACCCCCTCACTTCCCATCTTCTCTGCTGCCAGCTGGACCGCCTCGACGATGTGCTGGTAGCCCGTACAGCGGCAGAGATTGCCGGCGAGGGCCTCTCGAATCTCGTCCTCCTCTGGATCGGGGTGCTCCTCTAGGAACGGGATCATGGTCATCAAGATGCCCGGCGTGCAGTAGCCGCACTGGGCGCCGTGGGCTTCCACGAACGCTTCCTGCAAGGGATGCAGGTCCTCCGGCGTGCCCAGGGCTTCGACCGTCGTGACCTCGTGGCCATCGGCCTGTATGGCGAACATCAGGCAGGAACGCGCCGGCTGGCCGTCGAAAAGCACCGTGCAGGCGCCGCACACGCCATGCTCGCAGCCTACGTGCGTGCCGGTCAGGCCCAGATCGTGCCGCAAGAAGTCGCTCAGCAGCAGCCTGGGCTCGACCCTGCGCTCGTAGCGGGACCCGTTCACGGTGACGGTGATCTGATATTCGTTGTTCATGCTCCACTCCTGTCCTGTGCTCGCAGAAACGCCTGCGCCAGCGCCCGCTGGCCCAGGACCTTCACCAGGTGGCGGCGGTAGTCCGCCGAAGCGTTGATGTCGCTCTGCGGGTCGACGTCCGCGTCCCCTGCCGTCTCGGCCGCCTCGCGGATGGCCTCTGGCGTCGGTACCTCGCCCTGCAGGACGGCCACCGCCTGCTTGGCCTCCACCGGCCCCTCGCCAACGCTAAAGAACACCAGGCGTGTGCCGTCGGCCCGGCCCTGTTTGTCGAGGGCGGCGACAGCTGCCACGCCGACCAGGGCAAAGTCATGGTGGCGGCGGGCGACCTCTAGGAAGGACCAGCCACTGTGGGCTGGCAGCGGCGGCACGTGGACTTCGAGCAGGAGCTCATCCGGCTCGAGAAGGGTGGTAAAGAGCCCGACAAAGAACTCATCGGCCGGAACCCAGCGCTCGCCCCGGGCCTTGCTGCCGATGCGGAACCTTGCCCCTAGCGCCACGCTGGCGCCGACCAGCTCGGCCGAGGGGTCGGCGTGGGCAATGCTGCCCCCGAACGTGCCCCGGCTGCGCACAGCTGGATAGGCGACTTTGGGCATGGCTTCGTAGATCATGGGCGCCCGGCTGGCCACGGTGGGATCCCGCTCTACGACGGCCTGGCGGGTTGTGGCCCCGATGCGCACGCCGCCATCCCGCGTGGGCTCGATGTAGGCCAGGTCCGGGATGCGGTTGATATCCACGATGACCCCGGGCTGGGCCAGGCGAAAATTCATCATCGGGACTAGGCTCTGCCCGCCCGCCAATACCTTGGCGGCCCAGCCGTGCTCGGCCAGCCGGGTCAGGGCTTCCTCGGTGGTGGTCGGTGCCAAATACTCAAAAGGAGCTGGCTTCATGTACGTTCTACCTCCTATGGTTGTGATCTCAACCGCTCGTACCAGAACGGGGAGGCAGCGCCACGGCCGCCCTTCCACAGCTGGTACGTAAGCTGCATGTGGCCCAGGTGCAGGGCCGTGTGGTCCACAATGTGCAGGATGCACCAGCGCACCGGCACGGTGCGCCCCCGTGCCTCCCGCGTCCCCTCCAAGTCCTCCGGCTGCAGCGCAGCAAAGACCTCCGCTGTCTCGGCTGCGACCTGCTCCAGGCGCGTCACCAGTTCGGCGGCCCCCAGGCCGCGCACCTCGAATTCGGCGTCTCGGTCACGGCTGGGCGGATGCCCGGCCACGATCTCCCCTATCCAGAAGTGTTCCGCGCCGGCGATGTGCGTCGCCAGCACCGCCAGCGAGTTGGTGGTGCCCTCGACCTTTTCCTCACCCGGCGCCGGAGCCACCCCTGGCAAGGGGCGCCAATCGAGTGCTTCCTGTGGCAGTCCGGCGAGGAGTCCGGCGGCCTGCCCTCTCAGATCGTCGATCCGCTGTAGATAGTTCTCCAGTTCAGACAACAACGCCCTCCACTCCTAGCGCAGAATGACAACTGCGACTACCCTGTACCATTCCGCCGTGGGTGCAGCCATTCCGGCAATACCCGCGCCAGGAAATCGACAAAGCCCGTAGGTTGGCGCCCTAGCAGGCAGGCCAGGACGTTCGGGTTGCCCCAGAAACCATGCCGTTCATAGTACTCGAACATCTGCACCAACGTCTCGACCTGGTATGCGCCCAGGCCTGCTGCCTGCGCCTGCGCGCGCCAGGCCGCCAGGGGTACAGCTTGGGCTTGGACCGCTCGCCCAAGCTGTTGCCCCATTAGGTTGGCCACTTCTACCTGGCTCAAGGTTTCCGGACCGCTCAGCTCGTAGGTCGCGCCCTTGTGGCCGGGCTCGGTCAGCACCTCTGCCGCCACGTGGGCCACGTCTTCGAGGTCGACCATGCCCAGTCGCGTGTCGACGGCGTAGGGCACTGGGTACCGGCCCTCTTGCACGATGCTCTCCCGGTAGCCTAGCACGTTCTGCATATAGGGCGCCGGCTGCAGGATGGTGTAGTCCAACCTCGAGGCAAAGAGCTGCTCCTCGACCCGCATTTTGAGCCAGTGGTGCGGCATCGCTTCGACCTGCGGATGCAACACCGAGTGATAGACAAAGTGCTGCACCCCAGCCTTCCGGGCAGCCGCGATGGCGGTCTCGCCGATGGCGAGCTCATCAGGGTGCATGTTAGGGCAGATGTGATACACTGCCCGTGCGCCGTTCATCGCCCGGTCCAAGGCCGCCGGATCGCGCATGTCGCCCGAGACGGCCTCGTGCGCGCCCAGGCTCCGGACCGGGCCTTCCTGCTCAGGCCGGTGGACCAGGGCCCACACCGGCTGCCCGCTGGCCGCCAGCGCAGCGATCACCGCCCGTCCCGTCTTGCCCGCCGCCCCCGTAACGACAATCATCTGAGGTACAGGATACTGGATATCGGATACTGGATATTCAGCGCTGCCTCCTCCATCCAAGTATCCAATACCCAATATCCAATCTCTAATCTCCTTCCCGAAACGCCACAAACCGGCCCCACATCGAGGCGCATTCCATGCCCTTCTGCAGGTAGCAGCCGATGTAGTAGCGGCCACTGGGCGCGGTGGCGATGTCGCCGCCCAGGTTCTCGGCGTGGACGATCTTCTTGGGGAAGAGATTCAGGTGGGTATCCTGGTAGAACTCGTCCAGCGGATACATCTCGTCCCAGTCCTTGCCGAACGACTCGATCAGCTTGCGGTTGGCCTCCTCAAAGGTCTTGGGGTGCCAGATGCGCTGGATGGTGTTCATCGGATGGTCCTGGCTGACCGCGTCCACGCCCAGCCACTTCAGCTTCTTGTCCACACACCACTGGGCAAAGTCGGGAGAGGGCCCGGGATGGCGGATCATGTAGCGGAACTCGTCCGAGTCGGGGCTGTTCCAGCCATACTTGTGCCAGCCCGTCTTGGTGATGAGGATATCGCCCTCGTGGACGTCGACGACCGACTCGATCATCTCCGGAGTATAGACGCTGGCATCACTCACCAGGTGCGAAATGTCGGCGATGACGCCCGGGCCGACCCACTCCTCGAGCGGGACCTGGCCGATGGTCCGGCCTGCCGGCCAGAAGTGCTTCTCGCCGTCCATATGGGTCGCCAGGTGGAAGCTGGCCTTGCACATCGAGCTGTTGCGACCCAGGCCAAAGCTCTGGCCCCCCACGCGCTTGATGAACTTGACCGACAGCGGCTCATAGTTCGCCCACTGCGGGGTCATGACGCTGAAGGGCAGGGTCAGGTCCAGCATCTCGGCCGAGTCCATGATCTGGAAGAACTCGTCCTCGTCCATCCCCTCAGGGGCCTGCATGGCCGCCACGCGCGACCAGGCCGCTTCGACCTCCATGAAGGGGATGGGCATGATCATCAGCCAGGCCCGCTGGCCGTTCAGATCGTCGACCTGGCCGACGATCGACTCGACGAGCAGCAGCCCGGCTTTGGGCATCGTGCTGTGCGTCAGCTGGTAGTACTCGTCGGGCGGGAACATCTCGTCCCACGTCTTGCCATATTCGGCCTGCAGCTTGGCCTCTGCCTTCTCGAACTCGCTGGCGTGCATGTAGCGCAGGTTGGTGTTCATGGGATGCTCGGCGCAGCCACAGTCCACGCCGATGGCCTTGAGCTCCATGTCCAGGGCCCACTGGAAGAACTCGGGCGAGGGCCCCGGATGCCGGAGGAGGAACCCAAACTCCTTGGACTCCACGCCGCCCTGGGCCTTGGGGTTGAACACGTCCGGCTCGTCCCACGAATAGCGGTGGTAGCCGGTATTGATGATGAGGATGTCGCCCTTCTTGACGTCCGCCCGGCTAGTGATCATCTCTGGTGTATACAAGCTGTAGTCGGAAACCATGTCAGAGATGTCGACAACGACGCCAGGTCCGCATAGTTCCTTCAGCGAGATGTCGCTGATGGCGCGTGCGCCGGAGTGAAAAGCGCGCTCCCCCACGAGATGCGTGCCCACAGAGTTGCTCCAGCGGATCAACTGGCCATTGGCCCCCAGCCCGCCGCCATACGCCCCGGTGACGCGCTTAAAGAAGTGGATCTCCAGCGCCTTGTCCCCCGGCCAGGGCGGTGTAAAGATGCTGCACCCCTGCGTCAAATCGTACAACTTGGCCGAATCCATGATCTTGATGAATTGTTCTCGGTTCATTTTATCGTCTCCCTCCATTATCGGGTCAGTGATTGATACTGGATATTAGGTATTGGATATTGGCGCAGACTCGAGCCAGTGAAGTCCTTGGTCTGTGAGAAAGGGATCCTCGGCTTCTTTGGGCTGCGCTGCATACTCCGGTTCCGCCTCGCGGACTCCTTTGGCTTGGGACCTGCCCGGGTGTCGCTGAGACTTGATCATCGCCGCAAAGCTATTCAGCTGGCGGGCGAGATCCGTGAGCCTGGTTGTCTGCTCCTGAACACCGCTTGACGACATGAGTGTGCGCTCGCGTGCCCGATTCAGCCAGTACTTCGTCTCAAAGAGGCTTCCCCGAGCGTAGTACAGACACTGCAGCTTCTCGCCGTAATGAAATCGCCCATACGCTTCCGCGACATTAGCACCGATCGAGTCCACCGCCCGGACCAATTGCTTGCCCACCGTGTCTCGCGCAAAAACCTCCCAGCCACTGACTTGCTTCCAGACCCCGTCTGCCACCTCCTCTGCCTGCTGCAATACGCGAAGCTCCTCAAACTCCAGCGCCATCGCTCCCTCCAATAACTAATCCCCAATACCCAATACCCAATCTCCAATCTCCAATCTCCAATATCCAGTATCCCGTCCCCAATTCCCATTCCCTAATGTCTAGTATCCATACCTCTCCGCAAACGCCACCACCGCATCCTCAAACATCTCCATCGGCGGCCGCACTAGCCCGGCGCCCACCTGGCCAACGCCCGGATCCTTGTGGGCGATGCCCGTATTCACCCGCGGCGTGATGCCTTTTTCCACGACCTTGCGGATGTCGACGCCCGTCGGCGTACCGCGGAAGTCCAGCGGCGGGATGGTAAAGTACTTGTGCTCAGCGACGCAGATCTCGTACATCTCTAGCGTAGCGTCGATGGCGTCCTGCGGCGTGCCGCTGACGAACGTCACGATGGCCGGCGCGCTTGCCATGGCAAAGCCGCCGATGCCGGCCGTCTCGGTAATCGTGCTGTCGCCGATGTCGCCGCTGGCATCCTCCGCCGTAAAGCCGGGGAAGTAGAGGCCCTGCGGGGTAGCCACCGGCGCGGTGAACCACTGGTCGCCCAGGCCGCTGACCCGGATGCCAAAGTCTGTGCCGTTGCGGGCCATGATCGTCACTACCGTGCTGCCCTCCACGCCGTGGGCGGCGTCGGCCATGCCCTTGCAGGCGGCCATCACCGGGTTGAGCACCGTCAGCGCGTTGTCGCCCATGAACTTCAGGATCTCGGCTGCCGTCTCTGGATCGGGTGCCGCTTTGGCCACGAATGGTGCCAGGCGCGTCGTGAACAGGATCGACCCTGCCTTGTTGCGGTTGTGGCCCTCGTCGCCCATGTGCAGCGCCTCGGCCAGCAGGGCGCGGATGTCGATGCCCCCGCTATCCTCGATGGCGTCGGCCAGCACCGGGCCCATGACGTCCTCCATCCAGTGCAGCTTGTTCAGCACCTCCTCGCTATAGGCGCCGTACCGCAGCACCTTGCCATAGCCCTCGTTCAGACCCGAGTAGGACTTGTTGCCGTGCGTCTTGTTGTCCAGGATATAGACCGACATGTGCGGGCTGATCAGCCCCGCCATCGGCCCCGCTGCCCCGTGATGGTGGCAGGGCTCCAGGTCCACCTCGCCCGAAGTGACCAGGCGCTCGGCATCGTCCATGTCCTTGGCCTTGCCCTCAAAGATCAGCGCCCCGGTGATCGCGCCGCGCATGGGCCCGGAGGCCCGCTCCCACGTGATCGGCGGACCGGCGTGCAGTAGTAGGTTCTCGCGCATCCCCGGCACGACGTCGATGGCCTTTTCCAGGCCAACCACCGTGGGCCGCGCCTCCATCATCCGCTCAACAGCTGTCGCATTCGCTCTCTCGATGTCCATGGCTTCCTCCCAATCTCTAGTCTTCAATCTCTATTATCCAGTATCCCATCCCCCTACCTCAACCGCTCCCCCGGCTCAAAACGCGACCTGGCCTCTTTGAGGATCTCCTCATAGAGCGCCAGGTTGCGGTCCTGGAGGTGGTCAAAGACCTGCGGGCTCTTGCTGCCCCACGTCACGTAGCGCAGCGGATCGGGGTCCAGCTTGGCGGCAATGATCTCCTCGCCGCCGCGGGCCTGGGCCAGGCGCCAGGCGATGGGGGTCACGATCATGCTGTGACCAAAATAGTAACTGCCGCCCGCGTCCGGTCCCACGGCGTTGGTCGCGACCACGTAGACGTGGTTGTCGTAGGCCCGGGCGCAGTTGGTAATGTACCAGATGTCGTAACTGCGCAGCAAGGCCGACGGCCGGAGGATGATCTCAGCGCCCTTGACGGCCAGCAGCCGCGAGAGCTCGGGAAAGTCCCCGTCGTAGCAGATGATCATGCCGATGCTGCCCAGCTCGGTCTCAAAGACATTGGCCTGGTTGCCCAGCGTCACCCAGCCGCCACAGTCCGCTCGCTCCAGGGGGAAGGGATGGGTCTTGTCATAGATGCCAATGATCTCCCCGTCCGGCCCGATCAGGATCGATGAGTTGTAGACCGTGCCCCGCTCCGGGCCGCGCCGGTAGGAGGGCCAGACGACGTGGACGCCGTAGGCCTTGGCCGCGGCCTGGATCTCTTTGGTGATGCGTCCCGGCGCCTCGTCGACCAGGTCCCACAGCGCTTCCGCGCTTAGCCCTGTCACAAAGCTGGTGGTCACCGTCTCTGGAAAGACGACCAGTTCGGCCTCGTACTCTTTGACTGCCCTCTCCAGCCAGGCCACCCCCTTCTCCACGTTGCCCTGAACGTCGTTGGGTGTGACCGCGATCTGTACACAGGCAGCAGTGAATTCCTTCATCGCTGCGTCCTTTCTAGGTCGACGCTGACACTTATTCGCGTCGTTTCATACGTTCCAGGATGGCCATCAGGCGCTCGTTGCCGCCGGCGGGGGGGCGCCAGTCGACGTGGATCGCGTCGGCGCCCTGGTTCTGCAGGCTCTCGGCGAACGACTCCACCCCGACGTTGATGGCGGCCAGTGGGGGGCGGAGCACGGACAGGGGAACCTCTGCTAGCGTGCGTTCCGTAGCCTCGCCCTGCCTGGCGCGCAGCAGGCGGCCCACGTACCGCACCGCGGTGTCGTTGCTGGTCTCCACCCGTGCCCCGGCCTCGCGGAGCTGGGCCATCTGCGATTCCAGCCCCTGCGGGTCCTCGTCGGTGCCGACGACCACGGCCACCACCTCCAGGTGGCGGCCGGCCGCTTCCGCTGTGGCCCGGGCCTGTTTGATGGCCGGTGCCAGCTCGGCGGCGGGGTCTGGGTGCGCCCCGTCGCCCAGGACCACATCCAGCAGGATAACGGCGGTCGTCGGGTCCTCGGCCTCCTGCTGCAGGCGCCGTATCCGCAGGTCGTTGTCCATCATGGGGTGCAGCCGGCCGACGGTGAACTCGTCCTCGCCCAGGTCCACGATGGTATGCTCCTGGCCGACCATCGAGTTCTTCAGGCGGTTTTCTGCCACCAAGGGCACGTTGGAATAGACCCTCGGCAGGTAATCTTGCAGGAGCAGCAGGGTCTCGTAGGCGAGGGTGCCCCCCGAGAAGAGCCCCCGCAAATAGCGCTGCTCGTCGGTAAAGGCAGCGGTGTCTGGCAATGTTGCGCTGCTTGCGCCGCCTCGCTGGGCCAGCTGGACTGCCAGCTCGGCTGCCTCGTCAAAGGTGGTGGCAAAGTGCAGGTTGTCCACGCGCCGGACGGCCCGCCTATACCCGATCATGTCGACGACGACCGGTTTGCCCGCGGCCCGGGCCGCCTCCAGCAGTTGCTCAGCCACAGCTGGGGCTGGCGGCTTGGAAACCAGCACAAGGACCTCCGTCTCGGGGTCGCGGCGCAGGAGGTCGAGTCCCTGGTGGGCCGTCACCGCCCCCACCGCTTCCGACAGGTCCCGGCCGCCGGTTCCCAGGGCCTGGCTGATCCCACCGCCCATCTGGTGGATGCGGGCACTCACCTGCTGTAGACCGGTCCCCGAGGCGGCCACCATGCCGATGGCTCCCCGGCGGACCCGGTTGGCAAAGCCCAGGCCCACACCGTTGATGATCGCCGTGCCGCAGTCCGGGCCCATAACGAGCAGGCCGAGCTCGGCGGCCTGTGTCTTCAGGGAAACCTCGTCCTCGAGGGATACATTGTCGCTGTAGAGAAAGACGTTCTTGTCGAGGCGCAGCGCCTCGCGCGCCACGCCGGCCGCGTAGCGACCGGGGACCGAAATAAGGACCCACTGGGCCTGGGGCAGAGCCTGGGCTGCCGAGTCCAGGCTCTTGGGCAGATAGCCGCGCCGAGTGGTGGTGCTGCTGCGGCGCTTGGCGAGCAGGGCGTCTACCTGGCTCAGGGCCTCCTGGGCTGCTGCCTCATCGCCGGCTTTGACCACGATGATCAGATCGTCGGCCACGGCACCCTCGGCCTCCGCGGTGAGCAGGCCCGTCTGCTCTAGGATCTCTTTGTTGGCCTCGGTACCCATGACCACCCCGGCATCCAGGACGTCGGGTAGGGCAGCCAGGGCGCGCTGCAACTGCATCAGGACGACAGAATCGTAATATGCGCCCGATCGAATTTCCGATTGGGTGACTCCCATGGGCCCCTCCCGAGTGTCGATCTGCTGCGGAGTGATTTGATGGCTTGTCACAAAGGTGACCACCGCCATCGGTTGGTCCTCGTGCGGCAATCAAGTATACCACGAGCGCCACGGGCTGTCAATTTGATTTTGAGGCACCAAGCGCCAGGGACCTCAGGGCCGTGCTCACCCTCTGTGTGTGACACGGTGCTCGTTTCAGCCGAGGGCGGGCCCGGCGCAAACCAGCACGGCGGCCCGCCCTCGCGGTGGGAACAGTGGTGGTTAGAACCACCTGCGATTCAACGGTCGGCTACCACTGCAGCAGCCGGACCACATCATACTCGGTATCAGGCGTGGCTGGTGTACCGAACCGGGCATTGACGGCATACAGCGCATTGCCGAACCCGGCCACAGTAGTGGGGATGTCAAAGTTCTCGTTGGTCAGGGTGCCGACGACCTCACCACTGTACAGATCCGGCGCGAGCTGCACGACGGCGATCTCGTTTAGCTGGTTCTGCACCACGTATAGGGTCTTGCCCTCCAGCAACAGCCCATCGCCGAAGTTGACTGTTGCGCCACCCAGTTCGATCTCGATGGTTTCTTCGAACTCTGTATCGAAGCGATACAGGGCTCCCAGCCCGCTGTGCACCAGGATCAGGACCTTGCCGTCCGGCGTGGCTTCGATGCCGTTGGCGTTAAAGCCTGCGGCGCCAAACTCGGCTGGCAGCGCGATGGTCTCCACTATGCCCGGCGGTGGCAGACTGCCATCCGGCGCCAGCGGCAGCCGGTAGAGCTGTGCCTGGAAACTGTCGGTGAAGTAGGCGGCGTCTTTGGTCACGATCACGTCGTTGACAAAGCCAGCCCCGCGCAGTGTCAGGTTGTACTTGGCCACGCTTTCGCCCGTGATGGTGTCGTAGACGTAGGCCTCCCCCAGGGTCTGGCCAGCCACGAACAGATAGTCCGTTCGCGGGTCGAACGCCAGGCCGACTGCGATCCGGCCGTCCGGGGGCGCATCGACCAGGATCTCGCCCGCGCCCGTGCGGTAGTCACCCTTATAGATAGAGCCGTCGGCCAGCGAGCCGACATAGAAGTCGGTGCCCCGACCGGAGACGATGCCCTCGGGCTGCCAGCCATTGGGCAGGGGTATCACCTCAGGGAAAGGCCTTGCTGGGGCAGCCCACACAGGTACCACAGCCAGTGCTAGCAACATCAGCACGATCGAGATGGTCACAGGGGTACGGGCAGTCGCCGCGCGCCGCCGGTTGAGAGACTTGGAACGGTACATAATCCACCTCCTCAAGGTTTTGGGATACTGCAAGAATAGCGGCTTTCTTCTGATCCGCGTCGTCGGGAAGGTGGACAGACAATGTCCGAGAAGGGAGGTCTTGGTCCCAGAACTGCAGGTAACAACGGTGGGAGGTGCCTCTTCGCAGGGGCCATTATAGCATAAGGGGGCGGTATGTCAAGTAGGGGCGAGGCATGCCCGCCAGACTATCGCTCAGGCAGACTTCGTACGCGGCTCGGAAGACGCGACTATGGCCCAGGCGCCTACTGGAATGCCTCGCCCTAAGAGTCTGGTACGATGGATCGCGCTAGAATACCCCGCGGGCTCTCAGCTCGGCGATCTGTTCCGGCGAATAGCCCAGGTGCTCGGCCAGGATCCCGTCTGTGTGCTCTCCAAGACGAGGAGGCGGGCGGCGCACCGCCGCCGGTGTATCCGAGAGCTTGTAGGGGAACCCAGGCATGCGTACCGGACCGGCACTTGGATGGTCTACCTCGAGCACCATCTCCCGGGCCTCGGCCTGGGGGTGGTCGAAGACCTCCCGGACCGTGTTGATCGGTCCGCACGGCAGCCCGGCCTTGGACAGCTCCGCCAGCCACGCCTCCGCATCCCGCGCCGCAAAGGCCCGGTTCAGCTCGGGCACCATTGCCGCACGGTTTGCAACGCGCTCGCTGTTGGAGGCGAATCGCGGATCTTTAGCCAGGTCGGGCCGATCGATGACGCGGCACAGGGTCAGCCACTGCCCCTGGTTGGCTGCGGCCAGCCCGAACCAGCGGTCCCGGGCGCGGAAGGCCTCGTACGGGGCGATGTTGGGATGGGCATTGCCCAGGCGCCGAGGCGGCTCGCCCCCGATCAGGTAGTTGGAGGCGACGTTGGTCAGCAGCGCGGCCTGGGTATCCAGCAGGGAGACGTCGACCAACTGCCCCTGGCCCGTAGCGTCGCGGGCCCGCAGGGCGGCCAGGATGGCCGTCGCGGCAAACATGCCGGCCGTGATATCCACGATGGGCACCCCGACCCGGTAGGGCGGTCCCTCCTCGGGACCCGTAATGCCCATCATGCCCCCTTCGGCCTGGATGACAAAATCATAGCCCGGCCGCTTGGCATGGGGGCCTGTACGGCCGTAGCCGCTGATCGAGCAATAGACCAGGCCCGGGTTCGCGGCCTTCAGGTTGTCATAACCCAAGCCCAGCTCGTCGAGGGCCCCCGTGCGAAAGTTCTCCACCACGGCGTCGGCGCCCGCGGCGAGGTCACGCACGATGGCCTGGCCCTCCGGGCTCTTCAGGTTGACCGTGATGCTGCGCTTGTTGCGGTTGGCGGCGAGAAAGTAGGCCGACTCGCCAGGGTAGGGGCCGTAAGCTTCGCCCACGAAGGGTGGTCCCCAGCCGCGGCTCTCGTCGCCGCGTCCGGGGCGCTCGACCTTGACCACGTCTGCGCCCAGGTCGCCGAGCATCATCGTGCAGAACGGCCCGGCCAGGGCCCGGGTCAGGTCTACAACGCGCATCCCCTCCAGTGGCTGCTCCATCCCTTCCTCCTTCACTCCCCGTCGTGAACGCTGCTCATCGGTGTCCGGCTGCGGGCCAGGTGCCCCGGCAGCAAGGAGTATACCATGTAAGTTGGAGGGCAGCAAGGGTACTGTGATTGCCCACAAGTCGAAACCGGGGGTGATTTCGCCAGCGAAACAGCAGCGATTCGACCACACCCATGTTCTTTTCAGGGTGGCGTGGTCGCATCTCTAGCTGACAGAATGACTTATGGGCAATCGCCGAAACAAATCACGCCGCTCGTGACGTCCCGTGGAGTTCGGCCTCCTTTTGTTTGTCTCCGTTCTCCTGATCCACGCCCATAGTGAAGGCGGCTAACCCGGCAAGGCCGCCCAATTGCATCGATTCCACGGCGGTGCTGGGCACAATCACGATGGTAGAGTTCTGCTTCAGCCCTTCGTACAGCATGTTCATGGCCCTTAGGTGAAAGGCCGTAGGATTGTTGACGTAGGTCTTGGCTGCTTCTCCAAACTTCTCTGCCACCTGTCGTTCCGAATCTCCCAAGACCACCCGCGCCTGGCGCTCCCTTTCTGCCTGGGCCTGCATCGACATGGCGTTCTCCAGGGCAGAGGGAATCAGCACATCTTTGATCTCCACCGAAATCACGCGAATGCCCCATGGCTCGGTTCGTTCGTCGATGATCTCTTGCAGTTGGTCCCCAATCCTTTGCCTGCCTTCCAGCATGTCCGAAAGCATGGTCTTGCCGATGACATCGCGCAAGGCCGTCTGCGAAGCCCAGCCTATGGCGCTCTGATAGTCGGCCACATCGAGAGCTGCCTTCTGGGGATCCACGACTTGCCAGAATAGCACCGCGGCCACGTCCACTGGCACGGTGTCTTTGGTCAGTGTTCTCTCTGCGGTGAAAGAAGTCGTAAGCACGCGGGTGTCAATCCAGTAGGGCACAGCATCGACAATTGGGATAATGAGGAACGGCCCTGGC
>Ga0316577_10000936_pt1 | contig 12955 bp, 7 predicted proteins | sample S5NA_FD_203073 | JGI IMG/M metagenome (GOLD analysis project Ga0316577, IMG submission 203073) | Rhizosphere microbial communities from salt marsh grasses in Alabama, United States - S5-7_050615r2r1 | ecosystem: Host-associated > Plants > Roots > Rhizosphere | place: USA: Alabama | collected... | reverse complement strand
GGCCCGTCATCCGGCCATCGAGATGATTATTCTGACAACGTACGACGACGACGCCCATATCCTGCAAGGGCTCCGGGCAGGAGCGCGCGGCTACCTGCTGAAAGATGCAGGCCGCAACGCGCTCTTCAACGCCGTACGCGCTGCGGCACGGGGTCAGTCGCTGCTGCCTCCCGAGGTCCTAGCGGCCCTGCTTGCCCACAGGGAAACGCAGGAGCGCGCCGAAGGTGAGGGCTTGTCGCAGCGGGAGCAAGAGGTACTCCGCCTTTTGGTGACAGGTGCGTCAAACAGAGAGATAGCGGTCGAGCTAGAGATCACAGAGCGAACGGTGAAAGCCCACGTTACGAACATTCTGAACAAGCTGGGCGCAAACTCGCGGACCGAAGCGGCAGTTGTCGCCATACGCAGGGGTCTCGTATCGAAATGAAGCTGAAATGGATCATTGTACAACCAAAGAGGAGGCTGTGATGCGTGCTACGAAATCTCGTTTTCTTAGGATCCTGGTCCTGCTGGGCATGGTGCTCCTACCTGCACTCTCCGCATGTGGCGGAGAGACGGAAAGTGTGTCAGTGACGGCCTCGCCAGAGGTGTCTACGCCGGACACCGTATCGGCGGAGGGGGTGGTTCTACCTATCAAGAAGGTGGAGTTGAGTTTCGAGGGTTCTGGCCGCGTAGATAGAATCCTGGTGGGCGAAGGGGACCACGTTGTTGCTGGCCAGGAGTTGGCCGTGCTGGTCACCCGTGACCTCGAACAGGCCGTGGCGCAAGCGGAGGCCCATCTTGAGTCAGCTCAGGCGCAGTTGACCAAGGCTCACGCCGGCGCGCGGCCCGAGGAAATCGCTGAAGCGGAGGCCGGGTTGGCCATCGCGCAGGCCGCATCCACTGCCGCTTCAGAAGCACTGGCGGTCGCCGAATCCGAAGTGACCGAGGCAGAGGCGAATGAGCGCGCGGCTAAGGATGGGATCGCCATCGCCGAGAGTCAGCTGGCATCGGCCCAGGCCGCTTATGAGGCGGCACGGGCAGCTTACAACAAGCTCACGTCTCAGCCGACCGAGCGAGATGTACAGATCGCTGAAAAGCAAGTGGAGCTCGCCAAAAACCAGGTGTGGGATACGCAGCTTATGCAGGACGTCGGCCAGTCCCAAGAAGGCGAAGCAGAAATGGGTGAGATTGGAGTGCAGATCGCCGAGCTCAACCTCGAGAAGGTGAAAGCCGGCGCCCGGCCAGAAGATATCGCTGAGGCAAAAGGGCTCATGGAGCAGACCGCGGCCAATGTCAAGGTCGCTGAGGCGCGGGTGGCCAGGACTCGAGCCCTGGCGACCCAGGCACAGATGGGACGCCAAGCCGCCGAGAGCGGGTTGATGCAGGTCAAGGCTCAGGCAGTAAGGGCCGAGGCACAGACGTTGCAGGCTCAAGCGCAGCTCGATCTGGCAAGTGCGGGCAGCCGCGTGGAAGATATCGCCGCTGCAGAGGCACAGGTGAAGCAGGCCGAGGCATCACTGGCCAAGGCCCAGAACGATCTGGAAGACGCGCTGCTCAAGGCGCCGTTTGACGGCATCGTTGGGGAGGTCCTGATCGATGAAGGGGACATAGTCGCCCCGCAACTCGTGGCCATGCAGTTTGGCGACCTGCAGCGGCTCCGGGTCGAGACGAGAGACCTCAGTGAGATGGATGTGGCCAGGGTACAGATCGGCCAGCCCGCGACGATCATCGTCGATGCCCTGGAGGGAGAGGAGATGCCGGCGATCGTAGCCAGCATCGCACCTCTGGCCACGACGGTGCGCGGCGATGCGTGCTATAGGGTGACCCTGGATCTAGAGCCCGGAAGCGAGGCCGACCTGCGCTGGGGAATGAGTACCTTGGTCGAGATCGATACGGGGCGCTACACCTCGCCAACACAAGACGAGAACGCACTATCCGTGTCCGGCGACGGCATCGTTTCGGCGCAGGCGATCATTGTCCCGCACAAGAGGGCCGACCTCAGCTTCAAGTCATCCGGGCGTGTGCAGGAGATACTCGTGTCCGAGGGTGATCTGATCACAGCCGGACAGCCGCTGGTCCAGCTTGAGACACGGAATCTGGAACAGATCGTCCTCCAGGCTGAGGCTGGGCTTGTGCAGGCACAGGCCAGTCTGTCCAAGGCGCAAGCGGGCGCCCGGCCAGAAGAAGTGTCGCTGGCTGAGGCCGCAGTAACCATCGCCGAGGCCAATGCGCGCTCCGCTGAGGCCGCCGTAGCAGTAGCGGAAGCCAAGATGGCCATTGCGGAAGCCGCTGCCACGGCCGCACAGGCCGAAAGCGACATGGCAGAAGCCCAGATGGCGGTGATGAAGGGTGCATTGAGCGCGGCGCAGGCCAAACTCGATAAGGCCACCAATGGTCCTACAGAGTTGGATATTCAGATTGCCGAGCGCCAGGTCGACCAGGCAGCGGCCGCCTTGAACATCATCGAGCTCATCAGGCCTGCGGCGAGACGCTACCTCTTGGGCGCGCTGGCGGAAAACCAGGTGCAGGTGGAAATCGCCCAGCTGCAGTTGGCGGGCGTGAAGGCAGGTACCGGAGCAGAGGATTTGGCGGCAGCGCAGGCGGCAGTGACACAGGCCGTCTCGGACCTTCAGGCCGCTAGAGGTCAGTTCTCGCAGGCAGAGGCACAGGAATCGGTGGCACAGGCCCAACTGCGGACCGCTGAGGCTCAGGCAGCTCAGACCCGTGCTGAGGTGGAGGTGGCCAAAGCCCAAGTTCGGCAGGCACAGGCCGAGCTATCTACCCTGAAGGCTGGAAGCCGTGAGGAGGATATCGCGGCGGCTACAGCTGACGTAGCGGCCGCTACAGCAGCCCTCGCGTCTGCCAAGAATGCCCTGGGAGACGCGACGCTAAAGGCTGTGTTCGATGGAACGGTGGGCGCCGTTTGGGTGGACGAAGGCGAATTGGTGCAGCCAGCGGATCCGGTTATCACGCTGGGGGATCTCAGCCACCTCCGGGCCGACACCGAGGATCTGTCCGAAGTGGACATCGGCCGGATCCAGGTGGGCCAGCGAGCAGCAGTGACGGTGGATGCCCTCGATGGCCAGGTGCTCCCGGGCTCGGTATCTCGCATCTCCCCAGTCGCCACCGAGCGGCGCGGAGACACTGTCTACAAGATCAGCCTCGACTTGGACGCGCAGTCCAGTGCGAGCTTGCGCTGGGGCATGACTGCCTTTGTGGAGATCGACACGCTCTCCCAGCCAGATGCGTCGTCAGACGCCGTGCCGGAGCAGATCAGCCTGATGGCCACGGCCTGGGCTGACACTTCGGTCATTGCCGGCGAGACGGCGAGCAAGTATCCATGAAAGCTAACCGCAGTCGCTTTCAAGAAAGATGGCAGACATTTGAAAGGCGACGGCAATCAATGTATGATGCGCGGTATTCGCAGACCCTCAGGGAGACGCAGTTGGGCACTCCCGAAGCGGTGCAGCTTTGGAAGCAATTTGGTCTGAATGAACGTCAACGACGTTGCGTTCGACACCTGGTACAACGTGGGCCAGCGCCTGCGCGTGGTGATTCAAACAACGAGAGACACTGAGATCTAGGAGGTACTAGCTTGGGCCTACGGCGTGGGTTCGTGAGTGTGCGACGCACCACCTCGATGGCGCTGGGTTCGCTTCGCGCCCGGCCGTTGCGATCGGTGCTGACGACCGTTGGCGTCATCCTGGGGGTGGCGGTCATCCTGGCTATCAGCACCACCAATGTCAGCACCCTGGCAACTCTGACAGATGTTTTTAGCCAGGCCTCGGGCAAGGCCCACCTGACGATCACCGCTGCGGATGCCAGTTCCCAGGGGTTCTCAGAGGACACGCTGGGGCGGATCTCGAGGGTGGACGGCGTGGAGGCACTGGTGCCCGTCCTCCAGGGCCAGGCATCGCTGGCCGAGGGAGCCTCGTCCGCGCAGACGGAGCTGAGCATGTTTGGCGCGGCGGCGGGCGAGCTGATGATCTACGGGGTGGACCCCAGCCTGGATGAGCTGGCGCGAAATTACAAGATCCTCGAAGGGACCTTCCTGTCTCCCGATCTGGACACATATGACATCGTCCTGGTCAAGAACTTCGCCGACGACAAAGAGATACGCCTGGGCAATGAAGTAACACTCGTCACCCCGGGGGGCACAGCCAGGTTTCGTGTCGTGGGCCTGATCGACAGAGAAGGGCCCGGGCAGCTTAACAACGGTGGGTTCGGCGCGATTCCCTTGCAGGCGGCACAGGAAGTCTTTCTCCGTGGAGGGGATCTGGATCAGATCGATGTGGTGGCCAAACCCGATGCCGTGGCTGGCGTGGCACTGGAAACACTGAAGGACACATTGCAGGCGCGTCTGGGTGCCGACTATACGGTCATGTACCCGGCGGCTCAGGGCCAGCGCGTGTCGCAGATGCTCAGCGGCTACCAAATGGGCCTGAATATGTTCAGCGCCATTGCCATTTTCGTCGGCGGGTTCCTGGTGTACAACGCTTTCTCAATGACCGTCGTGGAGCGCACGCGCGAGATCGGGATGTTGCGCACCCTGGGGATGACGCGGGGGCAGGTCCTGAATCAGATCCTCGCCGAGGCCGCTGTCATCGGCGTGCTAGGTTCACTCCTGGGCATCGGCGCCGGAGTCGCGCTGTCCCAGGGGCTGATACGGGTGATGGAGCTGGTCATTGGTCAAGATGTCGCGACGGTGCGCGTTCCTGCGTCGGGCATCGCTGCTGCGTTGCTCGTCGGTGTGAGTGTCACGCTCGTCGCTGCGGCCATTCCTGCCCGGCAAGCCGGGCGCGTTTCGCCGCTCGAGGCCCTGCGTGTGCGTGGCAACGTGCGCGAGGGATGGTTCATCCGGCAGGGGTGGCTGGCCGGGACGATCCTCCTGGTAGTCTCGGTGCTCCTGATGGTGACGGCACCCTTCCCCGCGCCCGTGCAGGAGCCGATGCGCAACATGATGGTCATGACACTGTTTCTGGCCGGCACGCTGTTGATCCCTGCTGTCGTCAGCGTCGCAGAACGCGCAGTGCGTCCCATCCTTCGTCGTCTCTATGGATCAGAGGGCCAGTTGGGCAGCCGGAACGTGCAGCGAGCACGCCTGCGCACGGCCTTGACAGTTGCTGCCTTGATGACCGGCGTCGCCATGGTCTTGAGCATCCGGGCCGTGACTGCAGCCTTCAGCCAGGACATTAGTTCCTGGATCCAGAAGTACATCGGCGGGGACGTATACGTGCACTCAGCGGTCAACATGCGCGCCGACCTGGCGCGCCGGTTGAATTCGGTAGAGGGTGTCGCTGCCGTGACACCGCTCCGCTACCTGGAGGTGAAGCGGGCCCTCCCCGGCGGGGGTAGCGACAGGTTGACCTTGATGGCGGTCGACCCGAGTTCCTATCGCTACGTCACTTCCTTTGTCTTCAGCGGCGAGCAGCAGGACGACCCCGCCCAGTTGGCGGATCGACTGGCGGCGGGCGACACAGTGTTTATCTCCAGCGTGCTCTCAGAGAAGTATGGGCTTGGACCGGGCGATACGCTTAGGCTGGCCACACGGAGAGGTGAGCGTGACTTTGAGATTGTGGCAGTGGTGGTGGACTTCTACAACCAGGGTCTTGTCGTCCAGGGCAGTTGGAAGGACCTGCGGCGCTACTTTGGTGTGAACGACGTGAGCGCGTTTCTGCTCAAGACAGAGCCGGGCCATTCGCCAATGGAAGTGCGCGAGCGCATCGAGGAACTATATGGACGCAGACAGCACCTCACAGTCGAGTCGAATGAGGCCATCCAGACGCGCGTATTGCGTTTGATTGCCCAAACCACCAGCCTCTTTGACGTTATGTCCATAATCACCATGATGGTCGCCGCCCTGGGTGTGATCAATACCTTGACCATGAATGTGATGGAGCGCACGCGCGAGATCGGGATGCTGCGTAGTATGGGTATGACCGGGCGGCAGATTGCGAAGATGATCTTGGCCGAGGCGGGCATGATGGGTGTGGTGGGCGGGGTCCTGGGCATCCTCTTTGGAGTGCTCATGTCACGCACGGCGCTGACCAGCATGAATCGCATGGCTGGCTTCCGGCTGGCGTTCACGCTTCCCGTGGAAGGGGTGGTGGTCAGCTTGGTCCTTGCCTTGGTGATCTCTCAGCTCGCTGCGCTGTGGCCGGCCCGCCGGGCTGCCCGTCTCCGCATCATCGAGTCCATCCAGTTCGAGTAAGGGGAATTCAGCTGCTGGTACCATTTACGGACCTGCCAGCGGAAGGGGAATATGACAGCCAGTGCTCGCTCTGACTACATCGCCGCAGCAAGAGCGCAGGTCGTACTAGTGTGGAGATCGAAGTGAAATAACCGTGTGCTCTCATTCGGCGAGACACCAGAACGCGCTACACAGGCTACCACTTGGAGGGCAACATGAGTCGCTATGTGATCGATCTGTCCAGCCGGAGCGCGCTGCAGCCAGGACTTACTGGCGGCAAGGGCGCCGGGCTGGCTCAGCTGTGCCAGCAACAGTGTCAGGTACCCGCCGGCTTTGTTATCACCACACGTGCCTTTCAGGAACTGGATCTGGATGGCCGGCTCGTGGCTTTTAGCAAAGGGAGCCCTCCCTCCCTGACAGAGTTTGTGCGTATCCGCGACCAGGTGATGGCTGCGCCCATCCCCAGCCACGTGCAGCGCCAGATCGAGCGCGCCTACGTAAAGCTCGGCGGACGGGTGGCAGTTCGCTCCTCGATGGCCGGTGAGGATGGCGGCGCGGCCTCATTCGCCGGCCAGCTGGACACGGTCCTGGACGTGGCAGGCGAGGCAGCACTTCTCCAGGCTGTAAGAACCTGCTGGGCTTCGTTGTTCAATTCCCGCCTGTGGCACTATCGGCAACAGGTCGATGCGGCCAAAGCCGCCCCTGACCTGCCGATTCCCCCAATGGCGGTGGTCGTCCAGCACATGATCGAGGCCCAAGCGGCGGGGGTGGCCTTCAGCGCCGACCCGATCACTGGCGAGCGCCACGTCGTGATCGAAGCCGTTGCCGGCCTGGGCGCGGCACTGGTCCAAGGGCTTGTGGAGCCTGATCGCTACGTGGTGGAGGGGCAAGATGTACATGTCGAGATGCCGACAGGCGACGATGGCGCGCCCATCCTCCCCAAGGAGCAGATCCTGCATCTGGCAGAGACGGTGCGCCAGGTGGCCCGCACAATGCAGACTCCCCAGGATGTCGAGTGGGCTTGGGATGGTGCGCAGGTCTACCTCTTGCAGAGCCGGCCGATCACCACCCTGGCCGGTCAGAGGGTCTACTCGGCCAACATGGTTTCGGATATGCTCCCCGGGCTCATCAAGCCGCTGGTTTGGTCCGTGAGCACGACCAGCAAACTAGAGAACGTGATGGGCCGGGTGTTCACCCAGCTGGTGGGACCGAGCGACGTCGATTTTCGGAAGCTGGCCAAGCGCATCCACTCGCGCATCTATGCTGATAACACCCTGATCGGCCAGCTGCTGGAGCAGATGGGCCTGCCCGCCAACCTTTTCGAGGTGATGTCCCGTGATGCAGCGGCCGAGCGCCGGGCACGGCCACCTCTCAATGTCAAGACGTTGCGCACGCTGTCACGCCTGGTGCGTTTCGGCTGGCGCAATGCCCGCATCGCAGGCGAGATCCGGGCCTTCCTCGAGCGGCACGGCCAGCAGTTGGAGCCGTACCGCCGGGCAGACTGGGCTTCTCAATCGGCGAGGGAATTGCTGACGCATGCCGAGGAGCTTTCTGGTCTCTACAGCGAGACGATGTGGTTCGATTTCATCGGACAGTTCAATATGATGGGGCGCAACCGGATGATGAGCCGGCTCGTGCAGCGCCACGCGCCCGACGTGCCACCCACCGATGTCCTCCGCGGCCTGAGAGGACTCAAGTCACTCGAAACCAACCAGATGCTGCAGCGTCTGGCAGACCAGGCCAGGATGCTGGGACCCACAATCCCGACGCTCTTGATGGAGGCCGGGGAAGCGCGCATTAGGACGGAGCTCGCTACTACACCCGGGGGCAGGGCCCTGGCGGATGAGGTAAGCCGCTTCCTGGAGCAGTTTGGTTTCATGAGTGCGTCCGGGACCGACTTGTCACGGACCCCCTGGTCTGAAGACCCGACGATCATCTGGCGTTCCATAGGACGTCTCGCTGCCCAGCCGGCTAGGTGTGCGACGCAGCTTGCTGAGGAGACTCGCAGAGAGGCCCAGGCTCGCGTGCGGCAGAACCTCAGCCGCACGCAGCGTTATGCCTTCGACCGCCTCCTGAGGTCGACCATCACCTACGTCGATCTGCGCGAGCGGACCAGTTTTCTGGTCTCTGAGGACTCGTTCCAACTACGCCGCGTCTACGTCAGCCTGGCGGATCATCTTGTGGCGGATGGCATCCTGGAGCAGCAGGACGACGTCTTTTTCCTGGTGCACGACGAGCTCCGCGAGCTGGTGCACGGGCACCTTGCGCCGCGGGAAGCAAGAAATCGGATTGCTGCACGTCGGGCTGAAATGGCGGCAGACGCCGAGGTTGATCTGCCCGATACAATCTATGGCGACCATGTGCCGATCCGGCCGGCGCCCCGGGCGCTGGGCGAAGCCTGCCTGGAAGGCATCAGCGGCAGTTCTGGGTTTGCGGAAGGCCGTGCCCGCATCATCCTGGATCCGATCGAGGCCCGGTCTGCCTTCAGTTCAGATGATATTCTGGTCATCCCCTTTGCCGACACGAGCTGGACACCGCTTTTCTGCGGCGTCGGCGGCGTCGTGGTGGAGACAGGCGGGCAGCTCTCCCACAGCGCCATTGTCGCCCGCGAATACGGGCTGCCAGCCGTGGTGAATGTCAAGGATGCGACCCGCCTGATCCATGAGGGACAGGCGGTTGTGGTAGACGGCAATCGCGGTCGCGTGATTCTGAAAGAGGCCTGATGCCTACAGGCCAGTGAAATCAGCGGTTTGTTGCCTTCAGAAGTATCGACATGATGGGAGGTGATACCATGGATCTGTTCATTGCCTTTCTCGCCGCGCTGACGGGCTACCTGCTGGGTTCCATCTCCTTTGCCCGGATCATCATGAGGTTTGCCGCCCCGGACGAAGAACTGACCGGTATGGAGCTGGATATGGGCGGTGCAGAGACATTCCAGGTCGAGACAGTGGGTGGCACGGCGATCTCGGTCAAACTGGGCGCCAAGTACGGAATGATCACCTCCTTGTTCGACATTCTCAAGGCCGTTGTGCCTGCACTGGCGTTCAAGCTCCTCTACCCGGGCATGCCGTACTATCTGTTTGCCGCGACGATGGCCCTCGTCGGCCACAACTGGCCACTGTACCACCGCTTCAAGGGTGGGCGCGGTATGTCGCCTATGTATGGTGGGTTCCTGGTGGTCGACTGGATCGGCACGCTGGTCACCGCCGTGTTGGGTATGTTCCTGGGCCTGGCCGTCCTGCGCAACGTCCTTGTTTCCTGGCTTTTGGGCCCGTGGCTCATGATCCCCTGGCTCTGGTTTCGCACCATGGACCCGTGGCATGTCGGCTATGCGATCGCGGTCAACCTCCTCTTTGTCCTGGCCATGATACCCGAGTTTCGAACCATCCAGGATCAGAAGCGGCGGGGGGTAGAGGGGGACCAGATGGGTGCACTGGAAGCCACACCCATGGGCCGGGGTATGAGGAAGATGGGTGAACGGTTGGGGCTGTTAAAGGACATCCACTAGTACCCCAAATGCCAGATTCGGTGGTCCCTGGTAGGGGACAGAGGCTGAGGAGCGGTGTACTCTATTGAGCTATGCCTCTTGGATTTTGTGCCCAACCTGGCTTTCTTGGTGGGGGCTCTCTTCCTCGTGCAAACAGCCCGGATCGCACGGGTTCGACGCTGCGCCTGGCTGATGCTGAGCGGAACGCTACTCATCTTCCTCGGCGGCACGCTCAAGGCGATCTGGAAGCTGCTCTACACCACCGGCGCAGCCGATGTCCGCATCTTTGGCGAGGCGCAGTTCCTGCTCTTGGCCCCTGGCTTCCTCTTGCTGTTGGCAAGCGTAGTCGCACTGGCGCGCCGTGACCGGTTGGTTGCGGGAGCGGGTGGGCGGCCGACCTTCCTGGCGCTGGCGGTCTGGAAGATCCCATTCTTGATTGCGACCACGCTGTGCAGCATTGGCGCCTATGGCCTCTTGACCTACGTCGCCTATCGTCGTGGCGCGCGACTAGCGGGGGTGCTGTTCATCCTAGCTGTCGTTTGCTTGTTTGCGATGTCCGGTATGGCCAGCAGTGAGCAGACCGTCGCTCGGCAATGGATCGAGCAAGGCATCAACTCAGCTGGGCAGACCGCGTTTGCGGCGGCCAGCTTCCTTCTGTATCGCACCTATCGCCATCCATCAGGGGAGGGCAACGATGTCTGAATGGCTCAAGCGCTGGCGTTGGGGGAAAAAATACGGCTATGAGGTGCTGTTCAAAGCTCAAGATCCGCGCCCGGTGGGTAAGCCGGGCGTGATCCTGGCTGACTTGGGGATGCCGGAGGACTACGAGCCCGAGTTCTATGTCAGATACATGAACCATGTGTTCCACTATGTACTGCCCCCATTTCTTCATCACATTGTCCTGCGCGACCGCGGCATCGCGCTGGTTGATCCCCATAACCCATTGGCCAGGAATCCATTCGAGCCGCGCCAGTTGGTGGACATGCACGGTTCTTATCGGAATCGCGACGGCCGGCCCTATGCCGAATGCAACGTAACCTGGCGCCCGCCAGGGGTCAAGAGGAACCCATGGGATAGCGGCTATTTCCTCTACACGAACCACGGGCGGGGCGGGGCACCCGACGTCTGCCAAAAGGCGGCAGCCAAGGTAGTCGGTTGGTATTTCGGCCACCTGCTTCCGGAGAGAAAAGTAGCCTGGGCCCATCAGTGCAGCAGGGTATATGAAGACGCGGTCCGGAAGCTGGAAGAGCATTGCCCACAGGTCGAGTTCCGTCATGCTCGGTACAGTTACCCAGAATCGATGCGGCAGGCCGTGGAGGAGTTGCTGGCAGCCGGCTGCGAGACCATCGTTTACCAGTGTTTCTGCAATCCGGTGTATTCTGACTTTGAGGACTATGCCTACGCGCTGCCCATGGTGCATCAGTTCGTGGATGGACGGGCTAAGGTCATCTGTGCCGACCAGTTGGGCAACCAACCAATGATGCGCGAGGCCTACGTGCAGATCGTCCGCGATCATGTCGCAAGGCTGCCAACCCAGTCTAGGCTCCTCCTGATCCTGTCAAGGCACGGTCATCCTTTCAAGAGGGAGACCCTTGATGTGCGAGGCCGGGAATACCGTCAGCCACTGGAAGCCCGCGTGCGACAGGTGATGGGGGAATGGGGTGGGCAGTGGGACCTGGTCTGGAGCGACGATGAGTATGCCGACGAATATTGGGACCCCAACCACACCAAATACGAGACGTTCGCAGCTTATCGCAAGGCCATCGAAGAGGAGTATGACTATGCGCTGGAAGTGCCTACGGACTTTGTGGCGGAGAACACGGACTTGATGATCCTTCACGCAATGAGAAAGTTCCGAGCCTTTTCCGAGTATGATCCTAACACGCCTATCCCGTACCCGGATTGGGATCAGCCCTTGGTACGGACTTTCCGCGAGGGAAAGACGACCGGGATCTATGCGGGCTGCCCGGTTGGGCCGTACCGCAGGTATGTGGTTGAAGCGACAGTAGCTTCCGTTTTGCAGACCTTTTATCTTGACTAGCGTCGAAAGGGTATCTAAACTCGAGGGGGGCCAGCCCGGTCGCAGCGCAGAAGCCATCGTTCTTCTGGGTGGTTTCTTGAGCATGTCGTCCCTGTATGGCACCATGCGCTCGGCCCTGGCGCGGTTCACCGGGCAGTCCGTCTATGTCGTCGGAATGCGCAGCATCGACTGGATTCCCAGCCTGGTGCCGGCAGGCTGGCTCCACATACTGAGCAAGCTGGACAGCACGGTGCGCAGGGCAGCGAGGGTCGCGACGAGCGGGCGCATCACGCTCATCGGCCACAGCGCGGGCGGCGTCCTGGGCCGGCTCTATCTGAGCCCAGAGCCGTTCCTGGGGCAGGTGTTCGGAGGGCTGGAGCGGGTTGGCCGGTTGATCACACTTGGCAGCCCTCATTACAACAAGCGCCGCTGGCTCCACGGCGGAATGATGGCCCGCTGGGTGGACGATCGGGTTCCCGGGGCCTACTTTGCCCCCCAGGTCCAGTATCTCTCCGTCGCGGGGAAGCTGACGCGCGGTGATGATCAGGGCTCCCTGCGTGAGCGCCGGGCCTACAGCTTCTACGAGCAAATCGGGGGTCAAGGAGATGCCTGGGGTGACGGCCTGGTGCCGGTCGCGTCCGCCTTGCTTTCGGGTTCGCAGCAGATCACCCTGGAGGGCGTGGGCCACTTTGCCGGGTTCGGCGGTCCCTGGTACGGGACAGAGGAGACGATTCCAGCTTGGTGGCAGGGCCAAGAGCATGTTCGTCCATCGGGCGAACCAGCATCTTCGGGAGATTGACAATTCAGAGGAAAATACACAGATGAAAAAGACAATGCATTTGGTTCTGATGTGCCTTTTGATGAGTGCCACCCTGGCTGCTTGCGGTCCTTCTCTGGTCGAGCGAGATGCCGAAGCCACCGAAGTTGCTGCCGAGACATCTGCAAACCAAACGGCAGAAACACCTACACCTACACCGACTCCCACGCTCACGCCCACGTCTACCGCTACAACCCCGCCCACTGCGACAGCCACATCTACTTCGAGACCCACATCTACCCCTCAGCCCACACCGATTTCGACGCCCACAGCTCTAACTACACCCACTATGGGGCCCTCCCTGCCGGCAGGTTGGCGCGAATACTCTGTAAGTGTCTTTCATGTCGCGCTTCCAGATCGATGGGAAGCCGTGGACGTTGGCCAAGAGGGTATTGAAGCCATCTTGGACTCGCTGGACGGGGCGAATACCGAGTGGGTCGAAGACGCAACTGCAATGCTCTC
>Ga0316577_10000935_pt1 | contig 12973 bp, 7 predicted proteins | sample S5NA_FD_203073 | JGI IMG/M metagenome (GOLD analysis project Ga0316577, IMG submission 203073) | Rhizosphere microbial communities from salt marsh grasses in Alabama, United States - S5-7_050615r2r1 | ecosystem: Host-associated > Plants > Roots > Rhizosphere | place: USA: Alabama | collected... | reverse complement strand
CACATCGGCAATCTGAACTTGAATGCGACGATGGCATGGATGCCGCTGCTGTTGCTGTTCACCCACCGCGCGCTGACCGGAGAAGGCAGACGAGCGGCTCACTATGCACTGGGAGCAGGTGCGGTACTGGCGATCGCGGCGCTGGCCGGGCATGGGCAGATGCTGTTACTGATAGGACTGACGCTAGCGGGATATGTGGCATATCGTCTGACGCTAGAGGGATTGAGAAGCAAGTGGCAAATAACAAGTGGCAAGAAGCAACTAAAAAGGCTCTTGCAAGTGTGCCTGCTGGCGGCACTGATCGTACTGATCGGAATGAGCGGCGCGGCACTGGCGCTGTTGCCCGCCCGCGAGATGACGGAGCACACAGGCAGAAGCCAGTTGACGTATGAAGAAGCGACTGTCTATTCGCTGCCACCGAAGGCGCTCGCCGGCCTTCTGGCACCGGGTTTCTATGGGCGAAGCGCGACGGGCTTTTGGGGCGACTGGGATCGCGTAGAGGTGGGATACGCCGGCGTGGCGACGATAGTGTTGGCGGTGACAGGAGCCGTCCTAGCTTGCACATCTTGGGCTGCAAAGTCAAAAGTTTTAGGTTTTCAAGTTCCGCAAACCTGCAACCTGGAACCTGCCAACCTACAACCCCGCTTTCCTATAGGTTTCTTCGTTCTCCTTACGATATTTGGTTTTGCGCTGGCGATGGGGCAATACACGCCCCTGTACGGGCTGTTGTACCGCTACGTGCCAGTATTCGACCAAGTACGCGTCCCGGCCCGGATGATCGTGCTGGCAGACTTTGGACTGGCGACACTGGCAGCCTATGGACTCGACCGCCTCTTGCGAGAGACCGGCCGCACCTCGATTTGGATAGGACTGGGCACAGCCGCAACGGGAGCCATACTGTTGGTGCCGGGGCTGTGCCAGGCAAGGACCGTCCCCGCTGATCGCGTGACACAGGCCACGACGAGCGTCATCATCGCTGCAACCCTGCTGGCCTCAAGCGGCGTGCTGGTGTGGCTCATCCGGCGATATCGCCGGGCGGCATGGCTGCTGGTTGGGCTGCTTGCGGTCGATCTAATCGGCCTGGGAGCCAAGCTGGAGATCGAGCCGAACGATCCCACGCTGGGGTTCCAACAGCAGGACGTGGTCGACTTTTTGCACCAAGACACCAACCTCTACCGCATCGAGGCAGTCAGCGGCGCTTGGCAGCCCGATGCGGCCTTGGCCCACGGCCTGTACGACGTCGGCGGCGTGTTCAACCCATTAGGGCTCGCCCCGTATCACGCCTATCTCGCCGTGGCGAAAGGGGAACGGGGTGGACCATTGTATAATCTGCTGGGGGTCAAATACGTGCTGGCTTCCAAGGGCAAGCCGCCAGGTGATGAGCGTCTGGTACCCGTCTATACAGAAAATCCGCAGATCGACGTCTACCTCAACACGGCGGCCCTCCCGATGGCGCTCCTGGTCCACGAGGCCACGGTGGTAGAGAGCCACACAGCAGCCTGGGAAGCGCTCTTTGCCGATTTCGATCCGACGCAGACGGTGATACTGGAAGAAAGCCAGACCACAGGATTGGAACCTGTGGCAGAGCGATCAGGGACCGAAAGTGGCAGAATCGAGTTCGTGCGGTATGAGTCAAACGAGATCGTGCTGGCCGTCGAAACGCCGGCAAGCGGATGGCTTGTGTTGAGCGAGGTTTACTATCCCGGCTGGCAGGCGACGGTCGACGGCGAAGCGGTCAAGGTGCTGCGGGCAGATTACGCATTTCGCGCAGTGACGCTATCGCCGGGCGAACATATCGTCAAAATGACGTTTACACCGTTGACCTGGCGAGTAGGGCTGGCTGTAAGCGCCGTGACCTGGGGCGGGATGGCGGCCTGGGCAACCTGGGAAATCAAAAGACGCTTGAACAAAAGACACCGCCGAGGTGATTTGCCCCCTCACCAGCCAATGGTATAATACGGCCCACGTGGTTCGAAAATCATCAGTCTGAGGAGCACGCCATTCATGGAGACTATCCTAGAGAGAGTAGACGACATTCTGGTTATCCTGCTCACCGGCTGCGGAGGCATGACCGTCGCATTATGGGGCGGGATGGGGATCTGGGTTTTTCGCGACATTCGCGCCCGTTCCCGGGACATCCTGGCCCAGGCGCTTGCCACGCTACTAGTGATGATACTGCCCGTCATCGGGTTTATCGTGTACCTCATGCTGCGCCCGCGAGAGACGCTGGCTGAAACATACGAGCGCTCCCTGGAGCAAGAGGCGCTGCTGCAAGCCATCGAGGAACCGGAGGTCTGTCCCGGCTGCGGGCAGCGAGTCAGGGGTGAATACCTGTTCTGCCCATCCTGCCACACCAAGCTCAAGCGTGCCTGCCCAGCGTGCAACCAGCCGATCCACCTACGCTGGTCGCTATGCCCTTACTGCGGTACGAGCGTTACCCCCCAGGTGATAGAACCCGTGCCCAGCGCTGAGCCGAAACCCAAAAAGGAAAAGACGGAGCCTCCTCCTGAAGAAACCGCACAGGAATAAACCAAAAGCCCCCGGGATCGCCGGGGGCTTTTCTCATACGTCCTCACGCTCGCCAACGACGTGCACTTTGAGCATATTGGTCATCCCGCCGCTGCCGAACGGGATGCCCGCCATCAGCACGACCGAATCGCCCCAGTCCACCAGGCCGGCCTCGCGTGCGGCCTGCACCATCACTGCCACCATCTCATCGGTAGTGTTAAACTCTTCCACCTGCACGGGCACCACGCCCCACACCAGCGTCAGGCGAAACAACGTGGCCTGATCGGGCGTCACGGCCACGATGGGAACGGCAGGCCGGTGGCGCGCCACCATGCGCGCCGTTATCCCCGACATCGTGGCCGAGATGATCGCCTTGGCATCCATCTCGCTGGCGATATCGACCGCAGCCCCGCTAATGGCCTCGGTACACGACGTCTGGCAATAAAGATCATCACGTACCAACCGCCCATAGGGCAGGTGATCCTCCGCGTTGGTGCAGATTCTCTCCATCACGCTCGCCGCCTCGATCGGGTACCGTCCCACCGCCGTCTCGCCGGAGAGCATCACCGCGTCCGTGCCATCCAAGACGGCATTGACCACGTCCGACGCCTCCGCCCGCGTCGGACGTGGGCTTTCGATCATCGACTGGAGCATCTGTGTGGCCGTGATAACCGGCTTGCCCGCTCGGTTGCAGGCGCGAATAATGTGCTTCTGATGAAACGGCACTTCCTCGGCGGGCGTCTCCACCCCTAGATCGCCCCGTGCCACCATGATGCCGTCCGCCTCAGCCAGGATCTCGTCAAAGACGGCCAGCGCCTCGGGTTTCTCGATCTTGGCGACGATGGGAACGTCACCCTGCCTATCCTTCAAGAACTGGCGCAGTTCGCGCACGTCGGCCGCGCGACGGACAAAGGAGAGGGCAAAAAAATCCACCCCTTGCTCTAAAGCAAATGCAGCATCGGCCTTGTCTTTTTCAGTCAGCGCAGAAAAACGCAGTGCAGCGCCAGGCACGTTAATTCCCTTGTGAGAGGTAAGCTCCCCGCCTGTGACCACCCGACATTTGAGGCCTCCATCGCTAACTCCAACCACGGCTAGCTCCAAATGGCCATCGTCCAGCAATATCGTCTGGCCAGCTCGCAGGTCGCGCATCAACTGCGGATGCGGCACAGGAATGACCCCCTCCACACCCGGCAGCGGATTAGGCGACAGCGTGACAACCTCACCCGCGCTCAATTCGAGCGCCTCTCCCTCAATCTTGCCCACGCGCAGCTTGGGCCCCTGTAGATCAGCCATCACGGCGACCAACTGTCCTTCTTCATCCGCGACCTGCCGCAAGGTAGCGATAGAGCGGGCATGCGCCTCGTGGTCGTCGTGAGAAAAGTTGACGCGCGCCACGTCCATCCCGGCCCGGATGAGGCCGCGTATCACCTCGGGCGACCTAGCGGCAGGCCCTAGCGTGCAGACAATTTTAGTACGTGCCATTTTTCTAACCCCCTAACCCGGCCAAGACCGCTTCGCCTCCAAGCCAGGGTCCAGAAGAAAAACCACCGAGTCACAGAGGACACAGAGAGAAAAAGAAGACAAGAGCAAACCTGAGTGATCTCCGCGCCTCCGTGGTGAAATCTAGGGCCCGACCAATCTCAATTCGTACTCCCCCACATCTTCGTCGCCGTGCCCCCTTGCAATGATACGATAAATGCCGCTTAATGGCAACTCGAAGGCAACAATCGCCGCATCGGAACCAGTGCCGCTATCGTCATCGACCATCACCCGCACGCCGTTGGGGGCAAAAAGCTCCAGGTAGGTATCCATTCCCTCGCTCACGGCAAGCATCGAAATACTGACCACATCGCCTGCCTCTCCCTCAAACACCCAATGATGTCGCGTACCAGGTTCCAGGAACGCATCAACCGTATCACTATAGGCCAGGGTCCCTTGCAGCACCAACTCTGTCTGCATCAGGGCAAGCACGTACGCCCCCGTCGCGCCGAACTCGCCACCACGAACGCCGACGCGATAAGTGCCCTCTACAGGCAGCGTGTAATACTCGATGAGCGCGTTGTACCCTGCGCCGCTATCGTCATCTGTGGTAAGCAGCAGTCCATCGGGACCATAGAGCTCCAGAAAGCAGTCGAGCGTTCCATCTGTGGCATTCATCGCGACGTTGACTACCTGCCCCGCTACCCCATCAAACGTCCACGTGTGCCGGCTCCAAGGAGCCACCAGCGTCCCTTCCACGACCGCGCCATACCAAAGTGTGCCGCCGCCCGAGGGAACGACCGGTCTCACGCTGAGAAAGTAATCGCCCGCGCCACTGTAGGTCAGAGCGTGGATCGTGTAGGTACTGGTGACGACGACGGGATATTCCGCGATGAGCGAGTTCCCGTTGCCGCCGCTATCGTCGTCTTCGGCGACCAACACGCCATCCGCGTCGTACAGTTCCAGGTAGGTATCCAACGCGGCAGGATCGACGGCATCCATACGGATCGTGATGTACTGCCCCGCCGGCGCTTCGAACCGCCACACGTCTGTACCAAAAAGCGGCAGCGTCCCCTGCACACTCTCGTCCAGCAAAATCGTGCCCCTCTCAAAAGGCTCCAGTGGCGTGGGCACCACTGCAGCCATCGGGCTCGGCGAGAGCGTGGGCGCTGTGGTGATCGTAGGGATAGTGGCCGTCGCGGGCGTATTCACAAAAAGCGTCGAGGCCGGCCGAGCCGTAGGTCCAGGGCAGCTACACCCAAGTCCGGCTACGAAGAGCGCCAAACCTGCTAAAGCCACCCGCAGAGATTTACCAAGCGTTGAATTATGGACGGTTCCCCTGCAAAGTGTTGACGGTTCCGTTGAGCGGAAAATCCACCGCAAAGGGCGCAAAGAGCGCCAAGTCTTCTTTTTTCCTTTGCGTTCTTCGCGTTCTTTGCGGTTCAAATTGCTGCCTCTATGATTATCAACACTCAAGAGAGGGACTATCAAATTGCGCATAGATCAAAAACCCATACAAAAGCGCAACCACTCACACCCGGCCAGTGAGGGGGTGCGAGCAGTTGCGCCTGAAAACCCAGACAGCGATGACGGTCTAGCTTCGCAAGTGCGGGAAGGCCGATAGGCCCGCATAGACGGCATCGTCGCCCAGCTCCTGCTCGATGCGCAGCAACTGGTTGTACTTGGCCACGCGATCGGAGCGGCAGGGCGCGCCGGTCTTGATCTGACCGGCGTTGAGCGCCACAGCCAGGTCGGCGATAGTCGCATCCTCCGTCTCGCCAGAGCGATGAGAGACGACAGCGGCCCAACCAGCGCGATGGGACATATCGACGGCGGCGATGGCCTCGGAGAGCGAGCCGATTTGGTTGACCTTGCACAGCAGTGCGTTGCAGGTCTTCATCTCGATGCCTTTTTGAATGCGCTCCACGTTGGTCACCAGCAGGTCGTCGCCCACGATCTGCACCTTATCACCCAGGCGCTCCATCATCACCACCCAGCTTTCCCAGTCGTCCTCGGCTAAGCCATCCTCAATGCTAATGATGGGGTACTTGTCCACCCAATCGGCGTAGAACTCGACCATCTCTGCGCCGCTGAGCGTACGCCCTTCCTTGGCCAGCACGTACTTGCCGTCCTTGTAGAACTCGCTGGCGGCGGGATCGAGCGCGATGCGCACCTGCTCGCCAGGCTTGTAGCCGGCCTTTTTCACCGCCTCGAGGATCACCTCGATGGCTTCCTCGTTCGCCGCCAGGCTGGGCGCAAAGCCACCCTCATCACCAACGCCGGTGGACTTACCTTTAGCCTTGAGCACCCCCTTGAGGGCGTGATATATCTCGGCCCCCCATTGCAGCGCCTCGGCAAAGCTCTCCGCGCCGACGGGCATGACCATGAACTCTTGCAGATCAGGGCCGTCCATCGCGTGCTTGCCGCCGTTGAGAATGTTCATCATCGGCACCGGCAGCACGTGAGCGTACACGCCGCCGATGTAGCGATACAGCGGCAATTGCAGCGCGTTGGCCGCCGCGTGGGCGACGGCCATAGAAACGCCCAAGATCGCGTTAGCCCCCAGATTCGCCTTGTTCGGCGTACCATCCATCTCCACCATATACGCATCGATGGCCGCCTGCTCGGTGGCGTCCCAGCCAAAAAGCTCGTCGGCGATCGCATCGTTGACGTTAGCAACCGCGTTTAGCACACTCTTGCCACCATACATACTCTCGTCGCCATCGCGCAACTCCCACGCCTCGTGGACACCGGTGGAAGCTCCGGAGGGGACAGCGGCCCGTCCCCAGGCTCCACCAGCCAAGAGCACCTCGACCTCGACGGTGGGGTTACCCCGCGAGTCCAAAATCTGGCGCGCTACTATCGCATCAATTTCAGTTTCAAACATCGCTCCTCCTAAAAATGGGTTTTATCATAATGGCTATGCACTCGGGCACTGCAACTCCAACGCCTCACACAACCGCGCAAAATCGAAATGGTCGGTCAACAGCTTCTCGAACTGATCCAGTTTGGCCGACTGGCCCAGACGGGTCTTGCCAAAGACCGCCTCGATGGCCTCCACCGTCTCCATCGTGCTCTCACGCACCAAAAGAACCGGCACGCCACATTCTTCAGCACGGCGGAGCACCTCGGACTGAGGCCGCAGATGGCCGGTCAAAACCAAGCAGCGGGTCGCCGTCTCTAAAGCCACCAGCTGCATGTCGGTGCGGTCGCCGCCGGTGATGACGGCTTTTGCCCCGGAAATGCGCCGGATGCGCGGCAGCGCTTGATCCACACTCATCGCCCCGACGATCAGCCGCTCGATCAGTAGGTCCTTCTTGTCCGGCAGGCACAAGAACTCGGCCTTCAATACATCGGCTAATTCTCCAACGCCGATGGCCTGAAGCGACTCACAGAGGGGCAGCGCCCCCAACACCGGGACGCCCTGCTGCTCCAGATATGGCGCGCCGGCGTTGGTCACAAAATCCATTTCCTCCTCAGGCACCTTGTTGGCCACGACGCCCACCAGCAGCTCGCCCAACCGCCGATTGGCGACCAGGCCATCATCGACCCATGATCCCCGATTTCTGAAAGGGGTCACTGCCAGAACGGGCGCATCCAAAGCCTGTGCCACAACCGGCGTGCCAAGCCCAATGCCGAACCCCTCCCGCAGCGAAGCGCCGCCTTCCAGCAGCACGACGTCCTTCCCCTCGCTCACACGTTCAAAATCCTGCTTGACCTTTGCCAGTAGATCAAGCGAGCCCTCACCCGAAAGCACCTTCATCAAAAGATCTTGCGTCTCCACGACACTCACCAAATCGCACGGGCTCCCTGGCAACCTGAGCACCTTGCGCACGAAATCGGCATCCTCGTCGGTCATACCGCATGGAGCTTGCCAGCGTTGCGTGCTCAGCGGCTTGAGATAGCCAACCTTGTAGCCCTCCGCCTGAAAGCGCAAACCCAGCCCCAGACAAAGCGCCGTCTTTCCACTGAACGTGTGTAGAGAAGTTACGTACAATGCTTTCATCGCCTATCTCCTTGTTTCGGCAGATTCACGAAGCACCAATCGCATGTCGATCGCCATCGCCCCACGGCCCTCGTCAAAGACCATCAGCGGGTTGATGTCGAGCTCGACGATCTCGGGGAAATCGGTCACCAATCGACTGATCTTGAGCAATGCATCTACCATCGCCTCAAAGTCGGCTGGAGGTTCACCGCGCACACCCTCCAACAAAGCAAACGAGCGAATCTCGCGGATCATCTCCTCCGCTTCCTGGCGGCTGAATGGAGCCACGCGGAAGGCGACGTCCTTGAGTGCCTCCACGTAGATACCGCCCAGGCCAAAGGCGACCAACGGCCCAAACTGCGGATCGCGACTCATCCCCAAGAGCACCTCGCGTCCGCCCTTTACCATCTGCTGTACCTGACAACCCCAGATGCGCGAGCCCGGCACATACCGCCCGGCCCGATAGACCATCAAGTCGAAGGCATCCTGCACATCTGTCGCAGTGCTCAGGTTCACCTTGACACCCCCGACGTCAGTCTTGTGCAAAATATCCGGCGAGGCGATCTTGAGCACGACCGGATAACCGATCTCCTCAGCAATCGCCACCGCCTCTTCCGGCGTCTTGGCTAGGCGGGATTGCGGGATCGGAAAGTCATAGGCCCTTAGCACATCCCAGGCCTCCAAGTCGCCGATAGACACGCGCCCTTCTGACCGCACCTTATCGAAAAGCTCTCGTACGGCCGGAATGCAGGTCGTGCACGGTTCGGGCACAAAAACAGGATGCTCCAGCTCGCGCCGATAGGCACTCATGGCTGCCAGCGCCGCAGCAGCCCGCTCGGGGAACGAGTAGTTAGGGACGCCATACTTGCGCAGGATATCGATCCCCGCTTCGATGCGCGCCTCACCCATGAAGCACCCCACCACTGGCTTATCAGCTCCCTGCGCCAGCCGCCCCACAACCTCGGCCGTCTCTTCGATCTCGGTCATCGCTTGGGGCGTGAGAATCACAATCACCCCGTCCACGTTCGGATCGCGCAGAACGAGATCGACGGCGTGCTCGTATCGGTCGGCCAGAGCGTCTCCCAGCACATCCACTGGATTGGCCGCGCTGGCTGCGCCCGGCAGATACTCCTCCAGCGCTTCCACCGTCTCGCCCTTCAGACGCGGAATCTCTAGTTTGGCATGCTCCAGCGCGTCGGTCGCCAGGATGCCTGGGCCACCAGCATTGGTGACGATGCCGATACGATCCCCCTGCAAAAGCGGCTGGTAAGCAAAAGCCAAGGCGTAATCGAAAAGCGCTTCCATCGACGTGGCGCGGATGACGCCCGCCTGCCTGAAAGCCGCCTTGTAAGCCGCCTCCGAGCCGGCCAAGCTACCCGTGTGCGACGACACGGCTCGCGAGCCTGAGGCGGTCACACCAGACTTGATCGCCACCACCGGTTTTTTGCGCGTGACCTGGCGCGCCACCTCGATAAACCTCTGCCCATCGGGCACGCCCTCGACGTAGATGAGAATCACGCTCGACTCTGGATCGTCCGCCAGAGCCTCCAGCAAATCGATCTCGCTCACGTCCGCCTTGTTGCCCAGACTGACGAACTTGGAAAAGCCGATGCGCCCAGCCATCGCTATATCCAACACAGCCGTGCCCAGCGCGCCCGACTGGGACATAAAGGCGATGGGGCCGGCAGGCGGTGTGCCGGGCGCGAACGAGGCGTTGAGCGGTGTCGCCGTATCGATCACGCCCAGGCAGTTGGGGCCGATCAGGCGCAAGTCGTGTTGCTTGGCGATCTCAACCAGCTCCATCTCGCGCTCGAGGCCCTCCCGTCCTGCCTCGCGGAAGCCGGCGGTGATGACCACCACGGCCTGCACTCCCTTCTGCCCACACTCCCGTAGCACGTCGGGCACAAAACGGTAGGGGATGACGATAACAGCCAGGTCTATCGAGTCAGGGACGTCCAATACAGAGGCATAGGCCTTGAAATCCAAGATCTCGTCAGCCTTGGGGTTTATGGGATAGATAGAGCCCCGAAAACCCGCCTCTTTTAGATTGGCTAATACAGCATATCCGAGCTTTTCCGGATCGCGGGAGGCGCCCACTACAGCGACAGACTGTGGCTTGAAAAACGCATCTAGCATAGAACCCTCATACCCTTTAGTTCAGCGGCTCAAGGCCAGCCGGAATAGTACACCTAAAGAGGGATTTTGGCAAGCGATACGTGATATTTTGACGAAAAACCCATCGAAATTGACTGCCCGAGCGAATGGATATATCATGCGAGTCGCCGAGTAAGCGAGTGCAAAGTGTTGAACAAACTAGGTCGATAGGAAAATCTTCAAGGAGACAACATGGCGCATACCGACGAATGGACTGCCATCCGCGACGATGCCGCAGAGACGCTGAGTCGCTACGTGCAGTTCGATACCACCAACCCACCCGGCAACGAGATGGAAGCTGCGCAGTGGGTGGCGGGTCAGCTCAGGGGGCGGAAAATCACGGACGACATCACCATCCACGAACCTGCACCGGGACGCGGGCTGGTGATCGGACGCATCGAGGGCAACGAAGCGCTCAAACCACTGGTGCTGAGCCACCACATGGATGTCGTGCCCGCCGACCCGGCCCGGTGGTCCCATCGACCATTTGCGGGCGAAGTAGGCGATGGGTACGTGTGGGGGCGCGGAGCAATCGATGACAAGAACATGGGCGTGATCTACCTGCTAGCGCTGGAAAGGCTGATCCGCCAGGGGGTCGCGTTCCGGCGCCCCGTCGTCTTTTTGGCCGTGCCAGACGAGGAATGCGGCAGCGCGCACGGAACAGGATGGCTGGTGGAACACCACCTGGACGAACTTGACCCTGAGTGGGTATGGGATGAAGGCGGAGGTGGGTTTACAGGATTGATGGGAGATGCGCCCGTGTTCGGCGTCGCCGTCGCGGAGAAGCAAGTCCGGCAACTGCGGCTCACCGCCACCGGCGAACCGGGCCACGCATCGATGCCCCACAAAAACAACGCCAACATCACATTGATAGACGCCATCGGTCGCATTCTCAAGCCGCGCCCGATGCGCGTCAACGAGGTAACAACAGCCATGTTCCGCGAGTTGGCCAAAACCCAGAGATTCCCAGCATCGTTTATGATGCGCCACCTGAGCAACTCGCTGATCCTCAAACTGGCAGGACCACAGTTGGCAGCCAGCCGCGAGATAAGCGCCATGCTGCGGGATACCATCAGCCTGACGATGCTCCAATCAGGCAGCGCGGTCAACGTCATCCCGGAGAGAGCAGAGGCCAGCATCGACTGCCGGCTGCTGCCGGACACGGACGCAGATCGGTTCCGCCATTGGCTGGAGATGACGATCGACGACAAACGCGTGCGGGTGGAAACCATAGAGACATCAGACCCAACGATGATCTCTCCCATCGACAGCCCGTTCCTCGACGCTGTGCGAAATGCCCTGGGCCGGCACGTGCCCGACGCCGTCGCCTTCCCGCTCCAGACGCCCGGCGCCACCGACTCGCGTCACTATCGCGCGCGTAGCATCCCCTCCTATGGGTTTGGGCCCTTTGTAATCGATACTAAAGAGCTTGCCTGTATGCACGGCATCGACGAGCGCTTTTCCATCGAAAACCTGGAGCTGGGCATCAAGATCGCGTGCGACGTCATCGAGGAGCTCTGTGCAACATAAGGAACCTGCTCGGAAGAATCAACTCCATAGCGAGCGAATGAGCGAACTCACGTACTTGCAAACTGCAGCTATTGTCAATGCCCAATTGCATGTTATAATGATACTGCCGTGGGGATGACAGGCTTCGACGGGGAAGGCTGGCCACGGACTGCAAGCCGAGGCGCTCTGGCCTCGTTAAAAATGGAGCACACACTGTTAAAGTGCCAAGAACACTTTTAACTTCATGTTTGCCCCTCAGGCGCTCGCTCAGGCGCCTTTGGCTGCCTAAGCCAGTCTGAGAGCAAGCAGACCCCATAAAGCGGGTCACGTCCGCCCCGGTCTCTCGCCGGTGGGTCGGGGGCCGGACGTCATAATGCCGGCGTGCGGCGCCTTGACGCCGATGTAGGCGCCTAAGCGGGAGTTTCGGCTCCCATCGGCTCCGCCTGGGTGTAGCGCGGTCGGCGGCGACTCCCCGGGCAAAAACAACGGCCGACTAAGCTTGTAGATGTCTCTGGTCGATTTCTTCGGACGCGGGTTCGATTCCCGCCATCTCCACCAAACGGAACGAGGCTGGCCTAGTTAAGCCAGCCTCGTTGCACTTTTATGCGGTTTTCCTCTTCCCCCGGCATCAGGCAAAAAACCGCCTCTACACAATCAAGTGCAAACCGTACAACGACGCGTTCTAGTAGCTCAAAGGCGCCACCTTAGCAAACGTGCAAGTACCACAGACAACGCGATAACCACTGATGCAGCCAACCACCATGCACTGCCCAGGGTTTCCGTCGTATCGGCGGTGAAAGAGATAAGATTGACGGCGTTAGGATCAGTCGTCCATTCGTCTGTCAGACTATACTCACAGTAGTCGGCAGGATTCATGGTACGATATGTTTGGTAAGTAACGTAGCCGCCGTCCACAATGACCCTGACAAAGGTGCTGGGCGCACCGGTGTCTCCAACTCCACGGGCATGCCCAGCATCGATCTGCCAAACGCCACTTCCACCTATCACTCCATTCTCATCTAGTCTCACCGCGCTGTAGTTGTGCGTGTGCCCGCAGATGTAGGCCGTTACTCCTTCTGCCACAAGTAGACCCCAGAAGCGATCTCGGTTGCCTGGATGTCCATCCAGGCTGTCGCCTACGTGCCGCAACCGGCCGGTGTCCTCATCGCGTTGCGGGTATGCCGGCTCATGGCCGATCACAAATACAAAGGGCTGGCTGGTCGCTGCCAAATCGGCGACCAGCCAATTATACAGGTGATCTGGAATATCCCCATCCGTAGCCGTGTCACCTCCCACGTCACAGTACTCATTAAGCACTACAAAGTGGGCGTCTTCATA
>Ga0316577_10000934_pt1 | contig 12980 bp, 11 predicted proteins | sample S5NA_FD_203073 | JGI IMG/M metagenome (GOLD analysis project Ga0316577, IMG submission 203073) | Rhizosphere microbial communities from salt marsh grasses in Alabama, United States - S5-7_050615r2r1 | ecosystem: Host-associated > Plants > Roots > Rhizosphere | place: USA: Alabama | collected... | reverse complement strand
ACGGGCCCACGCCGCCAGGAGTGGGGTCGCCCGTCCCCGGGCATGGGTCTTGCCACTTGGCTGAAGTGCACTGGAGTCATGCGTGCGTGTGCCCCTCCGGTGAAAGAACGCCCCAAGAGGGAAGGGTTCATGAAGCGACGTCCTCGGCGGGATCCTGGGAGGCAAGAAGGGAGCCATCGCCGGGATCCTCGTCGGTGGCGGAGGCGCCGTCGCCGCCACCAAGGGAGACGACGTCGAGCTGCCGGCGGGTACCGTGCTGACCGTCCGCCTCGAGCGGCCTCTCGTCATCGAGCCCTGACCGCGTCGCGCGGCTCCGGGTCGTTGGCGACCACAAGGAGACGCACTCGAAAGGGAGGATCCCCGATGGCCCACTCGAAGCTGGCTCTTCTCCTGGTGCTCCCGGCGCTCGGCGCCTGCGCCAGCTCCTCGTCCGGCCGTGGGCCGGCTCCCGCGCCGCGGCGTGCGGCGGCGCCCGATGCGGCGGTGGAGCAGGGAGTCACCCTCTATCAGCAAGGCCAGTACGAGGAGGCCGCCGCCACCCTGGCCCCGGCGTCGGGGATTCGGGGCCTCGCCTACCTGGCGGCCAGCCGCGTGAGGCTGGGGCAGTACGCCGAGGCCGAGGCGCCGGCTCTGCAGGCCCTCCAGGCGAGCCCGGCCGACCCCGTGGCGTCGGCGGCGCTCGGCGAGGCCCTGGTGAGCCAGGGCAAGCTCGACGAGGCCATCCAGCGCCTCACGACGGTGCTTCGGGCCGACCCGAGCCTCCCCTACGCCCACTACTGGCGTGGCCAGGCCTACCACCGGAACACGCAGATCGCGCGGATGGTCGGCGACTACGAGGCGTTTCTCCGCCTCGCCCCGGACGCCCCCGAGGCGCCAGCGCTGCGGGCCCTGCTGGGAAGCTTGAGGTAGCGGCACCCCCCCCCGCAGGCGCCTCAAGATCAGCCTGAAGATGCTCTACAACCGCTTGAGCGAGTACAAGCCCCACTGAGCGCGGCCCGCCCTCGGTCTTTGCGGATTCCGACCTCCCGGAGGGGGGCTCGGGCATCAAAAATCGCCGTCGAGAACCACCGCGGCGACATGCAGGCCCGCGAACTGAAGCGGTCAGGTGATTGGGAGCTTGCCGAGCAGGCGGCTTAAGAGCTTGACCGCGTAGACTGCTGCCCGCCCGCGTGTCTCGACGATCTCGATCGGCCCGCTGCCGAGTCCCAGTGGCCGCAGCGCGCCGACCGCCGAGTCGTCGCCGTCCCCCCGGTGAACGGCAATCCAGTACGTGACCACGCGGGTCGTTGAAGAACGATCCGGACAAACGACCCCAGGTTGCGGTGATCGCCCTCCGTCTCGCTCCCGTAGCGGGAGCTGAGCCGCAGCCGGTACAGGTCGGTCCCGTAGTAGCTGAGGAGGGGTCTCGGCTCCTTCAGCACGATCTCCCGCGTCCGGAGGGGTTGCAGCACGAGCCGGTGCCGGTCGCGGCCGAGCCGCACCGTCACGATGTCGCCGGCGGGGCCGGCGGTCACCACGAGGCGGATGGCGGCGGGTGGCTCGAGGGTCTGGAGCACCACCTCGGCGGCGGCTCCCCCCCTCAGCCAGAAGCCCTCCTCATCGAACGACGTCTCCTGGCCGAAGGTGCCGTCGTCGAGGAACCACAGGAAGTAGGACGGGGGGCTGCCGGCCGGCCGTCGGGCCGGGTCGCCCCCGGGGGCATTGTAGGGGCGACGTCTGCGCCAGACCTCGGTGAAGACCGACAGGTCGCCGAGCATCGTGAGCTCGGCCGGGAGACGACGGAAGGCCGGACGAGTGGCGTGCGTGCCGGGATTGAGGGAGTGATGGACGGGCGACGCCAGGACCGGAAGCAGCAAGAGCCCCGTCACCACCGCCGCGCCGAGGGCCACCCCTGGTCCGCGGCCCCGGGGCAGGAGCACGAGGCCGAGCGGCACGAGGTTCACGAAGTAGCGGTTGCCGATCGCCCCGCCCCCGCCGTACCAGTTGTCCGGGATGATGAGCAGGTAGGCCAGCATCGAGGCGATGAGCGCGAGGAGGGCGAGCGCGCCCGCCCGATCCCGGGGACCCAACAGCAGGAAGACGAGCGCGGCGAGGACCACGCCCGGGAAGTAGACGAGGGCGCCACCGAAACGCCCGATCCAGAAGTAGCCCAGGTTGAGCAGGAAAGACCGGCGCAGCTCCTCGGGGGTCCGGGGGGGAGCGACGCGGTCGGTCTGCTCGGCGCCGTCGCGGCCGGCCACGAGCGGTCCGACGTGGTCGGTCGTCATCCACACGCCCGCCGAGTCGAAGGTGACCCCGGGATCGAAGGGGTACCGGTCGTAGAAGGTCTTTCTCTCGCCACCCTGGTAGTTCAGCTCCCCGGTGGCGAGCCACGTCGCCCCGAAGCCCGCCGCCATCACGGCAACCACCAACGCTCCCCTCCTCGCCGCCTCACGGGTGCGCCGAGCCCAGGACCCGGAGGCCGCAAAGGCGTCGAGGACCAGCGGCAGGGCGATGAGGGCGTTCGGGTACTTGGAGTACGCGGCCAGCCCGATGAGAAGGGCGGCCAGCACCGTCCGCCCGCGCCGCCACGCGACGAGGCCCCCGGTGATCAGGCCGACGTTGAGGATCTCGGGGGTGAGCCACAGGAGGTACACGGGCACGACACCCAGCACGTACACCGCCAGGACGGCGGCGAGGGCGGCCCCGGGGGTCGAGCCCCGGCGCCGCTCCGCGAAGCCGAGGAAGAGAGCCAGAGCCAGGACGAGGCCGTTGAGGAGCAGCAGGCCCCGGTCGGCGCCGAGGAGTCGCACGAACGGAGCCCCGATCAGGGGATACAGGAGGGCCTTTCCGAAGACGAGACGATGGCCCCCGTCGCCAGCGGGGACGCGCTTGAGGAACAGCCCCTGAGGCCCTCCCGGGTATACGCTCCTCGCGCGCGCGAGATCTTCGCTCCGGTACTCGAGGTCGAGATCGTGGGCGAGGCTGTCGGCCATCGTCCGGTACGTGGCCGCGTCGCTCCAGAATGTCCCGTCCGACGCCAGCGGCAGGTCGGTGCCGAGAGCCAGGACGACCGCGAGCCCGGCGAGGACCCCGAGGACGATGCGTGCCGCCCGATCGCTCATGGGGCGGGTGGGGACGCAAAGGGCGGTCCCATCTCGAGGCGGATCTCGATGAACGCCCCCACCTCCCGCCCGTCCGCGAGGGGCGCCCCCCGCCGGGAGCGCAGGTGGAGTACGTGCAGGAAGGTGTCGTAGTAGCGCAGCCCACGGCCCACGGGCAGCTCGACCTGCCGCGTCTGCCCCGGTCCCACCGACACCCGCTCGGACGACCACCCCCGCCGCACGGACACGATGTCGCCGAGAGGTCCACCGGTGATGCGCAGCACGATGCGATCGACCGGGGCGAGATCGAACGCCCGCACGACCACCTCGGCCCGCGAGCCCGCCCGCAGCCAGAAGCCGCTACGACCAGCGTAGGTCTCCTTGCCGAATGTCCCGTCGTCCAGGAAGTAGAGGTTGTAGGCATCGGCATCGGCGTGGCGCTGGGGGTTCCCAACGAACCCGAAGGGCTGCTTCTTGCGCCAGCGCTCGGTGAAGACCGAGAGGTCGTTGAGCATCGTGAGCTCGGCGGGCAGGAGCTTGAAAGGTCGCGTGGTGGCGTGGGCCCCGGGCCGGCGCGAGTGGTGCACCGGCGAGAGGAGGACGCCAGGCAGGAAGACCGCGGCCAACACCCCCCCACCCACCGCGACCCACGCCTCCCGGCGGCGGGGCACCACGAAGAGGAACGCCGGGAGCACGTTCAGGAAATACCGGTTGCCCACCGTCCCGCCGCCGCCGTACCAGTTGTCCGGGATGATCCACAGGTAGGCGAAGGCGGAGAGCCCGACCGCGACCAGGGCCAGGGCCCCCTCACGCGAGCGTGGGCCGGCCAGGAGGAACAGCAGGAGCGCCACCATCGCCGCGCCGAAGTAGCCCAGAACCCCTCCGAATCGCCCCACCCAGAAGTAGCCGAGGTTCCAGGCCAGCGACTCCCAGATCTCCACCCGGGCCCGCGCGGGTCCGGTCCGCTCGGAGGTCCCCCCCTCGTCGCTCTCGCCCACCAGCGGACCGAGCTGATCGGTCGTCATCCAGGACCCGGAGGTGGCGAACGTCGTCCCGTGCTCGTCGTAGGGGAAACGGTCGTAGAAGATCTTGCGCTCGCCCCCCTGGTAGTTCCACTGCCCGGTGAGGGCCATGTTCGAGCCGAAGAGGGCGACGACGGTCAGCACGAGGACCCCACCGCGGCGTACCGACTCCCGCACGCCGGAGACGAGCCCGCGTCGTCCTGCTTTCCGCCAGCCGGCCACGATCGGCTCGAAGCCGAGGGGGGCGGCCATCAGCAGATTGGGCCACTTGACGTATCCCGCCAGCCCGAACAGGACGGCGGAGAGCAGGGGGCGTCCGGAGAACCAGGCGGCGAGCCCGCCGGTGACGATGGCCAGGCCGAACAGCTCCGGCGTCGGCCAGAAGAGGTAGAGGGGCGTCACGGTACCGAGGAAGAGGCTGAGCACGACGACGAATGACGGCCACGGTCCCGTGCCCCGACGACGGAGCACGCCGTAGCCGAGCCAGAGCGCCACGGCCAGCGCCAGCGCGTTCGCCACGAGGAGACCACGTGTCCCGAGCAGGGCCACCAACGGGGCCGCGACCAGGGGATAGGCGACGGCCTTGGCGAAGTAGAGCCGGCCTTCGTCGGGCCGGACCCGTCGCACCCACGGGAAGCCGCCCTCGACGTCGAAGGTGAGGCCGCCGCTGGCGCGCTTGGCGAAGAGTCCCTGGGGCCCGGCGGGGTACTCCTTCCGCACGCGCTCGAGGTCGCCGGCGTCGTAGCGCACGTCGAGATCGCGGGCCAGGCTCCATGCCATCCCGTAGTAGGTCGCGCTGTCCCCCCAGAACTCCCCCTGCGAGACGACGGGCAGGTTGGTCGCCAGAGCCACGGCGACGAGGCCCACCGCGATCGTGAGGAGCAGCGCCCGGACCCGACGCTCGGCCCTGGCCGGAGCCGCGCGTGGGTCGTCCGGACCTGCCGGCACTAGAGCCACCCCGCCTCCCGGTAGGACACCGCGGTGCGCGCGATGCCCTCGTCCAGGTGGACCTGCGGGTCGTATCCCAGCAGGCGTCGTGCCTTCTCGATGCTGAACGCACGGCTCTTCGTCCAGAAGTCAACCCGCCGCCGGTGCAGCGGCGGCTCGATCCCGAGCGGAACGCAGATCGTCTCGATGATGTCCCCGGCCAGCTGGATCGGCCGGGCCGGGATGCGGAACGGCAGCACGCGGCCCCCGGTGTGCTTCGCGATGAGCACCGCCAGCTCGGCCTGCGTGACGTACTCGGGACCGCAGATGAGGAAGCTCTCCCCCACTGCCTGCTCCCCTTCGAGCGCGAGGAGAAACCCTTGAACGAGGTCATCAATGTAGACCGGGTGGTAGAAGCTCTGCCCGTCGCCGACGAGGGCGTAGCGGCCGCGGGCGATCGCCCGGAAGAGCTTCAGGAGCCGGGTCTCGCCGGGCCCGTAGATCGCCCCGGGTCGGACCACCGTGAGGGGAAGGCCGCGCTGGCGGTGGAACTCCAGGGCCAGGGCCTCGGCCTCGGCCTTCGTCGCCTGGTAGACGTCCCCGGGCGCGACGGGGGCGGTTTCGTCGGCCGGGGGGTTCTCGACGTGGCCGTGCACCCCGACCGTGGAGGTGTGCACGAACCGACGCACCCCGGCCGCCGCCGCTGCCTCGAGGAGTCGCTCGGTACCTCCAACGTTGACGTCGCGGTAGTAGGAATCCGGATGTCCGGCGGTTCGGTACACGGCGGCCACGTGCAGGACCGCATCAGCCCCCTCCACGAGACGTCCCAGGGCCGCCGCGTTCGCGAGATCACCCTCGACGAGAGTGGCCCCGGAGCCGCGGAGGCGATCCGACATCGATGTGGGACGGACGAGCGCGGCCACGTCGTCTCCGCGGCCCCGGAGGACCTCCAGCAGCCGACCCCCGGTGTAGCCGGAGGCACCGGTCAACGCCACTCGCATTCGCCCGTTCCGCTCCTCCGTAAACCCCGGGCCCGGCCACCGGACCGCGCCCAGTGTAATGGCAGCGCACGGTTCGACGTGAGTCGATGGGATCGTGCGTTTTCCTTGACTCCGGCCGCGGCGGGGCCCTAGGCTTCGATTCGCAGGTGCCGTAGCCGCCAACATCGCCCCGGGCGTCGGACATCGCTCGCGGGGAGGTCGCTCTATGGGGGCGGGCCCCTCCGGGCCATGGCCGGGTCCTGGAGCTCATGGGAGGGAGTATGGCCAAGAAGCGGTACTACCTGGACACGCGGGTCCTGACGGCGTTCTTCTTCGCCGCCATGCCATTCGTGGCGTTCGGATCGTTCATCGTCGTGAATATGGCGAAGAACCAGCTCCGCGACTCGGTCGGGGTCGGTCTCGAGCAGCGAGCGGTCCAGACCAAGCTGACTCTCGAGCAACACATCGGCGACCAGGTCGTCGATCTGAGGCTGCTGGCGCTCCAGCCGCTGGCGCAGCAGGCCGTGGCCCGGCCCTCGCGGAGCCCGTCCGACGAGGAGAGGCTCCGCATCGAGGAGGCCTGGTCGACCGGCTCCGATGCCCGGCTTCGGGCCGCGATCCTCGAGTCGGCCCTGTCCGCCCGACTGCGCGACCTGACCTCGGTTCGGCCCGGACTCCGGTCGGTTCAGGTCGTCGACGCGAGCGGCCGCGTCGTGGCCGCCTCCGGCGGCGGAGGGCGCCTGTTCCACACGGAGGCCGCGTGGTTCAAGGAGCTGGCGTCCGAGGAGGGCGAGCCCCAGGCCTGGATCGGGGACGTCGAGCGCCCGTCCAGCTCCTCCCAGCCTGCGATCGAGTTCGGGTACCCTATCCGCGACGACGACGGGCTCTTCAAGGGAGCGGTTCGGGGTCTCGTCGACGCCTCCTCCCTTTATGGGGTGCTGGCCCCCGTCCGCGTCGGCCGGACCGGCCATGCAACGCTCGTTCGGGTCAGCGACGGGATGGTGCTCGCGTCGGACGAGGCGGATCGGAACCTCGCCGCGACCTTCCCCGGATTCGAATCGCTCGCCGGCGCCGTGGAGGGATTCCCCCTCGCCGCCGACGGCCAGGCCATCTTCGGCAAGGCGCGCATTCGCCGCGGCTACTGGACCATCCAGGAGGTGACCGCCGAGGTCGAGGGGCGGCAGATCGTCGTCGAGCCCGCGCGTGTGGTCGGCTTCTCGCCCGTGGACCAGATTCGCAGTGTCCTGTGGCTGGTGACGGTGGAGCAGGACCTCGACGAGGCCCTCCACCCGATCCAGAGCGTCACGCGCTATCTCTGGATCCACTTCATCGGGGTCTTCGCGACCGTCATCCTGCTGGCCCTCTACTTCTCCTTCAAGCTCGAGCGGCCGGTCATGGACGACGAGCTGCACCTCCACGAGGAGCACATCCCGTCGTCGCTCCAGGCTCGGGCGGAAGCCGACCGGGAGGAGTGAGGGATCAGCGGCGCGCGCTGACCTCCTGGAAGAGCGACAGGTAGCGGCGCGTCGCGTCGCGCTGATCGAACCGCTCCCGGGCGACGGCTCGGGCGCGGGTCCCCATCTGCTCGCGCGCGCGGTCGTCGCCGGCCAGCGAGAGGAGCGCTCGGGCGAGCGCGTCCCCCTCTCCCGGGGTGACGAGCACACCCGAACGCCCTTCCTCGATCACGTCCACGATGCCACCGGTGCGGCTGGCGACGGCGGGCAGGCCGCAGGCGGCGGCCTCGACGAGAGAGATCCCGAGCCCCTCGAAGACCGAGGGAAACACGAAGAGGTCGGCCGCCCGGAGGTGGCCCTCGACGGCGTCGACGCGGCCCGTGAAGGTCACCCGGTCCCCCAGCCCGCGCTCCCGCACCTCCGCCTTCAGATCCTCCTCAACCGACAGGGCCTGCCCCTCCCCCGAGCCCACGAGCACGAGGTGCAGGTCCGGCCGCGCCGAGGCCACGTCCGCGAAGGCCACAAGCAACGTCTCGAGCCCCTTGCCACGGAGGAGCCGACCGGTGAAGACAGCGAGGAGCCCTCCCGGCAGCCCGAGGGCACGCCGGAGGGCCTCTCGCTCGCCCGCCACCGCCGGACGGAACCGCTCCGTGTCGACGCCGTGCGGGATGAGGGCCACGCGCTCGGGCGCGACGCCGGCGCCCACGATCTCATCGCGGATCCTGCGGGACATGGCCACGAAGGCCTCTGCGTCGCGCATCCACACGTTGCGCAGGGCCACGAGGCCCCGGACCGCCGGCTGCAACGCCCGGCCCCGACGCCATCCCCACGTGAACGCCTCCCCGCTGAGCTCCCCGTTGACCTCTGGCTGGAGGATGACGGGCCGCCCCAGGGCCCGGGCGACGAGGAGCCCCGGCACCCCCAGCACGCGCGTCCCGCGGACGACCAGCACGTCGTGGCGCGGACCCTCGTGAAGGACGGCACAAAGCGCGGCCGGCACCATCAGGTACTTGCCCGTCCGGGCCGGGCCGGGCGGACGGACACGCCGCACCCGGACCCCGTCGACCTCGTCCACGGACGGCCACGAGGCCCCGCCCCGGCGCGTCACCACCGTAGCCACGTGACCCAACGCCGCAAGCTGCCCGCCGAGTTGGCGGATGTGAGTCTCACCCCCCCCGAGCACGGGGTGAAAGGACTCGGTGAGGAACAGGACTCGGGTCAAGGGGAACGCGTGGCGTCGCCATCCCCGTCCCGCCGCGGACGGCGCTCCTGCACCGCATAGATCGGCTTGCCCTGGCTCTCGTGCCACGTGCGCACGAGCAGCTCTCCCATCAGCCCGAAGTTCACGAGGATGACCCCGGTGAGGAACAGGAGCGCCCCGAGCAGGAGCAGCGGCCGACCGCCGATCGCCTCGTGGGCGATGAGCTTGAGACCGGCCAGGTAGGCGAGGATGACAAATCCGGTGCCGCCAAAGGCGAGACCCATGAGACCGAAGAGGTGGGCGGGGCGGGTCCCGTACGAGAGCAGGAACTTCACCGTGAACAGGTCGAGCAGGACGCGCACGGTCCGGCCGAGGCCGTACTTGCTGCTCCCCCGGGTCCGCGGCCGGTGGTGGACCGGAATCTCGGCGAGCGTGACCCCCATCCACGACGCCACCGCCGGGATGAAGCGGTGCATCTCACCGTACAGCCGCAGGCCCTGCGCGACCTCCGCCCGCATCGCCTTCAGCGAGCAGCCGTAGTCGTGCAGGTGCACGCCCGTGGCCCAGGAGATCAGGCGGTTGGCGAAGAACGACGGGATTCGCTTGGAGAGCGGGTCCCTGCGCTCCCGACGCCAGCCACACACCATGTCCAGGCCGTCGGCCTCGAGCTTCGCCACCAGCGCCGGGATATCAGCAGGGTCGTTCTGCAAGTCACCGTCGGACGTGACGACAATGTCGCCCCGCGACCGGTCGAAGCCGGCCGAGAAGGCCGCCGTCTGCCCGAAGTTGCGCCGCAATAGCACGACGCGCACGCGGGGGTCGGCCTCCTCCAGGGAGAGAAGGCGCTCGCGTGTTCCGTCCGTGCTGCCGTCGTCGACGAGCACGAGCTCGAACCCCCGGCCCGTCGACTCGAGAGCGGAGGCCATCTCGCGATGCAGATCGTCGAGGTTCCCGACCTCGTTGAGAAGCGGCACGACCACGGAGATGACGGGCCGGGACTCTGCACCCATGACGTTGCGAGTATAAGCGAGCCCGTGCGCCTGGCCATCAGGCCCGCTGGGGGTCCGCGTCTCCCCCTCAGCGCCCGGCGACGATCAGGTACACCCAGTTCATCAGGAACGCCGCGACAGCCACGACGCGAAACGCGCGGCCGGATGACCGGGAGAGCCCGACCCGGAGGGCCCGGCGCCGCGGGAGCAGGAGTACGTCGACCACCGCCCAGGCCGCGATCACGGTCGCGAGAACGGTCGTGAAGGGATTCATGGCGAGCGCCCCGCCGGGATCGAGCTCGAACAGGCGGGCGGCCGCGCGCGTCGATCCGCAGGTCGGGCACGGCATCCCGGTGAGCCCCTTGAACATGCACAAGGTCAAGGGCACGCGATCGAGTCGCAGCAGGGAAATGGCTCCTGCCGCGAGAAGACCAATCCCGCCGAAGATGGCTCCCAGGGGTGGCGCCCCGGGTTCCGCAGCGACGCGGATCGCGGGCTCTTCCCCTCCGGTCAGTGCCGGGTCGGGACGGGCCTGGCTCACTGGACTTGCGACAGCACCGCGCCCAGGGTGCTGGCGAAGAGCAGGGCCAGACCCACGCAGCAGCAGCAGAAGATGACGAGCGGCAGCAGGACGGCGGCGGCGGCCTTGCCTCCGCCGATCTGATGCGCTTGCGTGAGGCCGATCACCGCCAGCACGATGCCCCAGACCGGTGCGATGACGCTTCCGCAGAACGGAAGCAGCATGAAAAGATACGTGGCCTCGGCGAAGCACACCACACGGAAGGTCGCCTCGAAACCGTGCCGGGCTCCTCCCAGGATCATCAGCATGACGTGGTAGATGCCGGATGCGATGAAGACGCCGATCGCCACCATGACGCCGCCGAAGATGAGCTGGACCAGGAAGCCGCCCCAGCTCTGGGCGAACCCCACCGCCTCCGCCAGCGCGGGGTCGGAACCGAAGGTGGCCATGCTCGACCCGACGAGGGAGTTGAACAGGGCGGAGTAGAAGCCCGCGGCCACGATGCCGATCCAGCCGATGATCACCGCGTAGAGAAGCGGCCCGCCGATCCCTCCCGTCCGGGGCATGGCCCGATAGAAGTCGGTCGGCCGTGTCAGGACCTGCTTCGTGGTCTCGACGAGCGCGTTCGCAAGACCGAGGCGTTCGCGGTCGTCCCAGGGGATGCCTCCCGCCGGTGGAGCACCGTGACCCCCTCCTCCCGGGGGCGGGGCGCCGCGGCCAACGGCTTCCGGGGTCAGCGGCGGAGGGGCCCCGTCCGACTGGGAGGACGTCGCCGCGCTCGGCAGATCGACGTCCCCGCCGCAGTTCGGGCAGTGTCGTGTCCCGGTCTCGGGCAGCGCGTTCCGACAGTGCGGGCACAGGGCCATGTCGAACCTCCTCCGGCCTTGGATCGAGGTGAGTCTAGCAGACCACGGTCCAGGGGCTCCGGCCTGGTGGTCGCCGGGGGGCGGTGGGCCGGGAGAGGGACAAGATGGGGGGTCATTGAATAGTATTGGGCCGCCCATGGCACGAGTCACTGCCGAGACCGTCGATCACGTCGCGAGGCTGGCGCACCTCTCGCTCACCGAGGAGGAGCGGGAGACCTTCGCCCGCCAGCTCGACCAGATCCTGCAGTACGTCGAGTCGATCCAGTCGCTCGACACGGCGGACGTGCCGCCGATGAGCCACGCCCTCGCCACCGGTGGCTTCCGTCCCGACGTCCCGGGCAAGAGCCTCGAGCCGGAGCGAGCGCTCGACGAGGCCCCCGACCCCGCCGAGGGCCTCTTCCGCGTGCCGAGGATCATCGGAGGGTGAGCCCCGTCCTGACCGATCTGACCGCGGCGGAGATTCGCCGCCGGGTGGCGAGTCGCGAGGCGTCCTGCGAGGAGCTGATCCGGGCTCACCTCGACCGCCTGGCGGCGGTCGAGCCCGCCATCGGCGCCCTGCTGGTGACACTCGAGGACCGTGCCCTCGACCGTGCCCGCGCCCAGGATCGTGCGCTCGCCGCGGGCGCGGAGGCCGGGCCGCTCGCCGGCGTGCCGGTCGTCGTCAAGGACCTCCTGAACATCACGGGCCTTGCGACCACGTGCGGGTCCCGGATCCTGGAGGGCTATCGACCGCCCTTCACCGCCACGGCCGTCGCCCGCCTGGAGGACGCGGGGGCAATCGTGATCGGGAAGGCCAACATGGACGAGTTCGCCATGGGCTCCTCGACCGAGCGAAGCGGCTTTCGGCCGACGCGCAACCCGTGGGACCCGACCCGCGTGCCCGGCGGCTCTTCGGGAGGATCGGCAGCCGCCGTTGCCGCGCACATGGCGCCGATGGCTCTGGGCTCGGACACCGGGGGGTCCATCCGGCAGCCGGCGGCCTTCTGCGGGGTCGTCGGGCTCAAGCCCTCGTACGGCCGCGTGAGCCGATACGGCCTCGTGGCCTTCGCCTCGTCCCTCGACCAGGTCGGCCCCCTGGCCCGAACCGTGGACGACATCGCCCGGGTCGCGACCGTGCTGTGCGGGCAGGATCCCCGGGACTCGACGAGCGCCGCCCTCGACGTGCCCGATTTCGCCGCCGCCGTCGCGCGCGAACCCGAGGGCCTCCGGATCGGGGTCCCCTGGGCCGTCCTCGAGGGTGTTGAGACCGAGACGCTGGCCCGCTTTCGCGAGGCGCTCGGGTCTCTCGAGGCGGCGGGGGCCTCCGTGGTCGAGGTGGAGTTGCCCCATCTCCCCCACGCAGTCGCGACGTACTACATCGTGGCGACCGCCGAGGCTTCCAGCAACCTCGCCCGGTACGATGGCGTACGGTACGGCCACCGGGCCCCGGGGATCATCGATCTGGAGGAGATGTACGGCCGCACCCGGGACGAGGGCTTCGGCCCCGAGGTCAAGCGGCGCGTCATCCTCGGCACGTTCGTCCTGTCGTCCGGCTACTACGACGCGTACTACCTTCGGGCCCAGAAGGTCCGCACCCTCATCCGACGGGACTTCGAGCGAGCCTTCGAGAGCTGCGACGCGGTGGCCACGCCGACCACCCCCACCGCTGCGTTCCGCATGGGCGAGAAGACCGCGGATCCCCTGCAGATGTACCTCGAGGACATCTTCACGGTGCCGGCCAACCTGGCGGGCATCCCGGGGCTCTCGCTTCCGTGCGGTCTGGCCGGGGGTCTGCCGGTCGGCCTTCAGCTCCTCGGGCGCCCTTTCGACGAGGAGACCCTTCTCCACTGCGGCGCGGTGTTCCAGCGCGTGACCCGCCATCACGAGCTGACACCGCCCGAGCCGTCATCGACTGGCCAACAGGCCTAGGCTCCGATCATTCACTGACCCCCCACCCTA
>Ga0316577_10000933_pt1 | contig 12982 bp, 12 predicted proteins | sample S5NA_FD_203073 | JGI IMG/M metagenome (GOLD analysis project Ga0316577, IMG submission 203073) | Rhizosphere microbial communities from salt marsh grasses in Alabama, United States - S5-7_050615r2r1 | ecosystem: Host-associated > Plants > Roots > Rhizosphere | place: USA: Alabama | collected... | reverse complement strand
CGTTTTGGCGCTGTTCATGAAGGGCGCAACGACCGACGGCGAGGAGCTGTTGCCGGCGTTGAGTCAGGCAGACCCGAACTTCCCGGACGGGATCCCGACGATCTGGGGCGGGCTCTCGACGGTGGCGCAGGTCATCGTCGTCATCGCGATCCTGGCAATCGTCGTGTTCGCGCTCATGCCGCCGCTCGGGAAGCCGGAAGGCAACGGGTTCGCGCTCGCAACGATCCTCATCGCAATCGCGCTGCTGGCTTACACGGTCTACGAGTACATGGGAGCCCGCGACGACGCATCGACCCTCGAGGCCGGATTTGCCCAGGCGGCCGGCGGCGGAGCGATCCCCGCGGCGTTCACGGTCACCGTGGGCATGGGGTTCTACCTGCTCATGGCCGCGACCGCCTTCGTCGCCCTCGGCGGGCTCGTCATGATCATGGGCACAGGGCGTGAGGACGAAGGAGTCGCCGAGGCCTGATACCGGCGGTCCGACGCTCAGGCAGGATCGAGGAAGACGACCGGGATCTCTCGTTCGGTGCGTGACGCGTACGCGGCGTACCCGTCGTAGGCGGCCAGCGCGCGCGGCCACCACTGCGCACGTTCCTCCGGGTTCGCCGTGCGCGCCGTCACCGGCCACCGGTCTCCGAGGACCTGGACCGCCGCCCGCGGCTCCTGCTCGAGGTTGAGGTACCAGTCCGGGGCGTAGTCCCTCCCGCCCCACGAAGCGATGACGACGAGCGCGTCGCCGTCGCGGAGGTAGAGGAGCGGGACCGTGTGCGGCTCTCCGCTGCGGCGGCCGATCGTCGTGAGCAGGCACATGTCGTTGTGAACGAGTCGGCGTCCGAGCGCTCCGCGGGTCAGGCGGTAGAGGATGCGGTGCAGCTTCGACAAGCGTTTCGCCGTTCCGTCTCTCATCCGATGTCTCCCTTCGCCTGCGGCCGCCCGTGCGTCCCAGTGGCCCCCCGGCGTCCCGCCGCGCGTATACTCGCCGAGACGTGTGGGAGGAGCTGGCAATTGCGAATGACTCACTCCCACAGCAAGCGCGGCTTCCCAGCCGCCGTGTCGACAAGGAAGGACGAACTGTGAAGCGTCTAATGAGGTACTTCACCCTCCTCGCAGTGGTGCTGCTGATCGCAGCTGCCTGCTCGAGTGACGATACCGAAGGCACCGACACGACCGCCGCGGGAGGCGGAGAGACCGAGACCACCGCCGCGGGAGGCGGAGAGACCGAGACCACCGCAGCAGGCGGCTCGGGTGAAGCAACCACCATCGAGTTCTGGGTCGCGTTCTCAGACGAGGCCCGTCTCGGGTTCTCTGAGGACAAGGCTGCTGCGTTCAACGCGGCCCACCCGGAGTACAACGTGGAAGTCACGTCGTTCGCCTCGTACAACGATGCGTTCGACGCTGCCGTCCTCGCCGTGGACAGCGGCGATCCGCCGGCACTCATCCACTTCTTCGAGGCCGCGACGCGCCAGGCGCTCGATGCGGTGTCCGCAAGCGGTGATCCGATCTTCAAGTCGGTGACCGATGCGATCGCCGGTCGCACCGAGATCCTCGGCGAGCCGGTCGTCCTCGACTCCGTGGTCGACGCCGCCCGCAACTACTACACGGTGGACGGGTCGTTCTACTCGATGCCGTGGAACACGTCGACGGCGATCATGTTCAACAACATGGACATGCTCAACGCAGCCGGCGTCACCGAGCCCCCGACGACGTGGGCCGAGGTCGACGCCGCATGTGAGAAGGTCATGGCCATGGCCGATGCCCCGAAGGCGTGCATCACCTGGCCGAACCACTCCTGGTTCGTCGAGGAGAGCCTCGGGCAGGAGGGCGAGCTGCTCGCCAACGCCGACAACGGCCGCTCCGGCCGTGCAACCGAGGTGTTCCTCGAGTCTGAGGGCATGCTCAACTACGTTGGCTGGTGGAAGGACCTCTCCGACAAGGGCTACTACACGTACACGGGCCTCCAGCGTGACTGGGACGGCACGTCGAACGCGTTCCTCGCCAAGGAAGTCGCGATGCTCGTCTACTCGAGCTCGGACACGACCTTCTTCGGCGACAACGCCGACTTCACGCTCCAGGCGAGCTTCATGCCGTACAACGGCGACAAGGAATACGTCGGCAACCTCATCGGTGGCGCGACGATCTGGATGCTCAACGGCATGGACGAGGTGAAGCAAGACGGGGCGCTCGCGTTCCTGAACTTCTTCTCGAACCCGGAGAACGCAGCCGAGTGGCACAAGATCACCGGCTACGTGCCGATCACGGACGACGCCATCGCCCTCCTGGAGGCCGAAGGCTGGTTCGACGAGAACCCGAACAGCAAGGTCGCGTCTGACCAGCTGGCCGCGTCTGCGAACACGCCGGCGTCGCTCGGCGCACTGCTCGGCAACTTCGTCGGCATCCGCGACATCATCACGATCGCGATCGAGGACATCCTCGTGAACGACCTCGATGTCGCCGAGCGTCTCGCTCAGGCCAATGAAGAGGCGAACAAGTCGCTCAGCGAGTACGAAGCCCTCTACGGAGGCTGATCCAGTCCATTCGGGCCGGACGGGGGGCGGGGCCTATGCTCCGCCCCCCATGGCCCGACTCCGACCTGACGACTGCGGGATGAGAGCCCACCGCCCATGATGACGCTCGGAATCGTTGTGGCCGCTCTGCTCGGCCCCCTCTACGTTCACTTCAACTCGCGGAAGCGCACCGCCCAGCGATACGCGCTCGGAGCGGCGACCGCGGCGATCGGCGCCGCCGCCGTCCCCGTGGCGATGGGCCAGTGCATGTTCGCCGAGGGCGCGGGCGGTGTCGACCGTCTCCTCGGCTACGCCCTCATGGCGGGCGGCGCATTGCTCGGCCTCTTCATCCTTCGCGCAGTCTTCGACCGCGTCGACGGAACGTCGGGCTCGGGCGAGGCCTTCGCAGGCGAGATCCGCACCGGCGGCTACCGCATGGGGTGGTGGGTGCCGTGGCTGCTCCTGCTCCCGACGCTGATCATCCTCGCCTACTTCCTCTACCTCCCGGCGATCCAGACCTTCACGCTGGCGACGAAGCTCGCTCGCCTTGGTGCCCCGAAGACGGTCGACGTCTGCCTCGGGAACTTCTCAGAGCTCCTCATCACCAACCCGGTCATGCTCGTCGCCTACCCGCTCATCGCGGTCGCGCTCATCTACGGAGCACGGTTCTGGCATCGTCGGACTGCGCCGGGCACGATGAGCCGGCTCGGGGCGGACGTCCTGTCGGTCGTCGCCGCGCTCTCGGTGTTCATCGCGCTCTACCTCATGTTCTCCCCGGGGGGCGGCGGACAGGTCGCGTACCGGCCGGTTTACGTCACGACGCTCATCATCTCGATCGGGACGGTCGCGGCCGGCATGATCGGCGGCCTCGCCGTGGCCTACCTCGCCTTCCGCGACATCCGGGGAGGGCCGGCCTATCGCACGCTCCTCATCTGGCCGTACGCCATCTCACCGGCGGTGGCGGGCGTCCTCTTCTTCATGATCTTCGACCCGACGGCCGGCATCTTCACCCACGTCATGGACACGTGGTTCGGCGTCCAAGTGCCCAACTACCGGGAGCATGCGTGGCTTGCCCAGACCGCGATCATCCTGGCGAGCGGCTGGAAGATCCTCGGCTACAACATCCTCTTCTACCTCGCAGGGCTCCAGACCGTCTCGCTCGACCAGGTCGAGGCGGCCGTGATCGACGGGGCGTCGTCGTGGCAGCGCTTCGTGAAGATCGTCCTGCCGGCCCTGTCGCCGATCACGTTCTTCCTCCTCGTCACGAATCTCACCTATGCCTTCTTTGAGATCTACGCCACGATCGAGTTCATGACGAAGGGCGCACCGGCGGGGGCGACGTCCGTGGCGATCTACGAGATCATCCGCGTCGGCGTGAACAACGGTGAGTTGGGCCGCGGCGCTGCGCAGTCCGTGCTGCTGTTCGCCGCCGTCATCGCCGTGACCGTGTGGCAGTTCCGCACGAGCGGTCGTCGAGTCACCTACGGGGGTGCGTGATGGCGGGCCTCACGCCGGGTGTCCAGGAGAAGACCTTCTTCCGGGGTCGCCAGTGGCCGTTCCACCTCGCCCTCATCGTCACCGCCCTCGTGATCGCGTTCCCGCTCCTGTACGCGTCGCTGATCGCGACGCAGAACAACACCGAGATCTTCGCCTTCCAGATGCGCCCGGGGAGCGCCCTCAAGTCGAACTTCGAGGCCGTCTGGGTGCGGCGCGACTTCGCCGGCGCCATGTGGAACTCCACGATGCAGACGTTCTTCGTGACCGTCGGCAAGACGATCTTGTCGCTCCTCGCGGGCCTCGCGTTCGTCTACTTCAAGTTCCGCGGCAAGTGGATCGTGTTCTTCCTCGTGCTCATCACCTTGATGATGCCGACCGAGGTGATGATCCTCGCGATGTACCGCCTCGTGGCGGGGCTCGGCTGGCAGGACACGATGGCGGCGATCGTGGTGCCGTTCCTGGCATCCGCGACGGGGGCGTTCCTCTTCCGACAGCACTTCGCGAACCTCCCGACGGAGCTGCTCGAGGCGTCGCAGATCGACGGCGCGTCCCCGATCCAGTTCCTCACGAAGGTGCTCATCCCGCTGTCATGGAACGTCATCGCGGCGCTCGCCGTCATCCAGTTCGTCTACACGTGGAACATGTTCCTGTGGCCGTCGCTGATCATCCGCGACGAGGCGAAGCAGGTCGTCCAGGTCGCGCTGCAGACGTTGACGAACATCGACGGTGCGCTGACCTACGGCCCGCTCATGCTCGCAGCGATCATCGCGTCGATCCCGCCGGCGATCGTGTTCCTCTTGATGCAGAAGCCGTTCATGAGCGGGTTCGCCATCGGTCAGCAGAAGTAGGCCCTTCGCCCCGAGATGGGGGTCCGGCCATGGGGGTACGCTCAGATCATGAGTCTTCGCAGCAGGGCCATCGGCAAGCTCGACGGCGGCTCGTTCGACGTGCTGATCGTCGGGGGTGGGATCAACGGCGCGGTTGCGGCCGCCGTCCTCGCCGGCCGGGGGGCGTCCGTGGCGCTCGTCGACCGGGGTGACTTCGGCAGCTTCACGAGCCAGGCGTCCTCCAATCTCGTGTGGGGCGGGTTCAAGTACCTCGAGGGATACGAACTGCTGCTCGTCCGCAAGCTGTGTGTGTCGCGCAACCGCCTCATCACGGCGTACCCCGACAACATCAAGCCCATCCCGTTCCTCGCGACGCTCGACGAGACCTCGCCCCATCCGACGTGGCTCGCGACGCTCGGTGCCTCGGCGTACTGGGCGATCGGCAGCTTCAGGACGCATCCGCCGCGCTATATGAGCGCCGAGAAGATCGAAGCGCTCGAGCCGATCGTGAATACGGAGGGGTCGATCGGGGGGATCGAGTACTACGACGCCTACCTGACGGACAACGATTCACGGTTCGTCTTCAGCTTCGTGCGGTCGGCGCTCGACGTCGGTGCAACGGCCGCGAACTATGTCGAGATGGTCGACGCCGCTCGCGACGGCGACCGGTGGCGCGTCACCCTGCGCGACGTCGATGCGGACGGCGAGCCGTTCATCGCGACGGCGAAGATCGTCATCAACGCCGCTGGGCCGTTCGTCGACGGTTTGAGCGGCGAGCTGGGGGTGACGACGACGCACCGGATCGTGTACTCGAAAGGCATCCACCTCGTCGTGCCGCAGCTCACGCCGAACCATCGTGTGCTCGCGTTCTACGACGACACGCAACGCCTCTTCTACGTCATCCCCATGGGGCGAAGGTCGGTGATCGGCACGACCGACACCCGTGTCGACACCCCGTACACCGAGGTCACCGACGAGGACCGCGACTTCCTCCTCGGCCAGATCAACGCCCGGCTCGATCTCGACACGCCTCTGACGGCCGACGACATCATCGCCGATCGCTGCGGCGTGCGGCCGCTCGTCGTGGAGTCGGGCGGTGACGACCAGGTCGAGGCCGACTGGACGAAGTTGTCGCGCAAGCACGTGATCGAGGTGGACGAGACCGCGAGCGTCGTGACCGTGTTCGGGGGAAAGCTCACCGACTGCCTCAACGTCGGCGAGGAGATCGCCGACGCGGTCGAGAAGCTCGGCGTCCCTCTCGAGCCGGACAAGCGCAACTGGTACGGGGAGCCGGCGAAGGCGACCCGTGAGGCGTTCTTCCGCCAAGCGCGGCTCATGCGGCTCGACGACCTGCGCCACAAACCGAATGTGGAGCCGCTGTCGGATCGCCTCTGGCGCCGATACGGGCGGCGGGCGTTCGAGATGCTCGATGAGATCCAGCAGGATCCGGCAATGGGAGAGGACATCATCGAGAGTGCCGACTACCTGAGGGTCGAGCTGCATCTCGCAGCGGGGACGGAGATGGTGACGAAGCTGGAGGACTTCCTCCGCCGGCGGTCCAAGATCACGCAGGTCATCCCCGAAGACGAGGTGCGCTCGTCGCGCGGTCTCCACGAAGCGGCGGAGATCCTCTTCGGCGACGACGCCGACCGCCGCATGGCGGAGTACTACGGCGACCGCCCTCCGGTCGAGTAGCAGCGCAAGACGGCCGGGAGCGGCGATCGCCCCAACGGGTCTCGCCTACCCCGTCACGACCTCGAGGGCTTGGTCGAGGTCGGCGATCAGGTCCTCCACGTCCTCGACGCCCACGGAGTAGCGGACGAGGCTCTCCGGGATCCCCAGCGCTGCCCGCTCGTCCGCGGTGCACTCGACGTGGCTCGTCGTGGCGGGCGGGCCGGCGATGGTCTCGACCGCTCCGAGGTTGGCCGCCAGGTGGGCGAGCTCGAGACGCGGGAGGACGGACTTCACCGATGCGAACCCGCCCTCGATCGCGAAGGACAAGACGCCGCCGAAACCCGTCATCTGGCGTGCCGCCACCGCGTGGTGCGGATGTGACGCGAGGCCCGGGTAGTAGACGGCTTCGACCGCGGGGTGGGCGGCGAGGTGCTGCGCGACCGCCAGCGCATTCGCGTTCTGCCGCTCGATGCGCAGATGGAGCGTCTTCACCGACCGGAGGAGGAGGTATGCAGCGAACGGGTCGAGCGTCGCCCCGTTGATCTCGCGGAAGTGGTAGATGCGCTCGATGAGATCGGCCCTGCCGCAGACGATCCCGCCGAGCGCATCGGCGTGGCCTCCCAGGAACTTGGTGGCCGAGTGGACGACGAGGTCGGCGCCGAGCGCGAGCGGGCGCTGGTTGATCGGTGTGGCGAACGTGTTGTCGACGACGACGGTCGCCCCTGCAGCGCGGCCCGCTGCGGCCAGGCGCTCGATGTCGAGGATCTTCAGCGTCGGGTTCGTGGGCGTCTCGAGGTAGAGGACGTCGCACCCGTCGGCGACCGCAGACTCGATCGCTGTGTGGTCGTCCGTTGGGACGAGCTTCACCTCGACGCCGTCGCGCGGGAGGAACTCGAGGAAGAGCTTCGACGTGCCGCCGTACGTGTCGGTGACCGAGACGACACGATCACCGGGGCCGAGCAGGGTGCGGAGCGTGCCCGAGATCGCGGCCATGCCCGTAGCGAACGCCGTGGCCGACTCGGCCCGCTCGAGCGCTGCGACCCGCTGCTCGAACACCGCCACGGTCGGGTTCGTGTTGCGGCTGTAGATGTGCCCGCTCGTCTCGCCGAGCGCAACCGACATCCACTCGTCGACGTCGTCGTAGCCGAAGCTCACCGACTGGGCGATCGGCACCTGCGTCGCCCGCTCCCACAGCGGTTTCCCCTCGCCGGCCCACACCGACAACGTCCCGTTTCCATGTGCCACGTCTTCGCTCGCTTCCTCGACTTCGGCCCGTACCCCGACGGTACGATCCGTCTCCTGTGACGAGCACCGTAGACGAAACGCGCATCGCCGAGCGGGCCCTCGGCCTCGTCGCCGTCGCGTCGGCGACGGGTGACGAGCGCGCAGCGATCGACCTCGTCCGGTCCTGGCTCGAGCCGGTCGCAGATGAGGTCGACGCGTGGACCGCGTCGATGGCGGATCTGGAACGCGACCCCGCCTACCCGGGTAGAGAGGTGGAGCGGAACGACGTGCCGGTCGTCGGAGCCCGCATCTCCGGCAACCGGCCCGGCCCGACGTTGGTCCTCACCGGGCACGTCGACACCGTCCCCGTGGGGGACGCCGGTCGATGGTCGAAGAGCCCCGAAGGCGAGATCGACGGCGGTGTGCTGTTCGGACGCGGCGCGTGCGACATGAAGGCCGGTGTCGTCGCTGCCGTCGAGGCGTTCGGTGCCTTCGCGGTGGGCGACCGGGATTTCGCCGGTGAGATTCGGTTCGTCGCGGTCCCCGGAGAGGAAGACGGCGGTACCGGGACGCTCGCTGCGATTCGCCGGGGATGGTCCGGGGACCTCGTCATCATCACCGAGCCGACGTCGGGGCCGGACGGGCCGCAGATCGTCGTCGCGCACGGTGGCGCGCTCACCTTCTCCATCGACGTCGACGGGCGCTCGGCGCACGCCGCGACGAGGAAGCTCGGCGAATCGGCGCTCGATCACTATTGGACGATCCATGAGGCCCTCCGGGTGCTCGAGGACGCGCTCAACGCCGCCGAGACCGAGCCGGTGATGGCTGCGCTGGGGCTGCCGTACCCCACGACGGTCGGCATCGTCCGCGGCGGCGTGTGGGCGTCGAACGTGATGGAGCGCCTCACCGCCGAGTTGCGTGCGGGCGTGACGATCCACGAGACGATCGCCGAGGCGGAGGAGCGGTTCGAGCAAACGCTCAGGGCGGCGATCGCGGGCGACGCCTGGCTCGACGCGCATCCGCCGCGAATCCGGAGGACCGGTGCGGCATTCGGGTCGTCGCGGATCGATCCGTCACATCCGCTCGCCACGACCGTGCACCGCGCTGCGACCGCCGTGTTCGGTGAAGCACCTGCGATGGTCGGCGTCCCCTACGGCTGTGACATGGCGCTGTGGACGCGCGTCGGGGGAGCGGCAACGCTCGTCTACGGGCCGGGCGACGTGCGTGTCGCCCACGCCGTCGATGAGCACGTACTGCTCGCTGAGGCATCCGACGTCGCCCGCGTACTCATCGAAGCCGTCCGGGTTCTGCTCGGGTAGGCCTCGAGTTCACCTCGGCGTCACTCCACCCGCATACCTTCGCACTGTTTGCGAATGGGAGCGCCGATGCGTTCGATCGAGTGGGCACACCTGCTCTTCGGCTTCGAGGGTCGCATCAACCGCGCGAGGTACTGGATGGGCGCGGTCGTGCTGGGTCTCGTGAGTTGGGCGATGGCGGCCGCCGGTGCGGTCGCGGACTCGACGTTCGTCTGGTCGGTCGTGACGGCGATCGGCTTGTTCATGGTGTGGGCCGGCCTCGCACTCAGTATCAAGCGATGGCACGATCGCGACAAGTCCGGATGGTGGGTGTTCATCAACCTCGTCCCGTTCATCGGCCCGGTATGGTCCTTCCTCGAGTTGGGGTTCTTCCCGGGGACGCCCGGTGAGAACGCGTTCGGTGCCGACCCACTCGGAGCGCACCTACCGGAGTGACGCGACGAGCGCCTCGAGGCTTTCCTCATCGAAGCGGCGCGGGTTCGTCGCCATCCGCATCGGCGAGGCGCTGGCCGCCAGGGCCCGCCGCTGCTCGCTCGAGACGACGCCGACACCCGCGAGCGTCGGCTCGAGCCCGAGGTCACCGACGAGCCCGTCGAGGTACGCATGGGCGTCGGCCGGCGTCGCAACCCCGAGGAGGTCGAGGATGTCGGCAATCACGCGGCGAACGTGCTGCGGCCCGCGGGGGTCCGCGCAGTCGTCGTCGGTGACCTCGGCGTTGTAGGCGAGCACGGCGCCGAGGGTGAGCGCGACGGCATGGCCGTGTGCCACGCCGTAGTCGGTGGTCAGGTGGAACGACAGGGCGTGGGGCGCCGTCGTCGCGCTGACGTCGATCGCCCGCCCCGCGAGGTGCGCTGCCGTGCACATCGCCGACCGAGACTCCGGCGTCGGATCATGGACGGCGCTTGGGAGGTGGGTGAGCGCGAGCCCAAGTGCCGCTCGGGCGTCGGAAGAGGAAGGCACCGTCGATCGGGTCGACCAGATCGACTCCATCGCCTGGGAGAGCGCGTCGAGCCCCGTCGCGGCCGTGACCGCAGGAGGCAGGGAGGAGGTCAGCTCCGGGTCGAGGATCACGTAGTCCGGGAGGAGCGCACGGTGCGCCATCGGGCGCTTCTCACCGTCGACGGTGAACACGGCGTAGCGGGTCGCCTCGCTTCCGGTGCCGGCGGTTGTCGGGATCGCGACCAGGGGTGGCCCCGGGCGTTCGATCTCATGATCCCCGCGCAGGAAGGCTGCCGGGCTCGTCGACGTCGGCCCGATCACGCGTACGGCCTTGGCGAGGTCGATGACCGAGCCTCCGCCGACGGCGACCACGAGTGCGGGGGAGGCACTGCGAAACACGGCGACCGCGCTTGTGACATCTTCGAGCGTGGGGTCGGCCGGCACGTCGTGGAGGAACGTCACATCTCGTCCCGCGAGCGCGGACCGAACGTGCGGCGCGGCTCCGCTGCCCTCGAAGGAGCGGCCGCCGGTGAGCACGAGGACGGCGTTCGGGTCGATGGCGTCGACGTGCGCGCGAAGGGTGGTGATGCTTCCCGAGATGCAGTGTGCGGTCACCCGCTCAGGCTAGGCCGCCCTCGCCCGGGTCCCGGGTGCGCTATCGGGCAAATGCTTCGCCCGCGATGCGGTCCCAGAGGTCGCCGGGCGCGGCGACGGCCGCCTCGGGGAACCCGTCGGCAAGGGTGGCGGCGACGCGACGGAAGGCGTCGTAGTTCGCAGCGAGGCGCCGGTTGCTGGATATCGCGGCATCAACCCGATCCGCCTCGTCAGGGGGGAGGGCGTTCAGGGCATGGGCCGCTGCGGCGTCGGCCGCGTCGTGTCTCATGCGAGGCCGGGGGTCGCCTCGCCGAGGAGTTCCTTCAGCCGGGCGAGACCGATTCGAATCCTGCTCTTCACCGTGCCCTCCGGTTGCCCGAGGAGCTCGGCGACCTTGCGGTACGAGTGACCTTCGAAGAAGGCGAGCATGATCGATGTGCGCTGGTCGTCGGTGAGCGCCGAGAGTGCGTCACGCACGCGCTCTGAGGAGATGCGTCTCATGACTTCTTCTTCGATGCCGACCTGCCCGTCGGATGACGGTGCAAGGCGGTGTTCACGAAGCTCCCGTTCGACGCGCGCCCGCTCGGAGCGAAGGAGGTCCACGGCACGTCCGTGGGCATCGAGCTGGAGGAACCCACCGAGCGTCCCGCGGGACGGGTCGAACCGCTCGGGCCGCTGCCAGAGGCGCACGAACACCCGCTGGGTCACGTCTTCAGCGAGGTCGGCGCGGCGGAGGATGCCGAGAGCGACGCGATAGACCCGGTCCCGATGCTGCCGATAGGCGTCTGCGAGGGCGGCGTCCTCACGCGCGATGAGGCGTTCACGGATCTGTCGGTCGATGGTCGATCGCTCGGTCCGGTCGAGGAGGTTGTCGCGGTCGATGTGCGGGGGCGCAGGGGCGATGAGGGTCACAAGCGTCTCCTATGGGTTTAGCACTAAATGACTTAGTAGTAAATATAGCCCCTCGCTCGAGAAACGCAAGCGAAATCTGCGCGGTGATGGAGCGGGAGCGTCGGAGCGCGCCGTCGGCCTGTGCGACTCAGGGCGTCGAGGTCGCGAAGCGTGACGCGAATCGGCGAAGGTTTCCCTCCCAGATCCGGCGCAGTACCGGGCGAGCGACGAAGGCTCCGAGGGCACCGCCGAGCCGGGCCGGGAAGCGGAGATCCTCGTACCAGACGAGGATCGTCCCGTCGGCATCGGGTGCGAGGGCGAAGGCTCCGATCCCCGACACGATCCCTCGATGGGAGACGCCGATCCCGACGCGGGGAGCCCACCACGTCACGGTGATCTCATCGCAGGTGGTGAGCGGTCCGACACGGGTGCGCACGGCCATCGCCGTCCCGGTGCCTCTCGTCGACGCCGTCCGGAATTCGATCGACTCGGCGTCGGCCATCCACTCGGCGTGTTGTTCGAGCGTGGCCAGCTCTTCCCATACCGCGGTCGGGGGAGCCTGGATGCGAATGGACGTGACGAGCGGAGGCATGGCGGGCTTTCCTGGAGGCGGATCGGAAGGTGTTCGAGACGGCCGAGCCGCCCGGATGACGGGCATCCGGTGGAGCGGGCGGCGCCGAATCCCGAGCATGCTGTCGACGGAGATCCAGGCATCACGAGACGAGGCGCCGGTGGGGTCGCGCTTGACAAGCGTCCGGCGCGAACCAAGATCACGCAGATGAGCGCACGCCGTAGCCATGAGAGAGCCGTCGGGCTCCTGCGAGCGGTTCTGAATCGCCTCGTCGTCGACGGCGCGATCCGGGTTCGCCTGCCCGATGACGAGTTCGTCGTCGGGGAGCCCGGGCGAGAGCCCGACGTCACGATCCGCGTCGCCGACCCGTCCGCCATGGCTCGATCCTTCGCCCGCGGCGGCACGATCGGGTTCGCCGAGGCCTACATCGACGGAACGTGGGACACGGACGATCTTGCCCGTCTGCTCGAAATCGCAGCACGAAGCCACGATCGCCGCCGCCATACGGGGATATGGGAGGGCACGATGCGCTTCTCCCGGGCGGCGTGGAATCGCTTGCGACCCGGGGTCGGGACGACTGCGGTCAAGACCATGGTTGAGCACTACGACCTCGGCAACGACTTCTACGCCGCCTGGCTCGATCCGACCATGAGCTACTCGTCGGCGATCTTCGACGATGGTGAGGATCTCGAGACGGCGATGCGGACGAAGTACGAGCGGCTCGCCGAGCGGGCGGGCATCCGCCGTGGCGATCGCGTCCTCGAGATCGGCTGCGGCTGGGGATCGATGGCCGAGTACCTCGCGAGCGAGCTGGACTGCACCGTGACCGCCGTGACGATCTCGCGGGAGCAGGCCGCGTACGTCGAGGCCCGCATGGAGCGCGACGGCCTCCAGGACCGGGTCGCCGTCTCGATCACGGACTTCCGACAGATCACCGGAGCCTAC
>Ga0316577_10000932_pt1:7500-12990 | contig 12990 bp, 15 predicted proteins | sample S5NA_FD_203073 | JGI IMG/M metagenome (GOLD analysis project Ga0316577, IMG submission 203073) | Rhizosphere microbial communities from salt marsh grasses in Alabama, United States - S5-7_050615r2r1 | ecosystem: Host-associated > Plants > Roots > Rhizosphere | place: USA: Alabama... | reverse complement strand
CAATATTATCTCTGGTGCCATTATTCCTACTTCTGCGGCGATCGGATTGCATTTTTACCCAATTTGGGAAGCTGCATCTGTTGATGAATGGTTATACAATGGTGGTCCTTATGAGCTAATAGTTCTACACTTCTTACTTGGTGTAGCTTGTTATATGGGTCGTGAGTGGGAACTTAGTTTCCGTCTGGGTATGCGTCCTTGGATTGCTGTTGCATATTCAGCTCCTGTTGCAGCTGCTACTGCTGTTTTCTTGATTTACCCTATTGGTCAAGGAAGTTTCTCTGATGGTATGCCTTTAGGAATCTCTGGTACTTTCAACTTTATGATTGTATTCCAGGCGGAGCACAACATCCTTATGCATCCATTTCACATGTTAGGTGTAGCTGGTGTATTCGGCGGTTCCCTATTCAGTGCTATGCATGGTTCCTTGGTAACCTCTAGTTTGATCAGGGAAACCACTGAAAATGAATCCGCTAATGAGGGTTACAAATTTGGTCAAGAGGAAGAGACTTATAACATTGTGGCTGCTCACGGTTATTTTGGTCGATTAATCTTCCAATATGCTAGTTTCAACAACTCTCGTTCTTTACACTTCTTCTTGGCTGCTTGGCCTGTAGTAGGGATCTGGTTCACTGCTTTAGGTATTAGTACTATGGCATTCAACCTAAATGGTTTCAATTTCAACCAATCTGTAGTTGATAGCCAAGGTCGCGTTATTAATACTTGGGCTGATATCATCAACCGTGCTAATCTTGGTATGGAAGTAATGCATGAACGTAATGCTCACAACTTCCCTCTAGACTTAGCTGCTCTTGAAGTTCCATCTCTTAATGGATAAGGTTTTTCTACTAATATATAGGAATTTTTAAAGGAAGGAAAGCCAAAAATACCCAATATCTTGTTCCAACAGGATATTGGGTATTTCTTTATTTGAATCCTATAAATTTTGTTTATTCTGAATCTTTCTATTCTGAATTCAGTTAACGACGAGATTTAGTATCCTTTCTTGCACTTTCATAACTCGTGAAATGCCGAGTAGGCACGAATTCCCCCAATTTGCGACCTACCATAGGATTTGTTATGTAAATAGGTATATGTTCCTTTCCATTATGAATCGCGATTGTATGGCCAACCATTGCGGGTAGAATGCTAGATGCCCGGGACCACGTTACTATTGTTTCTTTCTCCTCCTTCATATTGACCTTTTCTATTTTTATCAATAAATGACGAGCTACAAAAGGATTCGTTTTTTTTCGTGTCACAGCTGATTACTCCTTTTTTTCATTTTAAAGAGTGGCATCCTATGTCCACTATCTCGATCGAGGTATGGAGGTCAGAATAAATAGAATAATGATGAGTGGAAAAAAGAGAAAATCCTTTAGCTGGATAAGGGGCGGATGTAGCCAAGTGGATCAAGGCAGTGGATTGTGAATCCACCATGCGCGGGTTCAATTCCCGTCGTTCGCCCATCGGATTATTGCAATGCAATTTTCCATATTCCTAGTTACGTATTTACTTACGGCGACGAAGAATAAAACTATCACTATATTTTTTCCTTTTCCTAGTTCTTCTTCCAAGCGCAGGATAACCCCAAGGGGTTGTGGGTTTTTTTCTACCAATGGGGGCTTTCCCTTCACCGCCCCCATGGGGGTGGTCCACAGGGTTCATAACTACCCCTCTTACTACGGGGCGTTTACCTAGCCAACACTTAGATCCGGCTCTACCCAAACTTTTTTGGTTCACCCCAACATTACCCACTTGTCCGACTGTTGCTAAGCAGTTTTGGGATACCAAACGGACCTCCCCAGATGGTAATCTTAAAGTGGCCAATTTACCCTCTTTTGCAATCAGTTTCGCTACAGCACCTGCTGCTCTAGCTAATTGCCCACCCCTTCCACGTGTGATTTCTATGTTATGTATGGCCGTGCCTAAGGGCATATCGGTTGAAGTAGATTCTTCTTTTTTCTCAAAAAACCCCTTCCCAAACTGTACAAGCTTCTTCCAAAGCATACGGCTTTCTAGATGTATATGACGATCTCTAGACAGATGGATCTTATATGAATCGTATGATGAAGTACCACAGGAGTGGATATATAGAAAAGGAATCCAAATCCGCCGAATCGCTCATGTTATGATCTTCTACATCCTAGGTCTCCGCGTTCCGTCATCTGGCTTATGTTCTTCATGTAGCATTCAGATCGAATGACTCTATGAAATTACGTCGATACTTCCACATATTATTGGTAACGTAGGAGACATCCCTATTTTCACCCGGGGGTCTTAATTACCACTGCTTAGCTTTCAATTCGCCTCTGACCATCAAATTAAATGTGAATAACCCGTCCTCCTCTCTTTGAAACAAGGGGCGCTTCCGGTTCTGTGCGTGCTTCAAACAATTTTGTCTTCTCCATATTACCATATCTCTAGAGTCAATAATTTTCTATGAGGAACTACTGAACTCAATCACTTGCTGCCGTTACTCAACAGTTTTCTGTTGAGGTCTATCCCGTAGAGGTAGTCAAATTGGATCAGTGATCGATTTCTAGGTTTCGTCGTAAACCTAATTGGTTACTTCCAATTACGTAAATCAATAGTTCAAACCGCACTCAAAGGTAGGGCATTTCCCATTGATATAGGAACTTTTGTACCAGAAACAATAGTATCTCCAATTATAGCCCCTCTGGGATGTAAAATATATCTCTTCTCACCATCCCCATAGTGTATGAGACAAATGTATGCATTTCGATTAGGGTCGTATTCTATGGTTACGATTCTACCAGATATGTCTTTTTGATTCCGTCGAAAATCGATTTTACGGTATAGGCGCTTATGACCTCCCCCTCTATGCCTTGCGGTAATTATTCCTCTGGCATTACGACCTTTACTACAACGGTGCCGTCCATGGATCAATTTATTTCGTGGATTGGATTTCACTTGCCTGTCTACGGTTCCCTTGCGTGTGCTCGGGATAGGTGTTTTGTATAAATGTTTCGCCGTATTATTAAGTATTCTCCTTTAGTTCTTTTCTCTATCTAGAAGTGGAATAGAATAACCCGGTTGAAGGGTAATGATCATACGTCTGTAATGCATTGTATGTCCCAGAATAGGTCCCCTTCTTTTACCCTTTCCGGGTAGTCGATGGCTATTCACAGCTACTACTTTAACACCAAAGAAGAGCTCGACCCAATGCTTTATTTCTGTCTTAGTGAATCCCGATTCGACATTAAAAGTATATTGATTCTTTCCCAATAAACGAAGACTTTTTTCTGTAAATACTGCGTATTTGATTCCATCCATAAATCGACTTTCCCTCCTATGCTCTGAGTTCCAGTATCGATAAGAATTCGAGTTCTTATTGTTCTTATGTTATGGTATGAATATACCATACCAATTCGTTATGTATGGATGATGGATGAGATTCCATGGATAGAGAGCCGGTTCCAATAGACTTATGGAACGTTCCCGTTCGCGTGCATCCAGCAGGAATTGAACCCGCAAATTTACCAATTATGAGTTGGGCGCTTTAACCATTCAGCCATGGATGCTTAACAGGGATCATCGTACATCGTAAATAACCAATTTTCATATAGAAAGACATATCATAGAAAAATGAAATCAAAATATTCGGAGATGGCAAATATTCGGAGATGACTATGAAAACACCTCTCTGGATCCTCGAATTGAAAGAGAGATTGAGAGGGATCAAGAATCCTAATTCTCGCTATTTGGAATGGATCCAATTCTATTGAGTCTGACTCATAGTGATCATTTCTCTTTAGCAAAGAAGGACCTTGGTTATCAAAGGATTGAACAACCGGGATCCATTTACTTATGATACCTACTTGACATTGCTAACAAGGATCTAATGAATTATGAGTTTAATAGATCCTCTTTAGCAGAAAGACGTATATTCCTTGCTCATTATCAGACAATCACTTATTCCCAAACCCCGTGTGGGGCTAATCGTTTTCATTTACCATCTCATGGAAAACCCTTTTCGTTCCGCTTAGCCCTATCGGGTATTTTAGTGATAGGTTCTATAGGAACTGGACGATCCTATTTGGTCAAATACCTAACGAAAAATTCCTATTTTCCTTTCATTAAGGTACGAGGGCTTCTTATTCCACAAGAACGAAAGCACCTTTTCATTCTTTCATATACTAAGGGTTTTTACTTGGAAAAGACAATGTTCCATACTAAAGGATTCGGGTCCATAACCACGAGTTCCAGTGCATTAGATCTTGTAGCACTTAGCAACGGGGCCCTATCCATTAGTATTCCACATAAGAAATCCATTATAGAAACTAATACAATTAGATTAGCTCTTCATAGACAAACTTGGGGTTTGCGAGCCAAGATAAGACCGGCTCGGGATCATGGGACCCTTTTCTCTCAGATAGGAGGGGATCTTGTACAAAATAGACTTCTAAGTAATAACCCCATAGATCCTATATCTATCTATATAAAGAGGCAATCGTGTCAGGAAGCGGGTTTTTCTTTGGCCAAACGGTACTTCGAACTTGGAACGAGCATGAGGAGATTAACGAGACTTCTTTCTCTTTTGAGTTTTTCTGGCGGACCGGTCGCGCAAGATCTTTGGTCTTCCCCCGGAACCGATGAAAAAGTGGGTCGCTTCTTATGGACTCGCTCAGAATGATTCTTCTCTATCCATAGTTCATGGCCTATTAGAAGTAGAAGGTACTCTGGTGCAATCCTTACCGACAGAAAAAGATTGCAGTCGGGTTGATAATAATCGAGTTCCATTACTTCGTCGGTCCGAACCAAGGAATCCGTTAGAAATGTTTTGAAATGGATATTGTTCTCTCTTTGATCAGGGATTGCTATATGAAATGGGTAAGTCCCCAATCCCTTTGACAAATCGGGTGTCATATTAAATATCATATTCTATATATAGAAATATCATAGAATAGACATATAGAATTTTTGGTTGGGAAATTCGAATGAATCATTGAGTGAAAAAGGAGCAAAGAATGACAAAAGACGAGACTCTACTAGTCTTCACTCTTGCGGTTTCCTCGGTTTCTGTTTTCTTATTCGGGATCTTGCTTTTCATGGTTCTCATCTCTGCAACTCGCGATTTTCGCGAGAGAACCAAATCCAAGTTGGTGAAGATCATGATTTGGGCTAGCATAGTAGTTATTACCTTTGCAATTGCGGTTCGAATCTATCCGATCTTTATCTTTTTGCTCAAAGAACGAATAAAACCCCTTGTCGAAGCCCTTTATGATAAGCTTCCCTGGATCTGGGAAGTTTCTCTTTCACGGTATTGGGATCGTTTGATCGATTTCCTTGATCGCTACTTATGGGCGTGCGCTCAAAGGATACAAACAGGGATTCGCAAACAAAAAGGGGAATTCGTAGTCACTTTTTCCTGTCGCATAAAAAAAAGGCTTTACGCGAGAGCAATAGAGGTTGGGATACATCTATCTCTTCTGAGCAACCTCTTTCTTTTGGATTCTTAAGACCACC
>Ga0316577_10000931_pt1 | contig 12990 bp, 10 predicted proteins | sample S5NA_FD_203073 | JGI IMG/M metagenome (GOLD analysis project Ga0316577, IMG submission 203073) | Rhizosphere microbial communities from salt marsh grasses in Alabama, United States - S5-7_050615r2r1 | ecosystem: Host-associated > Plants > Roots > Rhizosphere | place: USA: Alabama | collected... | reverse complement strand
GATCGGATGTTTCACTTCAATGTACAAGCGGTCATCGATGCCTTTTTGGACTACGCGGTCGCCAATGACTTCGCGCCGGAGGTCATGGCTTACCTGAAGGTCCGCCCGGACAAGCTCGATGACACCCACAGTCAGCTGGCCAACGATCATCTGATCGGCGCCAGCCCGCGCGGCTGGGAGGACATCTCCAACGTCATCCGCTCCGACCTCTCCGACAGCGGCAAGCGGACCTTCGTGCAGGGCCGCATCGGCGCGGCCAATGCGGCGGAGTTCTTCGGCGTGCTGCGCGAGATCCAGGCCGGTACCGATGTGCTGCGCTTGTTGTCGGCCGAGCCCGGGCCGGACACCGCGGCACTGCTGCCGCGGAGCCTGGACGGTCTGTACGGCATGATCTACGCGCTGCTGGCCGCCGCGACGGACGAGGAGCGCATGGCGCGGGCGCTCGCGATCATCGATCAACTGCCGGACATCAGCAGCGGGGAGCCGCTGCCGATCCGCGAATCGCAGACCCTGGCCATGGAGCTGCTGTTCCAGAAGGCGCTGGAGCGCGGCCTGGAGGCAGCGGTGCTGGACAGCCCGAGCTATCGGCGCTACGTCGAGCAGCGCGAGCGCGATGAGCAGCGTGCCGACTGATTCCGGCCGAGGGCGGGGCATCCACTGCCACCGCGGTACCCGCGCGATCCAGAAGATGGTCGAGTTCGCGCCGTCCACCGGCGGCCTGGCGCTCTGGATCAGGCATCAGGACGTCGATGCCGAGAACATGCGGCTTCTGGTCGCGAACGACGGCGCGGCCATCTACTACGGGCCCGCCTTCGAGGACCTGCCGCTGCCGGTGCAGGTCGGCATGGTCGCCCACCAGGTGCTGCATGTCGCGCTACGCCATCCGCAGCGCCAGGCGGAGCTGGCGCGGCTGCTCGGCGACCTGGACACGGAGCTGTTCAACGTCTGCGCCGACGCCATCGTCAACAGCACGCTGAGCCACTTGAGCTGGCTGCAGCTGCCGGCGGGGTCGGTGCTGTTGGACGAACTGCTGTTCGCAACCCTCGAGATCCGGCAAGGGATCGACCGCTCGCTGCTGGAATGGGACCTGGAGCGGCTTTATCGAGCCATTGACGACCGTAGGGCGAGCGAATCCGCCCTGCGCGCGGGCTCCGGCAGTCGCAAACAGCAGGACGCGGAGGGCGGCGGCAGCGGCCGTGGCCGGCGTGATGAGCGGGAGCAGGCACTGGACAGCGCGCCGGGCGAGCGCGAGGACGGACCGCGTGCTGCCCGCGCCCGGCGGCTCGCGGCCGACATGATCCGAGATCTGCTGCCGGCCGCCGATGCCGACAGACCCGAGCATGAGGCCGAACAGTCCCGGGAATGGCGCGAGCGCATCATTCGCGCGCACGCCGGCGACGGCGCGCATTCGATGCTGCGCGAGCTGATCGCGGACCTGCCGAAGGTCCGCACCCCCTGGGAGCTGCTGCTGCGCACCCAGCTGGCGCGCGGTCTATCGCTGAGGCCGGACCTCTCCTGGTCGCGGCCGTCGCGTTCCTATCTCGCCAACCGTGGGCGCGTCGGTCGCACCGGCGGCAAGCGCATGCCCTGGGAGCCCGGGTCTTCGTCGGCGAGGGCGGTGGCCCGGCTCGCTGTGATGGTAGATGTGTCCGGCTCCATCGAGCCGCCGCTACTCGAGCGCTTCGCCCGCGAGATCGAGGCGATCACACGGCGTATGGAGGCCAGGGTCGTGGTCATCATCGGCGACGACCGGGTCACCGCCATCGAGACCTTCGAGCCGGGGCGCTCGAATCTGCGCGAGGTCCGCTTCCAGGGCGGAGGCGGCACCGACTTCTCGCCGCTGCTCGAGGCGGCCGAGCGCTATGCACCGGATATGGCCGTGTTCCTGACCGACCTCGACGGCCCGGCCGACTACCGCCCGAGCTTCCCGGTCCTCTGGGCCGTGCCCGTGGAGCACGCCGCGATGCCGCACCCGTTTGGGCGCAAGTTGGTGCTGGAGTGAAGCCGCTAGCGGCCAGCCGCCAGCGGCCAGCCGCCAGCCATCACCTCTGGCCGCGGAGTCGCAGAGTACGCAACGGAAGCGCAGAGGGTTTGAAAACAACTGCTGCTACGGGATCGCAGGTGTCCTGCTGCCCGGTGCACGGACGGATTGGATACCGGGGGACGAAACGAATGGCGTCTAAGCGGCCGCGCGGCTTCAGACGACATGTTGTCCTGGGTCCGATGTCGATGTTGGTTGGCGCCCGCAGGCAGACACCCGTGCATTTCCATTTTCCTGAGGCCAGTGCCCTCCGCGTTCCCCCTGGCGACCCGGCGATAGCATTTTTGGATCCGCCCTGAGTCGCCTGCCGGCTCAAACCGGGAGCACAATCGCGTCCTTCCGCTTCGGGTTGGCGCGGAAGTACACCGCGACGTTGCCGATGCGCTGCACCAGGTCGGCCGTGGTGTGCTCGGCGATGGCCGCGACCTGGGCGTCGCGCTCGTCGTGGTCGCCGCCGTTGACGCGGACCTTGATCAGCTCATGGTGATCCAGCGCCAGCTCGATCTCGTTCAGCACCGAATCGGTCAGCCCGGCTTGGCCGAGCAGCACCACGGGCTTCAGATGATGCGCCTGTTGTCTGAGCCAGCGTCGCTGCTGGCTGTTGATGGGATGAGCGTGGGACACGGTTCCTCGGGGGCTGGTTGGATGCCGGCCGGATCAGGGCGCGGCGGGCATTGGTGATGGCGAATAGCGGCTCGCGTCGTGGCGACGGCCGGATCCTGCCGGAGGCATGCGCGGGCCGGTGGACCTCGTGGACCTCGCCGCGTCGCGCTGCGACACGCTGCTAACTCTGACTCGCGATGTCGACCAGCACGCGGCCGTGGATGCGGCCGGCGAGCATGCGCTCGAAGACCTCCGGCAGGGCATCGAGGCGGACGGTCGCGGACAGCAGGCGTTCGAGGTCCGGCGGCTGCCAATCGTTGGCGAGATGTTGCCAGAGCTCGGTGCGGAGCGGGTAGGGCACGTCCACGGAGTTGCAGCCGAGCAGGCCGATGCCGCGCAGGATGAAAGGCAGGACGGTGGTGTCGAGCTCGATGCCGCCGGCGAGACCGATGGCGGCGATGTTGCCGTTCGGCACGATCGTGCGGGTGATCCGGGCCAGCATCGCGCCGCCGACATTGTCGACCGCACCGCCCCAGACGCCCTTCTCGAGGGGGCGGTCGCCGCCGGGCAGTGCATCGTGCGCCAGGACCTGTCTGGCACCGAGATCGCGCAGCCAGTCGTGCAGCTCGGCCTTGCCGGAGACGGCCGCGACCTCGAAGCCAAGATGGGCGAGCATCGCGACGGCAATGGAGCCGACGCCGCCGGAAGCGCCGGTGACCAGGATCGGCCCGAGCTCGGGCCGTTGGCCATTGACCAGCATCCGGTGCACGGCCAGCGCCGCGGTGAAGCCGGCGGTGCCGAGGAGCATGGCCGAGCTCGGGTCGAGACCCTCGGGCATCGGCACGAGCCAAGCGGCCGGTACGCAGAGGTAGTCGGCATAACCGCCGTCGTGGTCGAAACCGAGTCCCCAGCCGGTGGCGATGACGGCGTCACCGCGCCGGTAGTCGGCGTGGCGGGACTGCTCGACGATGCCGGCGGCGTCGATGCCGCCGATCATCGGGAAGGTCTTGATCACCTTGCCCTTGCCGGTGCCGGCCAGGGCGTCCTTGTAGTTGACGCTGGAATGACTGACCCGGACCAGGACTTCGCCGTCGGCGGGCTCCGGGGTCGGTACCGTCTCGATCCCGGCGCGGTAGCCGTGGTCGTCGTTATGGATGCGGAAGGCGCGTTGTTCTGCCATTAGGGACTCCGGGCAGTGGGTTCAGGTTGTGGGCGGCCACTCGAGGATGCAGCCGGCCGTGAAGCGGGCGCGCCGACGCTATTGGCTCGCGACCGGGATCTTGCCGATGCGCGCCTGCCACTCCCGCGGGCCCTTGTGGTGCACCGATTCACCGCGGCTGTCGACGGCGACGGTGACGGGCATGTCCTCGACGACGAGCTCGCGGATCGCCTCCATGCCGAGGTCTTCGAAAGCAACCAATCGGGCACCCTTGATGGCCTTGGAGACCAGGTAGGCGGCGCCGCCCACGGCGATCAGGTACACGGCGCCGTGGCGCTTGATCGCCTCGACGCCGGCCGGGCCGCGCTCGGCCTTGCCGATCATCCCAATCAGCCCGGTCTCGGCGAGCATCTGGTCGGTGAACTTGTCCATCCGCGTAGAGGTGGTCGGGCCTGCCGGTCCGACGATCTCGTCGCGCACCGGGTCGACCGGGCCGACGTAGTAGATGAAGCGGTTGCTCAGGTCGACGCCGGTTGGCGGCGGCTCGCCCCGGTCGAACAGGTCCACGAGGCGCTTGTGCGCGGCATCGCGGCCGGTGAGCAGCTTGCCGCTCAGCAACAGGCGGTCGCCGGGCCGCCAGGCGGCGATCGCTTCGCGCGTGATGGTATCCAGGTCCACCCGCTGCGCGCCGGCACTGGGGTCCCAGTCGAGCTGCGGCCAGTGGTCCAGACGCGGCGGCTCGAGGCGGGCCGGCCCGGAGCCGTCGAGGACGAAATGCACGTGCCGGGTCGCGGCGCAGTTGGGGATGACGGCCACCGGCAGCGATGCGGCGTGGGTCGGATAGGTCTGGATCTTGACGTCCAGGACCGTGGTCAGGCCGCCGAGGCCCTGCGCACCGATGCCGAGGGCGTTGACCTTCTCGTAGAGCTCCAGACGCAGGGCTTCGATGGGATCGGAGGGGCCCCGCGCCTTCAGCTCGTGGATGTCGATGTCCGCCATCAGGGACTCCTTGGCCATCAACATGGCCTTCTCTGCGGAACCGCCGATGCCGATGCCGAGCATGCCCGGCGGACACCAGCCGGCACCCAGCGTGGGGACGGTCTTCAGCACCCAATCGACGATGCTGTCGCTCGGGTTCAGGATCGCGAAGCGGGACTTGTTCTCCGAGCCGCCGCCCTTGGCCGCCAGCCGCACCTCGAGGCGGTCACCTGGCACCAGCTCGGTGTGGACCACGGCGGGCGTGTTGTCGCCGGTATTGGTGCGCGTACCGATGGGGGGCGATACCATCGATGCGCGGAGCACATTGTGCTCGTGCGTGTAGGCCCGGCGCACGCCTTCGTCGATCATCTGCTGCAGGCTCAGGCCCGAGTCCCAGCGCAGGTCCATACCGGCACGCACAAAGGCCACGACCATGCCGGTGTCCTGGCAGATCGGCCGTCTGCCTTCTGCGCACAGGCGCGAGTTGATCAGGATCTGCGCCATTGCATCCTTGGCCGTGGGCGATTCCTCCGCCTCATAGGCCGCGCTTAGCGCATGGATGTAGTCCGTCGGATGGTAGTAGGAGATGAACTGCAGCGCGTCGGCGACGCTCTGGATCAGGTCTTCTTCGCGGATCGTGGTCATCGGCGGCACGGGAGTTCGGAACCAAGTGGCCCGCGCAGTATAGCGAGTGGGCGACGGGCATGACGCCACGGCGGACGCGGGTAAAGCCTGTTCAGCAGGCCTTCATCACCGAAAGTGCCGTCGCCGCCGCTGGTGCGTCCGCGTCGGCAAGCTGCGCGGGACGCATGAGATGCTTGTCATTAGCTCCTCGAGCCAGTATCCTTTCCGGCTCTTGCAGGCGCGTAGCTCAGTTGGTTAGAGCACCACCTTGACATGGTGGGGGTCGGTGGTTCGAGTCCACTCGCGCCTACCACACACGAGCCGTCAGCCTTCAATGGCGTTCAGCGCGGAATTCCGCCGACGTCGCTGCCAGGCTGGCGGTTTTTCTTTTCGCCCGCGAATCCGCGCGGATACCGGGCGAGGTGAGCAGTTTGGCAGGAGCCCCCGGCCCGTTCCTGACTGGGCGCCCCCCGCGTTCCTCATGTGATCTCTCGTATGGATCACCACTGACAGCTCAGCTTTTCCGATGGCCCAGACGTCCGTTCAGATTACGCTACCCGACGGTTCCTGCCGCAGCTTCGACGCTCCGGTCTCCGTGTATCAGGTCGCCGCCGATATCGGCCCCGGCCTTGCCAAGGCCGCGCTCGCCGGACGCGTGGACGACCGCTTGGTGGATACCTCCTTCGTCATCGACCGCGATGCGTTCGTTGCCATCGTGACCCGCAGCGACGAGGACGCGCTCGAGCTGCTTCGGCACGACGCCGCGCATGTGATGGCGCAGGCGGTGCAGGAACTGTATCCGGGGACCCAGGTGACCATTGGTCCGGCCATCGAGAACGGCTTCTACTACGACTTCGCCCGTGACGAGCCCTTCACGCCCGATGACCTCGCGGCCATCGAGCAGCGCATGCAGGAGATCGTCAAACGCGACCTGCCCATCGAGCGCGAGGTGTGGGAGCGCGAGCAGGCCAAGCGCGTGTTCGGCGAGCTGGGCGAGAGCTACAAGGTCGAGATCATCGATGACATCATCCCGGCCGGCGAAGAGGTCTCGGTGTATCGGCAGGGCGACTGGTTCGACGTCTGCCGCGGCCCGCACCTGCCGAGCACCGGCAAGCTCGGCGAGGGCTTCAAGCTGACCAAGGTGGCCGGCGCGTATTGGCGCGGCGATTCGCGCAACGCGATGCTGCAGCGCATCTACGGGACCGCCTGGCGCGACAAGAAGGAGTTGAAGGCCTATCTGCATCGGCTGGAGGAGGCCGAGAAGCGGGACCACCGTAAGCTCGGCAAGCAGCTCGACCTGTTCCATTTCCAGGAAGAGGCGCCGGGTATGGCCTTCTGGCATCACAAGGGCCATATCGTCTACCGCCAGATCGAGAGCTACATGCGCTCACGCCTGGAGCAGTACGACTACCAGGAGGTGGAGACGCCGCAGGTATTGGACCGTACTCTCTGGGAGCGGTCCGGACACTGGGAGAAGTTCGCCGACGACATGTTCACGACGCATCTGGATGATCACGATTTCGCGATCAAGCCGATGAACTGTCCCGGCCACATCCAGCTGTTCAACCAAGGCCTGAAGAGCTATCGCGATCTGCCGCTGCGCATTGCCGAGTTCGGCGTCGTGCACCGCAACGAGCCGTCGGGCACGCTGCACGGGCTGATGCGGGCCCGCCGCTTCACGCAGGACGATGCCCATGTCTTCTGCACCGAGGATCAGCTGCAGGAGGAGGTCTCGACGCTGATCGACATGGTGTTCGAGACCTATCGCGACTTCGGCTTCGACCAGATCGCGCTGGCGTTGTCGCTGCGCCCGGACAAGCGGGTCGGCAGCGATGCCCTGTGGGACAAGGGCGAGGCGGCGCTGGACAAGGCCCTGCGCGACAAGGGGTTAGAGTTTCGGGTTCAGCCGGGGGAGGGTGCCTTCTACGGTCCGAAGATCGAGTTCACGCTGCACGACAGCATCGGCCGGACCTGGCAGTGCGGCACCATCCAAGTGGACTTCTCGATGCCGGGTCGGCTGGACGCCCACTACATCGCCGAGGACAACTCCAAACAGGTGCCGGTGATGATCCATCGCGCCATCCTCGGCTCCATGGAGCGTTTCATCGGCATCCTGGTGGAGCACTACGCCGGCGCGCTGCCGCTCTGGCTGTCGCCGGTCCAGGCCGTTGTCATGAATATTACCGATCGCCAGGCGGCCTATGTCGGTGGGGTCACTAAGGCGTTGCGGGATAAGGGATTCCGTATAGATTCGGACTTGAGGAACGAGAAGATCGGCTTTAAGATCCGCGAGCACACCCTGCAACGGGTGCCCTACCTGTTGGTCGTCGGTGATCGTGAGGTCGAGCAGCGCACGCTCGCCGTGCGTGACCGAAAGGGACAGGACTTGGGTAGCCTCGGCGTCGATGGGTTCATCGAGCTGCTGACCGAAGGGGTCGCAAACCGTACTTGAATCGGTCCTCGCGCGCGGGCGTGGCGTATCGGCCGCACCCACGGCGAGGGCGTTTTTGATTGCCGATTGGAGGAGCCTGCTATCGCTGCACCAAAACGTAACCGCGTCAATGAGGAGATCACGGCCCCACAGGTCAGATTGATCGGCGCGGATGGAGATCAGATCGGGGTGGTCGACACCGAGACGGCCCAAGAGCGCGCGACCCAGGAAGGGCTTGATCTCGTCGAGATCGTGCCGAACGCCGAGCCGCCGGTCTGCCGCCTGATGGACTACGGGCGGTTCCGCTTCGATCAGAAGAAGAAACAGGCCGAGGCGCGCAAAAAGCAGAAGCAGGTTCAGATCAAGGAGGTCAAGTTTCGGCCGGGTACGGATATCGGCGACTACCAGGTCAAGCTGCGCAACCTGACCCGGTTCCTCCAGGATGGCGACAAGGCCAAAGTGACCATGCGCTTTCGCGGCCGCGAGCACGCCCACCGCGAGCTGGGGCTCGACCTGCTGCGGCGGGTCGAGGCGGACCTCAGCGGCATCAGCATTGTCGAGCAGCAGCCGCAGATGGAAGGCCGGCAGATGGTCATGGTGCTCGGGCCGAAGAAGAATTAGGCGAGTGCCGAAACAAAAGCGGCGGTCGGGGGAGGGCTCCCGAGTTGGCCGCATCCAATGAATCAGTCCACGGAGACTAAAGAAATGCCCAAAATGAAGACCAACCGCGGAGCGGCGAAGCGTTTTGCGCGCACCGCCTCCGGCTCGTTCAAGCGCAATGCCTCGCATCGGCGCCATATCCTGACCAAGAAGGCGACCAAGCGGAAACGTCAGCTGCGCGCGGCGCATATGCTGCATAAGGCCGATGTGCGCGCCGCCCTGCGCATGATGCCCTATTGCTAGCGGAGGTCGGCCTCGCGCGTCGACGCAGAGCTCGCTGGTTCTTGGAATCTCGGTGCCGACCGGTCGAAAGGACCGAGCGCCGAGATTATCGGACCAAGAAACGGCAGGGAATCGGTCTAGGCAGTATTGCCGCCGGATTCCTGTCGTGAGAGACCCGCCAGGATGCGCAGCCCTGAAGATCGCCCGCCAGTCCGAACAGCGACGAACGAATCCGGAGAAATCGAGTCATGCCAAGAGTTAAACGCGGTGTTACCGCGCACGCACGTCATAAGAAGGTCCTGAATGCGGCCAAGGGCTATTACGGCGCCCGCAGTAAGGTCTATCGGGTCGCCAAACAGGCCGTCATCAAGGCCGGCCAGTACGCCTATCGGGATCGGCGCCAGCGCAAGCGCCAGTTTCGCGCCCTGTGGATCGCGCGCATCAATGCGGCCGCGCGGGTCAACGGCCTGTCCTACAGCCGATTCATGAACGGTCTGAGTAAGGCCGGGGTCGATCTCGACCGCAAGGTGTTAGCCGATATCGCCTACCACGACGATGCCGCTTTTGCGGCGCTAGCCGAGCAGGCAAAGGCGGCGCTCGCCTGAGGCCCGATCGGCGCCGCGCCTGCGCACGGGCGCGGCGCCGCGTCTCCCGCTGTCTTCCAACCTGTTGCAACGGCCGATGGGCCGGCGACGCTCGCTGCCAGGCGTATTTGCGCGGCGGTCCGGGCACCGGAGATCCTGATCATGAATGAAGGCCCCGTTGACGGTATCGACGCCCTGCGCGCGGCCGCGTTCGACGCGGTCGCGGGTGCCGAGGATCTCGCCGAGCTGGATCGGGCGCGGGTGCAGTATCTGGGCAAGAGCGGCCTGCTGACCGCGCAGTTGAAGACCCTCGGCGCGTTGCCCGCCGAGCAGCGTCCGGCCGCCGGCCAGGCCATCAATCAGATCAAGGTGGCGCTGCAAGAGGCCATCGAGACGCGCAGGTCCGCGCTGGAGGCTGCATCGTTGGCGCGGCAACTCGCCGCGGAACGCATCGATGTGACCCTGCCCGGTCGCGGACAGCGGGTCGGCGGCCTGCATCCCATCACGCGCACGCTGCAGCGCATCGAGCGGCTGTTCGCCAACGCCGGCTTCGGCGTCGAGGAGGGGCCGGAGGTCGAGGACGATTATCATAACTTCGAGGCCCTGAACATTCCCGCCCACCATCCGGCGCGGGCGATGCATGACACCTTCTATTTCGATGACGGGCGGTTGCTGCGCACCCATACCTCGCCGGTGCAGATCCGGGTGATGGAGAACCGGGAGCCGCCGTTGCGGGTCATTGCCCCTGGACGCGTGTACCGCTGTGACTCGGACCTGACCCACACGCCGATGTTCCATCAGGTGGAGGGCTTCCTGGTCGACGAGCAGGCGACCTTCGCCGACCTCAAGGGTGTGTTGTACGACTTTCTGCGCAACTTCTTCGAGCAGGACGACCTCAAGGTCCGTTTTCGTCCGTCCTACTTCCCGTTCACGGAGCCCTCCGCGGAGGTCGACGTGCAATGCGTCAAATGCGGCGGTTCGGGCTGCCGTGTCTGCAAGCAGTCCGGATGGCTGGAGGTGCTCGGCTGCGGAATGATCCATCCCGCGGTGCTGCGCCATGTGCAGATCGACCCGGAGCGCTATCTCGGTTACGCCTTCGGCATGGGTGTTGAGCGCCTGGCGATGCTGCGCTACGGCATCGACGACATCCGTCTCTACTTCGAAAACGACCTCAGGTTTCTTGCACAATTTGCCTAGATCCATGAAGAATTTTGTCGTATGCCCTGTAGCACCCGCGCCGTCGGAGGGCTTCGATGCGCTTTAGCGAGGCATGGCTGCGGGAATGGGTCGATCCGCCCATCGACAGCGCCGAACTGACCGCCCAGCTCAGCATGTCGGGCCTGGAGGTCGACGCGGTCGAGCCGGTGGCGCCGGCCTTCAGTGGCGTCGTGGTGGGCCTGGTCGAGCGCGTCGAGCCGCATCCCGATGCGGCGAAGCTGCGCATCTGCCGGGTCTCGGTCGGCGCCGATGCGCCGCTGCAGATCATCTGCGGAGCGGCCAATGTGGCCGCCGGCATGAAGGTTCCGGTGGCAACGGTCGGGGCCTTGCTGCCGGGTGATCTGAAGATCAGGAAGGCCAGGCTCCGGGGGGTCGAGTCCTTCGGCATGATCTGCTCGGCCACTGAGCTCGGCCTAGCCGAGAGCTCGGACGGCATCCTGGCTTTGCCCGCCGACACGCCGGTGGGCGCCGATGTCCGCGCGGTGCTGGCGCTGGACGATCGCTGCATCGAGTTGGACCTGACGCCGGACCGTGGCGACTGCCTGAGCCTGGCCGGCGTTGCGCGCGAGGTGGGCGTCTTGAACCGTGTTCCGGTGCGGACGCCGGAGCTGGCGGCTGTGCCGCCGGCCATCGACGACCGAGTTGCGGTCCAGGTGCAGGCCGGGGCGGCCTGTCCGCGCTATCTGTGTCGGGTCGTGCGCGGCATCGATCCGCGCACGCCGACCCCGCTCTGGATGCAGGAGCGGCTGCGCCGCAGCGGACTGCGTCCCATCAGCGCGGTCGTGGATGTGACCAACTATGTGCTGATCGAGCTTGGCCAGCCCTTACACGCCTTCGATCTCGATCGCCTGCAAGGCGGCATCGAGGTGCGCATGGCCCGGCCGGGTGAGCCTCTGGGTCTGCTAAACGGCGACGAGATCGCGCTGCGCGACGACACCCTGGTAATTGCCGATGCCGAGCGAGCGGTGGCGCTGGCGGGGATCATGGGCGGGTCGGCGACCGCCGTCGATGCCTCGACCGCCAACATCCTGCTCGAGAGCGCCTTTTTCGCGCCGGACGCGATCAGCGGCAAGGCGCGCGGTTACGGCCTTCACACGGATTCGTCCCACCGCTTCGAGCGCGGCGTCGATCCGCGGCTGCAAGCGACGGCCATCGAGCGCGCGACGGCGCTGCTGCTCGACATCGTCGGGGGGCAGCCGGGCCCGCTGGTCGAGGTGGTCGCGGAGGCCCATCTGCCACGGCCCCCGGTCCTGACCTTGCGGCGCCGGCGGATCGCGCAGGTGTTGGGGATCGATCTGGACGATGCGAGCGTTGTCGACATCCTGTCCCGCCTCGGCATGCACCTGGACAATACCGCCGAGGGCTGGCTGGTCACACCGCCAAGCAGCCGCTTCGATGTGCAGCTTGAGGTCGACCTGATTGCCGAGATCGGACGCGTGTACGGCTACGACCGGATTCCGGTCACCCATGCCCGCTCGGCCGCCGTGACCCGTGCCCCGCGCGAGATGGCCTTCGACCTGGAGCGGGTCCGGCTGGTGCTGGTGAATCGCGGCTATTTCGAGGCGATCACCTACAGCTTCGTCAGCCCCGAGCAACAGGCCCTGATCGACCCCGAGCTGGGGCCGTTGGCGTTGGCGAACCCGCTCTCGGCGGAGCTTTCGATCATGCGCACCAGCCTCTGGCCCGGCCTGCTCCAGGCCGCGCGGCAGAACCTGGCCCGGCAGCGCTCGCGCGTGCGTCTATTCGAAAGCGGACTGCGCTTCCACATGCGCGCGGGTGAGCTGAGCCAAGAGGAGATGCTGGCTGGCCTCAGTGTCGGGGCGGCCTTGCCCGAGCAGTGGGCCGAGCGCACGCGGTCCGCCGATTTCTATGACCTCAAGGCCGATGTCGAGGCCGTGCTCAGCGCCAGCGGTCTCGATGGATGCCGATTCGTCGCGGCCGAGCATCCCGCGTTGCACCCCGGAAAGAGTGCACGCATCGAACGCGGCGGCGAGACCCTCGGCTGGCTCGGTACCCTGCATCCATCGCTGGCGACGCGACTCGACGTGCCAGCAGAGGCGCAGTTGTTCGAGCTGCGGACGGCCGCCCTCGGCGAGGGCCCGAAGCCGGCATTCTCCCCACTGTCGAAATTTCCGTCGATCCGCCGCGATATCGCCATCCTGGTCGCCGCCGGGGTTGCCTACGATGCCATTCGACACAGCGTCGAGGCCGCCGCCGGGGATTTACTGCGGGAATTGGTCCTTTTCGACGTCTATTTGGGCGATAGAATAGATTCAGGGCGAAAAAGCATGGCTTTGGGATTGATTTTACAGACTACTTCTCAGACACTTACGGACCAGGAGGTGGAAGCCGTGGTGGACCGCGTGCTGAATCACCTCGCGGCCGATGTCGGCGCGCAATTGCGGACCTGAATGCCGCCCGGCGGTGAGCGGTATCGGCAGGAACCTGCGGCTGCACCGTCCGACCCGGG
>Ga0316577_10000930_pt1 | contig 12992 bp, 9 predicted proteins | sample S5NA_FD_203073 | JGI IMG/M metagenome (GOLD analysis project Ga0316577, IMG submission 203073) | Rhizosphere microbial communities from salt marsh grasses in Alabama, United States - S5-7_050615r2r1 | ecosystem: Host-associated > Plants > Roots > Rhizosphere | place: USA: Alabama | collected... | reverse complement strand
CGCCGGCGTCCTGACCTCCCCGGTCCTGCTCGCCGGGTGCGGGATCAGGCTCGAGGAGGACGCCCCTCCCGTGCCTCTCGTCCCCACCCGCGAGCCGCTCCCCGGCGAGGACGCCCTCACCGCCCTGACCCGTGCCTGCGCGGAGCTCGCCGACCGGGCCGAGGCCGTCCCCGGTGCGGACGCCGGGGCACTCGTCCCCGTCCACCGACGGCAGCACACCGTGCTCCGCACCACGCTCGTACGGCTGGGTGTGCCCGTCGAGGTCGTGGATGGCGCCCCCTCGCCCGCCGCCGTCACGCCGTCCCCGTCCGCATCCCCGTCGGCCGGTGCGACCCCGGGGGCGAAGGCCGCTCGCACCGCCCTGGGCGAGGTCGAGGGCGACGCTGCGCTGGGCGTCCGCGGCTTCACCGACATCGCCGAGGAGCTGGGTGACACGGTGCTCTCGCTCCACGCCCAGCGTTTCGCCGCGGCCGTCCTGCTCACGGGGAGCGGGCCGGACGTGACGGGCGGACCGGTCACGTCCGGCATCGTCGGGCAGCTCGCGGGGCGCACCGAGGGAGCCCGCTACTTCCTCCAGGTGGTCGCCGCCCGCTCCTCGGGGCGGGCACGCACCCGGGCGACCACGACCCTGTCGGCCCTTGACCAGATCCTCTCCGAGCAGGTGTCCGAGGGGTCGGCCCCGCCGGGGTCTCTCGGCGTCCCGCTGCCCTTCGAGGTCGAGACCGCCGCGGACGCGACCCGCCTGGCCCGCAGGGCCCTCGGCGAGCTCCGCGGGGCGTACGGCCCCCGCCTCGGTGCCCTGCGGGAGGAGCACGGTGCGGACGGGTGGGCGGCCACGACCCGCTGGCTCGGGGCCGTCGAGGCCGAGTGCCACCGCTGGGGCCTGACCCTCCAGCCCTTCCCCGGCCTGACGTGAGCGTCGATCTCCCCGGCCGCTGGGTCGAGCAGGTCTCGGGCTACCCGGCCGACGGCGGTCCGACCGGGGCCGACTGGGTGCACGACGTGCCCCGGCTGGTCGCGGCGGGACTCGAGCGCTGGGACCTGGCCGTCGACGGCTCGCCCCGCACGGGCTGGACCGCCCTTGTGGTGCCGGTGCGCCGGGGCAGGGAGCGGCTCGTCCTCAAGGTGACGTGGCCGCATCCGGAGGCCCGCCTGGAGCACCTCGCCCTGCGCCACTGGGACGGCTCGGGAGCGGTCCGGCTCGTCGCGGCGCACCCCGCCGACGGACTGCTCCTCCTCGAGCGGCTGGACGCCGACGAGGACCTCGGCGAGGTGTGGACCGACGAGGCGTGCACGGTCATCGGCGGGCTCCTCGCCCGGCTCAACGTGCCGGCCCCGCCGCAGGTCGTCCCCCTCGCGGCCTACCTGCCGCCGCACCTCGAGCGGATGCAGCGCCGGGCGGCGGTGCCGCGCCGCGTGGTCACGCGCACGGTGGGCCTGGCGAACGAGCTCCTGGCCGATCGCGGGCCGGGGCTCCTGCTGCACACGGACCTGCACGACGAGAACGTCCTGCGCGCACCGGACGGTCGCTGGGTGGCCATCGACCCCAAGCCGCTCTCCGGGCACCCCGGCTTCGAGCTCCTGCCGGCCCTGCGCAACCGTGCCGCGGAGATGGGCACAGGGGCGGCCTTCCGCTGGTCGGTGCGGCACCGGCTGTCGGTGCTCGCCGAGGCCGCCGGCATCGACGAGGACCAGGCCCGGGCGTGGTCGCTCCTGCGCGCCGGCCTGGAGACGAGCTGGGCCACCGAGGAGGGCGAGGCGGCCGTCACCCTGTGCATCGCCCTCGCCAAGGCCCTCGACGACTGACCGCACCCACCGCCTACGGTGGGACGATGGCGAACCGGCTCGCGGCATCCCTCAGCCCCTACCTGCTCCAGCACGCCGACAACCCCGTGGACTGGTGGGAGTGGGGCGACGAGGCGTTCGCCGAGGCACGCCGCCGCGACGTGCCGGTGTTCCTCTCCGTCGGGTACGCGGCCTGCCACTGGTGCCACGTGATGGCGCACGAGTCGTTCGAGGACGCCGACGTCGCCCGGGCCCTCGCTGACGGCTGGGTCGCGGTCAAGGTGGACCGTGAGGAGCGTCCGGACGTCGACGCGGTCTACATGGCCGCCACGACGGCGCTCACCGGGCACGGGGGCTGGCCGATGACGTGCCTGCTCACCCCGTCCGGCGACCCGTTCTGGGCCGGCACCTACCTGCCGAAGGGGCAGCTCATGGGCCTGCTGGCGAGCGCGAGCGAGGTGTGGCGCAGCCGCCGCGACGAGCTGGAGCGGACCGGCTCCGGGCTGGCCGCGCAGCTGCGCGAGATCACCGGCCCGCCGGCGTCCTCGCCCATCGGAGCGTCGACCCTCGACACCGCGGTGACCTCGCTGCGACGCGACCACGACGCGGTCCGCGGCGGCTTCGGCGGAGCCCCGAAGTTCCCGCCGTCGATGGTGCTCGAGTTCCTCCTGCGCCACCACGTCCGCACCGGGTCGGAGGACGCCCTGGCGATGGCGCGGGGCACGTGCGAGGCGATGGCCCGCGGCGGGATGTACGACCAGCTCGCCGGGGGCTTCGCCCGGTACTCGGTGGACGCCGCCTGGGTCGTGCCGCACTTCGAGAAGATGCTCTACGACAACGCCCAGCTCGTCCGGGTCTACGCCCACCTCTGGGGAGTCACAGGCGACCCCCTCGCCCGCCGGGTGGCCCTGGAGACCGCGGAGTTCCTCGTGCGCGACCTCACCACCGAGGAGGGGGCGTTCGCCTCGGCGCTCGACGCCGACACCGTCGTCGACGGGCACTCCCACGAGGGTCTCACCTACGTCTGGCGGCCCGGCGACCTCGTCGCGGTCCTCGGGGAGCAGGACGGCGAGCGCGCTGCCCGGCTGCTGTCGGTGGGCGAGCCCGCCACCTTCGAGCGGGGCTCCTCGACCCTGCAGCTACGCACCGACCCGGACGACCCCGACTGGTGGGCGCGAACCCGCGAGCGGCTCCTCGCTGCTCGAGCGACCCGACCGCAGCCGGCCCGCGACGACAAGGTCGTCACGGCGTGGAACGGGCTGGCGGTCGCCGGGCTCGCCGACGCCGGCGCCCTGCTGGACCGGCCCGACCTGGTGGCCGCCGCCGCCCGCGCCGCGGACGTCGTCCTGCGCACCCACGACGTGGACGGCGAGCTGCGCCGCACCTCGCGGGCGGGCAGGGTCTCGGCCGCCCCGGCCGTCCTCGACGACCACGCCGACCTCGCCGAGGGGCTGCTCGCCCTGCACCAGGCGACCGGGGAGGCCCGCTGGCTGCGGGCCGCGGGTGACCTCCTCGACCGGGCCCTCGGCCGCTTCGTCGACGCCCGGGGCGTCGTCCACGACACGGCGCACGATGCCCCCGCCCTCTTCGCCCGTCCCGCGGGCAGGGCCGACAACGCCGAGCCGTCCGGGGCCTCCGCCCTGGCCGGCGCGCTGCTCACCCACGCCGCGCTCACCGCGTCGATCCGGCACCGCGAGGCGGCGGAGAACGCGCTCGCGGCGTGCGGGGAGGTGGCGGCTGCAGAACCGCGCTTCGCGGGGTGGGCCCTCGCCGTCGCCGAGGCTGCCGTCGCCGGTCCGCTCCAGGTGGCCGTGGTCGGGTCGGGGCCCCGCGCCGCGGAGCTCCTGGGTGCGGCCCGCCGCTCGGGGTCGCCCGGGATGGTCGCGGTCGGCGGCGCGCCGGACGCCGACGGGATGCCGCTGCTCGCGGACCGGCCGCTCGTCGACGGGGGTCCGGCGGCGTACGTGTGCCGCGGCTTCGTCTGCGACCGCCCGGTCACCACCGTGGGCGAGCTCGAGGCGGCCCTGGGCCGCTGACCGCCGCCGTCCCGGACGGGGTCGCACCGGCCGGTCAGAGGGCGATGAGGCGGTACTGCGGGTCGCGGGCGGCCATCAGCCGGCGTGCCGTGCCCTGGTCCACCCAGGCGGCGGTGGCCCAGATGTCGGCCCAGGTCAGGTCCGGCCCCACGACGGTGACCGACCCCGACCGACGGACCGGCGTGCCCGTCCGCGGGTCCACGACGTGCCCGCCGCGCTCGGCCGCGCCGGACGTCGCGACGGCGCCGCGGCGCAGCGTGACGACGTCCGCGACGCGACCGGGCTGACGCGGGTCGGCGATCCCGATCCGCCAGGACGGCGCGGCGGCCGACGGGCCGGGACCGACCCCCACCGCGACGTCACCGCCGGCACCGATGCTCCAGGCGATCTCCGGCACGACGTCGAGGTGTGCTCCGGCACCCGCGACGGCCCAGCCCTTGACCAGCCCGGTGGGGTCGAAGACGGTGCGGCCACCCGGGCGGCTCCGCCAGGCCCGGAAGAGACCGTCCGTGCGCGACTCGGCCTCGAGGCTGAGCTCCGCGACGTCGGACACCCAGGCGTGCGCCTCGTCGGTCTCGCCGTGCTGGAGGCGCAGCAGGTGGCTGTCGGCCCGCCACGTGCTCAGTACCTCGTCGACCCGTCGGAGGTGGGCGTAGGCCCGGGCGACGGCCGCCTCGAGGTCCGGCCGGGTCGGTTCGACGGCGCGGACGTGGATGCTGACGGCGGTGCCCATGACGTGCTCGACCCAAGCCCGCCGGGCCAGCACGGGTGGCGGCGGGGCGGCGGGCGTCACGGGGATCTCGGCGGTGATCACAGGTTGGCCTGGTCGATCGCGGACTGCAGGGACTGGATGTAGCCCTCGGAGGTGTAGGTGGCGCCGGAGACCATGTCGATGCCGGCGCTCTGGGCCTGAACGGCCTCCTGGTTGAGGATCGGCACGGCGTAGGAGTTGATCTGCTGGTCCTTGCGGTCGCTCCACGGGACCTGGGTGACGGCCGACTCGGTGATCTCGCCGCCGTGGACGGTGATCTCGACCTGCACCGCGCCGAAGCGCGTCATCACCGCGTCACCGGTGAACGTGCCGTCCGTCGGGTCGCCGCTGGTCCCCGACCCGGACGACGAGGATCCGGACGACGAGGATCCGGTCGGGGTCGGCTCGCTCGTGTCGGTGGAGTCGCTCTCGGTCGCGGCGTCCGCGGTCGGGTCCTGCGTGGAGGCAGCGCCGCCGGTGGTGGCGTCCCCGAGCGCGACGACGCCGGACGTCGTGGACGAGGTGGAGGTGTGGTAGCTGAAGAGCAGCACGAGCGCCGAGACGGTGCTGAGCAACCAGGTGGTGATCCGTCGCATCTGGGGTTGTCCTCGGTTCGGTGTCGGTCAGTAGGCGAAGCGCTCGAGGTGCACGGCGTCCTGGGGCACGCCGACGTCGAGGGCGGCGGTGCGCGCGGCCTCCATCCAGCGGTCGGCACCGCAGAGGTAGACGTCGTGCTCGGCGGCGTCGGGCACGAGCTCGAGGAGGGCGTCGGCGTCGGAGAGGTGGGCGGCCTGCGTGGGCAGCCAGCTCTGCCGTCCGGGGACGCGGCATCCCTCGACCTGCACGTACCTGGCTCCCCGCGCGTCCGCCAGGGCCCGCAGCTCCCCGGCGAGCACGGCGTCGTGGCCGGAGCGCACGCGGTGGACGACGGTGACGTCGCCGGGTCCCTGCGGCAGCTCCTCGAGCAGGGCCCGCATCGGCGCGATGCCGATGCCCGAGCCCATGAGCAGGACCTTGCGGCGCGTGCGGACCCCGCCGTGCAGACGTCCGTAGGGGCCCTCGAGGAGCACCCGGGTCCCCGGACGCAGGGTCGCGAGCCGGGCGGACCCGTCTCCGACGTGGACGGCGGTGAGGCGCAGCGTCCGGCCGTCGGGCGCCGCGGAGAGCGAGAAGGGGTGGGCCCGCGACCATCCCGGGCCGTCGAGGAAGCGCCACTGGAAGAACTGGCCGGCCCGCGCCGGGAGGCGGTCCAGATGGCGGCCGCCGACGGTCACCGTCGTCGCCCCCGGGGACTCCGCGCGGACGTCGAGCACCCGCAGCGGGCTGCGCAGGGACCGCCAGAGCGGGAGCGCCACCCGGAAGGCGAGCACCGCCGCGGCGGTGACGCCCCAGAGCGTCCACCAGAAGACCGTCGACGTGGTCGAGCCGAGGAAGTCGGCGCCCGTCCACAGCTGGTGCGGCAGGGCGAGCCCGGCGCCGAGGTAGCCGTAGAGGTGGATCAGGTGCCAGGACTCGTAGCGCAGCCGGCGTCGGGCGCGCCGGAGCGAGGTGACGACCACCATGACGAGCGCCGCGGTGCCGGCGGTCGCGAGCAGCATCCCGGGGTAGTTGACGACGAGGTCCCAGGCGGTGCCCCAGACCCCGAGGCTGGTGCCCGCGGCGTACCCGAGGGTGATGAGCACGACGTGGGCGAGCATGAGGGTGAACGAGGTGAAGCCGACGAGCCGGTGGGTGCGCGCGAGCTCGTCCTGGCCCCAGGCCTGCTCGACCCACGGGACCCGCGCCATGAGCAGCACCTGGAGGAGAAGCAGTGCCGAGGCGACGAGCCCGGTGAGCCGGCCGGTCGAGGTGAGGAAGCCCGCCATGGAGCCGAGGTCCTGAACCCCGCCCCCGGCCACCCAGAGCGCGGTGACGAAGAGGAGGACGGCCCAGCCGAGGGCCGCCGTGGCGTCCCGCCACCACCGGGGTAGCGGAGGCCGCCGGCGGTGCGCGGTGGGCAGCACGCGGTCGGCGGGGGTGGTGGCCCCGACGAGGGGCCGGGCGAGTGTCGACATGTCCGTCACTCTCCGGCCCGCCCCTATGTGCCACCTGTGAACGAGGTCGGTGCCGTCGGTGAGTCGCCGGGCGGCACCTGGGCCCACCCTCGTGCAACGCCCCGCGCATCCAGCAGAATCGGGCCCGTGACCGCAGCGCCGCCGCCACCGCCACCGCCCACCGTCTCGCCACGTGGTGTGGCCGGTGACCGCCTCGTCATGCTGCAGGCGCGCGTCGAGCGCTGGTGGCCCGACCTGGTCGACGGGCTGGAGGCCCTCTACGGCGCCGAGCGCGCCACCACCCTCGGCACGCAGCTGCTCGACCTCGCGGCCCGCGCGTACGCGCGCCGGTCCGACCGGCTGCACCGCCGCGACCTCGAGCGCCTGCTGCGACCGGACTGGCTGCAGGACCCCTCGATGGTCGGCTACGCCGCGTACACCGAGCGCTTCGCGGGGGACCTGGGCGGCGTGGTCGAGCGCATCCCCTACCTGCGCGAGCTCGGCGTCCGCTACCTGCACCTCATGCCGCTCCTGCGCCCGCGGGAGGGCGACAACGACGGCGGCTACGCGGTCGCCGACTACCGACAGGTGCGTCCCGACCTCGGCACCATGGACGACCTCGAGGCCCTCGCCGAACGGCTGCACGAGTTCGGGATCAGCCTGGCCCTCGACCTCGTCCTCAACCACGTCGCCCGCGAGCACGAGTGGGCCGAACGGGCTCGCGCCGGCAGCCACCGCTACCGCTCGTACTTCCACGTCTTCCCCGACCGCCGCCTCCCCGACGCCTACGAGCGCACCCTCCCGGAGGTCTTCCCCGACTTCGCCCCCGGCAACTTCACCTGGGACGACGACCTCGACGGGTGGGTGTGGACGACGTTCAACGAGTTCCAGTGGGACGTCAACTGGGGCAACCCCGACGTGCTCGCCGAGTACGCGTCGATCATCCTCGACCTCGCCAACCGCGGCGTCGACGTGCTCCGCCTCGACGCCATCGCCTTCATGTGGAAGAAGCTCGGCACCGACTGCCAGGGCCTGCCGCAGGTGCACTCGATCACCCAGGTCCTCCACGCGCTGACCCGGATCGCCTGCCCGGCCGTCGCGTTCAAGGCCGAGGCGATCGTCGCCCCCACCAAGCTGCTCGCGTACCTCGGCACCGGCACGTTCACGGGCAAGGTCAGCGACATCGCGTACCACAACAGCCTCATGGTCCAGGTGTGGTCGATGCTCGCCGCCCGCGACGTCCGGCTCGCGGTCCGAGCGCTCGAGGTGCTGCCCCCCAAGCCCCCCTCGGCGACCTGGCTGACGTACCTGCGCTGCCACGACGACATCGGCTGGGCCGTGATGGACGAGGACGCCGAGGCGGTCGGCCTCACCGGGTTCCTCCACCGGCGCTTCCTCGCCGACTGGTACGCCGGCACCTTCCCCGGCTCGACCGCGCGCGGGCTGGTGTTCCAGCACAACCCCGAGACCGGCGACATGCGCACGAGCGGCACCGCGGCGTCGCTCGCCGGTGTCGAGGCGGCGGCGGAGTCGGGGTCACCGGCCGACCTCGGCCGCGCCCTGGCCCGGCTGCGCCTGGCGCACGCCCTCGTCATCGGCTGGGGCGGCATCCCGGTGATCTGGAGCGGGGACGAGCTCGGGCAGCCGAACGACCCGGGGTGGGCGGACGAGCCCGGCCACGCGGACGACAACCGGTGGGCCAACCGACCCCGGTTGGATCCTGAGGCGGTGCTGCAGCGGCACGACCCGGAGACCGTCCCGGGGGTGGTGTTCGGCGACCTCGTCGAGCTCGTCCGCGCCCGGGCCTCGCTGCCCCACCTCCACGGGTCGGTGGAGACCCGGCCCGGGCCGATCGACGACCCCGGGGTCCTCGTCACCGTGCGCGAGCACCCCGTCGGGACGCTCGTCGGGGTCTACAACGTCACCCCGGAGACGCGGCGCTGGCCGGGATGGCGGGTGCACGAGCTCGGGGTGGAGGGTGCGGCCGACGCGATCACCGGCGACCCGCTGCCGTGGGACCGCGACGGCGACGTCCACCTGCCGCCCTACGCGGCCCTCTGGCTCACCACCCCGCCTCCCCCCGAACATGGGTGATCCTCTTCGTCCAGCCGACGATTCCCACCCGCGGTCGCGGGAGTCACCAGAGGCCGAGGAGCTGGCCGCCGATCCGGATGATGAATGCGCCCACGACGACGACGAAGACGACCCGGATGAAGCGGCTCCCCCGCGACACCGCCGTCCGGGCGCCGACGTAGCCGCCGAGCAGGTTCGCGGCCGCCATGACGACCCCGACCGAGAGGACGATGTGCCCGCCCGGCGCGAAGACGGTGAGCGCGCCGAGGTTCGTCGCGAGGTTGGTGATCTTCGCCGTCGCGCTCGCCTCGAGGAACGCGTAGCCCAGGAGCCCGACGAGGGCGAAGACGAGGAAGGAGCCCGTGCCGGGCCCGAGCGCGCCGTCGTAGACCCCGATGACGAAGCCGGTCGCCATCGCCGCCGTCGTGTGCCGCGCCCCGGTCCAGCGCAACCGCGTCAGCTCGCCCAGCGACGGCTTGAGCAGCGTGTACGCGCCGACGACGACGAGCATGACGAGGATGATCGGGTAGAAGGCGTCCTTCGGGATGTGCAGCCCGATCAGGGCGCCGACGATCGCCCCGACGAAGGCGACCGCGGCCATCGGCAGCGCGGTGCGCAGGTCGGGCCGCACCCGTCGGTAGTACGTGAGCGAGGACGCCGCGGTGCCCCAGACCGAGGCGAGCTTGTTCGTCGCGAGCACCTGGGCGGGAGCCGCTCCGGGCAGCCCGAGGAGCAGGGCCGGGATCTGGATCAGCCCGCCCCCGCCGACCACCGCGTCCACCCACCCGGCGAGGAAGCCGGCGACACCGAGGAGCAGGACCGTCTGGAGGGCGAGGTCGTCCACCGGCTAGGCCCCGGCGACCCACTCGTCGACGATGGTGAGCACGTCGAGCAGCTCGTGGGCCCGGGCGTCCGGCACCGCGGTGACCTCGACCCGTTGGTTCGCCGGGATGGTCGAGTGCGGCACCCACACCGCGCGCATCCCCACCTGCTGGGGGCCGTGGACGTCCTCGAACATCCGGTCGCCGACGTACACGGCACGAGCCGGCTCGACGTCCAGCGCCCGGCAGGCCGCCCGGAACGCCTCCGGGTGCGGCTTCACGTGCTCGATCTCGCTGGAGTAGACGTCGGCGTCGATGAGGTGGAGCACGCCGTCGCGCTCGAAGATCTCCCGGTGGTACTCGCGCGTCCAGATCGTGTTCGACAGCACCCCGACCCGGATGCCGCGCTCGCGCAGCCCCTCCCAGAGCGGACGCACCTGCGGGTCGGTGTGCGTGTGCGGCTCCCAGAACCGCCGGTACGCGGCGAGCGCCAGCAGGTGGCGGTCGTGGGCGGGGTCGACGCCCGCCTCGTCGAGGATGTCGGCGAGCGCGGCGGAGCGGTGGCTCTCACGTCCCTCGCGCCAGGCCGCCGCCTCCACGGCGAGGATCCGGTCGGCGAGCCGGTGCGCCTCGTCGAGGTCGTCCTGAGGGACGTCCGGGCTGTCGACGGGGATGCCGTGCACCTCGCGGGCGAACACCCGCCACTGCTCCGGCAGGTCGACCTCGTGCCAGGGCGTCAGGGTGCCGCCCCAGTCGAAGACGACGGCCTCGACCGGCCGCCCGGTCACCGGTGCCCGACCTCGGACAGCACCTCCGCCGCCGCATCGGCCACGGCGACCTCGCGGCGCTCGCCGGACCGGCGGTCCCTGACCTCGACGACGCCGTTCGCCAGCCCGCGCCCGACGACGACGATGGTCGGGACCCCGATGAGCTCGGCGTCCTTGAACTTCACGCCCGGGCTCGCCTGGCGCCGGTCGTCGAGCAGCACCTCGACGCCCTCGGCCTCGAGCTCACGGGTCAGCTCCTCGGCGTAGGTGAACACGGCGTCGTCCTTGCCGGTGGCGACGAGGTGGACGTCGGCCGGCGAGAGCGCCCGCGGCCAGACCAGGCCGAGCTCGTCGTGGTTGCCCTCGGCGACCGCGGCGACCGCGCGGGAGACCCCGACGCCGTAGGAGCCCATGATGACCGTGCGCAGCTTGCCGTGCTCGTCGAGGACCCTGAGGTCGAGCGCCTCGGCGTACTTCGTGCCCAGCTGGAAGATGTGCCCCATCTCGATGCCGCGGGCCGACTCGAGCCCGCCGCCGCACGACGGGCACTCGTCGCCGTCGCGGACCTCGGCGGCCTCGATCGTGCCGTCCGCGGCGAAGTCGCGGCCGGCGACGAGGTCGATGACGTGCCGTCCCGGGGCGTCGGCACCGGTCACCCATGCGGTGCCGTCGACGACCCGGGGGTCGAGGAGGTAGCGGATGCCGGAGGCGTTCGCCGACCCGAGGGCACCCGGGCCGATGTAGCCCTTGGTGAGCGCCGGGTTGGCCGCGAAGTCCAACTCGCCGAACGCCTCGACGGCGGCCGGCTCGACCTGGGCACCCAGCCGCTTCTCGTCGACCTCGCGGTCGCCGGGCAGGCCGATGGCGAGCGGCTCCCGGGTGCCGTCGGGGTGCGCGAGGGTGACGACGACGTTCTTCAGGGTGTCGGCGGCGGTCCAGGCGCGGCCGTCGGCACGCGGGAACGCCTCGTTGAGGTGGTCGACGAGGGTCTCGATCGTCGGGGTGTCGGGCGTGTCCTCGGCGTGGGCCGCCGGCACCGTGGAGGCGTCCACGGCATCCGGCACCGGCACCCGCACCGCCTCGACGTTGGCGGCGTACCCGCAGCTCGGGCAGCGCACGTAGGTGTCCTCGCCGTTGTCCGCGGTCGCGAGGAACTCCTCGGACCTCGACCCGCCCATCGCGCCGGCCATCGCCTGGACGATGACGTAGTGGAAGCCCAGGCGGTCGAAGATCCGGACGTAGGCGTCGCGGTGCAGCTGGTAGCTCTTGTCGAGGCCGGCCACGTCGACGTCGAAGGAGTAGCTGTCCTTCATGACGAACTCGCGGCCACGCAGCAGGCCGGCCCGGGGACGTGCCTCGTCCCTGTACTTGGTCTGGATCTGGTAGATCGCGAGCGGCAGGTCCTTGTAGGACGAGAACAGGTCCTTGACCGCGAGGGTGAACATCTCCTCGTGCGTCGGCCCGAGGAGGTAGTCGTCGTCCTTGCGGTCCTTGAGCCGGAAGACGTTCGCGCCGTACTCGTGCCACCGTCCGGACGCCTCGTAGGGCCCGCGGGGCAGCAGGGCCGGGAAGAGGAGCTCCTGGGCGCCGATCGCGTCCATCTCCTCGCGGACGATCGTCTCGACGCGGCGCAGCACCCTCAGCCCGAGCGGCAGCCACGTGTAGATCCCGGGGCTGACCCGGCGGATGTAGCCGGCCCGCACGAGCAGCTGGTGGCTCGGCACCTCAGCGTCCGCCGGGTTCTCGCGAAGGGTCCGCAGGAACAGGGACGACATGCGCATGGCCACGAGGGGGCTCCTGGGGTCTGGGTGGACAACCCGGACAGGATATCGACCGCCCTGCCCCGCCCCCTCCCGGGAGGCGTCAGAGGGGCTTGCCGGTGGCGGGGTCCTCGACCTGCTCGTACCGTGCCCGCACGCCAGCGTCGGTGAAGCCGAGGCGCCGGTAGAGCCCCTGTGCCGGGTTGTCGACGTGGACCGAGAGCCAGGCGTCCTCACAGCCCGCCTTGGCGAGGGCACGCAGCGAACGGACCACGAGGTGGGCGCCCAGGCCGCGACCGCGCCACGCGGGGACGACTCCGACCTGGTCGATCCAGTTGTCGGCGAGGGTGACGAAGCCCGCGACCCTCCCGTCCTCGTCGACGACGACCCGGGAGTGCTCGGGGTGGAAGCCCGGGTCCTCGACCAGCCCCTCGACCCACTCCCCGAGGGCCGTGTCGGGGAACCCGGGCCGGTCGGCGAAGGAGGACCGGTAGGCCCGGTGGAACAACGACGCGGTGTCCTCGCTCCAGGGCAGCGACTTCAGCCCCTCCGCACGGCGGACCACCGGGATGTCGGTGAGGTCGTGGCGCATGACCTGCTCGGCGAAGGTCCGGACCAGCCCGAGCCCGCGGAGGAACGGGTCGGTCTCGGGCGAGGTCGACTCGACGACGACGTGCATCAGGCTCCCGCCGGAACGCTCCGACGCCCAGGCGGCGATCTGCGCCCCGAGCCCCTGGTGGCGCGCGGACGGACGCACCATGCCGGTCGCCGTGCGCGGCCCGGAGCCGTTGGTCCACACCCCGGCGGCCGCGACCAGGTCCCCCGTCTCGTCCCGGCCGCCGATGCCGCTGCCGGCCAGGAAGAAGCGACGCAGCATCGGCAACCCGGCGAGGAGCGGCAGGCCACCGTCCTCCCGCAGGCAGGCCTCGGCCAGTCCCTGCAGCTCGGGCAGGTCGGCCTCGGTGA
>Ga0316577_10000929_pt1 | contig 12999 bp, 11 predicted proteins | sample S5NA_FD_203073 | JGI IMG/M metagenome (GOLD analysis project Ga0316577, IMG submission 203073) | Rhizosphere microbial communities from salt marsh grasses in Alabama, United States - S5-7_050615r2r1 | ecosystem: Host-associated > Plants > Roots > Rhizosphere | place: USA: Alabama | collected... | reverse complement strand
TTCCCGTCGCCGTCCAGCACCTCCCACCGCACCGTGACATCATCACATCGGTCCGGAGGATGATGGCCTGTAGAAAGGGATGGACAGCTACACCTACTGCGCTGGAGGCCATGAATCCAACGTATGTCGGCAGGGGGGCCGAAGCGAGAGGCTGGTGGCGGGTGGAGAAAGGAATGAAGTTTAGGTCACTCACCTTCTGTATGGCATGGGTGCATGGCTCCGGGAAGGAAGCAAATCCCCCCCGCTCCCCCGAGTGGCATTCACCCTGCCCGGAAGCTATCAGGCATCCCCTGACCGGTCATCGGGTCGAGGATGTTGCGGGCGAGCCTGACCTGGATTCGCTGGGTTCCGGCCCGTCTGCCTACATTTCTGCCTACCCAGAGCGGACACCAGGGCCCCTGAAATCCCTAACCCTCGGCCCCTTGAAACGCTGGCAGCGAGGGGCGTTGGGTCCTATCCTTAGCACATCGCCCGAAGGAGCATGGAGTCAGCCGTGACCAGTGTCATTGAAGAGAAGAAACCATTGATCATCGAATTGTGCGAGCGGCACCACGTGGCACGCCTAGAAGCGTTCGGCTCCGCGTTGCGGGGTGATTTCGACCGTGCCGAGAGCGACTTCGACTTCCTCGTTGAGCTCATGCCGATGGAGCCATACGCTCGGGTTGAGGCTTACTTCGGGCTCCTCGAGGGGCTGCGGGCTTTGCTTGGCCGAGAGATCGACCTGGTCATGGTCGGAGCGGTGAAGAACCCTTATATCGCTCGCCAGATCCAGCAGACGAAGCAGCTTCTTTATGCCGCGTGACGAACGGGCCTACCTCACCGATATCCTGGATGCGTGTGAGGCTATTCGGGCAGGCCGTGGCCGATCTTGGCCTCGAGCAGTATCTCGGCAACCGCTTGGTGCGGTCCGCCGTCGAGCGCGAGTTCATTACCATCGGTGAGGCTCTTCGGGCCCTGTGGAAGGCCTCCCCAGACACTTTTGCCAGGATCTCCCATTCCAGGCGGATCGTGGACTTCCGCAACCAGTTGACACACGAATACGCGACGGTGGATGACACTCTCGTATGGGCAATAGCCAGGAATGACGCGCCCGTGCTCCTCGAGGAATGCAGAACCCTCCTCGAGAAGTAGCCTCAAGGAGACTTACTACCCACCCCCCGCTACCCCTTCGGGGAGCTCGGTTTCGCTCCGGTTCTGACTGACCCCGGGCCCATCGCCCCGATCCTCGCCCCTATCGGCGAGCCCACCTCCAAGCATACGCAGCGTGAAACGCACGAGGTGCGGCCCTCCCTCCTCGTCCGGCAGCAACCCCCAGACCTCGTCCCCGTCGGCGGCCACCAGCTCCAGGCGGCGGTCGGCCTCGAAGGTCCATAAGGAAGAACAGGTCAAACGGGATAGGTCAGGGGTGGCGGCTCTACGGTTGAGGGCTTCCTGTCACTCCAAGCTAGATCAACAAGAGTGCACCAACGCCTCCCTCAAGTCTAGATTAGGTGCCGACCCTTCCCTTACCTGGTCTCATGTCACCTATCTCAGCGCCGGTACTTCGAACCTGATCGCGGACAACTGAGCCGGCGATGTGCCGGTCTGCTCGCGGAACCTTTCCCAGCGTGGATCGCCATGGATCGGGTTGAAGAACGGCTGGGGAAACTGCTGCGTCAGACCGTCCTCGTTCTGAGCCACCGCCCGATCCAACCATTCGAAGGCCGCGTCGGCGTCACCGACCCAGGCGTAGACGTGGGCCACCTCCGAGGGCCACTGCTCGCCCCAGTTTGTCTTCAGCTCTTCCAACGCTTCCTCGTATTCCGCCTCTCTGCCCAGGGCGTGAAAGGCCAACGCCTTGCCCTTGATCAGATACTCTTCGTCCCCTTCCTCTTTCTGGAAGGCGAGGAGAGCGGCCTCCGGATCGCCTTTCATGAGGAGCGCCATCCCGATGTTGTAGTGCGCTCCGATGAACGTCGGACTGAGACTCAGCGCGGTGCGCAGAGACGCGATCGCGTCGTCCAGCCGCCCCGCCCAGAGGTAGTTGATTCCCAAGCGAGCATGTCCGGTGGGGGTCAGGGGGTCCCGGTCGATGGCGAGCTCCTGAAGCGCCACGGCCTCGCCCGGACGATCGAGGTACCGGGCCAGAACGGCCGCATCATTGATGATGTCGGGGTTACCTGGCTCAAGTTCCAGTGCGCGCTGAAAATGCTGGGCCGCAGAAGCAAGGTCGTTGTCGTAATCCTGCGCGATCCCGCCGAGCACGGCGTGGGCCGAGCCGTCCTCGGGATCGATCTCCAGCGCCCGGTTGGCTGCACTCCGCGCCAACTCGAACCCCCCTTCGATGGGCACCAGGCCGTTGCTCGCCTGGGAGGCGTAGTTGGCCGCGAGCCCAGCCCAGGCTGCGGCGTAGCCGGGCTCTTCCGCGAGCACCTGCTCGAACAGGGCGTTGGATTGCTCGAAACTCTCGGCCGTGCGCCGGAGGCCCAGATGGCGGGCCCGCAGGTAGAGGGCATAGGCCTCAGGGTCGGTCTCCCGGACCCTCGGTGCATTCGGGAACAGCGTCCCCGCCAGCTGCTCCGCAACATCAGCCGCGATCTCGTCCTGGATGACGAAGATGTCGTCGAGGGTGCGGTCCCACCTCTCCGACCAGACCTGATAGCCATCTTCGGCCCGGATCAACTGCGCTGTGATACGCACCTGGTTGCCGACCTTCTGCACCGAGCCTTCAAGGATGTGGGCCACCTTCAGTCGCGCGGCAATCTCCGGGATCTCCACGTTCTTGTCCTTGAACGAGAACGAAGAGGTCCGAGCGGCCACCCGCAGTTCGGGGATCTTGGCCAGCAGGTTCAGGAGTTCCTCGGAGATACCGTCGGAGAAGAACTCTTGCTCCGGATCGGAGCTCATATTCACGAAGGGTAATACCGCGATGGAGGGCGACGATCCTTCGGCCGCACCAGGGCCGGTCAGGGTTACCGACTGCCGCCCCGCGTACCACGCTCCGGCCAGGAATATGGCCATTCCCCCGAAAGCCAGCAGACCGGAGGGCCAGCGCTTGGAGGCCGGGGTCTTGATAATCTCGGTCAGTTCGCCCGGAGCCGGTTCGACGGTGCGCCGCAAGCCATCCGGCGTAAACTCGAACACCCACTCCAGAAGTATGGCCAGGGGAGCGCCGACAAGGAGAAGAACGGCCACACCCTGCGTCACCGAGTCGGAGAGCCCCAGGACGGGCACCAGGAGGTCGACAGCCTGAAGCACGGCGAAGGAAGCGGCGCCGTACAACGCCATTACACGAAACACCCGGCGGCGCTTCAATTCCGCAAAGAACCGCTGGTGCCTTGGGGGTCGGTCAGCCATGCCGTACAAGATTGCGACTGGAAGGGGCAGCGGGAAGGAACGCCAAACGCCACTTCAACTCTCAGGCTTGCCGACGAGAATAACCAGGTATGGGCGAGCAGTGAGGGTAAGGCAGCGAGGGGGGTTCATCACCCCCGATTTCTCTGGGCAGTAGATTTCGGAACGAAGAGGGTCTAGAGAAGAGGGGAAGGTATGACCTCCAGCAGCGGGGGCAGTGGGGAATAGCATCGGCCGGACCCGATGGGACACTCGATACGGAGGGACCGGAATGCTAGGCGGACTGAAAGGTGGAAACGCTATGCGGACAGTGCTTCTTCGTTTTCCCTGGCCCACGGCTATGATCTGGGTGATCGCTGGCGGGTCACCGCTGGGTACAGAACCCTGGAGGGTGGGGCCGACGTCGAGTCGGCCTACAACTGCGCCTGGCTCCACAATGGGGTGGTTTCCATCGTCCGCCGGTCTTGAGCATCGAGTCCGACATGTTCCTGCACGGGAAAAGCCCCGGAAGACTGGACCCTGGTCGGTACCGTGGAGAACGACGCAAGACTCCAGCTTCGCCCTCCTGGCCCCCATCACCCGGAACCTTCTCGAAGAGTCCATCGACCCCGCAGAGATGAAAATGGAAATGGGGATTGAGGGACGAGGCGATATGCTGCACCTCGAATATTCAGGGGGGGTGTCTCATAGGGCGAAGGACCCACCAGAAAGGGTGTATGGCAGGCTTTCCTCCATAGGGTCTACCGATGGCCAGAGGAGCCACCGGCCCCTAGCTTGACAGCGAGGCCCCCCTTTGGGAGGCAGACCCCAACCACTCCGGATACACCATGACCTACACATCCGTGGGACCCAGAGGCCAGGAGATCTTCCAGGGACAGAAGGACTATATCTTTCCGTGTGTCGGGCACCTCTACAAGGAACCGGTGGTCTTGGCCAAAGGGGAGGGTGCGAAGGCCTGGGACGCCGATGGAAAGGAGTACCTCGACTTCTTCTCCGGGATTCTCACGACATCGGTGGGTCACTGCCATCCACGGATCGTGGGGGCAATTTCGGAGCAGGCGAAAACCCTGGGCCATACATCCACCCTCTACGTAACCAAGCCTCAGGTGGATGCGGCCAGGAGACTGGCGGCCATCACTCCCGGGGCTCTGAACCGGGTCTTCTTCTCCAACAGCGGGAGTGAAGCGATCGAGACGGCAGTCAACCTGGCCTGCTTGGCTACGGGCCGCATGGAAGTCATCGCCCTCCGGGGCGGATACCACGGCAGGAGCACCCTGGCCACCAATCTCACTGGGCTCAGCTCATGGCGGCCTCTTGCCTCCACCATGGCCAACGTCAAGCACGCCCGGGCCCCCTATCCCTACCGGTGCGGTCACGACGGACCCTGTGACGAACGGTGCGCAGAGAAGTACGCCCAGGAGCTGGAAGAGGTCATCGCCACCACCACCAACGGACGGCCGGCGGCTTTCCTGGCCGAAACCATCCAGGGTGCCGGGGGCTACATCGTGCCGCCTCCCGGGTACTTCCAGCGGGTGGCAGAAATCATACGGGGCGTCGGTGGATACCTCATTATCGACGAGGTCCAGGCAGGGTTCGGTCGGACGGGAAAGTGGTTCGGCATCGAGCACTGGGATGTAGTCCCCGATATCATGATCATGGCCAAGGGAATTGCTGGAGGAATGCCCGTGGGGGCCACCGTGACGACCGATGAGATCGCCTCCAGATGGTCGGGGAAGACCATCTCCACCTTCGGAGGCAACCCCATATGTATGGCGGCCATGGCCGAGACCCTGGACATCATGCAGGAGGAGAATGTGCCGGGCCGGGCCGTGGAACGGGGCCGGCAGCTCCGGGCTGGCCTGGATGCCTTGGCAGCCAGGTACGAGTGGATCGGCGAGGTCCGGGGAATGGGTCTCATGCAGGCCATGGAGCTGGTGAAGGACCGGAAGACGAAGGAACCCTTCGCCGAACGGACCAGCATCTTCATGGAAACGGCCAGAGAGGAAGGCCTCCTCATCGGGAAGGCTGGACTCCGTGACAACGTCCTCCGCTTCGGACCCAGCCTCTTGATCACCGAAAGAGAGGTGGCGGACTGCCTGGAGCGGACAGCTCGGGTGTGTGAGCGCTTGGAAAGAACCTGAGCTGTTCCCTCAGAACTCCGGCTCGTAATAGAGAACCTTGCTGGTTCCCACCCCGTAGCGGGCAAATCCCGTGGCCAGGATCAGGGCGCAGACGACCCCGTCCAGGACTGGAAGATCCAGGGTCTCCCGAATGGTGCGGTCCATGCCGGCCAGGCCTGCACACCCCAGGACGATGACCTCGGCTCCGTCCTCGTCCCGGGCTCGCCTGGATAGCTCCACGAAGAGGTCCGCCGCACCCAACCCCTCGTCCCCGGGGTCCGGGGGCCGAACAGAAGCCACCTGATCCTGGAGATGGAGCCTTCGGATCTGCTCCAGCTTCCCCGGAACCGAGTGTCTGTGGGTGGTGACCACAGAAAAGGTCCGGCCCAGGAAGGAAGCCAACTTCATGGATGCTTCGCCGATTCCGATGACGGGTTTGCGGGTGGCCTCCCGAACGGCCTCGATGTTCACGTCGCTGTGGCACGCGATGACGAAGGCGTCGTAGTCCCCCTCGTACTCCTCCATGAGCCCCAACATCCCCGGTCCGCACTGGATCTCGCTGGCGTGGGATTCGATGAAGGTTGGGGCCCCCGGCGTTGAGACCGTCCTTACTTCGAAAGCGCCCTGGGCGAAGGCCTCGGCGCTCCTCTGGATGGCCGCTGTCATGGCAGCGTCACTGTTGGGATTGATGACGAGGATCTTCATGGCTCAGCTCCTGAATGACGGCTTCCCTGGCCTGCGGCCGCCGTCGGGGCACTCTTCTTGTGCCGGGGCGTGGCTTACGTCTCCAGCATATGGGGATCCGAGGTTCCTCCGCTCCGAACCTTCTCCTGGATGACGTCGTCGGGATAGCTCAGGAGCTTCATGAACTGCCTCGAGATCTCTTCCACGGCCTCTTGGGACGGTTCTCCTTCGGCCCCCAATCGTTCCTTCCGTTCCTTCAGAGCCAAATAGGCATCCAGAGTCCCCTGGTCCTTGAAATAGAGGATGGACCACTTTCCCCGGGTGAATTCCGGGGTTTGGAGATGGGTTACCAGGAGAGATTTCTCCAGGTAGGAACGGATGCCGGACCCCTTCACGATGGACTCGGACGCCTCTCTTATCGCCTCGTACTCCTCCGGAGTCAGAGGGGGGCTTATGGCCAGTCGTTTCACTCCCACCGCCACCATTTCTGCGAAGCAATTGATCATGCCCAGTTGGAAGGATCTCCGGTCGAAGGTCATGAACCCGCCTCTTTCGCGTACGCTTTCGTCTCATCGATGATCGGCGCGGCGTATTTCTTCTCCCCGGACAGGTAATCCCGCATGAGTTCCAGGAAGGTCCCACTCAGGGCCAGGACGGCGATGAGGTTTGGGATGGCACAGACTCCCACGGCGATGTTGGCGAAGACCCAGACCCGGTCCACGTCGGCCACTCCGGCGAAGACCACCGGTGGGATGAAGTAGAGCCAGCGGAGCCATCGCACTGCCGGCTTCCCGAAGGCATCCACGGCCGCCGTCTCGAAGTAAATGAAGAACCCAACCATGGTGGAGAGGCAGAAGGTGAGGATGCAGAAGGAGATCAGGTTTCCCGCCACTCCCCGGGGGAAGACGGAGGCGAAGGCCAGGATGACCAATTCGATGCCCGACTTCCCGCTGGCCAGGACGCCGGTGGAGAGAACGGCGAACGCCGTGATGGTGCAGATGACGAAGGTCACCATCCAGACCTCGAAGGCCCCCCACATCCCCTGCTGGAAGGGATGCTCCGTCTCCGCCGTGGCGTGGGCCATGGGGGCCGTACCCATGCCGGCTTCGTTGGAGAACATTCCCCGTGCGACTCCCGCCTGGATGGCGGCCATGATTGTGGCTCCGGCGAACCCCCCCACGGCGGGCATGGGGCTGAAGGCATGGCGGAAGATGGACCCGAAGACGGAGGGAATCTCCCGCCAGTTCACGAAGAACAGGGTAAGCCCCCCGGCTATGTAAACCACCGACATGAGGGGCACCAGGCTCTGGCTCACCCGCCCGATACGCCGAACGCCTCCAATGACCACGATGGCCGTTACCACGGTCATGACGCCGGTGACCAGATAAGGACTGGTTCCGTAGGAAGCCAGGAAGGAGCGTCCCACCGTATGTCCCTGGAGGAGGGTGGCGCTGCACAGGGCGTTGACGAAGACCCCCAGGCTGAAGAGGGTGGCCAGGACCGGCCACCCCAGCCCTTTGCGGATGTAGTACATGGGACCGCCCCGGAACCGGCCGTCCTCCTCCACATCCCGGTAGTGGACGGCCAGAGTGATCTCCGCCGTCTTGGTGATGGTCCCCAGGAGTGCCAGGAGCCACATCCAGAAGATGGCCCCCGCACCCCCTATGCTCAGGGCCGCGGCGATGCCGGCGATGCTCCCCATGCCCACCGTACTGGCCAGCGCCGTGGAGGTGGCCTGGAAAGGGGTCATCCGGCCAGAAGACGCCGGCCCCCTGGCCTTGGGTGTTCCCCCTTCCCGGAGGAGGCTTCCGAAGGTGGTGCTGAGGATCAGCCCCAGGCGCCGGACCTGGAAAAACCGGGTACGGGTGGTGAGATAGAGGGAGACGAAGGCGATGAGACCCAGGGTCCAGGGTCCCCAGATGGCGGCGTCCACCCGGCCCGCCACGTCCAGGATGGTCTCCATCCACGAGGCGTTCATGGGCCCGCCCTCACTGAGGCACACCGGACCGGCCTCGGCTCCTCCCGGGGCTGACCTTCGGCACTCGGCCCCATCATCTGAAATCCTCCACAAGCCGCCGAGCCTCCGCCACCGTTTCCATGAGCGCGTCAAGCGTCACCGCTGGACTCACGGCCACCGCCCGGAGACAGGCGACTCCACCCACCTTGCTGATGGAAATGATCCGCTCTCCTCCCTGCAGAATGCGCTGGTAGATGAACTCCTGCAGACGGCCCAGGTCCTTTGGGGGAATCCCTCCCGGCACCACTCGAAAGCAGAGGATCCCGGTATCCGGCTCGTGAAGAGGATCCATGTCCGGCTCGTTCCGGAGGGCGTCGTACAGGCTTTGGATGGCATCCAATGGCGCCCGAAGGCGGGATACCACCCCCTCCAATCCCTGGTGGCGAATGGATGTGACCAGGGGGAGTGCCGCCAGAGGGCGGGTGCTGGGGATGGACTTCAATCCGGGGTTCGGCCCTGGGGAATCCGTCCGATTCCAGTAGTGGCTGAAGAGGACCATGGGGCGGAAGAGCTCCCGATCCCGGGCGAAGAGGACCGAGTTGGGAATTGGCACCCCCATCTGCTTGTGGGGATCCCAGACGATGCTGTGGGCCTGGTCCAGGCCTCGAAACAGGGGTGCCTTTTCCGGCACCAGGCCGTAGGCAAGCCCGTAGGCCCCGTCCACGTGGAGCCACGCGCCATGGTCCCGGCAGATCCGGGCGATTTCCTCCACCGGATCCACAGACCCGGTGGAGGTGGTGCCGGCGGTGGCAACGACGCAGAAGATCTCTCCGTCGCCGGATTGGGCCTCAAAGGCGTCCTCCAGGGCGTCCGCATCCATCCGGCGGTTCTCATCCACGCCCACCGGCACCAGGGCCCGCTCTCCCAGGCCGAGGAACCGGACCCCGTGCTTCACGGAGAAGTGGGCGTCGGTGGAGACGGCCACCTTCAGTCGAGAGGGATCTTCGAACCCCGCCAGACCTTTCTCGGAATACCGGAAGCCCTCTTCTTCGGCCCGGTGGCAAAGGGCCATGAAGAGGCCCTGCTGGTTGGCGTAGGTCCCTGAATAGAGGACGGTGGCGTCAGCCTCGGGGCCCAGGCCGAAGAGTCGGCAGAGGGCCCTGCAGCAAAGCTCCTCCAGTGTGGCCCCGCCCGGAGAGACCTGCCAGTTGGTGACTCCCTGATTCCAGTCCAGTGCCAGGTGGGCACCGTACGCAGCTCCCTCCTCCAACCCCGAGTTGAAGAGGCCCTGGAAGGACGGAAGGTCGTAGCGCATGAGGTGGGGGAGGAGTCGCTCCTCCACCAGAGTCCTCAGCTCTGAAAGAGGCATACCCCCCGTTTGAAAATCCACCAACTCCGCCAGGTCTTCAGCCACCTGCAGGGGGGTCGCACCAGAAAACAGGCGGGGAACTCCAGGTCCGGAGGCACCTGGTGCCTGGAAGGGTTCGGGGCCTCCGTTCATCGGACCTCCCCCCGCCGGCCCGAGCCAACCCCACGGGGGGCTCCAGCCGGGTCCCAGCCCCCGACGCCAGGGGCACTCCGGGCTCCCTCAGACATTCAGCCTCCGATGCAGGTAGCGACCCCTACCCGGTCTTCCCAGGAGCTTGTCGCCGTCGACCATGAGCTCTCCCCGTGAAAAGACCTTCCGGATCTTCCCCGTGATCTCGATCCCTTCATAGGCCGACCAATCCGTCGCCATGTGCAGGGTGTCCTGCCCCATCGTCCAGGTGGCTCCAGGGTCCAGGAGTACGATGTCGGCGTCGGCTCCCACCTGCAGGCTCCCCTTCTTGGGCGCCAAGCCAAACAGTCGAGCCGGTTCCGAAGCCACGATCTCCACGAAGCGGGGGAGGGGGAGGCGTCCCTTGGCCACCCCCTCGGAATAGAGGATCTGAAGGCGGGGCTCGATGCCGGGGATCCCGTTGGGACAGCGGTCAAAGCGGTCCTTTCCGAAGAGCTTGGCTTCCCAGGAGTAGGCCGCATCATCGGAGGTGACCATCCGGATCCGCCCGTCGGCCACCCCCTCCCAGAGGATCTCCTGAGCCTCCTGGTCCCGGAGCGGCGGAGAGCAGACCCACTTCATGCCGTCTTCCCGCTCCAGCATCTCCTCGGTGAAGATGAGGTAATGGGTGCAGGTCTCGGGCCGGATGTCCACACCCTCCTCCATGGCCTTCGTCAGAAGCTCCAGACCTCCGGGACTGGCCAGGTGCACGATGAAGAAACGCCCGCCGGTGTTTCGGGCTATCTCGATGATCCGTCGAATGGCTTCCGTCTCAACCTCCGGTGGTTTGCTCCGGGCATGGTAGATGGAAGCCGTCTTTCCGTCGGCGATGAGGCGGGGGACGCTGGCCTCGATGGAATCGTTGTCCTCGGCGTGGAGCATGAGCATACCCCCGACCTCGGAGAGACGCCGAGAGATGCGCTCCAGGTCCGGATCCTCGATGAGGAGGCCGTCGTCCCGATAGGTCATGTAGCACTTGATGGTTGGGGCCCCGGCCTGGACCACTGCCTCGATCTCGGTCAGGGTCTCTTCGTCTGGCCTGGTGATGACGGGATGGACCCCGAAGTCCACCAGGGCCTTGCCTTCTGCTTCCCGGTGCTTGTCCTCGATGGTCCTGGTCAGAGACCCCCCCGGCACCTGGTTGGAAAAGTCGATGACGGTGGTGGTGCCCCCGAAAACCGCCGCCCGGGTTCCGGTGAAATAATCGTGGACGCTCACCGTTCCCATGAAGACGTCATTGAAGTGCACGTGGGTGTCCACGCCTCCGGGAAGAACCAGGAGACCCCGGGCGTCCACGACGTCATGGGCATCTTCGTCAGGGAGAGGACCGATGGCTGCGATCTCCTCTCCCTGAATCAGGAGGTCAGTCTCCACCACTTCCTGGCCCATGACCAGCCGCCCGCCACGAATCAGGGTCCCTCCGTCTCTCTCTGACCTGCCAGCTTTCATCCTGATCCTCCTGCCTGAGAGGATTGAACGTTGAGGTTCGGCCAATTTGGGTCCGACCGGGAGGTTTTGCGAATCGGGGTCGGGAGGGATGGAAGGGGAAGAGGCATCGGAGCGGCGGGGGGCTGGGTCGTGCCCAGCAGGCAGAAGGGATTAGGGAAAGAAGGACCCTCTGAAGCTGTGATCGAAGTCGTGTTCAGGAGCGGGCTCAGGCTCGGCGGGATCGAACTGGGGCATCTGATCGAGGTCGCCCGGGAAGACCATCTGGGCGGCCTCTCGTTTCGTCCCGCCGGAAAGATCGATGGCGAGCTCCGTCTGGGGTGGTCCCCCGGCCGGATGGTTAAGGGGGTGAGGTGGCTTTGCAGGGGCATCGGTATCCGGTGTAGGTTGCCCGGGTCGTGAGCAAGCAAACCCAGTGGAATGGAGGCCGGTCGCATGTTCCCATCCATCCGCCGGAGCCTGGCGGCAGCCGCGCTCCTGGGAATCGCAGGGATCGGAAGCTGTGGGGAAGCCCCTGCCTCCGAGGATCCAGACATCGTCACCGTCCTTCAAGCCTCAGTCTCCGTGGGGGACCCCCACATCGCCAGCGATTCATCGGATCGATTGGGCATTCTCTTCTCCATCTACGAGGCCCTGGTGAAGCTGGACTCGGCAGGGAGTTTCCAGCCATCCCTGGCCGAAAGCTGGGAAACGGGGCCGGAGGCACGGAGTTGGACATTCCACCTGCGACAGGGGGTAACCTTCCAAAACGGCGAGACCCTGACGGCCTCGGATGTGGTGGCCACCCTGGACCGGGTCCTGGACCCATCCATCGGCGGCGCTTTCGGAACCCAGGGTGTCTATATCAGCTACCTCGGGACCGCTGAGATCTCGGCCCCCGATGATGCCACCGTCCGGATCGTCACCGAGCACCCCATGGCGGACCTTCTGGACCTTCTGGTAGCCATGCCCATCAGTCCCGCCAGTGCCTTGGATCGGCTTCCAGGAGAATACGTGGGCAGTGGGCCATACCGGGTGACGGAGATGGGAGAGGACCGGGTGGTTCTGGTCGCTCACGAGAGCTACTGGGGCCCTCCCCCTCAGTACCGGGAGATCCACTGGGTGGCCCAGGAGGACCCAGCCGAACGGGTAGAGGCCCTACTGAGGGGCGAGGCCCACATCGCTTCGGACATCGGCATCGATGGCTGGCGGCGGATCTCGGCGGATGGGGGAGCCTTCGGGCACCAGTGGGACACGGGACTGGCCATCATCTTCATGCTCAATGCCATGGAAGGACCAGGGGAGAACCGGGCCGTGCGGCAGGCTCTGAACTATGCCCTGGACGTGAACGAGATCATCGCCCAGATCAAGGATGGGGCTGCCAAGCCTCTGAACGGGTATCTCACCCCCCATCACTTCGGCTACAATCCCGAGACCCCTCCCTACCCGTACGATCCGGAGAAGGCCCGGGCCCTCCTGGCTGAAGCCGGGTACAACGAGGGGCTGGATCTCACCTTCGACTACCCGTCCACCATGCCCGACGAAGCCCCGGAGCTGGTCCGTTTGATGGCAGAGCAGTTCGCCAGAGTCGGGATCAACCTGGATCTCGTGGAGCACACGGACCGGGCCGCCTATTCCGAGATGGTCCGGGAAAAGCGGATCCATGACGGGGCCTGTTTCGACTCCAGCCCCCGAAGCACCTACCGGGTCCTCAGGGAAAAACTCCATTCGGGCCTCGAGGGACCCTGGTGGGAGGGGTACCATAGCGACGCCGTGAACACCCTCATCGAGGAAGCCGAGGCCACGATATCCGATCCGGAACGACAAGCCATCTACCGGGAGATCTACTCCATTGTCCGGGACGATGCCCCCTGGATCTTCCTCTATCGGCCCATTCGCTACTGGGGGGTCAGCCTCCAGCTTCCGGAGTGGAAACCGAGAGC
>Ga0316577_10000928_pt1 | contig 13001 bp, 12 predicted proteins | sample S5NA_FD_203073 | JGI IMG/M metagenome (GOLD analysis project Ga0316577, IMG submission 203073) | Rhizosphere microbial communities from salt marsh grasses in Alabama, United States - S5-7_050615r2r1 | ecosystem: Host-associated > Plants > Roots > Rhizosphere | place: USA: Alabama | collected... | reverse complement strand
TGTAGAACGTCGTGGTCTTACCCGCCCCGTTGGGACCCAGCAGCCCCACGATCTCCCCCTGCTCCACGGAGATGTCGACGCTCTGCACCACCGCTCGCTTTCGGTAGATCTTCGTGAGCCCTCGCGCGTAGAGGCGGGAAGGCTCCTCCAGGGCGGCCGACGCCACCGTGGTCCCGACCACGGGCGTCACGCCGTTCATTCCCTCGTTTCCGACCCGGGGATCGTCCATCAACGCCCTCCCCTGCCCTTTCCACCGGAGGATGCCAGCGTGGTGTCCGGTGGGATGACGGCTCTCCGGTCCGCCACCGGCTCCATGTGGATTCCCCGGGTGGCGCCGGCGACCTCCATTCGGTCGACCTCTCCTTCTTTCATAAAGATCGTGATCTCGTCTCCGGTGACATAGTGAATCGCCAATCGACCATCCTCTATCGAAGCCGTGGAATCGGTTGGGGCGAGCCGATAGAGGCTCCGGGCCCGCACCCTGGCCACCAGATGGTCCAGTCGATATGCGGCAGAGTCCGTCGCCGCCTCGTCCTGGTCGCCGACTCCGGACGAAGGCGGGAGAGGCACGTCCCGGATCGGGACACCTTCCGGGGCCACCGCCGACGAATCCGCATTGGGGACAAAGATAGCAATGATCGTGTCCCCCTCCAGCCAGTCCCGCCGAATCAGCGGGGGAGTGTCGGGTGTGTTCAGGGAGTCCCGGGCCAGGGACTCTCCCCGGGCGGTGCCCATGGCCCACACTTCCTTCAGGACCTCTTCCGGGACCAGGACCTCGATGGAATCGGCCCAGAGCAGGAAGTCCTGCGCCAGAGCATGAGGACGAGAGGGAAACTTCTCGATCCCCTTCTCCCGGACCTCGCTCGGGACGTTCCGACTGGAGCCTTCCGACGGAGCAACGGAGTCTTCCGGAGGGCCGTGGACGGCGATCAGACGCTGCACCTGACCCTGGTCCATGACCAGGGAAATAGTCGGAGCCAGTAGCCAGAGATCCTCCCCTTCCAGGACGGCCTCCTCCCGGGCCAGCACGTTCCGGATCTCTTCCCGGGGAATGTCCAGGCGAATTGTGGCGGCCGAGAGCCGATAGATGCTCGTGGTGAGACTGGCTTCCCGGGCCAGGAAGAGGGCACCCAGTGTCTCGTCATACTCCAACGAGTCCGCGGCCGCGCTCACAGAATCCCGGTCGACGGCGACGCCACCCGTAGCCCGGAAGTAGCGGGAGCCTTCCAGGAACATCCTCTGAGCCCGGATTTCGTAAGGCTTCCGCTCTGCCGGGGAGGGTTCCGGGACCGGACCGGTGGGGGCCTCGGCCTCGGGCGCCACGGCGCCGGTGTCGGGCGGGACCACTCCGGCGCTGTCCGGCACCGGGATCTCTCTGGTCGGGGCTACCAGGGTATCCCCGGAGGGCACTCCGGTAGTGTCCTGAGCCGTCTGCGCCTCCTCTGGGCTTTCCTCCGTACCGGTGGTGTCGGGTAGCTCTTGAAGGGTGGGGTACAGGGTCGCGTGGGGCCTTCTCCCCAGGACGGTGAGCTGATCCTCCGGCCTGTTCGGCCCAGCCCGAAGGAGCACCATCGTGTCACCCCGAATGATGGATCCCTCCGCTAGATCGGTGAGAACCACATATCCCCAGGCCCTCAGTCGCCGCTCCTGATCGAAGTAGTGGGCCTGGTCGGCGGTGAGTCGGCTCTCGGCGTCTTGAAAGACCACGTGCCGAAAGAGCTGTGTGTAATTCGTGGCTTCGTACACCACCGCGCTGTCTGCACTTATTCGGGTGTTCCCGGGACAGACGATGGTCGGTGCGGAGAAATAGGTGATATGGCTACCATTCGATAGAGAGAGGGTTACAAACCCATTGTGTCGGGGGACGTCGCATTCCCCCGTCATCTGGCCCCCGACGGCTCCAGGAAGGGCGGCGAGAGCCAGCATGGCGGCTCCAACGAGGCTCAGGGTCCCCCCCCCACCGCTTCGAGTCATGCCCATCAAGATGGAGACCTTCCTCCGGTGCCACGAATGCTCCCTGGTCCAACCTGAAGGCGGCGGAAGTCCAGATCGGAAGAAAACCCCATTCCCTCACTGACCGTACCCTGCTCCCTCATGACCGTAAGGGAATCGCTCCAGATTCGATCGCCATTGGGGTCGTAGTTGAGCTCCTGGGTCTCCACCCGCCTGTTTCCCTCCGGAATCGTGAGGACTACGTCTCCCCGTGCCACCATCTCCTTCGTGGCGTAGTTGAACCGTCCCCGCTTCGCGATCACCCTGGCTCGCTCCGCCCCCTGTTCATTGTAGAGGACCAGGATGGGGTTCCGAAGAGAGTAGAGGGAGGAATCCGGATAGGCGAAGGCGGTGTCCGCCTCAACACGACCCTCCCTGATGCCGTTCACCGAGACCTGCTGGACGAGGCCGAACATGACGTGGTCCGCACCGCTCTCCAGGAGCTCCGGGGCCGCGATGGGAGTCGTGTCCTCCTGCGTGCATCCGACCCCCGCCAGTCCGAGGCCGAGGAGGAGAGCCAGACTTCTGTTGAAATCCAGTAAGTTGTGTATCCTCATTCTTATACAGCTCCTGACCTCATGAGGTCATGGAGGTGCACTATCCCCTTGAGACGTTCCTCCTCGTCCACCACCGGAAGGGCCATGATCCCGTGCGTTTCCATGCGGTGCACGGCCGCGGAGGCCAGCTCCCCGACTCGGGCCAGCTTCGGGGTGCGGGTCATCACCCTTTCCACAGGAACATCCAGGAAGCTCGGATCCCTTTCCATGAGACGAGTGAGGTCCCCCGCCGTCACGACACCCACCACTTTCTGCCCAGAGTCCACTATGGGAACAGTACCCCTCATCTCCGCCAGGGGTACGATACAGTCTCTCATCAGGGCATCGGCACCGAGCCAGGGGTACTCCTCCTGCTGCATTACCTCTTCGACCTTGAGTGAGAGCTTCCGACCGAGGGCCCCTCCCGGATGGAGTCGGGCGAAGTCTTCAGCCTGAAACCCCTTCCTCTGGAGCAGGACGACGGCCAGCGCATCCCCCATGGCCAACGTCGCCGTGGTGGAAGTGGTGGGAGCCAGGTCCAGGGGACAGGCCTCCTCCTGCACCGAGCAATCCAGAGCTACGGTCGCGGCTCGCCCAAGAGGGGATGCCGGGACCCCGGTCAAAGCCAGAATCGGAACACCCATGCGCACCAGGTAGTCGATGAGGCCCGCCAACTCCGCCGTGTCCCCGCTCTTGGAGATGAGGATGGCGACATCCTGCCTTCCCACCAGCCCCAGGTCGCCGTGGAGCCCCTCCACGGGATGCAGGAAGGTGGCCGGGCTCCCGGTGGAGGTCAGTGTGGCCGCGATCTTCCGGCCGATGATTCCGCTCTTTCCGATCCCCGAGACGATAATCCGCCCCTGTGCGCCCGCCAGGACTTCGACGGCCCGGATGAAGCTCTCACCCACCCGGTCCGCCAGCTCCGCCACGGCCCTGGCTTCCGCCTGCAACACCCGCTTCGCCTCCTTGAGGAAGTCCCCTCTGTCCCCGGCGTTCAATGCCCCCTAGCCCCCGTCGACGGGCCCGTTCCGGGCCGCTACATAGGATTCAACCTGCTCGTCCCAGTCCCCTCTCGCCTTCAGAAGGGCCTCGCAGAACTCCCGCACCGCACCCTGTCCGCCCTTCCTCCTCCCTCTCCAGATCGCCGCTTTCCACGCTTCTTCCGTGGCGTTGGCCACCACGGCCGGCAAGCCGACCCGTCGCAGGACCGCCAGATCGGGAATGTCGTCTCCGAGCATCGCCACCTGGCGCCACTCCAACCCCCTCTTTTCCATGAGCCTGCGGACAAGGGGAACCTTCAAGGCGCCCCCATCCTGGTGGCACTCCTCGATTCCCAGCTCCCGAGCTCGGATCTCCGTGGCCCGTGACATCCGCCCCGACACCACCGCCACCTCGATTCCGGCATCCTGCAGGAGTTTGATCCCAAGTCCATCCTGGATATCGAACCGTTTCATCTCCAGGACCTCCCCCCCGGGGAGCTCCCCGACGTAAACGCCCGCGTCCGTGAGCACACCGTCGACGTCGAGAACCACCAGGCGCACGGCCCGGGCCAACTCCTCCGGCAGCTTTCCACCGGGCTCCATGGCTCCGGAGCTGGAAGCGAGCCCTCCCATCAGACCACTCCTGCCGATGGGGTGTTCCCGTGTTCCACGGTTCCCCTGACCGCCATGACCTTCTCGAGGAGCCCGGGAAGTGCGTCCAGAGGCAGCATGTTCGTGCTGTCCGAAGGCGCCGTGGCCGGGTGGGGGTGGGTCTCGAGGAAAAGACCGTCGCATCCCGCGGCCACGGCAGCCAGCACCAGGGATGGGATGTGTTCCGGATCACCCCCGCTGGATCCGGCAGCCTGACCGGGGCGCTGCACCGAGTGCGTGCCGTCGAAGATGGCCCGGACACCGGCTGACTCCCGAATCCTCCGAAAGGAGCGCATGTCTACCACCAGGTTTCCGTACCCGAAGAAGGTTCCCCGCTCCGTGACCACCACTTCCGGGGAGCCTGCCAGGCGGACTTTGTCCACGGCGTGTCTCATCTCCTCGGGCGCCATCCACTGGCCTTTCTTGATGCTCACGACCCTCCCCGTCCTTCCCGCCGCCACGAGAAGATCGGTCTGACGGCAAAGGAATGCGGGAATCTGGAGAACGTCCACCACTTCAGCGGCTTTCTCCGCATGGTGCGGTTCGTGGATGTCAGTGATCAGCGGAAGACCGGTCTCCTCCTTCACCCGGGCCAGTCTCCTCAGGCCCTCTTCCAGACCGGGTCCCCTGGGAGAGTCGGCCTTCGACCGGTTCGCCTTGTCATAGGACGCCTTGAAGATGACGGGAAGCCCGAGGATCTCGGAGCGGCGAGCCAGGGCCTTTCCGATCTCCAGGTTCAGCTCGTCATCCTCCAGAACGCACGGCCCGGCAATGAGGGTGAAGCGTTCAAACATGGGTCTCTCCCATCAGGATACCAGCGTACTCGTCTCCGGCCCTGGGGGGCGAAGGTCTGATCCCGCGCGGCCGCATGGTCAGTCGGCGATTCCTGCTGCCTCCGTAGTCCGGGCATCGGCAAGGTGCCCGCCCCGGCGCGCGGCAGCTTGTATGAAGGAGGCGAAAAGGGGATGGGGACGAGTGGGCCGACTCTTGAGCTCCGGGTGGAATTGGCATCCCACGAACCAGGGGTGGCCTGACAACTCGATCATCTCCACCAGATTCCCGTCGGGGGAGAGCCCACTGAATGCCATCCCGTGCTCCTGGAAGGGCCCCCGGTATTCGTTGTTGAACTCGTACCGGTGCCGGTGTCTCTCGCTGATTGACCGTGACCCGTAGATCTCGGCGGCCTTCGACCCGGGTTGGAGATTCGCCGGATAGGCGCCCAGGCGCATCGTCCCCCCTTTTGTCGTGACCTGACGCTGGGAATCCATGAGACAGATGACCGGATGGGGAGAGTCCTCGGCGAACTCGAAAGAATGGGAGTATTCGAGCCCCACGACGTTCCTGGCGAATTCGATCACGGCGCACTGGAGACCCAGGCAGATTCCGAAGAAGGGCACTTCCCGCGCCCGGGCCCACCGGATGGCTTCCAACATTCCCTCGACCCCCCTGGGTCCGAATCCGCCGGGAATGAGGATCCCGTTATACCCCTCCAATGTCGAGAGATCTTCCCCCCCCTCGAAGCGCTCGCTGGAGATCCACTCGATCTCCACGCCGACGTCGTTGGCGATCCCCCCGTGGATCAGTGCCTGTTGGATGGACTTGTACGAGTCGACCAGTTCGGTGTACTTGCCCACGACGGCTATACGAACGGGCCCACTTCCCGGTGAGCGAATGCGCTCCACCATCCCCCGCCACTCCGTCAGGTCCGGGGCCCTGGTGGTCAGACCCAGGCGCTCCACCACGAAGTCGTCCAGCTTCTGTCGCTTGAGCTCCAGGGGAACGGCGTAGATGGTATCCACGTCCAGGGCCTGTACGACGCCGTTGATATGCACGTTCGTGAAGAGGGCGATCTTCTTTCGCAACTCCTCATCCAGGGGATGCTCCGCCCGACAGACGAGGACATCGGGTTGAATCCCGATCTGCATGAGCTCTCTCACCGAGTGCTGCGTGGGTTTGGTCTTGAGCTCCCCAGCGGCGGCAATGAACGGGACCAGGGTCAGGTGGATTACGAGGGAGTTCCCAACTCCTACGTCCTGGCGGAACTGGCGGATCGCCTCGAGGAAGGGCAGGCTTTCGATGTCACCTACCGTCCCCCCGATCTCGGTGATGACCACGTCCATGCCGGGAGCAAGACGACGGATGCTGGCCTTGATCTCGTCGGTGATGTGGGGGATCACCTGGACGGTGGAGCCCAGGAAGTCCCCTTTCCGTTCCTTTTCGATGACGTTCTGATAGACTCGACCCGTGGTGATGTTGTTGGCCTGACTCAGGGACTGATCCAGGAACCGCTCATAGTGCCCCAGGTCCAGGTCCGTTTCCGCACCGTCGTCGGTGACGAAGACCTCTCCGTGCTGGAATGGGGACAGCGTCCCGGGGTCGACGTTGATGTACGGATCGAACTTCTGGAGCGTGACCCTCAGACCGCGTTCCTTGAGGAGGCGGCCCAGAGAGGCTGCGGCGATCCCCTTGCCGAGGGAGGAAACCACGCCGCCCGTGACGAAGATGTACTTGGTCGTTTGTGAGGTTGAGTCCGTCATTGCCCGTTCTTGGGATAAAGGGTGCTCGTGAGCTCCGCGAGGCGTTCCTCCATTCTGGCTGCGTCGGCGGGAGTATCTACCCCCGGATCGGCAGCGCCCACCACCGCCACGCCGATTCTGGCCCCGGAGCCCAGCGGGCGGAGCTGCTCCAACATTTCCAGCTTCTCCAACGTGGACGGGGCCTGGGCCACCCAGTTTTCCAGGGCTTCTGGCGTGTACGCGTAGATTCCGATGTGCCGCAGGTACGGCTCCCGCCCCAACTCCTCCAGCGACGGCTTTTCGTCCCTCTTGTAGGGGATGGGGGCCCGGGAGAAGTACAGAGCTCGTCCGGATTGAGCCCGAACCACCTTCACGACCGAGGGGTCTTTTCGGGCGTCGGGGCTCATGAGGGGTGTGGCACAGGTTCCGATCTCCCAGCCTCTCTCTCTGACGAGATCGATGGCTGCCGCCAGGTGGGCTTCTTTCAACAGGGGCTCGTCCCCCTGTATGTTCGCGACGACCTGGAATCCGGCGTACTTCTCCCTCCGAGCCACTTCAGCTACCCGGTCCGTGCCCGAAGGATGGTCCGGGGACGTGAGCTCCACCGGAGCTCCCATGGCCCTGCAGACTTCGGCCACCTCCTCCGAATCGGTGGCCACCACCGCCTCGTCCAGGGCCTTCATGCCCTCCACTCTACGCCATACCCACTCGATCAGCGGGCGGCCCAGGAGAGGGTAGAGGGGCTTGTTCGGGAGGCGGGTGGAGGCGAGCCGAGCGGGGACAATCCCCAGGACGCGGCCGCTCACAGGCGCCCTCTGGCGTCGAAAAGGCGGATTCGGTATGCAATTTTCACGCCATTAAAGGTAGAGAAGGGGCCTGGACAGGGCAACAGGCCCGAATGGAGCTCCGGGAGGCGGGGGGCCGATGGTGGGATCCCTCAGGAAACGAGGAAGTTCCCGAGGAGGACCTTCCCGGCCTGTGAGAACAAGGATTCCGGGTGGAATTGCACGCCCCACACCGGGTGCCGCCGGTGGCGAATCCCCTGGACCTCCTCGCCGAACTCCTGAGGATCGGACCAGGCGGTGACCTCCAGTCCCCGGGGGAGGGCCGACGGATCGGTGACCAGGGAGTGATACCGCGCCGCGAGCATAGGGCTGGGGATCCCTTGGAAGAGCCCGTCCCCCCTGTGGAAGACCCGAGCCGTCTTTCCATGCATGATGCGGGACGCCTGCACCGTCCGGCCACCGAAGGCTTCACCGATGGCCTGATGTCCCAGGCACACCCCCAGGAGAGGGGTGGACGGGCCCAGGGATCGGATCAGATCCACGCTTATTCCGGCCTCCCTGGGAGTGCACGGACCGGGGGAGATCACGATCCGGTCCGGCGTCATGGCCTGGATCTCTTCGACGGTCGCTTCGTCGTTACGCAGGACCGTGGGGTCCGCCCCCAGCTCCCCCAGGAGTTGCACCAGGTTCCATGTGAAGGAGTCGTAATTATCCAGAACGAGAATCATCCGGACGATCTAATGGGCACCATCTCCCGACACAAGTCTCCCAGCCTGCCTCTTCTCCCGGAGACGAGACTGGAAGATTGGGGAAAGGTGTGCCGTATGGGGTGTAGGAGAACAACATGTTCAAGCGATGCCTGGTCTGTCACTCGCCTTTCCATGCCAACGATTCCCTGGACCACCTCCCCCTGGGAACCAGGGTGGCCTATGATCCCTCCCGAGGGCGGTTGTGGGCCGTATGCAAGGAATGCAAGCGGTGGAGCCTGGCACCCATCGAGGAGCGTTGGGAAGCCCTCGAGGAGCTCGAGAAGCTGGTGCGGGACCGGAGTCGCCTCCTCTCCCAGACCGAGAACATCTCTCTTCTCCGTGCCGGAAGGCTCGAAATCGTCAGGGTGGGTCGGGCAAACCTCGCGGAGCAGGCCTGGTGGCGCTATGGGAAGGAACTCACTCAAAGACGACAGAAGTTCAAGACCCTTTCCACTGCCGGCGCCATCGGGGCGGGGGCGGCGATCTGGGGTGGAATGGCCACGGGAGGGATGAGCTTCATCGCCGCCTGGCTCCTCTGGGACAACCTCCCGAACAAGATCCCGGATGCCGCCCGTTGGCTGCGATTCGGAGGGGACGCCTGGAGAGGGAAAGCCAGGTGCGCGAAGTGCGGCTACACGTTCACAAGGGTGGCGTACCGGCGTCGGGATCATCTGGTTCTCCACAGAGCCGGGATTCCCGGCCCCCCCGGGCTCTCCTACAAATGTCCCAGATGCGGCGATTTCAGAGAGGGGGGGCTCCAGCTTCGGGGCCCCGAGGCGGAGCACACTCTCCGGAGAGTCCTGGCTTACCACCACTTCGACGGGGCCGACGACCGTACGGTCACATCCGCGACCCGGCTCATTCAGGAAGCCGGGTCCCCGGAGGACCTGTCCCGGATCCTCCTGAAGAACGGGAAACGCCTCGGTGACCTGGGTCGAACCGGGGGGATCGCCCTGGAGATCGCGGCAAACGAGACGTCGGAGCAAAGGCTCCTGGAACTGGAGCTGGCGGAGCTGGAAGCCCACTGGAGGGTCGAGGAGGAACTGGCGGCCATCATCGACGGAGAGCTGACGCCCCTCCCCCTGCTGGAGGCCCTCAGAAGGAAAGTCGTGGGCCAATCCTGAGGCCGCGGAGCGTTTCCATCCCCTTGCCTGAGACGTTAGACTTCTCTGGCGCCAAAGCCCAGGCGCGGGGGGCCCAGGGCCTCCTTGTCCATCAGTGATCCCTGTCGGATCGACGGGGCGAATCACGATCAACTTCCAGGGCGCCGACGGAACAGAACCGGGAATGGTCCCGAAAACCCTCTGGACAATCCCACTCTTCCTCCTCCTGACCCAGGCCTCGTGCGGAGGTGAGAGGGGGGATCCTTCCGGAGACACCCGTCCGGTCGTGGTGGCTTCGATCTACCCCATCGGGGACCTGGCAGGCCTCATGGCGGGAGATCTCGTCAGGGTGGAGGTTCTCCTTCCTGCGGGTGCCTCCCCCGCCACCTTCGACGTGACCCCGAGACAGCTCAGGGATCTCCAGGATGGAAACCTCTTTCTCATGATCGGTGGGGGTCTGGACGAGTGGGTGGCCCGGCTCCCGGAGGGGGCTGGCCACCAGGGTACGGTGGTCCGCCTCTCCGACGGGATCCCACTCCTGGAGGGTGGCGGCCACGAAGGATCCGGGAATCCCCACGTCTGGCTGGACCCGATTCTCGTCCGGGACGATCTCCTCCCGAGGATGGAGGAAGCCCTGGCGGGGGTAGCCCCCGCAGGAGCCGCCCAGATCCACCTCAGGACTTCTCAGTTGGCTGACTCACTCACGGAGCTCGACGCGGAGATCCGGGCGGCCTTGGCGCCCCTCGAACACCGGGCGTTTCTCTCCACCCATGCGGCCTGGAGCTACTACGCGGCCCGTTACGGGCTGGACGAAGTCGGGGTCATCCACGCCCACCCCGGACAGGACCCCTCGAGCAGGGAGATGGTCCAGCTGTTGGAGGAAGCCCGGGACCACCACATCGACTGCCTCTTCACCGAGCCCCAGCTGGGGGACGTCGCGGCCCGGGCCCTCGCCACGGAGCTGTCTCTCCCCACCTGCATGCTGGACCCCCTCGGCGGGCCGGGAGTCCCGGAGAGAGACGGGTACTTCCAGCTGCTCCGCTTCAACACGCGCCAGTTTGTCCGGGGTCTTCAGAAGGAGACAGGCTCCAGGTGAGCTGCGCCTCCTCCTCCAGGCCCGCCATCCAGGTCGAGGACATCTGGTTTTCCTACGGGCGGAGACAGGTCCTCGAAAGTGTATCCCTGGAGGTGCCTCAGGGGTCTTTTACGGCCCTGATTGGGCCAAACGGGGCCGGCAAGTCCACCCTGCTCCGACTTCTCCTGGGCATCCTCAAACCTCAGAGAGGCAGGATCGCGATCCTGGGGCAGCGGCCGGGACAACAGGGTCAGCCCATCGGGTATGTTCCGCAAGGTATCCACCTCCCTCGGGGATTCCCTATCTCTGTCATGGACGTGGTCCTCATGGGGAGGTTCGGGAACCTCGGCATCCTCCGGAGACCCGGCGCCTCGGACCGGAAAAAGGCCGAAGAGGCCCTGGAATCCGCTGGGATGGGGGGCCTCCGCCACCGTCGGTTTCAGGACCTCTCCGGAGGTCAGCAACAGCGAGTCCTCATCGCCCGTGCACTGGTGAGCGACCCCTGCGTGCTGATCCTGGACGAGCCCACGGCGGGGCTGGACCCGGCGGCAAGGGCGAGATTCTACGGGCGCGTGTGTGATCTCCAGCGGGCGCGGGGCCTCACACTGTTCTGCGCCTCCCACGATGTGGAGGACGTGGCCCAGCACGCCCAGACCGTGATCCTCCTCGACCACACCGTTCGGGCCTCGGGCCCGCCGGGAGAGGTCCTGAAGAGCGAGGCAGTGCCAGCCGTCTATCATTTCCCGCCACCTCACCTGCATCGAGGTGCCGGTGATTTGGAGGGCCGTCCATGATGGAGTTCCTCTCCTACGGTTTCATCCAACGTGCCCTTCTCACCGGAGCGGTTCTGGGAGTCACGTGCGCCCTGCTGGGTGTCTTCGTGGTTCTCAGGAGAATGGCCTTCATCGGAGTGGGAATCTCCCATGCGGCCCTGGGAGGAGTGGCCATAGGTCTTCTGGCCGGCCTCCCCCCCGTCGCGGCCGCCGGGGTCTTCTCCGTCATAGTGGCCTGGGTCATCGGATGGATCACCCGCCGGGGTGAGGTCTCGGAGGACACCGCTATAGGGGTCTTCTTCCCCACCGCCATGGCGCTGGGGGTCGCGCTGATCAGTCTATCCCAGACCTACCGGCAGGACCTCCTCGGATACCTGTTCGGGAACATCCTCTCGGTGGGACCCGGAGACCTCTGGCTGCTCCTCGCCCTGGCGGGAGTCTCCCTGGGCGTATTGGCACTCTTCTTCAAGGAGTTCCTCTTCCTGGGAGTGGATGAGGAAGCCGCCAAGGCGGCAGGTCTTCCGGCGGCTTTCCTGAGCTACCTTCTGCTGACCATCCTGGCGGTCACCATCGTGGCCGCAATGAAGCTCGTCGGCATCATCATGGTCTCCGCCTTCCTGGTGGTTCCTGCGGCCACAGGTCAGACGCTCGGCGGATCCGTGAGGGGAATGGTCTGGTTTTCCGTCGCATCGGCCCTCCTCTCCGTCTTCGCCGGTCTCTGGTTGTCGTGGCTCTGGAACCTCCCGTCCGGCGCCTCGGTGGTCCTCTTTGCGGCGGCCCTCTTCTTCGGAAGCTACTTCTTCCGGCTCGCTCGCCCGGGTGGGACGGAAAAGGCGGGTCCCCTGCCCTCCGGGATTCCCTGAAGGCGACCCGCCGGCCTCAGTAGTCCACGGGGCGAAGGTAGAACTCTCCGATGGCGGTGTCCGACAGCACCGCCACGGTTGGCAGCTCCCGCTTCCAGTGGGTGGAGTTCAAACGACGCCAGACCAATCCCACGGCCTCCTGGTCGAAGCCGTACCGGATCAGCTGGGTTGGCGCGTACCCCTTCAGGAACCAATAGAGGATAGGGTCCGCTATGGCGTAGGAGAATCCGAGCTCGTCCTCATCGTGGATACCCCTCACCAGATCCGCCGAGGCTGGCTTCTCCACGATGACCTCCGGCACCCCGAGGTGCCTCGCCAGGGCCCAGACCTGTGTCTTGAACAGGTCCCCGAGGGGATTGATGGGCGGAGAGTCGTCAGCATGCCAGGTGAAATACCCCAGCAGACGCTCGCTCTTGTTCCCGGTCCCCAGGGGGAGGCGCCCCAGCTTCGCTCCCTGGTCGAAGAGAGTGACACCCCGGATGCGGGCCGCCAGGTTCCCCCGTCGAAGATCGGAGAGACCGGGATCGACCTCCCGTATATAGGCGTCCACGGACGGTGTGATCTCGATGGTCCTGCCCTCCGCCCCCGATGCCTCCAGCGCGAGGCCTGCGTGCTCCAGGCTCTCGGTGCTGGATGTCGCATATGGCATCCGGAGTCCCAGGACTCGGTCCGGACCCAGGGCCTCCACGGCGAGGAAGAGGGAAACAGAGGAATCCACCCCCCCTGAAACACCCAGCACCACGCCTTCGAACCCCCGCCGCTCCACGACCTCCTCCCGAATGAAACCCACCAGGGTCCGATGTACCAGCTCCAGGTCGAGCTCCAGGATCTCACGGTCCTCGGGCCGGGGGTGGTGGGTGGGGAGGGAGACGAGCCCCTTCCCTCCAAGGGCTGGCGGAGTCTCGGGTTCGGCCTCCATTCCCTCGGACTCCATCGCCTCCGGCTCGGGGGACCCGAGCTCCCGGCCGCCGGCTCTCT
>Ga0316577_10000927_pt1 | contig 13003 bp, 10 predicted proteins | sample S5NA_FD_203073 | JGI IMG/M metagenome (GOLD analysis project Ga0316577, IMG submission 203073) | Rhizosphere microbial communities from salt marsh grasses in Alabama, United States - S5-7_050615r2r1 | ecosystem: Host-associated > Plants > Roots > Rhizosphere | place: USA: Alabama | collected... | reverse complement strand
CAAGGCTCCGGATTACCGCACCATCCGGCGCACCACCAATCCCTTGAGCGATTATCCGGCCAGCCCCGACGAAGTGACCCTGCTCCGAAACGTCGACCAGATCGACCCCATGAGCATCGATGACTATCTGGCCCAGGGCGGCTATGAGGGCCTCAAAAAGGTGGTCACCACCATGAGCGATGAAGAGGTGGTGGAACTGGTGAAAGCCTCAGGCCTGCGGGGCCGGGGCGGCGCCGGCTTCCCCACCGGCCTCAAGTGGTCTTTTACCCGGCCCTCCCCCGTCAAGCCCAAGTACATCGTCTGCAACGCCGACGAAGGGGAACCCGGCACCATCAAAGACCGCTATATCATGGAGGGCGACCCCCATCGGGTCCTGGAAGGCATTGCCATCACCGGCTACGCCGTGGGTGCCAACCAGGCCTATATCTACGTCCGGGGCGAATATTATCTCAGCATGCTCCGACTGCAAAACGCCATTGACCAGGCCATGGACAAAGGCTATTTGGGGGACAACCTCTTCGGCACTGATTTTTCATTCCGCATTCAGATACAAACCGGCGGCGGCTCCTATGTCTGCGGTGAGGAAACCGCGCTCATCGAGTCCATTGAAGGCAAACGGGGCTACCCCCGGGTCAAACCGCCTTTCCCCGGCCAGGTAGGGGTGTGGAACAAACCCACCATCGTCAACAACGTGGAGTCCATGGCCAGTGTGCCGGACATCATTGTCAAGGGCGCGGAGTGGTACGCGGCCAAAGGCACCGAGGACTCCAAGGGCACCAAGATCCTCCAGGTGGTGGGCCACGTCAACAAGCCCGGCATCGTGGAGGCCAATCTGGGTATGCCCCTGTCCAACCTGATCGACAAGATCGGGGGCGGCGTGCGCCAAGGTCGCAAAATCAAGGCCATCCAGCCCGGCGGGGCGGCCTCGGGCTTCATCCTCCCCGAGCATGTCGATACTCCTCTAGAATATAAGGCCATGATGGAGGTGGGGGCGGCGCTGGGTTCCGGCACCATGCTGGTGTTGGACGATACCACCTGTGTGGTGGACGTGGTCCGGTGTTTGATGTACTTCTTCCAGCACGAGTCCTGCGGTTTCTGCCTGCCCTGCCGCCGGGGCACCCGGGTGCTTTATGAGCTGGTCTGCAAGGTGGCCGAAGGCCGAGGCGAAGAGGCGGATTTGGATCGCCTGCTCACCTTGTCCAAAACCATGGTGGACAGCACCAACTGCGCTCTGGGCTGGAGCCCCCATTCGTTCCTCAAGACCACCATTGAGCGCTTCCGGGACGAGTGGCTGGCCCATGTGGCGGGCAACTGCCCGTTGGGGATTTGCACCCAGAAGGCCCAGGCTGCGGGAGAATAAAAATAATCTCACGGAAAGGCGCTAAGGCGCCAAGTTTAAAAAAATTGGAACATTACCTGATTAAAGTGGAGAAGACCAACGGTAAATATTCCGCCACTTGTCCGGATTTGCCGGGCTGTGTGGCCACCGGCAAGACCCGAGGAGAGCTTCTCCAACACATGTCGGAAGCACTTAAACTCCACCTGGAAGGTCAACGGGCGGATAAGCTGCCTCAGCCATAATCCAGGAGTTTTGCGGCATATACTTCTCTTTATCTAAAAATCGAACAACCCCCCTGGTTCCCAAGTTGGGAAGCATCTGGGAAATTTGAATAAAGCAACCTTACACCTATAAGAAGGTTTCTTTATGCTCATTGATTACTTACCTATCCTGATCTACATGGTCATCGCCGCCGGCCTGGTGGTGCTGATTGTGCTCATGTCCGAGTTTCTCGGCAAAAAGACGCACAGCTACCAGAAGGACCTGTCCTATGAGTGCGGCATGGACCCCATCGGCGATGCCCGCCACCGCTACGCGGTGCGCTTTTACGTCATCGCCATGTTTTTCATTGTGTTCGACATTGAAGCCATTTTCCTCTACCCCTGGGCCGTGGTCTTCAAGCCCCTGGGCTGGTTCGGTCTGTGGGAAATGGCTGTTTTTATCTTTGTCCTGGTGGTGGGTTTGGCCTACGTCTGGGGCAAAGGCGCCTTGGAGTGGGAGTGACAAAGACGGTTTTCGGTTAGTCGGTTAACTAAAAAAGGACACAATTATCCTGCGCTAAAAGCCAAAAACGGTTTTTTGGAGTATCTGCATGGGCATCGAAGAAAAACTGGGCTACAACGTCCTGACCACAACCCTCGAGAAGTTAGTGGACTGGGGGAGAAAAAGCAGCCTCTGGCCCTGTACCTTCGGGCTGGCTTGCTGCGCCATTGAGATGATCGTCACCGCGGCCAACCGCTGGGACATCGCCCGTTTCGGCATGGAAGCCTTTCGGGCCAGTCCCCGGCAGGCCGACCTCATGATTGTGGCCGGCACCGTCTGCAAGAAAATGATGCCAGCCATTGAACGCATTTATGAGCAGATGACCGAACCCAAGTGGGTCATCGCCATGGGGGCCTGTGCTTCTTCCGGAGGCATTTTTGACTCTTACTCGGTAGTCCAGGGGATTGACCTCTACCTGCCGGTGGACGTTTATATCCCCGGGTGCCCGCCCCGGCCGGAAGGTCTGCTCTATGGCATCCTGAAACTTCACGAGAAAATCTTGAAGGATCCCTTCTTGACTCAACAATACCGGGAAAAGCTGGCAGCCCGGCAGGAGGCGGCCTGATGCACGTCGCGGTGGATCTCCTCAAAAAGCAGTTTCCGTCCGAAATCGTGGAGGTGGTGGAACATCGGGGGGACACCACCGTCGTGGTCAAGCCCGGTCGCATCCGGGATATTTGCCGGTTTCTCCGGGATGACGAAACCGTATCCTTCAAATATCTGTCGATGATCGCCGGGTTGGACTACGCGCCGCAAAGCCCCCGGTTTGCGGTGGCCTATAATTTGTATTCCCATAAAAACCACGACCGCCTGACCTTGAAAGTCTTTCTGGAAAGCGACACCGCGCCGGCCATCGACTCGGTGGTACCGGTGTGGTCCACCGCGGACTGGCACGAGCGCGAGGCCTTTGACCTCATGGGCATCAAGTTTAGGGGGCACCCCAAGTTAAAGCGCATTTTGATGCCCGACGACTGGTCAGGCTATCCGCTGCGCAAGGAATACCCGCAACGCGGCCATTAGCATTTTGCTGTAAGGGGACCCAGGTAACGGCATTTTCTGCCCCTCCCCTTAAGAATCACAGGAAATCTTATGGAACAGGTAAAACCCATCCCTCAAACGGAAACCATGGTCCTGAACGTGGGGCCCCAGCACCCGAGCACCCACGGTGTTCTCCGGGTGGTGGTGGAGCTGGACGGCGAGGTCATGGTCAGCGCTGAACCGGATATCGGCTTTCTCCACCGCGGCATCGAGAAGCTGTGCGAAAACCGCACCTACCACAAGTGCCTGCCCCTCATGAACCGGGTGGATTACTTGGCCGGCGAGGTGAATAACTTCGGCTTCTGCCTGGCGGTGGAAAAGCTGCTCGGCATCGAGGTGCCCAAACGGGCGCAGTACATCCGGGTGATCATGGCCGAATTCACCCGCATCGCCTCCCACATTTTCTGGCTAGGCACCCACGCCCACGACCTGGGAGCCATGACGCCTCTGTTCTACGGTTTCCGTGAACGGGAAAAGATCATGGACCTGTGCGAAATGGTCTCCGGCGGCCGCATGTTTCCCCTGTATTTCCGCATCGGCGGACTGGCCGCGGATCTTCCCGAGGGTTTCGTCGCCAAGGCCATGGAATTCGTTAGAGAATTCCCGGACAAGTGGAAGGACTACGACAACCTGCTCACCAAGAATGAAATCTGGAAGGAACGTACCATCGGGGTCGGCGTCATGACCGCGGAAGAGGCCCTGGATTGGGGCTGGTCCGGCCCCATGGCCCGGGGTTCGGGGGTCGATTGGGACCTGCGCCGGGATAACCCCTATTCCAGTTACGAAGACTTTGACTTTGAAGTGCCCCTGGGCACGAAAGAAGGGGACACCTACTCCCGCTACCTGGTGCGCATGCAGGAAATGCTGCAGGCCAACCGCATCCTGCGCCAGGCCCTGGAAAAGCTGCCGGAGGGCGACATCAAGGTGGACGATCCCCGGGTAAGTCTTCCCCCGAAGGAGAAGGTCTACACCGATATCGCCGCGCTCATCAGCCATTTTAAGCTGATCCAGGAGGGCATCAAACCCCCGGCCGGCGAAATCTACCAGGCCATCGAAGCTCCCAAGGGGGAACTGGGCTTTTATCTCGTCAGCGACGGCACGGGGCAACCTTTCCGGGTGAAGATCAGGGCGCCTTCCTTCGTGGTGCTGAATGCTTTAGGAAAATTGTCGGAGGGACGCCTCCTGGCCGACCTCATCGCGCTCATCGGCACCATGGACATCGTGCTGGCGGATGTGGATAGGTAGAGACGGTTTCCGGTAGAAAATTCGGTAGGACGGGCATATAGTCCGTCAACTATAAATCCAAGGCGGGTCCTGCCCGCTGACAATAACAGGTGGGCAGAGGCCCACCCCACCATAAAAGCTGAAAGCTGACGGCTGACAGCTTAAAGCTAACGGAAAGACCTATGGTAAACCTCACCATCGACGGCCGGGCCATTCAAGCGGAGCCAGGGAAAACCATTTTAGAGGTAGCCCAAGAAAATGGCATTTTCATTCCCTATCTCTGCTACCATCCGGCCCTGAAGCCCATCGGTTCCTGCCGCATCTGCGTGGTGGAAGTAACACCCGGACCGCCCCGGCCCCTCCCCGCCTGCGCCACTTATGTGGCCGAAGGTCAGGAGGTGGTCACCAACTCTGAGCGGGTCCTGGCCATCCGCCGAGAGTTGATGAAACTGGTCCTCATCAACCATGCCCTGGAATGCCCCATCTGTGACAAGGGCGGCGAGTGCGAGCTTCAGGACCTTACCCACGCCCTGGGTATCGGCGAAGTGGATTACGAGGCCATCAAGCTGCCCCCCAACGTCGATTATGCCTCCCGCCTCATCGAGCGCCATCCGGATCGTTGCATCACCTGCGGTCGCTGTGTGCGCATTTGCCGGGACCACGTGGGGGCCATGGCCATCAACTTCATGGATCGGGGCTATTTCACCGAGCTGGGGTCGGGGCTGGTGCCCCTGGACTGCGAATTCTGCGGTTCCTGCGTGGACATCTGCCCGGTGGGGGCCCTCATCAACACGGTCTTTAAGTACAGGGCCCGGGCCTGGGAAGGCGAGAAGACCGAAACGGTCTGTTCCTTCTGCGGCGGCGGCTGCACCTACTCGGTACACACGGTGAACAACCGCATTTTGCGGGTGGTGAACGAAGACACCGTGCTCCTGTGCGGTCGGGGCCGTTTCGGCTTCCCCGTGGTGGAATCCGAAGACCGTCTCAAGACCCCGCTCATAAAAGAAAACGGCGATTTCCGGGAAGCCACCTGGGAAGAGGCTATGGAATTCACGGCCTCGCGGCTCCAAGAGATTATTGACGAGGCGGGCGCAGGCGCGGTGTACGGCGTGGGTTCTCCCCGGGCTACCAATGAGGCCAATTACCTGTTTCAGAAACTTTTCCGGTCAGTGCTGGGCACCAACAATCTGGACAACCCGGCCCGGCTCCACTATCTCAAGGCCGTGGGCGCGCTGGCCCAGGTTTTCGGCTGGCCGAAGCTGGCCAAACTGGAAGGCCCCAAGGCCAAGTCCGAGCCTTACCACTCGTCATTCAACATCACCGAGGGGTCCGAGGGTAGCGGTTTCAGCTTTGTCCTGGGCACCCTCGATGAACTCCCCAAGGCCGACCTGGCCCTGGTGATCGGCACCGACCTCACCCCGGAAATGCCCCCCTTAGGGTGGGCCCTCATGGCAGCCCGGCAAAACGAGGGTTTCAAGCTCATCGTGGCCAACCCCCGCCAGACCAAATTTGACCGTTACGCTGATCTCAGTCTGCGCTATAAGCCGGGGGCCGAACGGATGGTTATCGCCGGCTTGATCAAGGCCCTGCTGGGAGCGAATGCCGAGCTGGCCCCGGCTATTCAGGCCAAGGGGTGGGAGGAGTTCCAGGAGATTCCCAAGAAATATGGCCCCAAAGAATGGGCCAACCGCTCCGGGCTGGAGGAGTTCGCTCCCTTTGAAGAGGCGGCGCAGCTCCTGCTCCAGGCCCAGGCCCCGGCCATCATCTTCGGCACCGAGGTCCTGGGGCAAGATAAGGGCGATCAGACCGCCCTGGCCCTGGCCGACCTTTTTCTCATCATCGGCCGGCCTGACAATCCGGGCAGCAAACTGTATCCCATTGCGGAGAAGGCCAACACCCGGGGCGCCTGTGAACTGGGCGTCCTCCCCGACCGGCTGCCGGGCTATCTGCCGCTTAACGCCGACAATGCCGCGGCCTTCTTCGGCAGCAAGCCCCCGGTTTCCGAGCCCGGCCCCACCTTGCTGGAGGTCCTGGACCTTATGGAGCAGGGCGACGAAGCCGCGCCCCAGGCCCTCTATGCCCTGGGCGGCGACCTGGTGCGCTGGCTGCCCAACCGCTCCCGCACGGAAAAGCTGTTGAAAAAGCTCAAGTTTATGGTGGTGCAGGACGCCTTTCTCACCGACACCGCCAAGCTGGCCGACGTGGTTCTGCCCGTGGCGGTGCACGCCGAACAAGAGGGCACCTATCTCAGCAGCAGCGGGCAGCTGGGCGTTTTGGCCCGGGCCCTGGACGGCAACGGGGTGCGCCCCGACTGGCAAATCATCTGCGATCTAGCCACTCGGCTGGGCTTGCGCCTGTCCTATCGCAATCCGGCCCACATCTTCCAGGAACTCTCCAGCCTCATGCCCTCCTGGGCGGGTCTGGCCCCCACGCTGGCCCTCCCCTGCCCTGCGGTGCAAGCCACCGTTGCCGGTGAGTTCCAACCCTTTGATGTGGACATCAGCTTGCCGGGGCGGCGGCCTATATCACTGATTATCGGCAAATCCTTGCAACACTCCGGCTCTTTTACCACCCACGCGCCGGGTGGCACCCTCCAGGTAACCCCGGGGGCAACCCTGCGGCTCAATCCTGAGGATGCGGCCGGCCTGGAACTCGAGCCGGGAGAAGAGGTGAAGGTGATTTCATCCCACGGCGAAGTGGCGGCCACGGTGCAATTCAGCCTGGACTTGCCGCCGGGAGTGGCTTTTCTGCCGGAGCATTTCGGTGAGCCGGCGGCGAACGAGCTTACCCTTAACTCCAACCTGGTACGGGTAACCATTCAGAAGGCATAAAACGATGAACCTGCTCCTGTTGATCATTCTCACGGCCCTGAAGATCACCGTCGTATTTGTGGTCTTCTTGACAGTGATCGCTTACACGGTGCTCATGGAGCGGAAAGTCCTGGGGTTCATCCAGCTCCGCTACGGCCCCAACCGGGTGGGACCCTGGGGACTGTTGCAACCGCTGGCCGACCTCCTCAAGCTCCTGTTTAAAGAGGACTTCACGCCGCCGGGCGCCAACCGGGTGCTCTTCACCCTGGCCCCCATCATCACCGCGGTCACTGCGTTTCTGCCCTTTGCGGTGATTCCTTTCGCCGGTAACATCCTGCCCGATACGATCACTATTTATGGGCAAACCATCGATCTGACCGTGGCGAACCTGAATCAGGGCGTTATTGCCGACTTGAACGTGGGACTCCTCTACGTCTTTGCCATGGGGTCGCTGGCGGTGTACGGCGCGGTGCTGGGCGGCTGGGCCTCGAACAACAAGTACTCCCTGTTGGGGGGCCTGCGTCTTTCCGCCCAGATGGTGAGCTACGAGTTGGCCCTGGGCCTGTCCGTCATCGGCGTCCTCATGCTGGCCGGCTCCCTGAGCCTGGTGAAGATCGTGGAAGCCCAGAAGTCCATGTGGTTCATTGTCTATCAGCCCCTGGGCTTTTTACTGTTCCTCGTAGCCGCGTTCGCCGAGTGCGCCCGCACGCCCTTTGACCTGATTGAGTGCGAAAACGAGCTGGTGGCAGGCTTCCAAACCGAATATAGCTCCATGAAATGGGCCCTGTTCATGCTGGGGGAATACTGCCATATCATTGTGGCCAGCGCGCTGACCGTTACCCTCTTTTTAGGCGGTTGGCAAGGCCCCTTTCTGCCGCCCATTGTCTGGTTCACCTTAAAGACTTTCGCTCTGGTGTTTTTCTTCATGTGGGTGCGAGGGACCTTTCCCCGGTTCCGCTTCGACCAGCTTATGCAACTGGGCTGGAAGGTGCTCCTTCCCCTGGCTCTGGCCAACATCGTGGCCACCGCGGTGGTTATGGTGATGTTGTAGGGCTTTAGGCTTTAAGCTGTAAGCCTTGAGTTTAAAGAATTTTGATGGACTTAGCGGTTGCGTAGGTAGCAAAGGTATTGAGATAAGTAAGGAATTTAGGAAAAAATTAAAGCTTAAAGCCTAGTGCTTATAGCTTATAACCCGAGGTTGTTAATGATTATCCCGCTCATCAAAGGTCTGGCCACCACCATCAGGCACTGCTTCAGTAAGCCTGTCACCCTCCAGTACCCTGAGGTCAAGCGGCCGGTTTCTCCCCGTTTCCGGGGCCATCCGGAACTGGTGGTGAACGAGGATGGTAACCGTCGTTGCGTGGCCTGCACGCTGTGCAAGGTGGTCTGCCCCAGCAATGCCATCAAAGAGATTGTGCCGGCGGAAGGCGAGGGGCACGAGAAGTACCCGGTCCAGTTCGTCATCGACCTGACCCGCTGCATTTTCTGCGGTTTTTGCCAGGAGGCCTGCCCCAAGGCGGCCATCAAACTGAACAACCTGTATGAGTTGGCCCAGTACCAGAAAAGCGTCCTTATCCTTGACATCGACCGGGTCACCCAGGCCAAGTCGGAAATGCGCCAGACGGATTGGTTATAAAACCGGTTTTCGGTTTTGAGTTTACGGTAAAACATTGACGACAATCGCCATGAACAATCAGCAAAGAACACACACCGAACAGAAAACTCCCCTCAGGGAGGCATAAGGGATGGACTTAATTTTCTTTGGCTTGGCTGGAGTGGCCCTGATCTCCGGAGCATTGGTGGTTTTTCAAATACACCCCCTCAGGAGCGCGCTCTGGCTCATCGTGAATTTTTTTGCGGTAGCCGGCATCTATCTTTTGTTGCACGCCGAATTCATCGCGGCCATCCAAATCATCGTTTACGCCGGGGCCATCATGGTCCTGTTCCTCTTTGTCATCATGCTGCTGAACCTGAGGCAACCGGAGGAGCCCACCAAAGCCCCCTATTCGGCCCAGAAGGTGGTGGGGGTGGCGTTGAGCGTGGCCGCGGCCTTCTTTTTATCCTACGGCCTGTCCCAGGTGAAAATGTGTCCCGCGGCCCCGGCCAGGGCCGGTTTGGGCAACACCGAGTCCATCGCCAAATTGCTCTTCACCGACTACCTGCTGCCCTTTGAGGTCACCAGTGTGCTGCTGTTGGTGGCCATCGTCGGCGCGGTGGTCCTGTCCAAGAGCAAGTTGAAGTAAGCTGACACGGAGAACCCGTAATGGTTGTACCGCTGCCGTACATTTTAGGTCTGAGCGTGGCCCTGTTTGCCCTGGGGGCGATCGGGGTCCTCATCCGGCGCAACATCCTCATCATCCTCATGTGTCTGGAGATGATGCTAAACGCCGTTAACCTGGCCTTCATCGGTTTTGCCGACTATTTCAAAGCCGTGGACGGTCAGATGTTCGTCTTTTTCGTCATGACCGTGGCTGCGGCTGAAGTGGCGGTGGGTCTGGCTCTGGTAGTGGCCATCTTCCGCCAGCGCGCCACTGTAAACGTCGACGACCTGAACATCCTCAAATGGTGAGGCAATCCCCATGATCGAGTATGTCTGGCTAATCCCGGTCTTCCCCTTAATCGGCTTTATGATCAACGGCCTTATGGGGGAAAGGCTTCCCAAGAACCTGGTAGGCACCATCGGCTCGGCCATGGTGGGTCTGAGCTTCGCGCTCACGGTCTCCATTTTCCTCGAATACGTGAAGCTCCCGATGGACGCCCGCCCGGTGGAAGTGACGGTTTACACCTGGATAGCTTCCGGCGGGTTCAAGGCCGTGGTGGCTTTCCTGGTGGATCCCCTGTCCCTCATCATGCTGTCGGTGGTCTCGGGTGTCAGCTTTGTCATCCATGTCTACTCCGTGGGCTACATGCATGAGGATCCCGGGTTCCCCCGCTACTTCGCCTACCTTAATCTGTTCGTGTTTTTCATGCTGGTTCTGGTGGGGGCCAACAATTTCCTCATGATGTTCGTGGGCTGGGAAGGCGTGGGGCTGTGCTCCTATCTCCTGATCGGCTTCTGGTATGAGAAGCAGTCCGCCAGCGACGCCGGCAAGAAGGCCTTCGTGGTCAACCGGATCGGCGACTTCGGGTTTCTCTTGGGTATCTTCCTTATCTTCTGGACCTTCAACAGCATCAACTTCCGGGAAGTCTTCACCCTGGCCGCCAAGTATCCGGTGGGCAGCGGTGTCATCACCGCCATCACCTTGTTTCTCTTTGTGGGGGCCACCGGCAAATCAGCCCAGATACCGCTTTATACCTGGCTGCCCGACGCCATGGAAGGCCCCACCCCAGTCAGCGCCTTGATTCACGCCGCCACCATGGTAACCGCCGGGGTTTATATGGTGGCCCGCTGCAGCGCCCTTTTCACCCTGGCGCCCATTTCCATGATGGTGGTGGCCATCATCGGCGCGGCCACGGCCATTTTCGCGGCGACCATGGGTATGATGCAATTCGACATCAAACGGGTCCTGGCCTACTCTACGGTGAGCCAGTTGGGCTATATGTTCCTGGCTTGCGGCGTGGGGGCCTTCACGGCTGGCATCTTCCATCTCATGACCCACGCCTTCTTCAAGGCCCTCCTCTTTCTGGGAGCCGGCTCCATCAGCCATGCGCTTTCCGGAGAGCTGGATATGCGCAAAATGGGGGATATGCGCAAGCACATTCCCATAACCTATAAGACCTTCATGATCGCCACCCTGGCCATTTGCGGCATCTTCCCCTTTGCCGGCTTCTTCAGTAAAGACGAAATTCTCTTCCACTCCCTGGTGGACGGCCACCTGATGTACTGGGGCATCGCCACGGCCGCGGCCTTCATCACGGCCTTTTACATGTTCCGGGCGGTGTTCATGGTGTTTTTCGGGAAATCCCGGGTGGAGGAAGAAGTGGCCCACCACGTCCATGAGTCGCCTCCGGTCATGACCATACCCCTCATGATTCTGGCGGTGGGATCGGCTGTCGGCGGCCTGGTGGGCATCCCCATCATCGCGGGCGGCCACAGGTTCAAAGAATTCCTGGCTCCCTCCATCATTTATTCCGCCGGCCACCACGAGGCCCATTACGCCATCTCCTTCGAAGTGGGCATGATGCTGCTCTCCATGCTGGTGGCCATTGCCGGCATTTATGTGGCCTACCGCATGTACATCCGCAAGCCCGATCTGCCCGGCGTCCTGGCCAAAAAGTACCGGGTGGCCTACGATCTCATCTTCAACAAGTACTATGTGGATGAGATCTACGACATGGCGGTGGTGGACCCCATCAAGGAAAGCTCCAACTTCCTGTGGACCGGAGTGGATAATAAGGTAGTGGACGGCGCGGTGAACGGGTCGGCGGGAGTTGTCGCCTGGCTGAGCGCCCATATTCGCAAACTTGAAACCGGCTTCCTCCAGAACTACGCCCTGGCTATTGTCCTGGGAGTCGCCTTGATCGTCGGCTATCTCGTCGGGTTGTAACCTAGGAGTTGCCCATGCAGCTGCCCATTCTCTCTGTTCTGATCTTTCTCCCCCTGCTGGGGATCATACCCCTGTTTTTTCTGAGCCAGAAGAACGACAAGGTTCTGAAGGGCTACACCCTGGCGTTGTCCCTGGTGGAGTTCGTGCTTTCCCTGCGTCTCTGGTTCGGATTCAACGACGCCGCTACCGGCATGCAGTTCGTGGAGCGCCATAACTGGCTGCCCCAATACGGCATCAGCTATTTTGTGGGGATTGACGGTTTTTCCCTGCTGTTGATCATGCTCACCACCTTCCTGACCCCCATTTGCGTACTGGCCACCTGGGAGGACGTGCAGTTCCGGGTTAAGGAATTCATGATCTGCCTCCTGTTCATGATGAGCGGCATGATCGGCGTTTTTGTCTCCCTGGACGTCTTCCTCTTTTATGTGTTCTGGGAATTGCAGCTCATCCCCATGTACCTGCTCATCGGCGTCTGGGGTAATCCGGCCCGCCGGGTCTACGCTGCGGTCAAGTTCTTCTTGTACACCATGTTCGGCTCGCTGCTCATGCTGGTGGCCATTTTGGTGCTCTATTTCTACCACGCCAAAACCACCGGCACCTATACCTTTGACCTTCTGAAACTGTATGGCCTGAACGTCCCCTTTAACATGCAGTTCTGGATGTTTTTGGCCTTCGCTTTGGCCTTCGCCATCAAAGTGCCCATGTTCCCCTTCCATACCTGGTTGCCGGATGCGCACACCGAGGCGCCCACCGTGGGCTCCGTTATCTTGGCCGCGGTGCTGTTGAAAATGGGGACTTACGGCTTTCTGCGCTTTAACATGCCCCTGTTCCCCGAGGCCGCTTATTACTTTGTGCCGCTGTTCAGCATCCTGGCCATCATCGGCATCGTGTACGGGGCTCTGGTCTCCATGGTTCAGAAGGACTTAAAACGCCTCATCGCCTTTTCCTCGGTGTCCCATCTGGGCTTTGTCATGCTGGGGCTTTTCACCTACACCATGCAGGGGGTCCAGGGGGGCATCATTCAGATGATCAACCACGGCCTGTCCACCGGGGCCTTGTTTTTGATTGTCGGCTGCATTTACGAGCGCCGGCACACCCGTATGATCGCCGATTTCGGCGGCCTGTCCACTCCCATGCCTATTTACGCCACCATCTTTATGATTGTGGCCCTTTCGTCCATCGGGTTGCCGGGACTGAACGGCTTTGTGGGTGAGTTTCTCATCCTGCTGGGCGCCTTTAAGGTGAACAAACTGTATGCCGCCATCGCCGCCACCGGCGTTATTTTCGCGGCCTGCTACATGCTGTGGATGTTCCAGCGGGTGATGTTCGGCAAGGTGACCAAC
>Ga0316577_10000926_pt1 | contig 13007 bp, 13 predicted proteins | sample S5NA_FD_203073 | JGI IMG/M metagenome (GOLD analysis project Ga0316577, IMG submission 203073) | Rhizosphere microbial communities from salt marsh grasses in Alabama, United States - S5-7_050615r2r1 | ecosystem: Host-associated > Plants > Roots > Rhizosphere | place: USA: Alabama | collected... | reverse complement strand
CCGGTGAGGACTTCGAAAGGCCCGGGCCACTTCAGGGAGGCGTTTGCGAACCAGTCCAGGAAGCTCCAGCCTTCCAGAGCCGGGAACATCGTGTTCGAGAGGAATTCGGGAAGAATGCCACCCAGGACTGCCAGGGCGGTGAACCCCCCCAGGACCCACAGCGCCGTCCTCATGGTCCCAGCCGCCAGGGTGAAGAGGAAAGCATACAGGATCAGGGAGGAGAGGAGGAACCGGAATGCCAAGGCGGAAGGGTATGCCCGGAATCCTTCGGGGATCTCCAGGGTGGCCGTCGCCAGGAGGCATCCGACCCAGCACGCAACAAAGGGGATGAGGAGGAGCACGGCGCCCCCTCCCATCTTCAACCCGACATACCGCCACCGGGGTAGGGGGAGAGTGAGGGCATAGACGTGGTCACCCCGGTGGTCGGAGTTCCAGGCCGAGAGGGCCACCGTGATCCCCACCAACGCAGCGAGAAGGGGGAAGAGGGGTGTCCAGGCCACCATCTGGCTTACGAGCCGCCCGGCGAAGACTCCGGACTCCGCGGGATCTCCCGAGGAGGACACGATGCCCTGGACAGTGAGGAGCGGCAACGCGAAGGCGGCCAGGATGAAGGGGATCAGCCCGAAGCGCACTGTCTTCCAGTGGAGAAAGAGCAATTGTCGAAACATGGGTCAGCCCTCCCTTTCCTCGGTGGGCGCCTTCTCGGTCCTGGTCCGGCCCCTTGCGGGCCTCCTGGGCGCCCCCACCCGCCCCCCGTTTCTCCCACCCCATACGTTGGGCCTCGAAGCCCGGAGCAACTCCACGAAGCAGTCCTCCAGATCCAGGTGGACGATATCCTTCACGGTGGCGCCTCCATCCCTGAAATAGCCCACCATCTCGTCGTTCCACCCTCTCACGATCCATGTCTCGCCGGCAGCCATCCCGTCGGACGGGTGTCTTCCGAGTATGTGGAACGGAGGTTCACCCGCCGGATCGGATGGTGGGTCCACCACCCGAATGCGTCTGATCTCGTTCTTGAATGCCTCCATGGGCATCTCCGCCAGAAGGCGCCCGTCGTCCAGGACCCCTACCCAATCACAGAAGCGCTCCAACTCGTGGACCAGGTGGCTGGAGATGAAGACCGTGGCTCCGGTGTCGGAGACGTACTCCAGAAGGGCCGTCAGGACGTCCCTGCGAACCACGGGGTCGAGGCCGTCGGTGGGTTCGTCCAGCACCAGCAGCTCCGGGCGCTGGGCCAGGGCCAGGAGAATCAAGAGCTTCCCCCGCTCCCCCTTGGACAGCTTCGCGAACCTCGTGTCCGGGTTGAGTCGGAAACCCGCTCTCATCTCCTCTGCCCACGGCCTGTCCCACGTGGGATAGAAGGCCCCGTGGAAACGCATGGCTTCCGACACGGTGAGACCGGGATGGATGTGGGGTTTCTCGGGAACGTATCCCGTCCTGGCGAGGATCCCCGGCAGGTCCGACGGCACCCTTCCTTCGAGGATCCGCATCTCACCCGCCCCGGGCTTGGCCATCCCCATGAGGAGGCGGATCGTGGAGGTCTTCCCGGATCCGTTGGGGCCCAGGAACCCGTAGACGGACCCTGCGGGAACGGACAGATCCAATCCCTGGATCGCAAAGGAGCTGTCCGGCCTCCACCCCAAACCACGAATCTCGATGGCGTTAGTCATTGACCTTGCTCCCGACCTCCTGCTGGAATGCCTCCACGAGCTCCCTGGCGGAGATGCCCAACCGGGCCCCCTCCTGGAGGAGTCCCCTCACCAGCTCCCTCGCCTTGGTGGAAAGGGTCGCGGAACGGCGGTTCCGGGGCACCTCCTTCACGAAGGTCCCTGCCCCGTGGCGGGTCTCCAGGAAGCCTTCCCTGGCCAGTTCCCGGTAGGCCTGGGATACGGTGGCGGGATTCACCCTCAGGCGCCGGGCCAGCTCCCGGACGGAGGGAACCGCCTCTCCCGGGAGGAGCTCCCCGGCCGCAACCGCCACCTTCACCCTGGTGGCAATCTGCCCCCAGAGTGGGTTCGGGCTTCGGGGATCGATGTCTTCGAACATGAAAGCGTCCTAGTGTATCGGTGTTATAATACACTAGGACACGATTCGATCCCCTGTCAAGATTTTCTTGTTTTCGAATCCCCAGGTGGGCCCGAGGGAAGGTTTGGGCCCACCTCCCGTACCAGGAAGAAGCCGTCTTCTCCCTGGGATTGGTAGAGGGGAAGAAGTAGTCTTCCCGGTGTCGGCGAGCGGACCGTCCCATGTCGGTCCCGGGCGAGGATCTCACCCGCGGAGACGGCCTGAAAGCTCTCGAAGCCTGGAAGCATCCGAAATCCGTCGTCGGGCTTCACCGGGTGCCGGTACCGCATCTCCAGGATGGGAGGGAGCCCCGCCGCGGCCTTCTTCAAACGGTTCCACGCCTCCCCCACCTCCGGGAAAGCCCCCTGGCGCAGGACCCCGGCTCCAGCCAGTCCGAGCCAGATGGCGGCCTCCGAGGATGCGATGGAACCCGGAGAGCGGTGCTGGCCCCCCTCGAAGACCACCGAAGGGATTCCCAGGCTGGTGACAAAGGCGTTCAACGTGCCCGTCAGGACCGCACCCAGGCCGAGGATCAGGGGTGCCGGGATGGCTTGGGCGAAGGTTCCACTCAGGGTGGCGTCGGCGACGGTGGTAAAGGGAGGCCCCGGCCCGGAAGTCGTGTGGAGGTCCAGGAGGAGCACCTCCCCCCTTGCATCGGCCACGGTGTCCTCCAGGACCTGGAGGAGCTCCGCCTGCTCTTTCTCCTCACCGGTGTCGATTCCACCGGCCCTCCGACCCCGTGCATCGGTCTCTCTGACGGCCTCCACCCCTTCCGGGGTCCAGAGCCGATTCAGGTCCCGACTGAGAAACCGGCGATTCTGGGCCAGGGCCCGCCGGTTGCCTCGCAGTGCGACGAGCTCTCCGGCAAGGTGGGCCTCCCTGGACCAGAGGGCTGCCAGAACCCTCTGGAGCGCGAAGATCCCGGCCGTTTCATTTCCGTGGAGCCCCCCCACGGCGATGAGCGTGGGACCGGGTCGGCCTCCTCGGACTCTGCCCAGGACCCTGCTCACGTCCTCCCAGCGCCCTTCCCGGACACCCCAGGTCATGGCAGACAGGCGCTACTTCTCGCCCAGCTTGTCTTTCAGGAGCTGGTAGGCGATGGGCATGAACTCCCTCTCGCTCACGAGACCCACCAGCCGGTCGTCTTTCAGGACCGGGAGGCAGGAGACATCGTGCCTCCTCATGAGCTCGATGGCCTCCACCGTGAGGGTCTCCGGCGAAATGGAAGGGGGATCAGGGTCCATGATCTCCTTCACTGCGACACCCTGGGGGATTCCCTTTCCCGGACTCTCCGCCATGATCCTGAGCATCTGCCGGTAGGACAGGATTCCCACCAGCCGGTGCTGGTGGTCCTCCACCGCGACATGGCGAATCTGTTTCCGATCCATCAAAAAGGCGGCAAGCTCCAGCAGCTCATCCTCGTTGACGGTGAAGAGGTCCGTGTCCATGTACTGGCCCACCCGAAGAAAGGTCTTCTCCCAACCCCCGGCTTCGGTCAGCGTCGCGGGCTCCCACTCGTGAACTGGGCGACCTTCGCCCTGCAGGCGAAGTGCCGTGGCGGTGATGGCCGCCAGCCGCTCCGACCGGGTCCCCTGCCCTTTCAGGTTCGCCACAGACCTTAGCGTCCACGTCGCGCCGTTCTGCCCCACCCTGACTCGGTCTTCGATCACCCCCATGTACCGGCTCACGTCCTCTCCATCCACCCCCGCCTCCCGCAGCTTTCGATCGGCCATGGGAAGGAGCCTCTCCAGGACGAGCGTCTTGGCGTCGACGGACTCCCCGTCGAACCACACGAAACCGGCGTTCATCCCCCGGCGGGCCGCCGCGATGAAGTTGGAACGGGCCTCGTCGAAGTCCATGCGCTGGGTAACGTCTTCGATCTCATGGGCGACCCCCAGGACGAGGCCGGTCCAGAAGGCTCCATTCGCGACCTCGTCGAGGACCGTGGGGCCAGAGGGGAGGACGCGGGACTCGATGCGGAGGTGCGGTTTCCCTTCCATCACCCCATAACAGGGACGGTTCCAGCGGTAGACGGTACCGTTGAAGAGTTGGAGGGCCTTCAGAAAAGGGACCTGCCCGTCCCGAAGGAGGGCAAGAGGGTCCTCCTCCATCTTTCCGGCCAGAAGGACCCGGAATCGGGCGATGTCTTCCTGAAACAGCTCCACTACGGATCCTTCGACCCAATGGGTCCCGAAGCTCACGCGCGGCGGTACCTCCCTCTGGTGAACCGCCGTGTCCCGTGTGTCCAGGGACTGCTGAAAGAGCGCGATGCGGGTCTCGGCCCACAGACGCTTGCCGAAGAGAAGGGGGGAGTTGGCTGCCACGGCAAGGACCGGGGCGAGGGCCGCCTGTGCGGCGTTGTAGAAGGAGGGGAACTCTTCGGCGGAAACTTGAAGGTGGAACTGGCAGCTGGCGTTACAGGCTTCCAGCATGACGTTGTCGTGCTCCACGTGGAGCTCATCCCAGCCCACCACCTTCAGGTTGTACGGCTTTCCACCTCGGAGCCGGTTCAGGGCTTCGTTCAGCGCATAGTACCGGGGCACGGGAGTGATGTTCTCGAAGCTCAGGTCCGCCTTCTCGATGGTGGGGAGGATTCCCCCCAGGAAGATGTCGGCTCCCTCCTCGGCGGCGGCTGCCTTCGCCTCTTTCAGCAGCGCTTCGATCTCCCCATGGACCCTGGAGAAGCACGCCCCCGCCAGGGGAACCGGAGGGAGATTCATCTCCAGGTTGAAGCGGGCCAGCTCGGTGGTGAAGGCGCCGCGGCCCAGTCGCTCCAGAATCTCTGGAGCCTTCGGCGCCGGATGGAAGGTCCTGTCCACGAGGAAGGCTTCCTGCTCCGCACCGAACCTTCGAACGCCGGATTCGATCATCCCCCGGCTCAGCATCTCCTCGAGGGCTTGAAGGTCCACCAGGAGGGCCTTGGTAAAGGCCCGGACCTCGTCCGGCCTCGGTCCGGGGACGCGCTGGTTGCTCATGGCCAGATCTTTACAAGGGGTTCGGTGGGCAGGAATCGGTCTCGCACCTGTCTCGTCAGTCTAATCAAATCCCCAGGGATGGAACAACCTGCAACGGACGCACCCCCTGGATCTCCCGAGGCACCGCGGGACCGGGGAACCCGTTTCCATAACCGGATGTATGAGGGTCAAGGCCGGCCGGTTGGCAGCACCCAGGAAAACGAGTCCGGCACGATGCCCATGAAGTCACGCCGCCTCCTCACCCTGGTCCGGCTGCACCCCTGCGTCGGACCTCAATCGGAGCTGTTTCATGAGAACCTCCCGTTTCGTCTTCGCGGTCCTGCCAGGCCTGGCCTGCCTTGCCCTGGCTCCCCACTCCGCTCTGGCCCAGGGGGACCTCACCTGGGGCCTCAGGGGTGGCGTTTCCGTGGCCACTGCCTCCCTGGACGTCAACGAGACCTTCGACAAGAGCAATCGCACAGGGTTTGCCGGGGGCGTTTTCTTCGACTACGACGCCGGCTCCCTGGGTTTCCAGATCGCCGCCCAGTATTCCCAGAAAGGTGTCGAGCTCGATCTGGGAGACGCGGTGAACGAGTTCAGCCTGGACTATCTGGAGATCCCCGCCGTCGTGAAGCTGGGCCTCCCCCTCGCCCTCATCAAGCCCAGCGTGTTCGGGGGTGCCGCCCTGGGATTCAACACGAGCTGTGACAGCAGCGGCAGCGACTGCGGGGACGATTTCAAGAAGACCGACTTCTCTGGGATCGCCGGAGCGGACGTCGCGATCTACCTGGGCTCCATCTCCCTCTGGGCCGACGCCCGGTACCACTTCGGCTTGAACAACGTGTCCGATACGAACGACGTCGTCGGCGACCTCAAGAACCGCAACTGGACCGTGCAAGGAGGGCTCGGCTTCCCACTCGGCGGATGAAATGCCCTTGACGGTGCTCCACGGAGGCGCTCCGGTGGCCCGGAGGGCTGGGCACTGGTCCGTCAGCCCTCCGGCTCACTCCCAATCGGGGCCCATCGTCCGACGGACGCTTGATGGATGATCTTCCAGGCCCCGTCTATGTTCCTCAACACGAGAGTGACGTACCCCTCACGGGACTCACCCTGTTCGGTGCTTTCCAACCGCGCCTCGCTCTGCCCCACGAACAACGCCGCATCTGGCGCCAGAACGTCCACTCGCGCGCTCGTCCATTCACTGCTCAGTTCCTGGAAGCTCCCAAGAAGCAGCTCGACGTGAGCCACCCACTCGTCATACGTGGGGTAATAGACCAACCCATCGTTACCGTGCATGCTGGACGGATCGTACAGGGCTGAGAGGGCTTGGACATCAAGGTTGTCCATGGCTTCCATCAACTGCTCCCCCACCGCCGTCACCTCCGCCTCAATCTGGGCCCGCTTGGCGTGGGTCATCTCGGGCGGAGAGGCTTGGCAGGCTACGAGAGGTAAAATGAGGTAAACGGCTGCGAGGACTTTCATTAGGGACTCCTTTAGCTCCATGGAAGAGGGTCCACCGTTCGCCGGAATGTCCTTTGTTACAGATGCATTCCTGTCGACAGAATATAAGACGCCAAGCCGGACGAGGACGGCGACCACGGAGAATCAGAGGAAGAGGATGGACGAGTATTGGAGGTGAACCAGGAGAACCAGATAGTAGCTGAAAAAGGCGATGAAGAGGGAGGTCACGGCCAAGGGATTGCTGCGGTTGCGCCACAGGAAGAGGGTTCCGAGCGACACCAGAGTGAGCTTCACAGCCATGAACAAGAGGCCGGAGCTGTAAAGAAGGTCGCTCATCATGATGTTCCGCTCTCGGGCCTGGAAGTATTCGACCCACACCAGGGTGAAGACGCCGTCAATCAGGTTCAACACCAGTATCCACTTGGCGATACTGTTGAGCCATTGGAAGTGCAGACGGGTGCCGATTGCCAGCCTCCCACCCGTCCTTGGGGGATTGAGAAGAGCGTCCACGTTTATCCTTCGTGATATGGGTCCAATGCTCTCTGGGCAGGGAGTGTGCCCGGGTTGAGAGGAAGCAATCCAGGGCTCGGACCACCTCTTCGCTTCATTCCCTGAGTTGCCAGGCGGCGGTAGCGGTTTCCAGGAGAGTCGCGAAGGGCGACGGGCCCCCGACTCCACCCGGTCTCGGCCCACCGCTCCGGTGACGTACTCCTTGCATGTCCAACGATTGCGGTAGCATCTTACTATGAGAGAGAGATATGGCCCAGAGATGGGGGGTCACCCGTAGCGGGAGGAGATTGCCACAAATGATGTCAGCAAGAAAAACCAAGGGAAACAAGGAGTTAAGTGACCAGGTTCCCACGCCGAGTCCACAAATCCAGGGCATGGCGCGCCGCTTGGAAGGAGTCCGGAAGAGCAAGGATCTATCGCTGAATGCCTGGCATGCCCTTCTCAGCAAGAGGGAAGGCTTTCATTGGAGTTATGAGGGAATCCGTCTCTACCACCGAGAAGACCACCAGCGGGAGCCGCCGGTGTCCTATCTGATCCACGTTTCAAGAGAGTTCGGTGTGGAATTGGATTACCTGGCCACCGGAGAGGGGTCAGTGAAACGGCTCTTCGGAGGAGCGGTCGATGAAGGCGACGATCTTCGGCTGGTGAGGGAAGGTGCAGGATGGTTCTTCGAGTCCGTGGATGATGCAACGGAGTTCCGCTTCCGGCAGACGTGGGAGCGTGTGGTCCGGGCCATGATGGACACAGAGGACCTTACTCCCCCAAGAAGGGCAGAGGTCGGCATTCTGATCCTGGAGCTCGCCCGTGAACCCCTGCGGGTCTTCGGACAACCCGAGGATGGGGACCCGACCTTCCTCCGGACCTATTTCAGTGGCGCCTTTGAGGCAATCGAAACCGCCGTGCCGAAGTTCGAGATGGGGCCCACCTACTACGCTGAACTCATGGCCCGCGCGAAGGGAGAGCCCGTCGAGAGCCGGGTGGAAGAGGAAGAGGGTACCCGCGATGTTCTGCGGGAGTTGGCGCGAGAACGCTGATGGGAGGGAGATGAACGCAGGATTTGTGCGAGGGTCGTAAAAGGGATTAAGGTAGCAATCAAAGCCGGGACTGGCCTTCACCGGGGCAGCACATGGATCTCCGATTCTCCGTGGACCGATGCACTCTCCTGGGGGCTGTCCTGGCTGTCGCAATCAACCTGCTGATCATCACCATCTTCGTCGTGAGGATTGCAGGCGGTTCACGGGTCGAACACATGATCGGTGGCCTTTTGATCCTCCTGATTCTCCCGCTGGTCTACCTATTCATTTCCGGCTTCCAACTGGCCCGCCAAGGGATCTACTTCCTTTGGATCGGGCTCATGATCGCTTTTCTAGTGGTAGAGCTGGTTGCGGACTATGTCTTGAAGATCCCTTTCAGACAAGTCAAATGGCAGGTCGTTGCCTACGTCATGCTGTTTTTCGGGTCGACGGGGGGAATGATCGGGGTTGCCAGCTTGGCAGGAAGAGGATGGACCATAGCAGCGATCACGAGTTTCCTGATCATGGGTATCCTGGCTTTCGTCCAGCGCCACATCACCGGCATGTGACCTGGGATGGGCCAGTTGCAGTGGGTTCCGTCCTTGCCCCCTCCATTAGCCCAGCACATTGTTCCTCTTGGTGGCTGACGCGGCTGGCCTGAGAACGCGAGGAGCACCATGAAGAAACTGGGCGTCGTACTCGGGGTGATCTTCCTTCTGCTGGCAGTGATCGTGTTCGTGTTCGCCAGTGGCCTCCGCAGATGGTACAGCGGGATCTTCTTCGCCATCATTGGGACTGCGACACTGCTGAACGCAGTCTACCGGGGTGGTGCAACTGAAGAGTAGGCAGGTCACGCAGCTCTGATCGCCGTCTTCGTCCCTCACTGACGGCTGACCCACGATCCCCGCTTCCAGCCCCTCCTGGAGAAGTACGCGGATGGTGTGGAGCATTGAATGAGTGAACGACCAAGAGTGGTGACCGTTATCGGATGGTTCTGGAGGGTGGGAGGCATTATTGGGTTGGTTCTCGCTCTCCCGTTGGCACTCTGGGGTCAGGGTCTTTTCGGTGAGTATTGGGCCGATTTCCTCCTGCGGATCAGTCCCACGGCCCTTTTCCTCTGGATGTTACTTTCCTCCCTCCTCTGTGTCCTGTTCGGGAATGGCATCCTGAAGGGCCGGGGCTGGGCGCGGACTCTGGCTCTGGGCTACGGTGTCCTTGCCACGCTCATCGCCGGACTGTTGTACAGGGGTAACCCCCTCTACTGGCTTAATCTCATCGTAGATGTGGTGTTCACAGCCATCATGTGGTTCTTCCTCTACCGCCCAGAGGCGACATCGTTCTTCAAAGTAGAGGGCTCTGTGGTGGGATGATGGGGAGTATCGAGGTCAACCCATGCTATTGGCCCCAGGAACCCCCTTCATCCTACGTCCGACTCCAACCCCGTATCTCCGTCTGACGCCCCTTGTAGAGGGCTCTGGACGGGTTCCTGCACCTCCTGGGCAGTCGGTCCGGACGCAAAACCCAGGTAGTTGGTGGATCCCTCCCCTTCCCGCTCAACTAACACGTTCATAACGCTTGCGGATTATTCTTCATGTGCAGGCAGAGGAACCTGAAGCTGCCACTTTGCGCGGGTGACCTGAGAGCGCGAAAGTACGTTCTCTATGAGATTCTCGATCGATCGCTATCGGGCCGGGAGACCCCGTGAGCAGCCAGAAAGTGCACAGGGTCCACGGCAGCCCGTTGAGACCCCAGGCGGCCCCAGGAGGAAAAGGCCGATCCCTCGGCGGGCTACCCTCAAACCTCTGGTAGTCCCCCACGTGAATCCCCGCTGGTTCGCGCTTCCGCCATCTTCAGTCCTGAACAGGACTTCGAAGGCAGTTCCGTGGCTTTTCTGTTCGTCAATCTTGCGAAGGTCTTCATGGAACCTGGGGACCTGGAAGGGACGATCTATGCACAGTTCCTGGGTCCCGCGTCGGCGGAGGGGGGGCTCAGACAGGGTCGCTGGTCCGATATCCAAGGCTGGTGGAGTGATGAAGAGAGAGGGTCTTGGGAACGAATCCGGGCAGGCCCTTGTCGAGTTCGCCCTGGTCGTCCCCATCTTTGTCCTGCTGCTGCTCGGTATTGTAGAATTTGCCCGCGCGTGGAACATCTATGAGGTTCTCACGGACGCAGCGCGGGAAGGTGCGCGGACCGCCGTGGTAGACGATGCCACCGTCACGGAAGACGATGTGGTGGCGCTCATTCAGGCAGCGGGCTCTCGAGCCGGTGTCCAGATTGACGTTGCAGACATCCAGATCACCGGATTCCGGTCGGGACGGGGAAACCGCACTACCGTTCGGGTGGAGCACGACTATCAGCTCCTCTGGATCGGTGCCCTCATGGGTCTCGCCACCGGTGATGAGACTCTGCACATGATCACCGAGTTCGACATGCGAAACGAGTGAGCGGATCAGCCCTTCCAGATTCAAGCGGCTTATACTTGACCGCGAGCGCTCCTTTCCCCTCCTGTTACTCCACGATTCGGAGGTACTTCACCAGGGGTCCCGTGGCGGGTCCGCTCCCCCCAGACACCCGGCCCAGGAACCGAATGTAGATCGATCCGTCCGGCCCGGAGGGCTCGATGAAGATTCTGGCCAGGTTGTTGAACTGGATGGGTTGTGAGCTCCCAGTGAAATCCTGCAGGGGGCTGGCGATGGTAGCGATGCGGATGAGCGGGCTTTCCGTGCCCTCACCGAACATCCCGCCGTCGCCGTCCACTCCGAATCTCGAGCCCTTGATCCGGTTTTCGGACTCGGACCAGTAAGCCCTATCGTCCAGAGCATAGAGATCCTGCATCGGTTTCTCGATGACCTTCTTGTTCCCGGGAATCACCGGGTAGTCTTCCCCTAGAGAGATCGCACAAGGGTTACACCCAGAGATGTTCTCGGCGATGGTCTGGTTCGTCTGCCCACCACCGGTGCCGGGAGCGCAGGAGCTCTCCGCGTCGGGATCGGGCATCTGCCAGATATGGAAGTTGCCGGGCGCCGCCGCATTGGAGCCGTTCGGGTGCCAGCCCCCGCCAGGGCTCCCGCCGGGAGCGACGTCTGGATCCCCCTGCGGGCTGGTCTTGAGGACGATGCGGCGCCCGAAATCTGCCACCACCGGATAGGCCTCGTCTGCGTTGTCCCGGAAGCTGCTCCCGAGCCCCGTTCCATTGGTGGTGTTGTAGGGTGAGTTGAAACTCTGCGCGGTGACGTCGTCGGCATAAGGGTAGTAGGGGTCGGGAAGATGCCCTTCCTCCTCGTCCTGGAGGAACCACTCCTCTCCCGCGTCGGGTACGTCGTTGTTGTTGGGGTCCTCGTCGGGATCGTTCTCGTCCCAGAGATCGACGATGGTGAAGGGAAGCACACAATGATTGGAGGATCCGCCGTCCGTGGCCACCGCCGTGGCGGCGGCCGCCACGTCAAGAGAAAAGACGTTCAGGACCCTGGCGAACCAGGCTGGAAGCCCATTCGCCACGATCCGCACCCTCACCGTCTGCTTCTCGGGGGTCACCCAGACCGTCACCTGGGAGGAATCGATGGAGTTGGCGAGAACGTCGTTGCCGGTAGCGTACTCCATCGCCCGGGCGTTGGCCGTTTCGGTGGCTTCAGGAAGCTCGAAGTCGAAGTCCAGGAACGCGCTTGCTCCGGCCAGCGCCGCCGAGTCAGCCGCCCGCTGGGCGGCGGCCCTTGCGGCCAATGCCATGCTGAGATCGACGGCGATGGCACCCATGGCGATGACCGCGACCATGGAAACCGCGGCCATGGCCAGCGCCTGGCCCCGCCGGTCTCCTACCCTTCCTCCCGGGAACCGAACCCTGAGATTCCACATGTCTTTCATGGCCGTCACCATTGGTTCGGAGGAGCCGAACCGATCCATCTCGGGAAACTCGTGGTTGATGTCCGCCTAAGAGACACAAAGCCCTGGGAGCTCACCCTCACGCTCCTCGGTGGATTCCTCCTGATGGCCCAATATGAGCGGTACGCGTTATCAGGGTGTTACTCACCACGGGCCTAGAACGCATAGTATCTGACAACCTCTAGAATGGCCTCTGTAGCGCAGCCGTACAGCGACGAAGAAGGGTCTCCAGGAACGAGGTATGACGGCCGACAGGGCCCGGACTGCCTGGCGCCACGCGTCGGGCACCGGACGATCTGCCTCTGCAGGTGACGCGGCGGCATCTCCGGAGGTGAGGCCGGGGTTGGGCCCCGGAAGACGCCGCCCGGGCGGCCGGTTGCCGGGGTTCCTCTTTGTTCCTCACAGGGTTGTCTAATCGAGGAAATTTCCAGGTTGTGCCCAAAACGGCTTTGTCCCCGGTCTCCCAGGGATTCCAAGAATGCCGCAAGTCTTTGTGATTATTGAGTGCCGGGGGCGGGATTCGAACCCGCAAGGGATTGCTCCCGGGGGATTTTAAGTCCCCTGTGTCTACCGATTCCACCACCCCGGCGACGTCCCTGCTCCTCGCAATCTCGCGCGGTGGCCCGCCAGTGCCAAGCACAAGCTCCCATGACACCCGCGGGCCACCTCGCTCGAGGCATCCCCCGGTTCATCACGCTACCCTCTTCTCGGGAGGATCGGCCGCAGCGCTCAGGACCCCGGACCCACCGCCTCGGGTGCCAGCGCCCTCAGCCTGGTCCGGAACTCCACCACCAGGTTTCTCATCCCGGGCTGGGTGCTCAGGTTCGCTTCTTCCATGGGGTCCGAGGGAATGTGGAAAAGCTCCTCGGTCCCGTCACCGGTCAGGATGTAGTGGTAATCCGAGTCGATCAGGGAGTACATGGCAGGGCCCCGCTCGATGGGATACCACGGCTCCGTTTCGGCACCCCGGTACAGCACGGAGAAGGCCGTCTCCGCGGACCGCGATCCGCTTTCCTCGGCACTCGCCCTCCCGGAATCCCAATACCGGGCCAGGGACCGACCCTCGATCCCCACGGAATCGGCCTTCACATCCACCAGATCCAGAATGGTCGCAGCCATGTCTCGC
>Ga0316577_10000924_pt1 | contig 13013 bp, 12 predicted proteins | sample S5NA_FD_203073 | JGI IMG/M metagenome (GOLD analysis project Ga0316577, IMG submission 203073) | Rhizosphere microbial communities from salt marsh grasses in Alabama, United States - S5-7_050615r2r1 | ecosystem: Host-associated > Plants > Roots > Rhizosphere | place: USA: Alabama | collected... | reverse complement strand
AATTGAGGCTGCAACACCGACTTAACCATCTTTTAACCAACTCCTAAACAGCATTTTAACCAGCTTTTAACGTCCGTTTTACCCAAGTTCGCTATACTGGTCTAGGGGCGCCTTTTCCTGGAGCCGTCGTTCTCCCTTGGCATCACAGCCAGGTTGTTGGCGCCCCGGTTGAGCGGATGGTTATGGCTGCCAGTGTCCTGGTAATCGATGATGATCCGTGGATGGCCGAAGCAATCCGACCGGTCCTAGTCCAGAATGGCCATCGGCTGGACTATGCCAGACTCACAGAGATCGATATCTGCCAATTGCAGGATCACCTTCCCGATATCGTAGTGCTGAGGACCGGTAGAGAGTATGACGACCGGTTGTATTGCGGCCAGTTGGCAGTCCTTCTAGAAGCGCCCTTGTTTCTACTCTTCGATCCTGACCACGCCATAGTCCACGTACCTGAGCCAGACGCACTTGGTCTCCCGGTCACCACCCTGTACCTGATCGAGCAGGCGGTCCACATACGCGCCCTGCTGCAGGCCCTTCCATACCCTCCTCGCCAGCAAGCGCCCTTCTTCTTTGTGGATGGGGAGCTTGCCGTAGACATGATACGGCAGGAGGTGTGGCGCAGTGGCGATTTGGTAGGGCTAAGCCCGACGGAGTTCCGTCTGCTGAAAGCCTTCGCCCAGAATCCAGGCGTGTTGCTGAAGCACGCCACGCTATTGGAAGAAGTGTGGGGGCCAGACCACCACCGCGGTCCCCAGGCTCTCCGACCTCACATCCACAGCCTCCGGCGGAAACTGGAACCCGACCCCACGCGACCGTTACGCATTCTGACCTTCCCGGGAGAAGGCTACGCCTTTCGACGGATTCAGGAGCGGTAGCGCAGAGCGGTTGGCACGCGGCGACGTGCCCTCGTGCAGGCGCGCAAGCGGCATCGATTGAGAGATCTGGCAGCGCTCGTGCTGTCAGATGGACGGAGTCTGCCTGTACGCTGGATAAGGCCGGATGCTCAAGCACAAAGAGACAGAAAACAGCATCGCCATTTCCTGTGTCATTGCCATCATCCCTGCCTACAATGAGGAACGCTACATCGGAAGCATCGTCCTCAGATCGCAGGAGTATGCCGACATGGTGATCGTCGTCGACGATGGTTCCGCTGACAAGACAGCCTCCATTGCCAGCCGGGGAGGTGCCCACGTGGTTCAGCACCGTGTCAACCACGGCAAAGGCGTGGCCTTGAACACCGGTTTCTGCGTGGCACGAGCATTGCAGCCCGCAGCCATCGTCATCTTGGACGGCGACGGCCAGCATCTTCCCGAGGAGATGCCTGCTGTCCTAGCACCGATCCTGGCCGGTGAAGCAGACATTGTCGTCGGCTCGCGCTATCTCAGCGGGGACAGCCGCGTGCCCCGCCTCCGAGCCTGGGGCCATCGAGTGGTCAGCCTGATGACGGATCTCTTGTCCGGCGTACCGGTGACCGATTCCCAGAGTGGCTTTCGGGCCTTTTCTCCGCGGGCCGTGAAGGCCATCAGCTTCTCGGCGAGCGGCTTTGCAGTTGAGTCAGAGATGCAGTTCCTTGCCCGCGATCACGGTCTTCGAGTGGTAGAAGTCGCCATCACGGCTGACTATGCGGAGCGACCCAAGCGCTCGATCATAAATCACGGTCTGATGGTCCTGAATGGCGTCCTGCGACTGGTAGGCCAGTACCGGCCGCTGCTCTTCTTCGGTGTACCGGGTTTGGCCATGCTCTTGGTGGGGGCAGGCTTCGGCCTGTATGGGGTGGGCACCGTACGCCGATCACAGGCTCTTGCAGTAGAGTACGCTGTGGCCGCCGTACTTCTGACCGTCATCGGCTGCCTGAGTCTCTTCACGGGCACCCTGCTGCATTCCATCCGCGGCATCCTCACCGAGACCTTTCGGACCAGGGAGCCCATGTGGGATGAGTCCAGTGAATCCACAGCTGTCTTCCCGCGCTGAGCCCTCTCAAAGCGGCTTGGAAGGACTCGTACCGAATCGCGGTCATCGCTGCCGGGTCAGTATCATCATCGTTAACTACAATGGCCGCCAACATGTGGACCGAGTTCTTCGCTCCCTGCAGAAGGATGCAGGGCGGGACTGCGAGGTCATCGTAGTTGACAACGCCTCGAGAGATGACAGCGCCCAACACGTGGCAAGCAGGTTCCCCGAAGTGACACTGATCTGCAACCGGGCGAATTTGGGCTTTGCTGCAGCCAACAATCGCGCTGCCCACCAGGCACAGGGCAAGTACCTGGCCTTCCTGAACCCGGACGCGGAGGTGGAGCCGGGCTGGTTGGAGGCGCTGATTGCAGCCCTGGAGAGGCAGCCAGGTGTCGGTCTAGTCACAGCACAGATTCTGCTCATGCACGACGCGAACCGGATTAACGCTTGCGGCAACGACATGCACCTCACCGGGTTCACAATGTGCCGGGCACTGGGCACCCAACGCCGATTTGACGATGGACTGACCGAGATTGGGGCCGTCTCGGGGGCAGCCTTTGTCATACCCCACGCACTCTATGAGGCACTGGGCGGATTTGACGAATCGTTCTTCCTCTATATGGAGGATAGCGACCTCTCGCTGCGCGCTCGGTTGGCGGGTTACCGTTGTCTTTATGTGCCCTCTTCGCGGGTCTACCACGACTACCAGCTGCGCTTCGGGCCGGGCAAGGTCTACTACCAGGAGCGCAACCGCTATGCGATGCTGCTAAAGACCTTCCGCTGGCCGACCCTGCTGGCGATGGTGCCTTCCCTGGCTCTAGGAGAGCTGGTAGCATGGGGGTTCATTCTGCTCTACAAGCCACAGCGATGGTGTGACAAGTTGCGAGCGTATGCCTGGCTCGCACGCCGCTGGCAGAAGCTCATGCAAGATAGACGCCAGACCCAACGATTGCGACGGGTCCCCGACCGGGATCTGCTGCGGTTATGCACCTATGGCCTCGACTATGGACAGGTTAGCGGTGGCCCTCTCGGGCGAATGGCAGGTCTGCTTATAGACCCATTGTTTCTCTTGCTGCGCTGCCTGGTCCTGGCGGTAGTGCGGTGGTAGACCTCATAGTGCATCTGTCGGCTACTGATTCGCGCCCGGTCATGCTCGTGTAGGCAGCATAGCACAATGCCACTGAACCCGAATCTTGGCCACAAGCCCGCAGCGAGGTGCAAGATCCTCCAGTTGGGTGGCGAGATTCTCACACAAAACTCTCTCTTCGCCAATGCCGGATACTTGATGGCCATCGAAGTGGTGAACGCGCTTCTTGGGTTCCTGTTCTGGGCATGGGCGGCCCGTCTCTACCAGCCAGCGGAGGTCGGTACGGCGACGGCAGCTCTGTCCGCTCTAGCCCTGGTATCAGGGATCGCCGGTATGGGCATTGGAAACGGCATCGTACGTTTCCTTCCCGAGACTCGAAGCGGGGATCTCCTTGTCAATACTGCCTTCACCTTCCTCTGGTCAGTCGGGCTTGTGATCGGTGGCCTCTTCCTGATCGGGCTACCGGTATGGTCTCCCTCCCTGCTGGTCCTGCGGCATAGCAATGCCGCGACTTCCGGCTTTGTACTGTTTAGTGCCACAATGACCTTGAACGCTGCCGTACGATCGGTGTTCCTGGCCCACCGCAGGGCGCGATACGCGTTCCTCCATGCCGCTGTCGTCAACCTCGTGCGTATGCCCCTGTTGGCAGTGCTTGCAGGCCTGCAGACAGCAGGTCTCCTCTTGTCCGTCGGGCTTGGATTCGGTTTGGCCTTGGCCCTGAGCCTGGTCCTACTCCTGCCTAAAATGCGGCCCGGATATCGTTTTAGGCCCCGGCTCGATCTCTCCATTCTTGCCCTCATCTTTCCCTTCTCCATGGGCAACCACGTGGCTGGCCTGTTGGCGCAGTCCTCGCGGATGCTCCTTCCCCTAGCCATATTGGAAACGCTCGGCCCGGTACCCAGCGGCCACGCCTACATAGCCTGGATGCTAGGCGGTTTCCTCACGACGCCGGGTCTGGCCCTGGCCACATCGGCTTTTGCCGAGGGCGCCAATGCACCCCGTGATTCGGTCAGGATCATCGCCAAGGCCGCACTGGCCGCTCTGCTCTTAACCTGTGGGGCGGCTCTCTTCCTGGCTGTGTTGGCACCATGGCTACTCCTCCTCTATGGCCGCACGTATGCCCAGGAGTCAACGGGCCTGCTGCGGTGGCTGGCGGCGGCCGGGCCTTTGACCGTCGTGGTCCAGCTCTATTTCACGCACCTGCGTGTACAGCAGCGCCTGCGATCCCTGATCCTAGGCAGCGGCGTGATCGCCGTGGTTGCGCTGGCCATCTCGCTCTGGCTGATGCCCCGGCTTGGGATCGTGGCCACGGGCATAGGCTGGACCGCAGCCAACGGTCTAGTGGCCGTTGCTGGGCTGTCCACCGTATTCCGCACAGGCATCCGGCGCCAACTGGCATCCCGGCTCGGCGGCGCTCTGCCCCATTAGACCATCTGGAGGCAATAGGGATCACCTACAGCATGTCATGGCCGAAGCGACTTAAAGTTGCCCTGGTCTGTTCGCACGGCGGGCACTTGACGGAGATGCAGGCCGTATGGCCGGCTTTTGAGGAGCATGACTGCTTCCTCGTGTCCTATCGATCGCCACGTACAGAGGGATGCGGCTGGGTACAGCGCAAATATCTACTGCCGAATATCGGCACAAACCTGGCGCGCATGCTGTCAGCGACATTCCGGGCGATGTCGATCCTGGGGCACGAGCGGCCCGATGTCCTCGTGTCGACAGGAGCCGAGATCGCCATTCCCTTCCTGTGGGTTGGCAAACTAATGGGGGCCACGACGGTATATGTGGAGAGCTGGTGCCGCGTCCGCAGCCCCTCAGGCACTGGGCGGCTGGTCTATCCAGTCGCCGACCTGTTACTCGTCCAGTGGCCGGCCCTCATGCAGGCATACGGTCCCAAGGCCTGCTATCTTGGGGCCGTCCTTTGATTTTGGTCACCGTGGGCATGCATTCCCAGCCTTTTGACCGGCTGGTGCGGGCAGCAGCTGGACTGGTGGCCATCGTGGACGAAACGGTTCTAATTCAGCGAGGTGTGAGCCGCCATGCAATCACCTCAAGCCCATCCTTTGACTTCACTGACGAGGCTAGCATGGCAGCCCACCTATCCGAAGCCCGCGTGGTGGTAGCCCACGGCGGGGCGGGCTCGATCCTGGAGGCGCTGGGCGCAGGAAAGCCTCTCGTCCTGGTTCCCAGACTGAAGCGCTTTGGCGAGTGTTTGGATGACCATCAACTAGAGTTGGTCCAGGCCTTGGCCGAACAAGGCAGGGCAGTGGCGGTACTGGACCCCTCAGCAGAGCACCTCTGGGCAGCAATCGAAGACGCAAGCCAGCTCAATAGACCTCGTCCCGGGACCGGCGGCCTGCAGCAGGGCCTCTGCGCATGGCTGGCCCATCGCAGCCAGGGGCCAAAGGCCCGGGGCACCAGATCTTTTTTGGGTTTCCGTTGGGGAGGATGAGTTGTGGATATATGCATGGTCATGTCTTCGCCACTCCCACCGCGGGAAGGCATTGGCTGGTACGTCTGGAATCTGTCTCGTGTCCTGGCATCTTCAGGCTTCAGGCCACAGATCATCACGCGCGGGGAGCCAGGTAGACCTATCCATCAAATCGTAGATGGCATATCGGTATGGAGGCCCCGCTTCTTTCCGTTGTACCCCTTCCATGTCCACATCCACCGCCTCTTTGTGCAGCGTCTCGTGGACAACCACCTGCCTCAGGTCGACCTCTTTCACCTCCACACGCCGCTGCCACCTGCTCTGAGCTTCACAGCCCCCTGCCTGCTCACAGTCCATACGCCCATGCTGGCAGAAAGGCGCGCAATCCGGACGACGAGCTTACGAGCGTTGCTCATCAAGCTCCAGATACTGGTCAGCATCGGCATCGAACAGAAATTGATTGCTGAGGCGGACGCCCTCGGGGCCGTGGCTCGGAGTGTAGCGGACGAGCTGGGCGCCTACGGAGTGAACCGAGCCCGCATCCGAGTCATGGGCAACGCAGTGGATACCGACCTCTTCTGCCCCGGCGGGCAGTATGAGGCCCTCCGACCGAAAGAGCCAGTCATTCTCGCCGCGGGGCGCCTCGACGTCAGGAAGGGGTTGGAGGATCTGATTGAATCCATGAGGCTTGTGGCCAAAAGCTTCCCCCGGGCTCGCCTCTTGATTGCCGGAACCGGGCCGCTCCGGGGCCGCCTGGTCCAGAAGGCGGAGCGAATGGGCATCGGGAACACAACCGATTTCTTGGGACACGTAGTACAGGCTGAGCTCATCGAGTTGTACCGGGCAGCCGCAGTGTTCGTGCACGCGGCCCATTATGAAGGGCTGCCTACGGTTCTGCTGGAGGCCATGGCCTGCGGCAGGGCGGTCGTATCCACCGCGGTCAGCGGTGCCCTCGACGTCGTCAAGGATGGGGGCAATGGCCTGCTGGTCCCGCCCCGAGCACCTGCAGCCCTGGCTGAGGCTATCTCAAGCCTGCTGGCTGATGCCAAACTGCGGGCCCGGCTGGGCGGTGCCGCCAGATGCACGGTCAAGGACACCTTTTCCTGGCCGGTCGTGGGCCAGAAGTATATCCGCTATTACCAGGATCTCTTGGGCCAGAGGGTTGGATGAGAATCTGTCTCGTCTCGTCGGGACTAGAGGATGCGAATCGGCGACTGCAGCCCTGGCACTATCTGTTCGACATGGCCGGCGATCTGGTGCGGGAAGGTCACAGCATCTGTCTGATCTCAGACGGCAACCGGGCCGCGGATCCCCGAGAGACTGTGGCAGGCCTGCCTATCGTCCGGCTCGGATCGTTTCGGAGCCGGTTGGTTCGCAGCTACTCGGAGGCCATCCAGGCGGTGAAAGACCAGGGAGCGGACATTGCGCTGTGGCATCTGGGCCTGACCAGCTTCACTCACCTGGCTCCGCTGCAGAAGGTCGCCTGTCCAGTGATTGGCGTCTTCACCAGTCCCGTCTACCGGCCGCGGGAGCTGCTGCGCCTGGGCATAGGCCACTTGCTGTGTGAGCACCGATTGAGTGCCGCCCACCTGTTGGGGCTCTTGGTGCCCGGCGGGATCCTGCGATGCCCTGTAGACCGACATTGGATACGGGGGCTCCTCGTCGAGTGCGAGACAACCCACAGGCGCCTGTCAGAGCGCGGGATACCCGCCGATCGTATCCAAGTCCGCCGGCCCGGCATTGACCCGGTTTGGTTGCGGGCCGTGCCATCTGCCGCAGAACGAGCCCGGAGCCGGCAGGAGATGGGGCTGGCGCCGGAGGATTTCGTGGTCGGCTACTTCGGCCCTCCGGCGACACTTCGCGGACTATCGCGCCTGCTACAGGCCCTTTCGCTACTAAGTTCAACCCAACCATCAGTCAGGGCACTCATTTTGTGCCGGGAGCGTGGTGACCGAGCACGAACTGGAGAGAGCTGGGTAGAGGACGTGGCAGGTCGGCTGGGCATAGGACACCGCACGCACGTGGTCCGCGGTTTTCTGGCACAGGGTGACCTGCGTCACGCGCTCGCCGCCTGCGATGCCATCGCCCTGCCTTTCGAGATCGTGCCATCAGACGTACCTCTGAGCGTCCTAGAGACGATGGCCCTGGGCTTGCCCCTTGTGACAACCAGCATCGCCTGCCTCCCGGAGCTGGTCCCTCACGGGGTGGGACTCATCATCACGCCAGGACAGCCAGAGGTGTTGGCCGGGGCCATCCATACGCTGGCCCAAGATCCAGCGCTGAGGGGGCGGCTGGGCGTGGCTGCCCGCCGGCGGGCCATGGCCTGGCACTCTATGCGTGACAATGAGGACGGATGGACACGGCTTCTGAACCCAGAACTACAGCGATAAGGCTCCCTGCATTCATTTACCTCACCGGCGCTGACGGCACCGGCAAGAGCACCCAGGCGGGGCTTCTCCTTAAGCGCCTCGATCAGCTGGGCGTACCCTGCCGCCACCTTTGGTTGCGATTCCCCTTCTTGCTCAGCCTACCCCTGCTGGCTTACGCCCGCTGGCAGGGCTTTTCATGGCATGAGCAGACGGGCGGTGTAGACCACGGCTACTGGGACTTTCGGCCTTCGTGGCTGCTGCGCCGCATTCTGCCCCTGACCGTGCTGGCAGATGCCGCATTGGCTTCACTCTTTGCGGTATACGTCCCCCTGTGGGCTGGAACCACGATCGTGTGCGAACGCTACGTCCTCGACATGATGGTAGATCTGAGCCTCGCGACGGGGATGCGGATGGTCGGCTCTTGGGCGCTCAGATCGCTGGTCAGGCTGCTGCCAGCCCGCACATTGGTGATCGGTTTGACCGCGCCCGAGTGTCTCGTCGCCAGTCGGCGATGGGACCTGCAGCATGACCGTACGCTGGGCGCCAAACTCGCGGCCTATGAGGAGATCTTTGAAGCACTGCAGTGTCCCGTAGTGTCAGTGGTTGCTCCGATCTCCCAGGTACACGACCAGCTGTTTGCACTGGTCAGCAACACATTTCACGGCACCTTAGCCACCGCATCAGCAACCCGATGTATCGTCAGCAGAACCGGGCCGATCGGAATCACATAGTGCCATGCAGACCTGTGAGAAGATAACCCGGAGATATCCACCCATGAAACTGAGCGAGTTGGCCGAGTTGATCCGGTGGGATCTGCGTGTGAACCGCGGGGCAAGCTTCGACAGGCTTCGTGCCATGCTGCTCGTGATCGAGATCCGCATTGAGCAATACCTCTATCACAAAACAAAACATCACTCCAGGCTGCCACGCGTGCTGTATTGTTTGGCCAGGTTCCTGGGATCGGCATTTCAGTGGTTTCTCTGTCATTCGAATGTGCCCGGCTCGGTCTCGATCGGACGGGGCCTCCGCTTACCGCACCCCCAGAACATCATCATCGGTTATCGCACGGAGATCGGTGAGTTTTGTACGCTCTACCAGAACGTGTCCATCGTTTGGAACGGCTTCGAGCCCACCCTGCCATCCCGGCCAAGAATTGGCGATCAGGTGCTGCTGGGTGCCGGGGTGATCGTCCTTGGCGACATCAGCATAGGCTCCTATTCGCTCATCGGCGCAGGCACTGTCGTGACGCAGTCGATTCCTGACTTCTCGCGGGTCACAGGCGGCCATCCTTGCATCTCGACCAGGTTTCCCTCCACGGGCGCGGCTATCCCCGGCAGTGAGAGACACATCAGGGATCCATACAGCATTTGGTCGTGATCCACAGATTGGTTGGCACCCAGAACCGGCCACCACCAAGCTGGGACGGGAGATTCTCAGGTGGGCATGTCATCGTCTCTGAGCCCTTCACGGGATGACGAAAGAGCACCGTTCGTGAAAGAAGTCAGAGGGTATGCCCATGTATCACACGCGGCCCTGCGATGCCTGCTCCGTTCGCCGCTCGCGGCCCTTGCGGCCCACTGGCTCTTCCAGGGCCTGCTCTACATGGACGCCGCAGAGCGTCGGTTCAAGCTCCTGCTCGACGTTCTGCTCACAGTCCTGATGGCAATACCGCTACTCCTCTGCTTCCGTGGCCGTACTGCCTGGGCAGCAGCCTTCCTTCTGGCCCACACCCTGAACTTCCTGCTCAATGGCCAGTTGTGGGGGGTGTTGAAGCATTATGGCATCGGAAGGCTCAGCCGTGCCGGGTTCCATTCCTATCTCTGCCGGCTGGCGTGCCGGATTGGCAATGAGCCGAGCATCCTCTGGGCAGGAGTCTATGGCAGCCTCGTCCGGGGCAACTGGTCCTCAACCTCTGACCTGGATATCAGGCTTGTGAGAAAGCCAGGCGTGATCAACGCATTGCGAGCCTGCCTCTTCGTCCTCAGCGAGCGGTCTAGGGCCCTGATCCGTCGATGCCCCTTGGACATCTATGTGCTGGACGACCTGGGGCAGCTGGCCGCCATGCGTGAGGACGGGTGGCCCTTGACTACGAGCGGCATTCGGTAAGGCGCAAGGATCTGTGCACCCCGACACGCCGGCCCTGGTCGACAAGGAGTACTTGCAGCCTCCACCAACCCGACCTGAACGCAGCCAATCGGCGGAATTCAGAATTGGGCCCGTTCAGATGCGGAGCCCAGCCCCTCGGGTCGTCTTTCTCCGAGGTGTCGATTTCTCGAACTCCATTGGGGCCTCCGACTGGCGGATCGCGTTCCACATGCTCGAGTTCGGATTCAGTACGACGGTCTTGGGCAGGGGCCCGCTGCCTACGGTATGGCCGGAAGGGGTAGAACTAGTCTCCGTGCCGGCGAGGCGGCTTCCAGTGCTGGGGACGCTGGTGCTGTCGTACCGATACGCGCTGGAGACTCTGAGGCGTAGCCCGGACGTAATCATCGTCAATCCCGCTGTCGCCTTGGCCGGCGCCTTGTGCAAGGCCGCGAATTCGCGTGCTCGGCTTGTCCTCGACATACGCACCATCCCGGTAGAGGTCCAAGGCTGCACCGGTCGCCTCCTGAGAATCTACTTTAATGCCGTCCTGCGATCAAGCCTGTTCGAGGCCTGTTCTGTCATCAGCGAGGGCATGCTCGACGCACTCGACAGCCAGTTCGACCTGAAGGCGCGGATGCCAACCGCCGTCTGGGGATCCGGATTCGACGAAGCGCTCTTGGTGTCTGCCCCAAAGGACCGCAGCATCCGTCAGAGGCTGGGCCTGGACGGTAAGTTCGTGTTGATCTTCCACGGTTCTCTTTCGCCAACCCGCGGACTTGCTGAGGTCGTGCACAGCCTGCGCCTGCTGCGAGATCGGGATGAAGGAGATTTGCACCTCCTGCTCATCGGCCACGGCGACGCCGAGTCGCGCCTGAAAAACCTGGCCATGGAACTGAACGTCGAGGACCAGATCTGGTGGATCCCCCCCGTGATGCATGAAGCCATCCCGGACTGGATCGCTGCTGCGGACCTGGGGCTGGATCCTTTGCCCGATCACCCTTGGTGGCGCCACCAGGGGCCTCTGAAAGTGTACGAGTACCTGGCCATGGGCAAACCCGTTCTGGCTACCGACCTGCCCTGCCACCGCAACATCTCAGAAGCGGTCATTCTGGTGCCCGACAATCGTCCGTCGACTTTGGCCGAGGCAATCCTGCGCATCAAACACTTGCCGACACAGGACAAGCAGAGGTTGAGCGCGGTTGCCCGGCAGGATGCCCAACAGCACACTTGGCGCGCCAAGGCCCAGGAACTGGCTCGCTTCCTTCATGATTTGATGGGCAGTGCCTGATTGATCAAGACCGTCAGGGCCTTTGTGGCAGAACGCCATCTGTGGATCAGCCTGATCCTGCTGGCCATGAGCCTGATGATCCTTGGCTGGGCACGGACCTACCCCGTAGCCAAGTCTCCTGTAGAAACGCCGGTCCTCGATCAGGTTTCTCCCCTGTTCTGGACTGGCTTGGTTGCCGGGTTTGCCGCGCTGCCCGGGCTGGTCCTGACCACCAAGTCCCCATATGCCCACTGGCTGGCATCGTGCCTCTTCCTTCTTTTCCTCTCAGCGCCGCAGTTCCTCTACCTGTCGTGGGGCAGTGACGCCGGAAGCCTGTCTGACCTGGTAGAGTATGTCCGGTCTGTGGACGAGTTGGATCTGAGCCGAGATATCGCTGCGCAATCCTATTTCCAGTGGCCAGCGAGCATCCTCTTTCATACCTACCTCGCAGATATGCTGGGCGTGACCGCACACGTGGCGGCTCAAATCGGGTTCTTCTTTGTCGCCGTCTCGGTGACCAGCGGCGTCTTTGTGTTGTGGACCCACGATCTGCCTACGAGGTCCCGTTCAACCAGGGCTGCGTTTTGGGGGCTCGTCCTCTACTTCGCTGGCTTCTACTGGCTGTTCAACTGGCAGGCGGTGCCCTATGCATTCTCTCTGGCCTTATTCTTCGCCATGCTTGCCCTGCTCGGCAGGCAGAGATGGCAGGAGAAGAGCCTCGTCATGCTGTTCTTCCTTGTCGGCATCGAGTCTCACGCGCTGTTTGGACTCTGGAGCGCAGCGATCGTGACCATACTGCATTTTTTGGGCACGGTCAAACGCCGAAGCAGGTCGTGGCTGTCGCTGTTACTGTTTCTGCTGGTAGCTCAGACAGCCGTGATCATCTACAAGAACACGCGCTTCCTTGACTACGTCGTGCACAGCACGCAGGGGGTCTACTTGGCCTTGCTCGAAACGGGAGCGAGTGATAGGGCATTGGCCACACAGATCGGCACGGCACTGGCTCCCCTCTCGAGCGAGCCAACAGCGGCGATTCTGAAAGCACTCAGTTGGTGTGATCTCGCATTCGTGGCAGCCGCCTTTGGGATCGGAGCCCTGACTGTCCTACGCCGGCGGCGCCTGGGCCACCGCGAGATCGCACTATTCGGGGCAGGCTCGCTCCATTTCGTGCTGGGCGTCGTGCTCGCAGCCATCGGCACGAGATCACTGCAACTGTTGGGCATGGTGCCCGCCTACTTTGTCGCCGATGCGCTGGTCCACGGCGGGCGTTTGGCGCGGAAGGCCATCCAGTTGGCCAGTCTCATCAGCTTGCTGCTCTTCCCGGCCGCGATCATCAGGAGCCACCAGATGTCGGCAAACTTTCTCAAACCATCGCATCTGCTGGTGAGGCGGCATCTGGTGACGCACAGGGATGCGCGTTCGGATCGCGTGGCGATCCTCGACGAGGGCAGGATCCATGCGACAGACCGCCAGTCCTTGCAGGTCTACAACCCACGCACCGCCAAGCTGGATGGCTGCAAGGGGCCGTATCTGATCGTCGATACCCCGCAGTTCAGGCAATACATCGCCTCGGTAGCAGGTTGCTCTGTGGCAGAGGTGGAGGCCCGACTGGAGCAGCTCGCCCTGTCGACGGTCTATGCCAGCGGGGATATGACCCTCAGATCCGGCCTGGACTGCCGCGATTGGCGCATCCTTTGGAAGTCAACTACCACCGGCTTTCAGCCGGTGGCTTGGAAAGCGACTAAAAGTCGCCTAAAGCTCACCAATGCTGAAACCATCATCCTCAGCAGAAGGAGGTTTCTGAGCTTGAGACTCGATATA
>Ga0316577_10000923_pt1 | contig 13013 bp, 11 predicted proteins | sample S5NA_FD_203073 | JGI IMG/M metagenome (GOLD analysis project Ga0316577, IMG submission 203073) | Rhizosphere microbial communities from salt marsh grasses in Alabama, United States - S5-7_050615r2r1 | ecosystem: Host-associated > Plants > Roots > Rhizosphere | place: USA: Alabama | collected... | reverse complement strand
CGCGCGAGCTGTCCCACGACAAGGAAACCCCCGAGATGTTTGCCGCTGGGCACGACGGCGGTATCTATGCTACCGGAGGCGGCGATTACCACGGCGTCATCTGCCGCGAGGTCGACTCCGGGCACTGGGCGCCGAAAGGCATCGTGTTGGCGCCGGACTCGACGTCCACCGGCACCAGGCCCCGCCTGCCGGCCGAGAAGGCGGTGATCTACGAGGCCCACGTGCGCGGGCTGACCCGTCATCCGTCCGTCTGTAGCCTGCGCAGCATCCTGGCCGGCATCCCGGGCTTCGAGGCGGTGGAGGACGTCCCAGACGCCCTTCGCGGGACCTACGCCGGCGCTGCCTATATGGTCAGGTACCTGAAGGCACTCGGGTTCACCACCATCGAGCTGCTCCCGGTGCAGGAGTCGGCGAACGACGCGAACCCGGACGATGGGCCAGGCGGCAACTATTGGGGCTACATGACCTTCGGCTATTTCGCCCCCGACCGCCGCTATGCCCACGACAAATCCCCCGGAGGACCAACGCGCGAGTTCAAGGAGATGGTCCGGGCCTTCCACGACGAGGGACTCGAGGTCTATCTGGATGTGGTCTACAACCACACCGGCGAGGGCGGAAATTGGGGCAGCAACGATGTGACCGGTTTCGTCAGCTTCGGCGGATTCGATGCGGCCGAGTACTACCAGCTCACCGAGAACCACTATCTGGTCGATGGTGCCACCGGTTGCGGCAACCAGCTCAACTTCTCGAATCGCGTCACCCAGAACCTGGTGCTGGATTCACTGACCTATTGGCTCGAAGAGCTGGGCGTGGACGGATTCCGCTTTGACCTGGCCCCGGTCCTCGGTCGCCATCCGGACGCGGCCGAGCGCGAGCATTGGGACGAGCAGAAGCGCTTCTTCCAGACCCATACCCTGCTCGATCGTATCCGCGATCTGGGCAAGGCCCACCAAGCCGAGATGATTGCCGAGGCCTGGGACATGTGGGGCTACGAGGTCGGCAACTTCCCAGCCGGATGGGGCGAGTGGAACGGGCGCTATCGCGACGCAGTGCGCCGATTCCTCAAGGGCGACGGCAATACCCAGGCTTTCGTGGAGCGGGTCAACGGCGACTACCAGAACTTCAACGACCAGGGCGGTCCACAGCGCTCCATCAACTTCATTGTGGCCCATGACGGTTTCACCCTGATGGACCTGGTGAGCTACAACGAGAAGAATAATCTGGTCGACTGGCCCTTCGGCCCATCCGATGGGGGTAACGACAGTAACGACTCCTGGGACTCCGGGGGTCACCGGTCCCTGCGCAGGCAACGGCTGCGCAATTTCTGGGTGGTGCAGTTCTTCTCCCGCGGCGTGCCCATGGTGGTCTGGGGCGACGAGCTCGGGCGCACCCAGAACGGGAACAACAACGCCTACAACATCGATAGCGTCGCCACTTGGAGCAACTATCAGCAGATCGTCCGCAACGACCCGACCGCCATCCCGACCGGTGGAGGCGGCAGCTACCACGACAACTTCGGCACCGCCACCAACGCGGACGGACGCAACCCACTGTTCCAGTTCGCCGCCTTCGTCGCTGGTCTGCGACGCGATCATCCCTGTCTGCGCCAACGCAAGTACGGCGACTGGCTGATGGACTCGGGCGAGGACGTCACTTACCAGTTCCGACGCCCCGATGGGTATTCTGGTCTCGAGCCGGGCGACCGCTGTGTGTGGCTGCAGATCGACGGCAGCGCCGTGGGCGACCACGACTTCCTGCTCATGATCAACATGGACTCACACAGGCACGGCTTCGCGGTCCCGGCCGCCGATGGTCTGCAATGGGTGCGCATCATCGACACCGCCGAGTGGGCGGAGCCCAACTGCAATTACTGGCGGGAGGCCGAGGCAGATGTTATTGCGGGCGATTACGAGGTGGCCCCGTGGGCGGTGGTGGTCCTGGAACAGCTGCCGGCTTGACCGGCGCCACCCCAAGGTTTGACTCCAACGCTTGCCTTATGTTTTCGGCAAAACATCAGGAATCGCATCTATGAATGGCGTGATGATGCAGTACTTTCACTGGTACAGCCCCGATGACGGGGCCCTGTGGGACGAGGTTGCATCCAAGGCGGACGAGCTCAAGAAGGCCGGCTTCACGGCGCTTTGGCTGCCCCCAGCCTATAAAGGGGCCCAGGGCGCAAAGGACGTCGGCTACGCTGTCTACGACATGTACGACCTGGGCGAGTTCGACCAGAAGGGCTCGGTCAGGACCAAATACGGCACCCGGGACCAGTATCTCGCCGCGCTGCAATCCCTGCGCAGCGCTGGAATCCAGGCCTATGCGGATACGGTGCTGAATCACCGGATGGGAGGGGACGACACCGAGATCGTGCGCGCCACCCCCTTCGCCCAGGACGATCGCATCAACCCCAAAGGCAAGATGCGTGAAATCGAGTCATACACCCACTGGCACTTTCCCGGTCGAAGAGGAAGGTACTCCAAGTTTCAATGGCAATCCCGACACTTCGACGCAGTCGATTACGATCACCGCAGGCCGGACGACAAGGGAATGGTCTATCTGCTTGAGGGCAAGCAGTTCGACGATTACGTGGCGCTCGAGAACGGCAACTTCTCCTATCTGATGGGGTCCGATCTCGACTTCCAGAGCCAAGAGGTCAGGGACGAGGTGACGGCCTGGGGCAAGTGGTACCTGGATACGACCGGGGTCGACGGCTTCCGGCTCGACGCGGTCAAGCACATCTCTGCCTGGTTCTTCCCCCAGTGGCTGGATGAGATGGAGCGCCACGCGGGTAAGGATCTCTTCGTGGTCGCCGAGTACTGGACGCCCGATGTTGGGACCCTCCACTGGTATCTCGACCGCCTCGGCGGGCGGACTACCGTATTCGGGGTGCCGCTCCACTACCACTTCCACGAGGCGAGCCGCGCCGGCGGCAATTACGACATGCGCCGCCTCCTCGACGGCTCGCTCATGCGCCAGCGCGAAAAGGACGTGGTCACCTTCGTGGAGAATCATGACTCGCAGCCTTTGCAGGCCCTGGAGTCGACCGTCGAGCCCTGGTTCAAGCCTCTGGCCTATGCGATCATCCTGCTCCGTCGCGAGGGCTATCCCTGCGTCTTCTACGCGGACTACTACGGGGCCGAGTATGAGGACGTCGGCCGCGACGGTAACCAGTACCGCATCGTTATGCCCTCGCACCGCTGGCTGATCGACAAGTTCCTCTATGCGCGCCAGCGCTATGGCTGGGGCCCCCAGGTCGACTATCTGGATCACTGGAATCGGATCGGGTGGGTGCGTCTGGGCGATGCGGAACATCCAAAGGCCATGGCCGTTCTGATGAGCGACGGACAGGAGGGCACAAAATGGATGGAGGTGGCGCGCCCGAACGCGCGCTTCGTCGACCTCGCCGAGCACGTCAAGGAGCCGGTCATCACCAATGACGCCGGCTGGGGCGAGTTCCGCTGCAGCGGCGGCTCGGTGTCAGTCTGGGTTGAGCAATGAAGGGACCGCTCCCGCGGGACCGAGACAAACGACTCGAATTACACCTGGACCGGGTGCAGCAGACCCCGCAGCAGACCCCGCACCCGACCCAGCAGTCAGCCACTCAACCCGCGGACCTCGCCGAACTGCCGTACAGTCGGCTCTTCAAGATACAAAGCGCAAGGCGCTTGTGTCCGCTTTGCGCGTGGAGCCACCGCCGGACGGGGCGAGGCCGAGGGGCATGTCAGGACGCTCTGCAGACTCGCGCAGGCACCCCCGTGCGCGACTCTGATCGGCCAGGAACGGGGATGACTAATGCTCTCGCTGGCCAGCTTACGCATCCGATCCTTAGCCTGAGGCGAGCAGCAACGCTGTCTATGTCACCTGGAAGACAACTTGGCACATCACTCCATCCCGTTGATCCGACCTCTACTTGCGCGTATCGTAGGCGCGCTCATTCCACACCTTGGGTGGCCCAAACGGGTCTCAAGCGGTTTGGGCACCAACATGGCCGCCTAGGCCACTGACGTTGCACTCACTGCGACATCCTCACTCATTGATTATGAAAGGCGTTCCTCGCCCACCGACCGTTCGAACCCATAATGCCGGCGCCGCTCGTCCGCCGAAAACTAGTTGGACGGCCAGGCGATGATGTACCTGCTCACGATCCTCGATCAGCGTCTTGACCGCTCTACGCGAGCGCAGATCTTTGCTCTGGCGGCATGTAGTGTCTCACTCCTTAGGAGCGGTCGATTACCTCACTGGATTTGAGTTGAAGACACCGGCCCCGCGCTGGCCGACCCACTTTTGAGCAGCAGTCGGCGGGAGTTCGAGCTGCAGTGTGCCGAGGTCGGCGAGAGACTGCTGCGGTGCGGCAAGGGTGAGATGCTCTCTTCAACTACCGCGATGGCTTCAGTTAGCGGAATTGCAGACATCCGTCGAACGGGGTGAAAGGTATGCTTTGGCGGCTCACGACGCGGAGTCTCCCCGATGGCCCCCTGAGATGTCAGACTCCCACTGCCTCCCGGGCAGAGCCGGAGGAACTCCCGATTTTGTTAGCGCCACGCCTCAGCTAGCCCGGACCACCCCGCCCAGCAGGCGGTGCGACGCGCGCTCGGCCATGGCCTCCAGGAGCTTGTGCTTGACTCGCCAGGCGGTGCGGTAGCAGACGCCCAGGTACCGCTGGAGCGAGAGGGCGGACATGTCGCTCATGTTCTGCGTGACCAGGTAGATGGCCTGGAACCACTTGGTCAAGGGCAGCTTCGAGGCCTGAAACAGGGTGCCGGAGCGAATCGTCGTCTGCGCTCGACAGCGCGCGCACTGCCAGTAACGGGGCCCGTCGGCCAGAAACGTCGAGTGTGCCGACTCGCCGCACTCCGGGCAGACGAATCCGGAGGGCCAGCGCGGCCTCGCATTGCGCCTCGGTCCCGAATCGCTCGATGAGCTCGCTCAATGACAGACCAGGCTGAAACTGAATCTTGTTCTGGGGCATCGCCGGATCCTCGTTCGTGGGTCTCACGAGGATTCTGCTCCCAGTGCAGACGCAGGCCGTGAGCCTGCCAGCTGAGCGATAGCGCTAATCGGCTCTCCTGATGCGATATGGTGTCCGCGCAATTCCAGCAAAAACCCGATTTCGACAGCGAGCAGCAGGAGCACCAGGAATACAATCCCATCGATCCACAAGGGCCAGCTGTAGAGCCCATCAATTTCCACCTCAATGAGCTACTCGTGATAGGACGGCGGGCAATTTGCGAGTATACGGCACAACTGGCGACGGGGCGGGGATGAGATAGGAAAGCCGCAGCTCAGCCCAACACATGGTCGTGTTGCCGGTCACCGATCTGAGACTGCCAAATCAGGATTCTCCTTGACGAGTGCCCCACGTAACCGGTCAATGTAGTCATCCGGAAATGTCCAGACCGGACTGTTGTGCTCCAGGACCAAGCCGCGCTCCGAGGGTGCGAGATCGTATAACAGCGTCACCAGGATGTCGCTGCTGACCCAGGGGCTCTCGCGAAAATAGCTGTGGCCGCTGCCGGCGGTTCCGGCCTCAGCCTGTGTGACATCGACAATCCGTAGCTGAGGATGCTGCTCAAAAAAATCCTTGACGCCCGGGCGATTCAGCTCGCCGGCAACGACCTGGCCGACGCGCTTGCGTTGGAACACGCGCCTGGATAATCCCAGGGCGGAGTCGTCAGAAGACTGGTAGATGGTCAAGGTATCTGGTACCCGTAACGCCCCGTCCAACAGGTAGCCCATCAGGACAGACCGGTCGATGTCGCTGCCGACGAGGATGACATGCCCCAGCTTGACCCGTTGCTGGAGCTCATCTTCGTGCAAGAAGTAGCCATAGAGTCCGAGGTCCGCAACCATGCGAGCGACCAGGCGGGTCCCGGCACTGTAGCCCACTACATGAATTCGCTCGGCATCGGTGTTTTCGGCAACATGCAGAATCAGCGCCCGCAGCCGTCGAGCGGAATTGATCGCGTCATCCAGATCAGACCAGTAGGCAAGGGTCCTTCGCGTGGACGGCCAGCTATAGGCGATGAAGGCGCCCTTGTATCCGAGAAAGTGCCAGAGCTCTGTGGCGACCAGGATCGGATTCTCGAATGCCACCTTGTAGCCATGCACATAGATGTAGACGTCCTTGCTCCGTGAATCCTGCAACCTGTGATTGATTGCATCGGCGAATCGGCGCCCCGGGATTGCGCTGCGCTCGGCCTCGGGTCTAATCGGAGGCACCGTGCGCTCAAGGAGACCGTATTCCTCGACGCTTGCGATCTTCAATGGGTATTGATCGGTCCGGCTCTTGAGCAGCGAGATGCGACGTGCCTCTTCCCAGGTGATCGGCGTGTCTGCTCCAAATTGTATTTGTGCCTCGCCTAAGTGGAGCACGTTGTCCCTGCCGTCGCCGTAGAACGCGAACTGCTCCTTGTCCTCGGATTGCGCACGATCCGTGGCAAACAGAATGTTCGGCTGGTAGTCGCCTGCGATTGGTGTGTTGTCTGAGAAGGGATTGATACGCCCCTCCGCGTATAGGTCCGGGGCGGGCATCAGAAAAACCTGGTCTGCCGGCGGCTTGGTGCTGCTGCATCCTGGCAGCAGCATGGTCAAGACAAGTGAGATGAGCGGGCACCTCAGTGACTTGCGGTACATGATTCAGTCCGACAGGAGAGAAGGTGATGTCTCGTGTACGGCACCGTCAGCAAAGCCTTGGTCAAGGTTGAGGCTGCGGATGAATACGTTTTGGCCGTCGCGAACGATGGCCTTAGTGTGGAGTGCGGACCCGGAGGAGCCGCAGAAGACGATCTTTATCAAGCGCATCTCCACGGTGCTCAAGTCGAGCTAAAAGAAGATCTGGTAGGAGGTAGCCCGACGGCTACCCCCTCCCAACGGAACGGTACGTACCGGCCAGGTATACCGCTCTTCGATCATTGGCCGAGCCCATCAGGCCCGTGAGAACGCGACGGTGAAGTCCGCATCGAAGATCTTCTCCAGTGCGCTGTGCATACTGGTGCCCACGATCCGGTCCATCACCACCGGTATCCCCAGCTTTCGTTTCTTGGAGGTTCCCGGTTTCGGGATCTCCACTCGCCTGGCTGGTTGGAAGCGGTAGCTCCCTGACTTGAGCGTGTCGTGAATCAGCGCCAGGAGCTCGTCCTCCCGCTGCGCGAATTCCGCTACCGTCATCTGGTCGATCCCCGCTGCCCCGGCATGCTTTCTGACCTGTTGCCATGCCGTCTGCAGGCGTCCCGGGCCGTAGACCTTCATGAGCACGTCTTGCACTTTCATCTCGCTCTCTCCGTGATCTGTCTTGACACCGAGGATGACCGGACTGGCGGAGGCCTCTTGGCCGGGACCGGACAAGCTGCTTGACCCAGATGCCTTCGCACCGAGGTATCGCTGGGCGATTCGACTGCCCCATCGTGTTTTCTGGTCCTTATCCGTCACAGTCCTAACTCGGCTCCTCAGTGCGAAGACTGCCACCTTTCGTCCACGGCTTCCCCGATCCCGCTGACGCCTCCGGGATCGCCAGACGGCGGCATACTGGCTTTGTCTCCAGCAGGTAGCTCCCCTTCTGCCTGGTCTTCAGGGTTTTCCTCCTCCACGCTGTTACCAGCGTTTCATCGGCCCCGCCTCTTCGGTGTTATCCGTGGATCTGCCACCCTCTGCCCCTCCTCGCTTCGGGATCTCCTCGTCGAGTCGGTTTGCTGTCGTCTCTGGCAACATCAACGACAGGACAGGAGGGCTTCCCTGGGTAAGACGCACCACCTCCCCATATACCGTCCGGCTTCATGTCAGGTCGGTTCTCCGGATATCAGGCCTCGCCTAGCCACGTCGGCTCGACCTCCTTCCCAACACCATCTAGCCGGTTCGCTGTTCGCTACGTACACGGGTTCTGCCTCATGCTTCCTTCAGACATCCCGTTTCCGGAGATGCCCTTGCCTTGTTGGCGTCGTCCTTCCGTCCGGTAACGGCGGACCAACATGTCCCAGGCTTCGCCTGGAACGGCGGCCTGTGCGTCATGCCAGGCACACGAAACATCCCCCGGCAGAGCCGGGGGGATTTCCCGGTCTTGTTTACGGGTCTCGAAACATCCCATGCTCGGAATGGTTCGAGACGCGAAGCGAAAAGTGCGATTTCCGCTTCGCTACATTTTCGAACGCCTGAGCCCTTGAAAATGGCGCTCGCATCTCCGTTGCCCCGAAGCCGTGCGGACCCGCTCCATGGGAGTCTGTCGCATGTCCGACCCCGAGGTTTGGGCAAGCCCCGGCGCTGCCTGGAGTCGCTTGGCAGCTCACGCAGTCACTCGACGGCGAGCTTCTTGAACCGCGAGCCCTCCCAGGTCGCGTCGGCGATCAGTCCCTTAGAGCCGAAGATGAAGGAGACGATGTCCTTCTTGAGGTTGGTGGTATCCAGATCACCACCGGCACCGATCTTCGCCACCGCCACGGACGCGTCCACGCCGAACTCCCACTCGCGCTTGCCACTGGTGAACTTGGCGAGCGCCGTATCAGTGTTGAGCGCCAGGATCATGGAGTGTGATTCGTACCCGACGATGAAGCCCGCTTTGAGCGCGGTGGATCCGTAGTAGAGATGCTCGGAGGCACCCGAGGTCAGAACACACTTGCCGCCCTCGATACCGACGGTAAAGCCGCCCTTGCGAATCTTGGGGCATACGAGTACGCCCTTGGCGTTGGAGAAGACCTCCTTAGCCCCTTTGGTCTCCGCGACGAACTGCTCCAACGTGGCCTTGGCCTCGGCGTCCAGCTCTGCGGCCTCTGCGGCCGTCAGGTCGGCCCAGGCCTGACCCGAGACAGCCAAACCAAAGGCCATGGCTGCGCTCATCAAACCTGCATGGATCGCTCGATTCAGCATCGCTAGTTCTCCTCAATGATTACGGTGGCTAAGCGTACATCGAGAACCCCACCGTTCGGTTGCTCGATGAGTGATGAAAGCATTCAGCCGCATCGATACCGGGCTTGCGGAATCTTTCGGTGACTCCTCCCCGCTCACAGCTGATCCTCTATGGGCAAGATCCCGATGAAGCCGGCCTGGAAGCGCTGCCAGCCGGTGCTCAAGGGGTCCTCGCGGTAGACCACCTCCTGGCCATCGTCCTTGGTCACCCAGGTCAGCTGCGCGTCCTCGCCCAGCAGCACCTGGTAGCTGTTCTCGGGCGATACGCCCTCGTCCATCCAGGCGATGACCTTGGCGGCCAACTCTGGGCTCTCCACGTAGAGTCCTGCCTCGGTGTTGATGTCGGCCGAGCGCGGGTCGAGATTGAAGCTGCCGATAAAGACATCTTTGCGGTCGAAGACGATGACCTTGGCGTGCAACGCCGCCTTGGCGCCGAAGAAGGCGAGCCGCTTCTTGATCACGCCGGCATCGGCGCGCAGCTCATAGAGCTTGACACCGCTTTCGAGCACCTGCTTGCGGCGGTCCGCGTAGCCCGCATGGGCCGCCAGCACATCGTTGGAGGCCAGGGAGTTGGTCAGCACGCGGACGCGCACGCCCTGGTCATGCAGCGCCTTCATCCGCCCGATCCCGCGGTCCCGGGGGACGAAATAGGGCGATTCGATCAGCAATTCGGTGTCGAGCCGGCCAAGGCGCCGGTGCAGCCCCTCGAGCATCCGGCTGGTACCGCGGGTAGCGGCGATCTCGGCCGGGTCATCCCAGACGATGCGCCCTGGCGCCCAGACAAACGTGTCGATCTCCGCCCTGAGCACCGACTTGAGCTCGGCGACGTCCTGATCGATTGGGTAGGGGTAGCGGTCGGCCGCGATGCGCTCGCGCAGTGTCGCCCGCGCCTCCTGCAGGTCCTTCGCGGTAGAGGGGCGATCCACCAGGGCACTGATCGGCACCGCCCAGTCGCCGTTGAAAAAATGGTCGAAGACCGAGGAGATCTCGCGCACCACAGGTCCCCCGGCGGCGACGTCCAGGTCGCGGAAGTTGGCGTGCGTGTCGACCTCGAAATAGTGGTTGCCAATGTTGCGCCCGCCGACGATGGCCAAGGCGTTGTCCATCACCAGCAGCTTGTTGTGCATGCGGTGATTGACGCGCGCGAAGCTGGTGAGGAACTCCAGCCCCCGCGCACCGCGCTGGGCGAAAGGGTTGAAGACTCGGATCTCGATGTTCGGATGGGCATCCAGCGCGGCGACGATCGCATCGCGCCCCTTGAAGTTCATGTCATCGAGCAGCACCCGAACCCGCACCCCGCGGTCGGCCGCGCCCAGCACGCGCTCGGCCAGCAGGCGGCCGGTGGCGTCCTGCTCCCAGATGTAGTACTGCAGGTCGAGAGTCTTCTGGGCAAGCTCGGTGAAGGCGGCCCGGGCCGTGAAGGCATTGCGTCCGGTGCGGATGATGGCGAAGCCCGACTCCCCGGGGTGGCGCGCGGCGGCCCGCTCCACAGAGCGACCGATCGCGGTGCTGGCGTGGTCCGAATAGGCCGCCGAGGTGGCGCGCGGGTAGTCCTTGGGCAGGCTCGCGCAGCCGCCGAGCAGAAGGGCCGTCAGGGCCAGACAGAGAGCAAGCCAGCAGACCCGGGCCCAGGGAGTCGGACGGTGAGCGGCGTTTTCGGGTCGCCCGGCGTGCGTTGTGCTCATGGGTCTGGGCCCTGGCCCAGGGTGCCGGCGTCGGATTCAAGGTCCCGAATCAGGTCGAGGAGGGGTCGGTCGCTGATCTGAACGAGGCCTTCCTTGCCGCGGTCGAAATCCACGATGATCAGCATCAGGGCCGCAAGCGCGATGGCAAAGGCGGTCATCCGGCCGCGATTCACGTGCACGTTTAACGCCGCGTTGTGGGCCGCGACCGCCAAGGAAGTCGCCGCAACCAGCACGAGCAGGAGCAAGACGGCACCGGGCAAGCGGTCGCGGATCACCGCGATTCGTGCGGCATGCATGTCGAGCACCTCGTTAACCGCCTGCACGATCAACGCCTGAATGGGAGCAGGCAACTCCCCCTGCAGCGCCTGCTTGGTCGCGGGCCAGAGTCGGGACTGCACTTGGAGCGAGCGCTCGGTCTCGGCCCGCAACGCGTCGCCGTACAATCCCTTTCCCGGCACCCGGGTCCTCGCATAGTCGAGCAGGGCCTGGCGCAGCGCGCTTCGGCCGGGCTCTTGGGCAAGGTCGGCCCGCAGGAAGGCGGTGCCGATGGCGTTCGCCTCGTTGAGGATCGCCTGCTTGCGCATGTCCGCCCGGCTGAGGCTGAAGGAGTAAGTAAAGGCGAGGAGCAACCCCAACAGCGCGAGCATGGAGGCCAGGGTGACGTCGTCGCCGGTCTTCTTCGTGGCTTTCCCGACCGCGCGGTAGCGGCGTGACCCAATCCGGTAGCCGAACTCGATTGCCGTGAACAGGACGGCGACGAACAGCAGCCCGTTGACCCAGATCGGCATCTGGTAGAGCCAGGATATCTCCACGCCGGACCTCGCGACGGAAGCGCTCCGCAAAGGCGGCACGACCCTGTGCCGCCAGCGAAGCCGCCCTGGGTTCGCTCAGCGGGGCGCCAGCGAAACAGCCACGGCGTCGGTGAAGGTCACCTTGACCGTGTCGCCCTCCTTCAGGTCGTCGAGATAGTGGCGCAGTCCTGGGTCATTGACCGAGACCTCGCGCCAATTCCCCTCGGGATCGCGGAAGGCGATGGCCTTCTTGTACGGATCGACCACCAGGATCTCGACGATCGAGGTCATCTGGCGACTCGCGGTGCCCGGAGCGGCCCCGGGGGCCGTTGAGATGGAACGCCGGCGTTCCGGCGCCGACTCGTCGCCCTCGCTGGCGACGACATCGACCGCGACGCTCCGGTAGTATTTGATGTCGACCTGGTCGCCGGGCTTGACCTTGTCGAGATTTTCGATGCGCTCCCCGGCCCTGACGCTGATCAGGTTCCCCTCGGGTCCCTTCAGGGTCAGATAGCGGCTGGACGGGTTCACGGCCTCGACCGTTGCGGTGGTCTCGATCAGCTCCGCCTCTTCCAAGCCGGGCGGGGGTGCCTCGATCTCGGCGAGCACTGGCAGGGCCGAGGCCAGCAGGATGGATGCGAGGATGGGCTTCAGCGACTTCATCTCTTCTCTCCTAACGGTTGGACGATCGGTGTCTGGGGTTACCAGACGGTTTTGCATCGACGAAGCGGGACCAATCAGCGAATGCATGACAAACGAGCGGCCCCGAGATCTTCTAGTCCAGGACGCCGTAGACGGCACCCTTGGTGGTGGCGCGCGCTGCAAGCACCACGGGCGCGATCAGGGCCGCAATCAATGTTGCGTTGAGTATTTTCATCGGCTCGATTCTCCCCTCTCTATTCCTGGTCATTTCCGGATCTTGGGCTTGACAGTGTCTATCCACAGAACGGATAGGACCGGTAGGTCCATGCGGTCTGGATCTGCGGCATACCATGCGTCCACGCGCTTCGTCGCTTCGGGCAGGCCGAGCGCATTGAGGCCAGCGATGGGGATCTCCTCGTCCGTGCTGGCGTCGCCCTCGTAGTAAAGATAGATCGGCTCGATCACCCAGCCGGGCTGGGTCGGGGCCAAATCGATCAGCGTTGCCACCGCCCCGGGCAGGTAGTGGCTGGTACCGCCTTCGCTCGCCGTCGCGGTGACCGTCACGAGCGTGAGCGAGACCATCCCGAGGATAGCTAAGGCTTGATGGTTCGACGGGTTTCGTTCCATGGTTTCTCTGCCATCTCGAACAGCGGTGGACAAAGCGCCATCCCTGGCGCACCCAGATCCGGTGGCTGCTGCTATTGGGTCCCGCCGGGTGTCTGCATCTTCTCCAGGACCTTGTCGAGGCTGAAGCTCGCCGGCTTCTGCCGCGGCGGGAACTCCTGGAAGGTCTCGAGGAACTTGGCCACGTAGGTCTGGGCCGGCACGAACAGATAGGCGCGGTCCAGGAGCCACTCGTAGTAGGAGTTCGATGTGATCGTGGCGCGCTCGTAGGGGTCGCGGCGCAGGTTGTAGAGGAAGGGGGTGCGCATCGGCACGAAGGGCTGCTGCCAGACGCGGAAGGTGCCGGCCACCGGCTGCTCCATGAACAGGATCTTCC
>Ga0316577_10000922_pt1 | contig 13017 bp, 11 predicted proteins | sample S5NA_FD_203073 | JGI IMG/M metagenome (GOLD analysis project Ga0316577, IMG submission 203073) | Rhizosphere microbial communities from salt marsh grasses in Alabama, United States - S5-7_050615r2r1 | ecosystem: Host-associated > Plants > Roots > Rhizosphere | place: USA: Alabama | collected... | reverse complement strand
ATGATCATGATCGAGAAGCATTCTGCAGTTGAACAGCTTGACGAAATCTTGGCTGTAGAAGGGATCGATATGATTCAGTGGGGTCCGGCGGATTATTCTATGAACATCGGCAGAGCGGGGGAGAGACATCATGTCGACATCAGTGATGTTGAAAGATATGTTATCAAAACCGCGTTGAAAGCTGGCGTACAGCCGCGCGCCGAGATCAGTCATCCCAACGAAGCCAGGTATTATACCGATATGGGTGTGCGTCACTTTAGCTTGGGCGTGGATCTATCCATCCTGTTCAATTGGTGGCGGGATAATGGGGAGCAACTGCGCTGCATGATAGATAAGAAAGATCCGGATAATTGTTGATGAAACTGACCTCTGAAGAACAGGCCATGTTGGATGGTGCCCAGGGCAGCGCCACCCAAAAGTCCATCGAAATCCTTAGGGCGCTTGGTAAAATCTATGGAGCTGAACGGCTTATACCGGTCACTTCGGTGCAGATTTCGGGCGTCAGTTTTTCTAATTTGGGAGAGGCAGGCCTGGCTTGGTTGTCCGAGATGGCTGCTGGCGGTGGGCGCGCACGTGTATTGGCTACACTCAACCCGGCCGGCATGGATATTGAAAATTGGCAGGCGTTGGGTATCACCGCCGAGTTTGCCAGGGACCAGCAGCGTGTCCTGGATGCTTTTGCCCGCATGAATGTGATCACGACCGCCTCCTGCACGCCCTATCTGATTGGCAACACGCCCCACTTCGCTGAGCATATCGCCTGGGCTGAATCCAGCGCCGTATGTTATGCCAACTCGGTTCTAGGCGCTCGCACCAACCGCGAGGGCGGTCCCAGCGCTTTGGCTGCCGCTTTGACAGGACGAACGCCAGAATATGGCTATCACCTGGATCATGCCCGTCAGCCCACCGTCAGGGTCTTCGTAGACGCCGATGTAGATGAAAATTCGGATTATGGGGCGTTGGGTAAGGTCATTGGGGAGCGCTTGCAGGGGAGCAGCAAAGTGCCTTACATCCATGGGATCAAGACTGCTACTGTGGAGAATCTCAAATCTTTTTGCGCTTCGGTGGCAACCTATGGCGGGGTTGCGCTCTTTTACATGCAGGATATCACACCGAATGCAGCCAGCGTATCACTGCTCAAAGAGCAGTTTCGCATCTCTCTGGCTGATATACAACAGGCACGCGATTCGATGATCGATGCCCAACCGGAAGAAGTTGATTTTGTCAGCCTGGGTTGTCCCCATCTGACCATCAGAGAGATCGCCCGCATCGCGGAACTGCTGGATGGCAAGCGGGTCATCAAAGAGTTCTGGATCACAACTGCACGTCCTACCAAGCAGATCGCCGATCGAGCCGGTTACACGGCCGTGATCGAGGCTGCTGGTGCCAAATTTGCTGCCGATACTTGCTGTGTGGTTGCCCCCATCAAAGGTCGTTTCAAGGCGCTGGTTACCGACAGCGCCAAAGCCTGTTACTATGCATCCTCGAAGCATGCGTTCAAAACGGCTATCAAGCCTTTCGATGAAGTGGTGCTAAGTGCAGTTGAACCATTGGGGAGCAAAGCATGATCTTGCAGGGTCGCACCATTTACCAGGGAAAAGCCGCAGGCCAGGCTTTAGTGACCGCACAAGGCATCTCATTTTTTGGCGGTGTCGACCCGGAAACGGGCATGGTTGTCGAGCGCGGCCACGAGTTGGAAGGTCAGTGTATTGCCGGTAAAGTGCTGGTTTTCCCAACCGGCAAAGGCTCGACGGTGGGGTCCTATACCCTCTACCGTTTGAAACATAATCACCTGGCCCCTGCTGCGATCATCAACGCGGCCTGCGAAACCATCACAGCAGTTGGCTGTATTATTTCCGAGATACCCTGCGTGGATCAAATTGCCATTGAGCAAATATCAACAGACGCGCACATCAGGATTGATGGGGAAAATGTGATAATTGAATCTGCCTGATCATTGGTTGGCTGCCAGGCGTATCATTTGTGGTTGACCTGACTTGCGTTCGCAAAAGATCACGCCGCGGGCTTCCAGATCGAGTTTGACAGTAGTGTAGTACCAACCGATTGAGCCATCGAAATTGCCCGCCAGTCTTTGATTGACAGCCTCACCCAACGTCTGGAATGTTTGTACCCCCTCTTCTCTCAATGATGCCTCAATGGCATCCCGCACCTGCTCATATTTATCCCGCCGAATATTGACCCCTTTTTTCTTCTCAGGATGTTGGGTCAGGATGCGATCTGCCATTCCTTTAGCGCCGTTTCTTTCGTCTTGATCTTGGCGTTCCGCGAAAGGATGGTGCCGTGATGGCGCAGATAGTGCACAGCCGCGCATCCTGCATGCGGCTGAGGATGCGCGGATCCATATCATCCCGAAATTCAGGGGTTGTGATTACTGTGGGCAGTTCAGCATTGTAACGGTAATTGAACAACTGGTATAGCTTCTCTCGCACCCAAGGGGTCATATTTTGCGTTCCAAGATCATCGAGGATCAGCAAAGAAGACTTGCGCACATCCTCGAAACGGCGATCCAGGCTGACGGTGCTGCGCGGACCAAAAGTTGAACGCAGGTGGTCGAGTAAATCAGGTACAACTACAAACATCGGAAGTTGACCCAGATCGGCGCGAAAGTTTGCGATTGCCGCGGCCAGGTGGGTTTTACCGCAGCCGTACGGACCGGTCAACACCAACCAACCATCAGGATTCTCTGCAAAATTGCGCGCCGCATCGAAGGCTTTCTCAAGACTCTTGGCATGATCCGTGTGTAATTTTTCGTTTTGTCGCAAACTGAAAGTCGCAAATGTCAGGTTATGCAAAAAATCCATCGATGAAGAAAGCTGCGAATATCCCAAGCTATCATGAGAAGGTCGGCGGTAATCAGGCGCAATGATTTTTACGCTCGTGACCATTTCCGGATCTTCCAATCGGGAGCGGATACGCGGCTCCATTTCTTCCAGCATCAAGTTGGTAGTGATAACGACTGGTAGTTTTTTGATGTAGCGATAATTCAGAATCTGAAAAAGCTTTTCCTGAGCCCATTCAGTGGCGTTCTGTGTGCCAAAATCATCCATGATCAGCAGCGGTGCACTGCGGATTTCATCGAAACGCTGCTCGAAAGTCGATTCGGGATCATCATAAGAAAATCGCAGCGTATCGAGCAAATCGGGTACGGTTAAGAATAGGGTCGGTATTCCCGCATCAACTACGAAATTGGCGATCGCAGCTGCCAGATGGGTCTTTCCGCAGCCATAGCTTCCGGAGAGCAGCAGCCAACCCTGGGCGTGTTGGGCAAAATGTCGTGCCTGGTTGTAAGCATATTCCAGCGACTCAGCCTGCGCGGCCCGTAAGCCGACATGACCGCGCTCCTGGAAATTTTCAAAGGTCAGGTGGCGCAGTTCATCCAGATTGCTCATTTCAAAGAGACGCTGGTGGCGGCGCGCATCGATATCACCTTGGCGGCATGGACATATGATCAGTTTGCCGAAATCAGGGTGTGTAACGTCCAGATCCTGACGATAATAACCAACCCCACCGCAAGTAGGGCAGTCAGGCTTCCCCGGTAAATCGCTGGGCGGCAGCGGCGCAGGTGGATCAGTCCGCTTCCCAGTCGGCATATTGTCGGCGGCTCTTTTCAGTGTCTCGTCGAGTTTCTCTGCCATCGTAACCTCTTTCGTGCCAGCGGCGCAAAATTGCTTCTACATACCGCCAGTTGCGCACGTTTTTTTCAACTGCAATGCGGAAGGCTTCTTCAATCCATTCTGCAGGATAGGTGTCTTCGGCATCCTGTAAAGTGTCGGCCAGCAGCGGTGTCATTGGGCCGATATTCTGTTCGTATAAATGGTAGATGCTGGGTCGTTCGGGAGCCAATTCAACAGGGACGCGGGGGTCATCGCTGGGACGCCAATTCCCGTTTTGCATGGCTTCAACTGTCGCCCGTCCCCGTGAAGTGTTTAGGAAATAAAGGCAAAGTTCCTGTTCTTGTTGTACATTGGCCTGCAGAAATGTCCCGCGCGCCACAGCCAGGGCCAGTGCTTCCTCCAGGGAGATCTGTGCTTCCTGCAGGGATGGTCCCATTCCTTTCATGAAAATGTCATCCGTTAAGAAATCTCGCTCTTGCAAATAGCGCACATCCCCGCCCATGCGGTCTAGCTGCCATAATGCGTAAAGTGTCACTTTCAGTTCGCCCAGGTGGTCAATTTGGGGCAGTAGTTCGCTGAAAAAGGGTCCTGGAATGCGTGTAAAACTGACTTTGCCATCAGGAAAGCCTTGGAATGTGCTCATCAGGTTACCTTTGTTAGGTCAAAGTGATGCGTGGAAGCGTTTTCAAATTTGGCCAGGTTTTTGCGGAAGATAAGTTGCACGCTGCCGATCGGCCCGTTGCGGTGCTTTGAAACAATTATTTCGGCGATATTCTGTTTTGCAGGATCATCCTCGTAAACTTCAGAGCGGTAGATGAACATGACGATATCAGCATCCTGCTCAAGCGAACCAGATTCTCGCAGGTCAGAGAGCACCGGTTTTTTATCGGCACGCTGTTCCACGGCACGTGAAAGCTGTGCGGCAGCCAACACGGGTACGTTAATTTCACGAGCTAATATTTTCAGCTGGCGTGAAATATAGGAGACTTCCTGCACACGGTTATCGTTGCGTGTGTCACCAGACATCAATTGCAGATAGTCGATGATGATCAGGTCGAGGCCGAATTCCAGGTGTAGCCGCCGGCATTTGGTGCGTAGCTGCAGCGGGGTGATGCCGGGAGTATCATCCAGAAAGATGCGCGTATCTCCCAGAGTCTCGATCGCATGCGTCAGAAGAGCCCACTCATCATCTTGGAGTTTGCCCGTGCGCAGACGCTGAGAATCAATGCCGGTTTGCTGTGCAAGTAGGCGTTGAACGAGTTGGTCGTTGCCCATTTCCAGGGAAAAGATCGCGACATGCTTTTTATGGGTTTGTGCTGCGTTTTTCGCCAGGCTTAACGCGAAGCCTGTTTTTCCCATTCCCGGCCTGCCTGCCACGATGATCAAATCCGATGGCTGCAAGCCAGTCAAAAGTCGATCCAAATCGATGAAGCCGGTGGGCACCCCGTGAATGTCATCCGGGCGGGAAGCCAAGTCGCTGATATGATCGTAGAAATCGCTGAGTACTTCATTGATTGGAGCTAGGTCGCGCGAAATGCGCTTTTCGCTGACGCCAAAGACCGCCTTTTCAGCATCATCCATCACCGCTTCCAGACCGGTTTCTTCATCATATGCCAGTTTTGCGATCCGGTTAGCGGCATCCAGCATTCGGCGGCGCACCGCGGTTTCCTCGATGATATGCCCGTAAGATTCGGCGTGCAGCGCTGATGGGACATTGTTCATCAGTGTTGTTAGGTATGCGGCTCCGCCAACCTCGGCTAACTGGTTTTGATTCTCTAGTTCGTTGGTGACGGTAAGAAAATCAATCGGAGAGCGTGTTTCCACCAGGCGTTTAAAGGCTTCCCAAATCCAGCGGTGACGGTGTATATAAAAATCATCTGCATCTAGAAATTCAGCCAGGTCAAAGTAAGCTTCCGGATTGATTAAAACAGAACCTAAGACGGCTTCTTCAGCTTCGCGGTTTTGGGGCACAATCTGTGGGGTGATTGTGGATTCGTTCTCAAATGGTTGGAAATCGCTCATAGTATTCGGATAAAAACGACCGCTGACCAATGATGACCTCTCGGTCTCAGGACGGCGGTCAATTAGTCCGGGGTTTTACGGGTTGGTTCAGCCAACCGGTGTGTTATTTGTTTTCCTCTTCTTCGTCGTCATCCAAGTTAAGTTGCTCCAAGAAGTCTTCAAAAACAGACAGTCGTTCTTCACCTTCGCCCGTCGTAGGGGACTCTTCCGCGTAGGCAGCATCTTCGCTAACTTCATCTTCTTCCGGGATGATCCCCGCGGCATCCATAACATCACGGGCAACCAGGATCGGAACCTTGGCACGCGCCGCTAAGTTAATCGCATCCGATGGGCGCGAATCAATGTTGAGGATCTGCCCATTCGCTTCGATGACAATATTGCCATAAAAGGTTTCTTCGCGCAGGGCAACCACCTCAACCTGTATGATACGGGCATTCAATGCCTGGATAAAACTGTTGAATAAGCTGTAAGTCAGGGGGCGGGAAACTTTGACATCTTGTAGTGCAATCGTCAAGTGTTCCGCTTCATAGACACCTACCCAGATTGCCAGATATCGCTCTTTCCCAACCTCGCGCAGAATCACAATGCGTTGCTGGTTCATCAGGCTGACCCGGATGCTGTCAATTACTACTTCTACCATCTCAGACATGGACTAATCTCCAATTTCTGTTTGTATCTACTTCGTTTGGGTATTCTATCATATCCGATCTTCCTGATTGCTTAAAAAGAGAGAACAATTTCTCATATTTCCATTTTAGAAACAAAAGAATCCTGCGTTGACGATTAGATTATGAGATGGCCATGGTTCTCATGCGCCAATCCAGTGCGCTGTAACGCTGTGCGACTTTGTTATTGTGCACCGCCATGGCAATTGCCTTCTGCCCTCCCACCAGAACACATAAATTTCTGGCTCGAGTGATTGCTGTGTAAAGCAGGTTTCGTTGCAGCATCATATAATGGGCTGTTACCAGCGGTATGACCACCACCGGAAATTCACTACCCTGTGCCTTGTGTACTGTGACTGCGTAAGCCAATACCAGTTGGTCAGTTTCGCTGAAATCATAACCAATCTGCCGTCCGTCAAACTCAACAGTGAGTAAATGCTCGACAAGATCAATCCCAGTGATGAAACCGATATCCCCATTGAAAACGTCTTTATCGTAATTGTTTTGTATTTGCATGACTTTATCGCCGGGGCGAAAGGTGGTTCCGAAAAGGCGTTTTTGTGGGGTTTGGGTACGAGCTGCGTTTAAGTTTTCTTGTAGTCGTTCGTTTAGGCTGCTGACCCCTACGGGTCCGCGATACATTGGCGCTAAAACCTGTATTTCTCGCAGCGGATCGAAGCCGAACTTATCAGGGATGCGCGCTGTAACCACATCTACGACCCAATCAGCGGCAGTGGTGGCATCTTTTGCGGGAAAAAGGTAGAAATCACCCCCAGGTTTGATCTCACCTTTCTCCGTTGTTTTAGGTGATGCTTGATGGGCAGGCGAAAACACCGGCATTTCTCCATTGTTGATTTTGTGGGCGTTTGTGATGATCAGGGAACCCGCAGCCTGGCGAAATATTTGAGTCAGGCGGGTTACCGGTACCCTACCGCTGGCAATCACATCACGCAGCACATCCCCTGCACCAACAGATGGTAGTTGATCGACATCCCCAACCAGGAGTAAATGTGTATCGGGTTTCAGCGCTCTGAGTAGATGATTGGCCAGAATCAAATCAAGCATTGAGGTCTCATCCACGACCAGAAAATCGATGGGCAGGGGATTATTCGTATGATATTTGAAACCCTCCATCGGTGAATAGCCCAGCAGGCGATGGATGGTGCTGGCAGGCCGGTCAGTGGCTTCAGAAAGTCGCTTGGCGGCTCGCCCTGTGGGAGATGCCAGTGCGTAACGAGTGGATTGAGATTCCAGGTAGAAGATCAAAGCTTTCAGGCAGGTCGTTTTTCCGGTGCCGGGACCGCCCGTTAACACCGAGACAGGATGGGTCAAAGCTGTATGGATGGCTTTTTGTTGTTCGGATGATAACGAAGTGTCTGGCAGCATCAGGGGAAATTGCTTATCCTGATGGTTTGAGCTGTTCTTTAAAACCCCGAGGCGTTCGGCAACTCCCTTTTCGCTGTAGTAAAAGGGGGTTAGATAGATGGCTGGTTTGCCATAATCATCATTTTGGGATTCGGCAATTCCCTTATCTGAGAACGTTTCTTTCTTAAGCGCAGATGATGAATCTCTAAGGGGTAAGATGTCTGCACGAATACGCTCATCCTGTGCCAGGCGACTCAGTGCAGCAGGAACGAAATCAACAGACACTTCCAGCAGTTGAGCAGCCTGGCGAGTAAGTTCATCTTGTGGAACATAAACATGTCCATCATCGCTCATTTGGTTGAGGGCGTAGATAATGCCAGCTTCGACCCGCGAGGGGTGGTCGTGCGGCAAACCCAAATCTTGGGCAATTTTATCGGCAGTTTTAAAGCCCACACCATAAATATCGCGGGCCAGTTGGTAGGGGTTTTCCTGTACCGTCGACAGTGCCGCATCACCATACGTTTTATAGATTTTGACAGCCAGATTGGTGCTGATATGATGACTATGCAGAAAAAGCATGATTTCTTTAACTTGGCGCTGCTCATCCCAGGCTTTGACAATTTTACGAGAGCGCTTCGGGCCGATATCCGGCACTTCGCGCAACCGCTGTGGTTGTTCATCGATGATCTCGAGCGTTTCTGCGCCAAAATAATCCACGATGCGCCCCGCCAATTTCGGCCCAACACCTTTGATGAGCCCGGAACCCAGGTAGCGTTTGATCCCCGCTACAGTGGCGGGTAGCGTTTGCTCACAGATTTCGGTTTTGAACTGTCCACCATGTTTGGGATGGTTGACCCAGAAACCCTTCAGCCTGAGATATTCCCCAGGGTTAATTTCAGGAAGGTTGCCTACCACGGTGGCCAAACCATCCCGACTTAAATAAGGGAGACCGCGGGAGCGCTCTGGCCGCAGTTGTAGCACCGAATAACCGTTTTCGGGATTGTAATAAGTGATGCGTTCGATGGAGCCGGAAAGGGTATCCACGCTGACAAGTATACACGAAACAGGTCATGAAAGGCGATGAACAACATGTAGGCCGCCAACATACAAACGTCGAGTTGGTCACCACCCCTCTAACAATTTCCGGATAGGTTCTACGGCATATTATTGCCTTCAGCCCAATCTTCCCCCAAAATGATGACGATATCGTAAAGACTTTCCGGATCATACTGGTAAAGCACGTTGCCAGGGTTGGTTTCTAATAGTTCAGCCAGGTATTGTGTGGTGTTGGGTTTACCGGCATAATCGATGATGGTAGTCTGATCCTGAAGCTGATCGGCGTTGGTGATTTCAAGCGCAGTAATCCCTTCCGATTGTAGAAAGTAATCTGTTCTGGCAGCCAAACCGGCCGCAAGCGTACCGTTGCGGACCGATATGCTGGCAGATTCGGCCGCAATCAGATCCGTTGTGCTGGCTTCTGACTCAACCAATGCACTGCTCTCGGCTTCGGTTGAAAAGACTTCATCTCTCACCAGTAAAATTTCGTCCGGAATGGGCAGCAAAATCGACATACCGTCATAGGATACACTCAATACAACCTGCTCATGACTGATAACCCGGTGGTGGATGCGTTCTTGCGGGATTTGCTGGATATCCCAGGCCAGCTCGAAGATTTGTTTGACATTCAGGTTGGTGCTAATTTCATCCGATAGGTCTTTGTACAGAGAAGGGGCTTTGGCAATCAATGAAGGCAAAATCTCGAAACTTGAGATACGATCGCGCACGCCCATAATGACTTGCTGCTGACGTTCAGCCCGGTCAAAGTCGGAGCCAGCGGTGCTCCGAGAGCGGGCATAAGCCAGTGCGATTTCACCGGGAAGGGTTTGGATACCGGGCTGTAAAACTTTGGTATTGTTATCTCCCAAAGGATCCACGACGATTTCTTCAGGTATGTTGATTTTAACGCCGCCAATCTCATCAATCAGGCGCACAAAAGCCTCGAAATCCACCATTACATAAAAATGAATCGGGACATCCAGGAATGCTTCGACGGTATCCATTGCCATCGCTGGGCCGCCCCCTGAATAACCGGTGGCTTCACCCATCTGGAATGATTGGTTGATTTTATGGTATCCCAATCCTGGCAGTTCTACCCATAGGTCACGAGGGATTGAGAGCATTCCAACGCTTTGGGATTGGGGGTCATAGGTTGCCAGGATCAAGGTGTCTGCCAGCGGAGGTCCTTGGCTAACCATCCACTCGCGATGATCTACCCCTATGAAAAGTATATTTACCCGACTTAAACCATCCCAATATTCGGGAGGAGGTCCATCTTCAGCCTGTAATGGCGTATCGATGTTGATCAAGTTGGCAATATCTTGTGGGGTTATTTGGGTATTGCTTTTTGCGATCTCGGGAGATTTGATCTCGGGGCGCAAAGAAGAAACCGCACTTCGTACAACAGAAAAGGCTAGATAACCTGTTAGCAAAACTGCCGCTAAAAAGGCAACCACCAACACACCTATGACCCAATTAGGGAAAATGCGCTTGTATATTGGTTGCGGCGGAGGTGGAGGTGGGGGCAGGTTCATAACAATAATCTTTTTATTTGGACAAATCTTTTATGTTGAAAAATCTTATCGGGGCATTGGATTATTGCCAATCCAATCATCACCCAAAATAACGGTAACATCCACGTCACTTTCTGGATTGTATTTGAAAAAGATGCGGTATTCGGAGATGTTCATCAACTCCACAAAGTACTGCACGGTGTACGGGTTACCAGTATAATCGTAGATCGATGTGTATACCTGGGGTTTGTTTTCAGCATCACCGATCAAAATGACATTTGCACCCAGGCCCTTAAGATATTCTTCGGTCAGGCTAGCCAAGCCTGGTGACAAGGTGCCGTTGAGAATGGATAATTTAGCGCCTTCCTCGGCCATTAACTGCACCTTCTCTTTTCCCTGTGCAAGTACTGGGCTGGCCGATTCTGCCGTAATACCAAAGATATCATCCCGTAATAAACGAATTGCGTCCGGCAGCGGTTTGAGTACATCGAGCCCATCTGGAGATTTACCAAAGTTAACTTGCTGGGTTCCAATGATGCCTTTGCGGATTTCTTCAACTGGGATTTTGCTTGCCAGCCAACCTAATTGGAAGGCTTCATCAAAAGTCAGGTTAGTGTTGATCCCACTGGAGAGTTCATCATAGAGCACCGGTGCCTTTTTAATCAGGGTGGGCAACAAATCATACTGCAAAATCCGGTCGCGAACCCCAATAATGACCTGCTGCTGGCGTTGCGCCCGGTCGAAATCACCACCCTCTGTGTGACGGGAACGTGCATAGGCCAGGGCATATTCACCAGGCAGGGTTTGCACACCCGATTCAAGTTTGAATTCACCCTTTGTATCATCCATCAAGTCGATCTTGATTTTCTTGGGGATATCAACCTTCACACCGCCAATCTCATCAATAAAGCGCACAAACGCTTCAAAATCGATTTGGGCGTAATATTGGATGGGCACTCCCAGGAGGTGTTCCACGGTTTTCATGGCAAGCTCTGGTCCACCGCCGGGCAATTTGTTAACCTCGCCCAATTGATATGCCTGGTTGATCTTGTAATACCCGTAGCCCGGTATGCTAACCCATAGATCACGCGGGATCGAAAGCATCCCCGCAGTTTTCTTGACCGGGTCAATTGTAAAGAGGATCATTGTATCCGTGCGGGGGGGGCCTTCACCGGCTCGCCAATCGTTATAATCTAAACCCATCACCAATACATTGACGCGGCTTGCGCCATCCCAGGGCTCGGGAGTTGGGCCAGCTGGAGCTGGTGCCGCGCTGGATGTTGTGTTTTCCTGGCTAACAGACTCTTGTTCTCCACCTGGGACCGGGGTCTCAGTAGGAGCTTTGATGGCAACCCCTTCAAGTTGGGTGAATTCCCAGGATGTCACCATGCCTTTTACAATTCGAAATGATAAAAAAGCAGCCCCAACTGCTATGGCCATAAAGATCATCGCTAGAATGATCTTGCCAGTCTTACGAGGTGATTTCGTTTGTGTTTCTTGATTGTTCATGATATTTTCTAGCCGCAGATATCTATTTTAGATGCGAGATTATATCACGAGGGTAGAAGAACGATCTTTTCTTGGGAAAATAAGAACATGTGATCAATGTTTTGCTTTTCACCCTTTTTAACAGAAAGTTCTTAAGATATGATTAATCATTGCGGTAAAATAGTGCGACTTCTCCCAGATGTGCAAGCTTGATGCCAGAATGGCAGTCGGCTGTTCGCGATGATTTCCTTACTGAAATTTATGCAGATGGTGCGTGTATTTGTCGAAGAAAATAATCTCGCTGTGTTTGGTTACCAACAACTCGTTAACGGCTGTAAATATTCAGATGTTCCCATCTTAAATGGTGTGTGGAAATTAACTTTTGTCTCTTGTGTCGCAAATATTTTTGCTGGTATACAAACAATAAAATTGGCAGGTAAGAAAATTGTGCGGCTAAACAAGATAGGAATCGTGATAAGCTGGTGTTGTCAGTAAATTTAACGTCAATAAACTGAAGTGCGTATGCCCAAAATATATTGTAATCAGAGATTCTCAACGGCATCCAAATTCTAAGCGCTAATGTCATTAATTACTACCTACAACCTTGGTAAATCCTTTGATCCGGTTGATATTTTTGCGGGACTGACACTATCCATTCCTCATGGCGCCCGGGTTGCCTTGGTTGGCCCGAATGGAATCGGGAAGACCACGCTGCTGCGGATTATTGCAGGGCGGGAAATTCCTTCATCCGGTGAAGTGCACTATGCACGCGGCCTTACAATGGGCTATCTTCCCCAGGAGTCTGTGCTCGAGTCCAAGAATTCTTTGTGGGATGAGTGCCTTCGTCCTTTTGCTGAACTACGTGAACAAGAAAAAGAACTGGCTCAATTAGCCAATGAGATGTCTGATCAAGATCAGGTCAAGGCACAAATAGCCCTGGAACGTTATGGCCGCCTTGAAATCCGCTTTGAGCACGCCGGCGGCTATACCTACGAAACAACCATAAAACAGGTGCTCGCAGGACTGGGTTTTTCTGAGAGCGAGTATCAAATGCCTTTGATGCACCTCTCCGGGGGACAGCGAACGCGAGCTTTGCTGGCACGTTTGCTGCTTGAAGCGCCTAAGTTGCTAATCCTTGATGAGCCGACCAATCATCTTGATATTCGAGCTGTGGAATGGCTGGAAAGTTACTTGAGAGATTGGGATGGTGCTGCTTTGATCGTCTCACATGACCGCTATTTCCTGGATAAAGTCTGCAACCATATTTGGGAG
>Ga0316577_10000921_pt1 | contig 13023 bp, 14 predicted proteins | sample S5NA_FD_203073 | JGI IMG/M metagenome (GOLD analysis project Ga0316577, IMG submission 203073) | Rhizosphere microbial communities from salt marsh grasses in Alabama, United States - S5-7_050615r2r1 | ecosystem: Host-associated > Plants > Roots > Rhizosphere | place: USA: Alabama | collected... | reverse complement strand
TACGACTATACGATCCACAGGGTCGCAGGGCCGATGTTGCTAAGCAGCTTGGCGGTGACGCTGCCGTAGGAGGGGCCCCCGTGCAAGGTAAGATCACGGCGCCCCACCACCACGGTCCCGATCTGCTCTGCCTCGCACAGGGAGCAGATATCCTTTGCGGCGCTGCGGCCGCCGTCCTGGACACGAATTTCGATCTGGTTTGCGCTGAGACCTGCCTCCAGGAGAATCGTCCGGGCCTTTATCATCATTTGCTGAATCCGTTCGGTTATCTCTTGCTTCCAGCGATGATGTAGCACCTTCTCGGCTGCCAGGCCGGTCAGTGGGATGTAGTGATGAAGATGCCTGATAGAATGAAAAAGGGTCACTTGGGCGGCGCTGCCGGCCAACATGCGGCCGGCATGTTCGGCTGCCTTAAGCGCATTGCCGGCTTCGTCCATGGCGACCAGCACTTTATTGCTTTTGACCTTTTCTCCCACGATCCAAACCGGGCAGACCGTGAGATACGCCACCACCATTCTGGTGACGCCGCCCATGTGAAAGTGCCTCAGATTGGAGCGGCCGTGGCGGGTGAGGCACAAGGCATCGGCGCGCTGAATGTTGGCCCATTCACAGATATCCTTGGCCGGATTTGTTCTTACTTCGCGGAATTCGGCTGTAATGCGTTCCCTTTCAAATCCCATGTCCTGCAGTTGTCGGCAGGCCGTATCAATGACGTCCTGGCCGGCCTCCCTGTTGTGGGCATTCATATGATCAAGGGCCGTGCGCAGACGTTCGTCCGGACGCTGCAAGGCGGTTAACAGCTCTGGCAGAACCGGCAGAAGGTGCAGAATGGTGAGGGCCACATCGTTTCGGCCGCCATAGATCATCTGCAGATAGCGCAAAGCATCCATGGCGTTGGCCGACCCGTCCACGGGTACGGCGATTTTTTTAATGGATCCCTGCATGACCGGATGGCTCTCTGGTTAAGGAAGACCTGTTCTTGTGAAGGGCAAGAGATATGCCAATGGGCGGCTACGCTCGTCAGGGCGTTCGGGGCCTCAAAATGGGGGGGGACATGGGGAGGTCATATGCGTTGCCGCTCTATAAATGGTAAGGCAATCGGCCAAACGTGTCAAAGACTTTTGCAACCTGTAAACCGGTCGCTGAAGCAGGGCTCCGGGTCAGCCGATCCAGACCCCGAAGCGCCACCGCCACAGGAGGGCTGGCATACCGGCCATGATCAAGAAGGCCACCGAAGCCGCCATGATCCGCAGGGCAGCCGACGACGCGCGCTGCCGGGCCGCGTCGGCCAAGGGCCGGCGACGCTCGCCAATCAGGGCCGCCGTCCAGCATGCCAGCCCCTCGGCCAATACCATCGCCAGGGCCCCGAAAATGGGAAATCCTACGGCACCGTGCTGCAGCAGAAAAAGACAATAGAGGCATTCGTGGGAGGGGACCTGATAGATGTAGCCAGCGAATACCTTCTTCAGGCAAGTGGCGGCCAACACACACCAGAAGCCGGCCAGCAGGGCCAAGCCTCCGGCCATGACGGAGCGCTGCGGGGGGCGGCCCCAGCGAATCCTGGCCGCCAGCGCCAATACGCCCGCGGAGGCCGCCAGCAGCAGCGCCATCCAAAAGGCATCGGTGATGGGCATGGATCCCGGACGTCCTGCCAATCCACCGCTACGTTCATAGAGCAGGGCGCAACAATCCACTGCGGCATGGGGGCGAAGACGGTTTATGGCCTCCAGGAAGGCCCATTGGGAGAGCCACAAGGGGGGCTGGGCGATCAAAATCGCCCGGGCCATGGCCGGCGCCAGAAGGGAACGGGGTTCATGGCGGTCGATGGCTCCAATCACCTGGCAGATAAAGAGCGCCAGAAGGGCCATGCCACGCAGGGTCAACAACCGCCGGCCGGCACTGCCCATGGCCTGCAGAACCCCGGTGGCGCACATGGCGCCGGGCACATGGGCCGGCAGGACGTTGGTCAGGGCCACGGCCAGCAGCACGGTCGCGGCCAGCAGCAGCAGGGCCGCCCAGCGGGCTTTCAACGGGAGGTCTTCGGCACTGCGTTCCAGGCGCAGCTGATCCGCCGACGGGGCGTCGGGCCGCCAGGCCACGGTCATTTTCAAGGCGGTCCAGGCAGCCGATAGCATCAGCAGCGCAACCGACAGGTCGGTGAGCCAGACACCGATTAGGATTGGATGCCAGAGCATGCGGCCGAATCCGCGACCCGCGTCAGGTGGGCCTGCTGCAGGTGGTAGTGGGCGCTCCAATGGCTGTCGTTGACAAGGCGCGGATCGTGGGAGCAAACCACCACCAGCGCACCCCGTTGCCGGGCCGCTTCAATCAGGGAGATGACTTCGGCGACGCCATGATCGTCCTGAAAAGCCGTGGGCTCATCCATCAACAGCACCTGGGGCTGATGAACCAGGGCCCGGGCAATGGCCACCCGCTGACGTTGGCCGCCGGAGAGCGCCTCGACCCGTTGGCCCGCCAGGGGCGACATCTGCAGCCGTTCCAGTGCCGCAAGCCCCATGCGGCGCAGGTGTTTTAAGCCGCAGGCATGGGGCAGGGCCGCCAGATATACGTTTTCCAAGGCGCTCAGGCCATCGACAAGGCAGAGCTGTTGAAAGACGAGGCCGATCCGTTGCCGCCAGCGGTCGCGGTGGGGGGCGATCCAGCGCGATATGGGCTGGCCGTCGAAGCGGATTTCGCCCTGGTGGGGCCGCTCAAGTCCTCCCAGGAGATGCAGAAGGGTACTTTTGCCGGCGCCGGTGGGTCCGCTGATCAGGGTTCGGCTGGCCGGCGCAAAGCGCGCCTCAACATTATCCAGCACGACCCGGGTGGACCCCGCCGATGCGCTGCGCACAAAGGTGACCTTCCGGCAGATGAGGCCCTGTTTCACAGGAAGCGTCCTCCTTGCATGAGCTGTTGGGGATCGGCAGTGGCGCTTCCCAGGGCGGCCCAGAGGGTGACGGTGAGAAAAGGAGCCAGGATGAGCACTGCCACCTGGGCTGCCACCCAAACAACTCCCTGGATGGAAAGCGCCAGGGGCGGTGCCGGCCCCGGCCATCCGAAAAAAAGGTCTGCCACCCATTGATTGTGGGGAAGAAAAACCAGCAGATAGGCGCCGGCGATGCCCCCCACGATGGCCGGAAGGGCGATCAGCAGGGACTTGTAGAGATAGAGCCGCAGCAGGTCGTCGCTGGTCCACCCCAGGGCTTTGATCAGCCCCGTGGTGGCACGCTCGTTGCGGACTGCCTTGACAGTGGCCACCAGGATCAGGAGCAGGCCGCAGAGGGCCGGAAGACCGCTGACCACAAAGATGCCGCCGCGTTTGGCAAGCTGCGAACGATAGTCACCGCGCACCATCCGCCGGGTGGTCAAATGAACCGGCCAGGGAAAGGCCCCCTGCAGCTCCGGCAACAGGGCTTCGGCCTCTGGTTCGTGGAACACATCCAGGACCAGGTCGCTGGCAAAGCCTTCCGGCAAGCCTAGCAGGCGGCGCGCATCCGCCGGGGTGACCAGCACCAGGTCATAGGTGGAAGCGGCCGTTTCGGAGGGGAAGCGGTGAACCACTTCGAGATGGAGGGATTCGTGGCCCTCCAGGGCCAGTCCGCCCCGGGCATCCGCACCGCTGACCCCCGCACCCACGGCAGCTTGCCCGGGCACCAGATGGAGCGCGACACCGTGCTGATCGGTTACGGGCGACCGGGCATCGTGGGCCACCACCATCAACGTCCCTTGGGGACCGGACACATTACCCCAGATGCGCACTCTTGGATTGAGCACACCCCTCACTGCGGCCGCTGCCGCCAGGGCCGGCCCCGCCGGCAGGGGCTGCCACCCGCCGGCAGTCACCCGCCGCACCACCACCGCCGGTGCCTGCGTTATCAAAGCGTCGGCCGTTTCTGAAAAGGCCTGGGTGAGCATTAAAGCGGTGGTCATCAGCAGCGTCAGCAGCAGCAGGCAGAGCAGCAGGAGCGAACTCTCCCCAGGCCGGCGCAACACTTCACGTCCCGCCCAGATCCACAGCAGGTGCCGGGCAGCGGCTTTCATGGCCGCCTGACGGGCTTAAGCCGCCCGGAAGGGGTCAAAAGAAGCGCTTTCACGGAAGCGGGCGGGGGCAGCCACGGGGCTTGCCGAAGCATCACCGCCCCATGGGCGAAATCAGGATGGCGTAGCGGGTCGCCGGCGGGCAGAAAACAGAGCGAGGGAAGGTCGTACTGCTTTTGCAGTCCGGCTGATGGGATATGCTGCCCATGGCCGCGAAGAACCACATCGAGCACCACCAGCCCCATGCCCGCCAGGCATACCACCAGGGCTGCAACGAGAATGTTCCGGGCGGCGGCGAGCCTGTCCACGGCGGCCTGGTGCGGGCTTCCGCGGTCGGCTGTGATATCCATTGGGACAGAGGGTGCCATGAGTTTCACCGCTGCGTCATGCCCGGGCGTCTCTGGTCGGTTTCCCCGTTTAGGGTGCCACCAGCGGCTTGCCGGTGAGCGCCTTCCATTTGGCGGCGTCCAGTTCTCCCAGGCGAAAAGCCGGCTTACCACCGTGCCGCTTGCGAAAAGCCGCCGCATCCTCTTGGTTTTTGAGGGGCACCAGAGCCGGCCCCATGGGACCGATCACGTCCGAACCAGCGATCCAGAACGCCTTCAAGCCGTCGATGGCTTGACCGCTGAAATAGTCGGGTACCACGCAACGCTTGAGCATGCTGGGCGGGGTTTTTAAATAGACATCGGGCCGCAACCAGGAGCGGATCATGCAGCCGGTTCCGCAAAAGTAGAAGGTGCGGCCGTCGCGCAGTTCGATGGCGCTGGCGAACTTGATGTTTTTGGCTGGCTTCATGGCGCACACCGGGCAACGGTCCTCGGCAGTGATCACCATCCCGCCCTGGGCATCGAGACCGTGGCGTGCGGCCATGGGAGCGGCCTGGGATGAAGCGGGGTGCTGATCCGCCCCCCGGGCCGGAAGGCTGTAAGCATGGCTCATCAGGCCCAAGGCCAAGAGCGTAAATGCCCCTCTCCGCCATGCGGGTGAACCAAAAACGCGTTGCATCGTTAGACTCCGCTTGATTGTTTGGGGTTCGGTGCGCCAGGGGGTGCGCAATTTCGTGTGGGCTGACACCCTGGTGCAGCGGCACAATTCATTACCGAGAGCAGCGCCGCCGATCACTGAAATCTTGTCAACTTAAGGTTTTTTCCATAAAACGGCAACATCTAATCTATAGGTAGCAGCAGGTCGCAGCGATGGGGTGCCATGCCGGAAGGTGAAATGTTGGCCATGTTTATGTTGGGTCTCCTGGGAACCGGGCACTGCCTCGGCATGTGCGGTCCCTTGGTATTTGCCCTGCCCGGCCAGAGCGGACGTTGGTCGTGTCATCTCTTTTATCATGTGGGGCGCATCACCACCTACACGGTCATCGGACTGTTGGTGGGCGCCCTGGGGAGCGGGCTGACCGCGGCTGCCGGAGGTCCTCGAGGGGACGCCCCCTTCACCCTTGTTGGGGTGCAGATTTTTGTGTCAGCGATGGCAGCCCTTTTTCTATTGTTCCTGGGGCTTTCCCGCTTGGGAATCATCGCTGAGCCTGGTTGGCTCTCCCCATCCTTGATCGATCATCTGCCGGGTTCCTGGAAGCGGCTGAAAACAGCTGTCCAGGGTCGCCAACCCCTGGCCATGCTGATGGCCGGGCTGCTGCTGGGGTTGCTGCCCTGCGGGCTCTCCTATGCTGCCTTTGCAAGGGTGCTGCCCATCGCGAACCCGGTTTATTCCGCTGGATTGCTGCTCTGCTTTGGATTGGGCACCTTACCGGGTTTGCTCCTTTTGGGAACCGGGGCCGGTATGCTCATACGCCGCTATCAACGCTATTCCGAGGTGGCTTCCGGCGTATTGATGATTTACATGGCGCTGGATCTGATCATTGCCGCCCTATGCAGCCTGGGGGGCTAGCTCACTTGCGGTTGACCTTACCTGAAATCTTGTGCTACACGTCGCCGCACGTTAATGCACACCCTAGGGAGCGTTATCACCTTGACCCTCTCGGCAATCAAATCACCACACCCATGGAGATCCCGACTGCACCTGTTTTGGGCCCTGTCGCGAACCCCCCATGCCATCATCGACATGGCCGGGCCGGGGGCCGCGGCGCTGCTTTGCCTGGGAAGGTTTCCCTCCCTTTGGATCACGCTCATCGGATTGGTCACGGTGTTCAGTGGATACACGGCGGTTTACGCCATCAACGACCTGGTGGACTATCAGCCTGACCGTCGTAAATTCCGCCAGGGCGGTTACGCTGACGATGACGATGAGGCGTATCTGGATGGTGCGCTGGTGCGCCATCCCTTGGCCAAGGGGGCCATCCGCATGCGCGAGGCCGTTCTGTGGGTGGCCGCCTGGTCGGCCCTGGCCATCCTGGGGGCCTATTGGCTCAATCCAGTGTGCCTGTTGATCTTTCTGGTCGGCTGTGGCTTGGAGGTGGTCTATTGTCTGTTATGGCGCATCACCCCTTATCGCGCGCTGATCAATGGCGTGGTCAAGACCAGTGGTGCCCTGGCGGCGGTTTACGCAGTCAATCCCACGCCGTCTCCGCTCTTTCTGGGAATCCTGTTTCTGTGGATCTTCTTTTGGGAGATCGGGGGGCAAAACATCCCCAACGATTGGATCGATATGGCCATGGACCGCTGTTACGGTGCCAAGACCATGCCGGTTCGTTTTGGTGAAGGCAGGGCGCGTCTCTTATCCATTACCAGCCTGATCCTGGCATTTTTTCTGAATATGCTGGTGATGCTGGTTTCACCGCTGCCTTTTACCGCATTTCACTACCTGTTGGCCCTGGCCGCCAACTTTTTTCTCCTGCTGCTGCCCGCCCTCAAACTCTACCAGGTTCCCCACCGCGACCAAGCCATGGGGCTGTTCAACAAGGCCAGCTATTACCCGCTGGCGATGCTGGGGGTGAGCCTGAGTGCCTTCATGGTGTAGAATCTATTTTCACACTGGCTGGAAATGATCGTTGACGATCTCTGGGGCATTATGAAAATATAGCCCAACCAAGCCTCCCTTAGGCATTCGGTGCCATACAGGAGGTCATGCCGAGATGGGTCACATATCGGGGCCGGGAGCGCTCCTGCTGCCAGGATCCTCCCCTGAGCCCGCGTTGGCAGTCGATGCGGGTGCGTATCGGGGCGGCCATTGTGGAGGTCAACATGTCGGAAGCATCGCCTGGGGGCATTGAAGCGCTGACCGTGGTGGTGCCGTTTTACAACGAAGCACCCTGTATCGACCGGCTGGTTGAGCTGCTGGATCAATTTCTGAAGTGTACACCCTGCGACACGCGGGTGCTGTTTGTCGACGATGGATCCACGGATCAGGGCCCAGCGCTGATCGAAGGGGCTTGCCAGCGTGAGCCACGCTACCGTTTCCTGCGATTGGCCGCCAACAGGGGGCTCAGTACCGCCCTGAAGGCCGGCATCGACCATTGCACGACCCCCTGGGTCGGCTATCTCGATGCCGATCTGCAGACCTCGCCCATGGATTTTCTCAAACTGCTGCCCCACTGCGGCGCCTACGATCTGGTCAACGGCGTGCGTACCAACCGCAAGGATGGATGGGTCAAGCGCATCTCTTCCAAAATTGCCAACGCGATTCGGCATCGCATGCTCCACGACGGCATGACCGATACCTGTTGTCCCCTGAAAATCGGCCGCACCTGTGTGCTTCAATCGATCCCCTTTTTTAATGGGGCCCATCGCTTTATCCCCGCTCTGGTACAGATGAAGGGTGGCAGGGTTTTGCAGACACCCGTCAGCCACTATCCGCGCGTTGCCGGTGAGGCCAAGTATCACCTGCGCAATCGCCTGCTGGGCCCGCTTTTGGGCCTACTGGTGGTTGCCTGGCTGCAGCGCCACCCGGTCCACTACCAGGTCAAAGGCCAGATCCATGAATGATTGGCTCATGTATGGGATTGGGTTCACTGCCCAGCTCCTGTTTTCAGCCCGGATCATCGTCCAGTGGGTTGCTTCCGAAAGGGCCGGGCAGGTCAAGACCCCGCTCTCTTTCTGGTTTTTAAGTCTCGGCGGAGCCTGCTTCATGGTGATTTATGGGGTGCTACGGCAGGATATCGTCATTGTGGGGGGCCAGACGGTGCTGTTTTGCATCTACTGCCGAAATGTGACCCTGAAGGGTTTTTGGAGCACCACGCCGCTGCTCATGCAGGTGATCCTCTCGGTGCCGCTGCTTTTCCTGCTCTGGCCGCCGATTGCCTCCCGGCTGGTGGAAAAAGCCTTTTCGCCCAGCGAGGGGATCCCGGCCTGGTTGCTGTGGACTGGCAGTTGTGGTCAATTGGCCATGTTCAGCCGCTTTTTCGTCCAATGGATCCATTCGGAACGACTCAAGCAGTCGGTCCTGCCCCAGGCATTTTGGTGGGCGAGCCTCTGCGGCGCCATTTTGCTGCTGATCTACGCCATCTTCCGCTACGATCCGGTGTTGACCACCGGGCAAGTATTCGGCATCGTCGTCTATTTACGCAACCTGAGTTTTTCGCACCGCCGCCGGCCCCGGCCGGCCTCGGTATGACAATCTTCGGGCCCCTGATCGGTGATCTGTGAATGGCATGTTGAGTTTATCCCCAACCGTTTTCGCTCAAATCGACGAGCGTATCCGGATCGCGGGTCGCGGCCTGTCGTGCAATGCCCAGGCAGCCAGCTTGATTGTGCTCTGTCTGCTCGCTTTCTTCACCCATCTGGGTGCGTTTGAAGTGGATCTGATGGAAGCACGCAATTTCGTTACCGCGCGGGAGATGGTCAACGACCATCACTGGCTGGTGCCCACCATGAACGGCGAGCTTCGCATCACCAAGCCACCCCTGCCCACCTGGATCACCGCAGCGGCGCGGCTTTTGGGCGGCAACCGCGACAACGTCGAGATCCTGAGGATTCCCGCGGCCCTGATGGCCTCCCTGCTGGTGTTGGCCACCTGGGGATTGATGCGCGGCCTTTCCGCGGACCCCATTCTTCCGTTCGTCTCTGGTACTATTCTGGCCACCACCATGATCCTCCAGGACATGGGGCGACGGGGTACGTGGGACATCTATTGTCACGCCTTTATGATGTTGGCGCTGTGGTCGTGGGTGCGCGGGATGGCCGATGAGGCCAGCGGCTGGCGATGGCTGCCCATCTGGGGGGTCTTTCTGGCCTTGTCTTTCCTCAGCAAGGGGCCGGTCTCTTTTTATGTCCTCTTGTTGCCCTTTTTGGTGGCGTACACCAGCGCTTTCGGCGTGGGCAGGATCACGCGCCGATGGCGTCCCCTGCTGGTGGGCCTGCTGATTTTTGGGCTGCTCAGCGCCGCTTGGCCCCTTTATCTGATCACCTTCAACGCCAAGGCGATCGGACAGGTCGTTGCCCAGGAGAGCGGTGCCTGGATCGATCGGCATGTTCAGCCGATCTATTTCTACCTGCACTTTCCGTTGTATGCGGGTATCTGGTGCCCCACCATCATCGCCGGTCTCTGGCCGCGTTTCGGCCGAGCGCACGTCAGCCGCTACGGCAACTATCGTTTCATCATGATCTGGCTCCTCGGGGCGATCCTGCTCTTATCCATCGTTCCTGAAAAGAAGGAGCGCTACCTGCTGCCGGCGGCGGTTCCCATGGCCGTATTGGGGGCCTACCTGTGGTGCTCCCTGCTCGATGGCGCAGAGCGTCAGGTCCATGGGTTGGGGACAAAACGATTGCTGGCGTCCCATGCCCTGCTGCTGATGCTGGCCGGTATCGCTACACTGGTCTTGCTGCTGCGTGTCAAGATCAGCGCCGCCGATACCAACAGTGTGGTTCTGCTCATCCAAGGGGTCATCGTGATGCTGATTTTAACGATCTGTTACCGCTCGTGGCGCAGATCCGCGACGGCGACGCTTTTTGTCACCACCCTGGTGCTGAGCTGCGCCCTGACCCAAATATTGATCCCCACCATTGCCACCTCCCGGCTTTACATGGGCAATGACCACTATCAACCGTTGGATCAGGCCAGGGAATTGGCCGCCCTGCGGGATTATGATATCTATCAGGACGGGAAGATTGACATAAAGGACGTATGGAAGGTGGGAAAACCCATTCGGCCCTGGTCGGGGATTGGGGAGAGGTTGGATGCCATCGCCCGGCCGGTGGTGGCCATGAGCCTGGGCGAGCCCCCCAAACACCTGCCAAAACGCTGGGCAGATCAGGTTCAGATGGAACCCCTGGCCTGCTACCACGCCGATTTACGAGACCCTGAAAAAACCCGCTGTTTTACCCTGATCACCCGCGTCAACCCAACCCCATGATGGTGTCCCGGCCGTCTTTATCGGTTTCGGCTTTGAACCCGCCGTTTTTAGCGGCTGCAACGGTGGTGGTGATCTGGCTGCCCAAGCGCAGCAACCCCCGGACGCTAATCAGCTGCCATCCGCAGGGCATGCTGCGCGCTGGATGGATCATTTTTTCGGTTTGTCGTTGTGAGGTTGCCCCGCAACCCGGCCATGGGCCGGCCGGGGTCCGCAGGCGGATGATCTGTCGACACATCGCCGCTGGCCGTAGCCGTGCTGGGCTGGGGCTATCCCGAGTGGACGGAGCCGGTCGCGATCTGGTCCGCCGGGCGCTTGTCCTTGCGGTAAAATGGCAGCCCGAGACACTTGGTCTTGCGAATCTCCTGGGCGTTTTCAAAGGTGGTTATCCGTCTGAGGGCGATGGGGTTGACATCCGGAATGAGCACCACCGGCCGGATCACGCGGTGGCGCCGCTTGTGGAACCGTTTGCGTTCCACCGCATCGATCTGCAGGATTCCCAGCAGGCTGAAATTGTGGGGCGCTTCGGCCATCAGGCTCATCATGCCCTCTTCGCAGCGCAGGCTGTTGATAAAGAAGTCCATTCGATTTTTGGAGAAAGCGAACAATTTTTGACTCAGCGCCCGTTTAATCCCGCGAAGCCGGAAGCGATCCACCTGCCGGTTATTGAAAACCACCACCAGGCTGAGACGCAGGGTGCGGTCGGGTTCGTGTTTGACCTGTTGATTGTATTGCAGGTATTTGAATGCCTGGCTGCTGTCGGGAAGGCCGCTGTCGAGAATCAGCTGCCTGAGGGGTAAATTGTCCAGCACCATTATCCGTTCCAGTCCATTGAGCAGCTCCTCGATATGTTTCTCGTTTTTCAGCCGCTCGAGGACCTTGAGATGTCCCTGTGATGCTGGATTTTTTTTATTTCTCCGCATGCGCATGGACGCCGGTGACCATCTAAATTTTAAAGCCTATGGCAACCTGAAGCACACCTTACAAGAGCGCCGAATCAAATTTGTGACAGCTCATATTCCGATATTTTAACAATAAAAGCAAGCAGATTGGTGATGAGCCGACTATGGTATACCCATGGGGGCACGGGTATCCGGGCTGCGATGCACAAAATGCGATTGTATCTCGGTTTAGAACCACTCAAATTTCGGTGTGTTGATCTTGAGCCTTGAAATGAACCGGGTTTCGTTTTAAAATTTATGAATAAAAAAAATGTAGCGACATCTCATCAGCTTCTGGATCGACGCATTAGGTTCATCTGCAAACGCCACCCGTTCGCTCTCCCACAACGCTCCTAATTAGACTGATAAGGCAGATACATCATGAAACGACACATCCTGTTCGTTGACGAAGAGCACTACTTTCTCAAGGCCCTGAAGCGGGGCTTTCGAAAGTTTCAGGAGCAGTGGCAGATCAGCTACGCCGAAAGCGGCGCCGAAGCGCTGACGATTCTCGATCAGAATGCGGTGGACATCTTGGTGACCGAAATACGTCTTAGTGGGATGGACGGCCTCGAATTGCTGGAAAAGGTCAAGGCAACCTATCCCCATGTGGTCCGGATCATCCTTTCAGGATACGCCAACCAGGATGTCATCCTCAAATCGGCCGAGATCGCCCACCAGTTTCACGCCAAACCCTGTGACGCCCAGGAGCTGCAAGCCACCATCGGACGGGCGCTGCTAATCTACACCCTTCTTCGTAACGATGCCCTTAGAAAAACCATCAACCAGGTCGACAGCCTGCCCAGCTTGCCCACCCTTTATACGGAGATCATGGCTGAATTGCGGCGTGAAGAGCCTTCCATGGCCAAGATCAGCGAGACCGTGGCCAAGGATTTGGGGATGACCGCCAAGGTGCTTCAGCTGGTGAACTCTTCCTTTTTAGGGTTGCCCACGAAAATCACCACCCCATCCAAGGCGGTGAGCCTGCTGGGTTTGGATATGGTGCGGGCCATCGCCCTGACCGCTGGAGCCTTTTCCAAATACGGGAATCTCAAGATCCCCGGATTTTCCATTGATGAGATGTGGCACCACGGTCTGAACTGTGGCGTTATCGTCAAGCTCATCGCCCAGGCCGAGAAGCTCCCCCGCCAGGAGCTGGAGACCGCATTCATGGCCGCACTGCTGCATGACATCGGCAAGATTCTTCTGGCCATCCACATGCCAGAGCAGTTCAGCCAAGCACTGCACGCCACGAACAGCGGCCAAATCCCCTTCCACGAGGCCGAATATTCGGTGATCGGCGCCACCCATGCCGAGTTGGGGGCCTACCTGCTGGGGTTGTGGGGTTTGCCTGAATCCGTTGTCCAGGCGGTCTGCCAACACCACCAGCTCAGGGCCGAGCCGGCCGGGGGATTGACCACCGAACTCATCGTGCATGTGGCCAATGCATTGGAACATGCCGATGCCGAAGTGCTCACCAGCGAGGCACCCCTTAAGGGCATCGACCACGCCCATTTATCGGCCTTGGGGTATGGCCAGCGCTTGGCACATTGGCGTCAGCTGTGCGCCACGCGTCTCGATGAAGCCTAATGCCGTTGAATGAGCTTGTGGCCCACATGGGCCACGGCGATGGCGTTGGTCATGGGCTGATAGGTGACCTTCTCGAGTCCGCATCGCCGGAGAATTGCCGAGAGTTCATCGGGCAGGTGGAACATGCGGATGGTTTCCGGCAGGCAAGCATAGCTCTCCGCCGAACCGGCCAGCAGCAGCCCCGCCAAGGGCATGATATTG
>Ga0316577_10000920_pt1 | contig 13029 bp, 3 predicted proteins | sample S5NA_FD_203073 | JGI IMG/M metagenome (GOLD analysis project Ga0316577, IMG submission 203073) | Rhizosphere microbial communities from salt marsh grasses in Alabama, United States - S5-7_050615r2r1 | ecosystem: Host-associated > Plants > Roots > Rhizosphere | place: USA: Alabama | collected... | reverse complement strand
CGCCTCGCGCGGCGCGCTGCTGCTCTACTTCGACGGCGTCGAGCGCGCCGGGGCGGAGACGATCAACTTCATCCACTACCTCGCCGAGGGGCTGCGCAGCTTCCCGGTGCAGATCATGGCCACCGCGCGCCCGACGCTCTACCGCCGCCACCCGCAGTGGGGCCAGGGCGAGTTCTCCCACACGATGCTCGACGTCGGACCGCTGATCCCCGAGGAGGCCCAGAGCCTGTTCACCGAGCTGATGCGCTGCTCCAGCCTCCCCGAGGAGCTGCTCGAGGTCGCCCGTGAGCGACTGGGAGGGTCGCCCCGGGCGCTGGAGGAGCTCACCCGCTTCCTCCTGGAGGTCGGTGTCGTCTCGCCCACCGGCGCGCGCTGGACCGTCTCCCTCGACCGCCTGGCGCAGCACCCGCTGCCCAGGACCCACGAGGAGATCCTGCGGGCCAGGCTCCAGGCCCTCTCGCCGGTGGACCGGGGCTGCATGGAGAAGGCCGCGGCCATCGGCGAGGTGTTCTGGCTCGACGGGCTGGTCGCCCTGATCCGCTCGCCCGCCATGGACGCGGGCGACCCCGACGGCCCGACCCTGGAGCAGATCGCCGACGCCGCCGAGAAGACCCGACCCTACGTGGACGGGATCCTCGGGCGGCTCTGCCGCCGCGGCCTGGTCACGCGGTCGCCGGAGAGCACGATCGCCGGCGAGCAGGAGTTTCGGTTCTCCTACCCGCCGATCTGGGATCTGGCCTACGAGATGATCGATCCCGATGCGCGGCGCCGCTACCACCGCCTGGTGGCCCAGTGGCTCGAGCTGCTGCCGGAGGGGCGCAACGAGCAACAGCAGGCCCAGGCCGGGCGCCACCTCGAGCGCGCCGGGCTCGGCGTCCAGGCGGCCTCGCGCTACCGGCGCGCGGCGGACGACGCCAGATCCCGTTTCTTCAACGACAGGGCGATCCGGCTCTACACCCAGGCGCTGGCCTGCCTCGGAGAGGCGGACACCGCGGCCCGCATCCACCTCTGGCACGACCTCGGCAGCGTCTACCAGCTCAAGGGCGAGATCGACTCCGCCCTCGACGCCTTCGAGCGCATGCTCCGCCTGAGCTGGGTCGTGGCCAGCAAGGCCAAGGGCGCGGTCGCCTTCAACAAGATGGGACGGGTCTGGCGTCACAAGGGAAACCTGGACCTCGCGCTGGAGTACCTCGAGCGCGGTCTGGACCTGTTCCGGAAGTCGGGCGACGTCCGCGGCGTGGCCACCAGCCTGGACGACGTGGGCCAGGTGCTGTGGATCACCGGCCGCTACGAGGAGGCGCTCGACCGCAGCGCCAAGGCCCTCGAGATGCGCCGTCAGCTCGGTGACAAGCGCTCCATCGCCGCCAGCCTCTCCAACATCGGCAACATCGAGAAGAGCCGGGGCCTGTTCGACGAGGCCGACTCCTGCTACCGGGAGGCGATGCAGCTCCGGCGTGCGGTGGGCGACCGCTACGGCCACGTCATCTCGCAGAGCGACCTCGGGTCGCTGGCCTTCGTGCGCGGCAACCTGGAGCAGGCCCGCGACACCTGGGAGGACGCCCTCTCCGAGGCCGAGCAGATCGGCGCCCTGCCGCTGCAGATGATCCTGCTCAACAACATCGCCGAGACCGCGCTGGCGCAGGGCAAGCTCAACGACGCCAGGTACCGCATCGAGCGCGCCATGTCGCTGGCGACCGAGATGGAGGACCAGCGCACGTACATCGACATCCTCCTCAACCTCTCGGCGGTCGAGCTCAGGGAGGGCAACAACGTCGAGGCCCGCCGCCTGGCCGAGGAGTGCCTCGAGCTGGCGCAGAAGCGGCAGATGCGGCGCAAGATCGGCCGCGCCAACATGGCGGTGGGCGAGGTCCACGCGGCGACGCTCTTCGACGAGGATCGCTCGGGCGAGGGCTCGCGCGTCGCCGAGGAGAGCTTCCAGAGGGCGGTCAGGGAGTTCCGCGAGCTGGGCAACGAGGTCGAGCTCGGGCGATCCCTCAAGCGCATCGGCGAGTTCTACATCGAGCGCGGCCGGATCCAGGAAGGACGCAAGACGCTGGGTGAGGCGGCCGACATCTTCGACAGGCTCGGGATCCGCACGTCCGTGGAGGTGCGCCAGACCCTCGCCGAGCTCGAATCCTGACCATCCCCACCGGCGCGTCCGCGCCGCGGCGGCTCACCGCTCCAGGATGTCCAGCGCGCGGCGCGCGGCCTCCTGCTCCGCGACCTTCTTCGACGCGCCCGCGCCCCGTGCCACCTCCGCATCCCCGATGTGGACCGCGACGGTGAACACCTTGGCGTGGTCCGGGCCGTCCTCCTCCACCACCGTGTAGTGGGGCATCTGGTGGTGCACGCGCTGCGCCATCTCCTGGAGCCTCGTCTTGTGGTCCCTGTCGAGGTCACCCTCGACGGCGGCGTCGATCAACGGCTTCAGCAGCCGCGCCACGGTGCGGCTGGCCTCGACGTAGCCGCCATCGAGGTAGACCGCGCCGACGAGCGCCTCGAGGGCGTCGGCCAGGATCGACGCCTTCTGCCGCCCGCCGCTCTGGTCCTCGCCGCGCCCCAGCCGCAGGTGGTCGCCGAGGGACAGGCTGGAGGCGCACCGCGCCAGGCTGGCCTCGCTGACCACCATCGCCCGCAGCTTGGTCAGCATCCCCTCGCGCGCGTCGGGGAGCCGCTCCATCAGCTGGTTGCTCACCGAGAGCTCGACGACGGCGTCGCCCAGGAACTCGAGCCTCTCGTTGTGGGGCTCGTCCGAGCCGGGGCACTCGTTGTGGTAGGAGCGGTGGGTCAGCGCCTGCCGCAGCAGGCCCGCCTCGCGGAAGCGGTAGCCCAGGGCCGCGGCGATGGTGTCGGAAAGCTCGGCCATCTCCCTCCACATCCTACCGGAGCTTCTCCCCGACGCCAACAATCCCAATCATCCGGGCGGTGTTGTGTAGTACAATACGAAGCTTCATGCTCGCACTCTCGGGATCATGACCAGCCACGCCACGCTAGGCAAATACCACCTGCTCGAGCGCCTGGCGTCCGACGAGATCGCCGAGGTCTACAAGGTCAAGACCATCGGCATCGCCGGGTTCGAGAAGGTCCAGGTCCTCAAGCGCGTCATGCCCGGCTGCGCCCAGGATCCCAAGTTCATCCGCGCGTTCATCGACGAGGCCAAGATCGCCTTCTCGCTCAACCACAGGAACATCGTCCAGGTGTTCGAGTTCGGCAAGGTGGACGGCGACCTGTTCCTGGCGATGGAGTACATCCCCGGGGCCAACCTGCACGAGCTGATGCTGAGCGCGCGACGCCAGCGCAAGCTGTGCCCCGTCGGACTGACCTGCTACCTGATGGGCGAGGTCGCCGCGGGGCTGGAGTACTCGCACCGCAAGACCGACCACTTCGGCCAGGAGCTCTCCATCGTCCACTGCGACATCCGCCCCAGGAACATCGCGTGCTCCTTCGAGGGCTCGGTCAAGATCCTCGACTTCGGCATCTCGCGCGCGGTCTGGCACCTGGTGGCGGCCCGCGGTCTCACCAACTGGGATCTGCGCTACCTGTCGCCGGAGCAGATCCAGGGCGGGGAGCTCGACGCCCGCTCCGACCTGTTCTCGTTCGGCATCATCCTCTGGGAGCTCCTCACCGGCCTGCCCCTGTTCGAGGGCACATCCCCCGAGGAGATCCGCCGCAACATCCTGCAGAAACCGATCTCCCCGCCAGCCACCATCAACCCCGACGTCCCCGCCCACCTCGACGACCTCACCATGCACTGCCTGGTGCGCGACCCCACCGGGCGCATCGCCAGCGCCAGCGACCTCCAGATGGAGCTGCACCGGATCCAGCGCATGCTGGGCGCGGTGATCGGGTCCCGGGCGCTCTCGGCCTACATCGACGATCTGCTGCCCGACTACAACGACGCGAGGGACGTCCGGCAGGAGGGACCCGAGGAGCGCGCCGCCCCCGAGTTCCGGTTCGAGCGGCCGATGCGGTCCAACGAGCTCGTCGACGCGGCGGCGGAGCTGGCCCGACCCCAGAACCCCCCCGCGGAGGTGGTCGTCGACTCTCGCGACGTCCCCTACGACAGCGTCCGCTTCGCCGAGCCGATCCCCCGCAGGGCGACCCGGGAGGCCGAGATGGCGGGCGTGCTGCGCGCCGGCCGCCACCCCGACGACGTCGCCGTGCCGCGCAACGTCCTCGGCCGCCCGGCGCAGGCGCGCGCGGGGGTGTCGCCCCTCTCGGCGCGCCAGCGCGCCGGCCGACCGCTCTCGACGTTCTCGTCCGACGAGGTCACGGCGGGACCGGTCCCGGTGGAGGACAACGGCTACCACGACGGACTCGACGCGAGCATCGAGGAGATCACCGCGACCCCCGACGTGCTGGCCGAGGTCCTCTACGACACCATCGGCCCGGGCGACCAGCCCGCCCCGGTCCACCCCGCGCTCGCCGACACCATCGGCCCCGACGATGATCGACAGGACGACTTCTTCGACGCCGAGGAGGTCTCGCTCTCCGATCTGTTGGAGCCGGAAGACGCCACCACGGCCGATCCGGACGACGAGCAGGACACCGACACGCGGCAGCCCTTCGCGAAGCAGAACCAGCTCGCGCTGATCGATGACGGGGAGGAGGACGACGAGTGGGCGGAGGAGACGGAGACCCCGGAGCGATCGGGCCACCCGGTCGAGTGGGAGGAGCCGCGAGCGCTGGAGCGCTTCGACGTCGACCAGGGGGCGCCGCTGGCCGAGGCGCCGGCCGAGGCCCCTTCCGAGGCGCACGAGGTGGCCCCCGAGGCGCCTCCAGCCACGGCCCCGCCGGCCAGGACCCCACAGGACGCCGTCGAGGAGGCGCAGACTCTGGGGGAGAAGAAGCGCTTCATCGCCTGCGCGGTGGTGCTGGAGAGCGACCCGGGCGCCATGGGCGATGCCCGGACGCTGGTGGCGGACATCGCCTACAAGTTCGAGGGGATCCTGCACGACGAACGCGAGGACCGGCTTGTCGTCCTGTTCGGGCTGCCCACCACCGACGAGCACGACATCGTCGAGGCGGTGCGCTTCGCGCTGGACGCTCAGGACGCGCTCACCGGGCTGGCGTCGTCGCTGCCCGAGGGCGCGAGCGGCGTCGGCGCCCGCATCGCCATCCGGGCTGGCACCGCCAGGATGAGCGGAGCCTCGGTGCGGGGCTACCAGCCGCTGGGGAACACGCTCTCGGAGGCCGAGGCGCTCGCGCTCCACGCACAGGCGGGGCAGACGGTCGTCGCCGGCGTCGCGGCGCGGCTGGCCTCGCAGCACTACGTGCTGCGCGGGATCAAGCCGTTCCGGCGCCACGGCAAGCAGGTCCGCTCCTACCGCGTGCTGGCGCCCCGGTCGCGCGCCCTCCAGCGCACCGGGCCCGACTCCGCGCTCTTCGTCGGTCGGGAGGTGGAGCTGAAGGCGATCCGCTCCGAGTACCGCGAGGCGGTGCTCCGCGGCTCCCAGCGCGCCGTGCTGGCCGCGGGTGAGCCGGGCATCGGCAAGAGCCGCCTGGTGGACGAGTTCATCGCCCGGCAGTCCTCGGAGGCGCACGTGATCTCGGCGAGCGCGACGCCGCACCGTCGGGGGACTCCGTACGCCCTGCTGGTCGATCTGGTGCGGGCCGCCACCGGCGTCTGGAGCGGCAGCAGCACCCGGGCGGCGCCCCGGATCATCGAGTCGCTGCGCCGACTGATGAGCGACAGCCAGCAGCTGGAGGCGCTCGAGTCGCTGATCGTGCCTCGCGAGCGCCCGACCTCCGAGGGGGGCAGCTTCAGCGTGCTCGGAGTGCACAGGGCGATGCGGGGGCTGCTCAACCACCTCGTGGCGCAGCGGCCGCTGATCGTGATGCTCGAGGACCTCCACTGGTCCGATCACGCGAGCGTCGACTGCCTCTCTCAGCTGGTGGGGCGCCCGGAGGAGACCACGGGGCCGATCCTGTTCCTGATGACCATCCGACCCGACGAGGAGCAGGTGCCCGAGAGCCTGTTCGCTGGCAGCTCGTTCCTGCTGATCGAGGAGCTCCACGAGACGGAGCGCAGGCGCCTGATCGAGGAGGAGCTCGGCGACCGCGCCGACGACGCCCTCGTGCACGAGGTGGAGCGCCGGGCCGGCGGCAACCCGTTCTACATCCGCGAGCTGTCACGGGCGCTGCAGGAGCTCAACGCCTCCGGCGCCACCGAGGTCCCGGCCACCGTCCAGGGCGTCGTCGCGGGGCGGGTGGATCGGCTGCCGGCGGCGGTCAAGTCGTTGCTCCAGCACGCGGCGGTCATCGGCCCCACCTTCCGCGAGGGCATCCTGGCGCAGCTCATCGGTCGAAACCCCGCGCGGTCGCTCGCCGTGCTCCGCAACCGCGGCATCATCGTCGCGGGCCTGCGGACCGCGGCGCCCAACCCGGTCACGCACGGCAAGAGCGAGCAGTTCGAGCGCGAGTGGGCCTTTCGCCACGTCCTGATCCAGGAGGTGGTCTACGACGCGATCAGCAACGTCGCCCGCCGCGATCTCCACCTCAGGGTCGGTGAGATCATGGCGAAGCGGGTGCGCCGCGGCTCCAGCGACCCTCCGGGCGAGGTCGCCCGACACCTGGAGCTCGGGGGCAAGACCGCCGAGGCGGGCGCGTTCTACCTGCAGGCGGCCAACAAGGCCGCCGTGGCCTTCGCCAGCCGGGAGGCGCTGGAGCTCTACGACAAGGCGCTCGGCCACTGCCACGAGCGGGAGCGGGAATACGCCATCTACGCCGGCAGGGAGCGGGCCCACGCCCAGCTGGGAATGCACGCCGAGCAGGCCAGCGACCTGGAGGCGCTCGAGCGGCTCGCCGGGGACGATCTCGAGCGGGTGGCCGATCTGGAGAACCGGAAGGCGCTTCACCTGCTGCGACTGGGCGAGTTCTACCGGGCCCTGGCGGCCGCGGAGCAGGCGGAGGACGCGGCGACGGAGGCCGGGATCGAGCTGGCCCGGGGAGAGGCGCTCCAGCTGCGCGGGGAGGCCTACGAGCGGCTCAACGACCACGCCCGCGCCATCGAAGCCGTGACCAAGGCCCTGGGGATCTTCGAGGTGCAGCAGACGGTGCCGAACCAGGTCCGGGCTCGCATCGGCCTCGGCCGCATCAACCTGGTCCAGGCGCGCTACGACGAGGCCTTCGCCCAGTTCGATCCGGCGCTGGAGCTGATCAAGGAGACGGACGACCGCTGGCACGAGCGCGTGCTGCGCTACAACCTGGCGGTGGTCCACTACTGCCGCGGCGAGTTCGCCAGGGCGCTGGACGAGGCGCTCTACAGCCTCAAGCTCTGCGAGCAGTTCGGCGACCACGCGCGCAAGGGGGACAACGCCTCCGTCCTGGGCATCATCTACCTCGAGCTTGGCAACCACACCCTCGCCCGGCGCTACCTCGAGGCGGCGCTGGCGATCCACAAGGAGACGGGGTCGCAGTGGAGCGAGGCCGACACCCTGGTCTACTTCGGGCTGCTCGAGGCGGCGGCCCGGCGCTTCCAGCGCGCCCTGCGCGCCCTGGACCGCGCCAAGCGCATCGCCGGGAGGATCGGGGCCAAGTACATCACCGTCAACGCGCGCAACGCGACCGCCTGGGCGCTGTGCGAGCGCGGCACCACCGCCGACGCCGTACGGGCTACCGACGAGGCGACCGAGGCCGCCGAGCTGGCCCGTCAGACCCGACTGATCGTCGGCGAGATCCCCGGGCTGAGCCGCTCGGCCCGCGCCACCGCCATGCTGGGCAACCTGGACGCCGCACGCGCGCTGTCGCGGCGGGCCGTCGAGTTGCTCGAGGAGCAGCGGATCATCGAGTCGCCGGAGGAGGAGATCTACTACACCCACTTCCGGATCCTCCGCACCATCGGCGACCCCTCCGCCGAGGACTACCTCGACCTCGCCTACGGGGGTTACGTCTCCAAGCTCAACCGCCTCCAGGACGCCGAGCACCGCAAGACGTACTCCGAGGAGGTTCGGCTCAACGCGGCGATCTGCGCGGACCGCGAGGCGGGGGAGGCCATCGACGACCTCCAGACGCGGTCCTAGGAGCTCGACGAAACGCGCTGTTCCTAGCCGTCGTCGGGGTCGGCGCCCTCCCCCGCCCCGTCGTCGCCGGTCGCCTCCTTCTGCGATGGGTACTCCACCCGCCTGTGGAGCGCCCCCGTGAGGTAGGAGACGAAGGCGGCCTTGATGCGCTTCAGGTCGCCCTGGGTCAGGCCGCACTCGTCGAACTGGAACTCCGAGAGCTTCTTGAAGACGATCCGATCCACCAGGTCCTCGAGCGCCTCCACCGTGGGCTCCACCAGGGTGCGGGAGGCCGCCTCCACCGCGTCGGCGATCATCAGGATCGCGGTCTCCAGCGACTGGGGCTTGGGTCCCGGGTACTGGAACTCCTCGACGGCGATCTGCCCCCCCGCCTCGCGCGCCTTGTGGAGAAAGAACTCCACCTCGGTCGTGCCGTGGTGCTCGAGGATGAAGGCCACGACGTCCGGGGGCAGCCGGTGGCGTCTGGCGATCTTCAGGCCATCGGGGACGTGGGCGAGGATCGCCCGGGCGCTGTCCCGTGGCGACAGGTCGTCGTGGAGGTTGGGGCCGTGGCCCTGGTTCTCGATGAAGTACTGCGGCTTCTCCATCTTGCCCACGTCGTGGAACAGCGTGCCGGCCCGGGCCAGCAGGCGGTCGCCGCCGATGGCGTCCACCGCCAGCTCGACCATGTTGATCAGGTTCACGGTGTGGGCGAACGTGCCGGGGGCGCGCTCACGCAGCTCGCGCACCAGGGGGTGGTCGAAGTCGGTCAATACCTTGAGCTTGCCGCGCGAGCTCCGCCCCAGCAGCCACTCGACGAAGGGCAGGAATACCAGGGCGGTGGCTCCCGCCACCAGACCGCCGCCGAAGGCCTCGCCGGCCGACCACAGCTCCGCGTAGGTCTGGGGACGCCCCTCCAGCACGCGGCAGGCCTCGAACACCACCGCCTGGACCACACCCACGAGCACCCCCGCCGCCAGGGCCGAGCTCCGCCGACGGTGGCGCACCGCCAGCGCGGCGGCCACCCCGCCGGAGGCGCCGACCAGCATGGTCGAGAGGTCGAATACCTGGGTCAGCCCCATCACGACGGGGACCGCGAGGGCCGTGATGATGCCCGCCCCGCGGCCGAGGACCACCGCCATGACGAGAGCCAGAGCCGCGTGGGGAATCACCACGGGGTGCAGCGGGAGGAACACCAGCACTGCCTCGCCGCCCACCGCGAACAACAGCAGCCCGGCGTAGACGACGATGTACGGCTTGAGCCCCTTGAAGCTCACCCGGCCGAACTCCCGCGTGGCCACGATGAACAGGAACAGGAGCGAGATCAGCATACCCAGACGGCTGACCACCAGACCGGCGGTGGTTGTCGTGCGCGCGGCCGCGACGCTGGCCCGGATGGCGTAGTAGGCCCGGGTGTCGACAACGTGATTCCGGCGCACGAGGATGTCCCCCCGACGGATCAGGACCACCTTCATGCCGGTGACCTGCGAGATGTCGGCGATGAACTTCTCGTTCTCCTTGGCGTAGGTGAGGTTGGGGGGGAGGCGCTGGAGGATGTAGTCGATCACCTGATCCAGCAGCTGGGGGTTGGTCTTGAAGAAGAACTGGCGCGCGGCCTTGTCCAGCGCCGGGCGGAGCGACGAGAAGCGGTGCAGCCCGCCCACCTGACGGAAGACGTAGCGTCCCTGCGAGAACACGCGGATGGTCGACTTCTCCTTGGGGAACTCGCTGTCGTCGATGACGCCTGCCCGGTAGTACGGGATCAGCAGGCTGACGCTGCCGCGGATCAGGGCCTCCAGCTCTCGACGGCGCTCCATCACCAGCTGGGCCGGAGCCATGGCGTCGGCGGCTCCCACGTCGGCGACGGCGCCGGCCTCCGGGCCGATGTCTCCCGGAGGGCCCGCGTCGGGGGGCGGAGGGGGCGGGCCCACCACGGCGTCGACGCCTCCATCGGCTGCCGCCGCGACGGCCGGGGACCAGCGCCAGTTGACCAGCGGCTCCGCCAGCGCCGCCTTGACGATGCGCTCGCGGTAGACGAAGAGCAGCTGGTTGTCCTTGTTGTAGATCGGGACGTACGCCTGCTTGGCCTCCCGGGCCTCGGCCGCGAAGGTCTCGTGCAGGTCGAAGACCGCGTCGTGTCGGGCCCGGATGGTGAAGGTGGCCACGCTCCCCTTGGACGGGATCTGCAGCGGGAACCACACCGACTCGATCAGGCTGGCGGTCGTGAGCAACCCGGCGGTCGCCAGCGACACCCCCCAAAGAAGGAGAGCCTGGGACCTGTGTCTTGCTGGGATCGGCAGCTCGGCCATGGGTCCGCCCATGGTATGCAGGGCTCACCCGGCCGTGTCAACAACCCGACGATTCAAGGAAAAATCCTGACGTCCGGCTGGCTCCGCGCTAACATGTTCGAAGCTGTCGTTTTGGGCGCAGGGCGTGTGGTCCGGATGGGTCCGGATGGGGTGGGTGGTATGATCCAGTGAACTCGCGTCCGCGCAGGCAGCGGGAGGCGGCAGGCGCCGCGAGCCGCGCGCTGCCGTCGCGCGGACGCCAGGGAAAGACGCCGAGTGCTGTGGGGAAGGACGCTCAACTCAACCAGCTGATCGACGCGGTCAAGCGCCATCCGGGCTCTCCCGCGTTTGCCCTGCTGGCGGAGCACTACCTGGAGCATGGACAGCTCGACCAGGCGCTCCAGGTCGCCCGGGAGGGCTTCTCGGCCAACCCGGGCTACGAGCGCGGCGTCGTGGCCTACCTGGCGATCCTGCGCCGCAAGGGGGACGCGAGGACCGGAGGCGAGGTCTTCGGCCGCGCGGTGGCCTACCTCCCCCGGTCCTCCAAGCTGCGCCTGGAGTGGGCGATGATGCTCGCCGAGGCGGGCCGGGATCAGGAGGCGCGACGGTTCGCCCGCGAGGCCCTCAACCTTGACCCGCTCAGCAGGGACGCCAGGGCGCTGGTGGCGACGCTGGGCGAGGGCGCGAACCCCCTCAACGTCTCGAGGGAGGAGGCGCCCGCCGACGCCGAGGAGCTGGAGGAGGAGGTCAACCAGCTCTTTGACGACTCCGGGGCGATGGCGGTGTCCGACCTCTCGGACCAGGCCCGGTCCCATCGCGCGGCTGTCCGCCCTCGCATCCGCCCCATCGGGCAGCGAACGACGCCCCACGCGCTCTTCGACCTGACCCCCGGGCCGATGATGGAGGACTCCCGCCACAGCCCGCGGAACCTCCGGGCCTCCCCTTTTGACATCACCCCCATGCCGATGGTGGAGCCGGAGATCGCCCCGGACGAGGACCCGACCGTCGAGGCCGAGGTCCCGGTGATGGAGGAGGCCTCCCCTCCCCCGACGCCGGAGCCGGAGCGGGAACCTCCCCCTCCCCCGACAACGCCCCAGGTGACGCCGCGACGTCCCAGGATGCCCACGGGCGAGGATCTGCTGCGGGACCTGCCTCAGACCTCGCCCTACCGCTGGCTGTGGATCCCCGCCGTCGCCGTGGTGTTGATCGGAGCCGGCGTGGCGGGCTTCTTCGTCTACCGGCACGTGCAGGAGAAGAAGCTCGTCGCGGCGGTGAAGGAGGCGTTGGACCGGACGACCCCCGACCGGCTGGACGGCTACATCAAGGCTCGCGGGCGGCTGACCAAGCTCCGGGCCGAGCACCCGGACGACCCGCGGGTACTGGCCGGGGTCGCGCTGGTGGACGCGCACCTCGCCACTCGCTTCGCCGGCGACCCGTCGCTGATCGGCGAGAGCCGAAAGGCCGCCGCGAGGGCGAAGCAGCACCCGCTGGCGTACGCGGCCGCGCTGCTTCTGGCCGTCCACCAGGGGAAGCCGGCGAGCCCGGGAGAGGCGCCGCCCGCCGACGACTGGCCCGCCTGGCACCTCACCCTCGCCGAGGTCCTCGCCGCGAAGCCCGACAGGCGCGGCCCGCTGCTGGACGCCGCGGTCGCCGGCCCCGGGGCGGCGCCGGCGTTGCTCCTCGAGGCCGCCAAGCTCAACTGGCTCCGGCGACGATGGGACAAGTGCCACGATCTGGTCCGACGAGGGCTGGAGGCGAGCAAGGACCATCCGGGGCTCCTGATCCTGGAGCAGCGCCTAGCGCTCCGGGACGGCAAGCCGCCGAGCGACAGCTCGCTGAAGCGCCTCGCCGACCTGGCCGGAAGCATCCCGCGCTACCGCGCCGCCCTCGAGGTCCTCACGACGGAGCTGCTCACCGCCCGCGGAGAGATCCTGACAGCGCGGCGTCACGCGCGGCTGGCCGTGGCTCAGGCTCCCGAGAGCGCGGAGGCGGCCATGACGCTGGGACGCCTGCTGCTCGAGCCGGGCGGTGACGCCGCAGAGGCGCTGGCCCTGCTCGAACGGCACACGCCGTCCGTGGCGCTTTCCGCCCCCGGAGAGGTCTTGTGGCAGGTGAAGGCGCTGCTGCTCCTGGCCCGCCCCCACGAGGCGTGCAGCGTCATCGATCGCCACGCCGCCGGCCGAGGCGAAGGTGGAGGCGGCGACCGGCTGGCCGGACTGGAGGTCACGTGTGCCCACCTCTCCGACGACGACAAGCACCTCCAGCGGTGCTGCGCCAGGCCCGCGGGGCCCCACGCGCGGATGGCCTGCATCGAGGCCCTGCTCCGGGGCGCTCAGCCGCGGCAGGCCGCCCCGCTGATCCGCAAGCTGACAGCGACCCAGATGCGCTTCGTCCGCGGCCTGCGATCGCTGGTCCGCGGCGACACCAAGGCCGCGATCAAGGCCCTCAAACGGGTCAAGGCGGCCGAGCTCCCGGACCCGGTGGCCGCCCGTCTCGCTCTGGCCGAGGCGTTCAGCCGGCAGGGGGGCTCCAACCAGGCCGTCGAGATCCTGAGGAAGGTCGTGAAGGACGACGCCAAGTCGGTGCGCAGCCGGATGGCGCTGGCCAGCGCGCTGGTGGCGTCGGGTCATGACACCGAGTCGCAGTCCCTCCTGGAGGAGGTGCTGCGCGCCAAGCCCACCCAGGCCACGGTGCTGGCCAAGGCCGGCGAGATCTTCCTCTCCCTCGGCCTGGCGGCCAAG
>Ga0316577_10000919_pt1 | contig 13030 bp, 12 predicted proteins | sample S5NA_FD_203073 | JGI IMG/M metagenome (GOLD analysis project Ga0316577, IMG submission 203073) | Rhizosphere microbial communities from salt marsh grasses in Alabama, United States - S5-7_050615r2r1 | ecosystem: Host-associated > Plants > Roots > Rhizosphere | place: USA: Alabama | collected... | reverse complement strand
CCTTCGAGGCCCTCGACGCGCTCGGGCTGGTGGCAGGACCGGGTGGGGCCGAGTCGGACGGAAGACCCGTGGGCCTCCTTTCCCTGCGAAGAGACAGGGGGGATCGGAGCCTCCTGTGGGGGAAGGCGCTGAAGGCGGGGGCCCTGTCTCGATTCAGTTGCCTCTACGTCCACGGCTTCCACGCCGGGGCCTTGAGGCGGATGCTCCGGGATCCCGCCGGCCCGAGGGTGGCCATACTCCCGTCCCTCGGTCCGGGAGAATTGATGCATCGGATCATGGGCAGGGAAGGGCGGTCCGGGGTCCTTTTCGGGTTCGGGAATATGGGTGGGCTTGGAGAGAAAATGGTTGGACACTGGAATGCGGTTGGAGTGCCCGCCCCTCTCGAGAACGACGGGGTCTCCACCGACCGGGGGCATCGTCAAACCGGCCATGCCGATGGTGGCGGGGGAGGTGTTCGTGGGATTTGAGCTTCCCTTCCTCGGCCTCCTCTTCTCCCTTGCCTTCATCGCCGTGACCGGGGTGTACCCCGGGGGCATCATCGTTCCCAGCTACCTGGTCCTGTTTCTGGCCCAGCCGCAGCGCCTGGTGGGAACCCTTGGAGCGGCTCTCCTTACATGGGTCGTGTACTGGATCGCCTCCCGGTGGTTGATCCTCTTCGGTCGGCGTCGATTCGCCTTCCTCATCCTGGTGGGTGGGGGCTGGGCCCTCTTCTGCCAGAGGATCCTCCCAGCCTTCTTCCCGGCATCCGTGGAGTTCGCCGTCATCGGCTGGGTCGTCCCCGGGCTGATCGCGAACCATTTCGAGCGGCAGGGTATCCTGGTGACCACCGCCGCACTCGTCCTCGTGACGGTCCTCCTGGGCTGGGCCGGCCGGATCTGGCTTCCGGGATGATCCGGCCGCTCCCGATCCCGTTCCCTCGACGGCGGCAGGAATTCTCGGAGGGTGACGCTCCGGGCGGCCGGTTGAAGCGCCGGATCGTCCTGGCGGGAGCCGCGAGCCTGGTGGCATGGGGTCTTCTCCAGTGGGTCAGCCCCCCGACGGGCATCGCCTGGTCCAACCCCATGAAGGAAGCCGCCGTGGACATGGCCCATGGGATTCAGTCTGTGGCACGGCACTGCCGGGAAGCGGGGATCTCCATCGACGGCACGCTTGATCCCAACGGCACCTGCCTGATCGGCCCTGAGTACACCCCCCTCTTCACTACATTGGGCCAGCTGGAGGCGAAGCGAACCTCCCTGAATCCGGACATTGCGGGGCTCCTCGTTCATCTCCTGGAGAGGGCAGGGGTCGCCGCCGACGATACGGTCGCCATCGGTGCGTCCGGGTCCTTCCCGGGCCTCCTCCTCGCGACACTTTCGGCGGTGAAGGCGCTGGGGGCTCATCCCGTCACCATCCTCTCCCTGGGCGCCTCCTCCTACGGTGCCACTCGACCGGAGATGCACGTCCTCGATTTCTATGATCTCTTCCAGGACGCAGGACTGGTGACCGAGCCACCCGCCGCGGTCTCTCTGGGGGGAGAAGAGGACGTGGGCCTGGAATTCAGTGTTGGCGAACGGGAGGAGCTAAGGACGGCCGTGGCGAGAGCCGGCGTTCCCCTGCTGGAAGAGAGGGGGCTCAGGGCCAACGTGGCGAGGCGCATGCGAATCTACGGAGACCCTGGGGCCTTCGTGAATGTCGGCGGAGGGGAGGCGAACCTCGGCACGAGTCCTGAGATTCTGAAGCTCCCGCCAGGCCTGTTCCCGTCCACTCGCCCTTTGTCGGGCTTCGACATGCCTCCTCCCCCGGAGCGGGGTGTCCTGTTCGAAATGGTGCGGCGTGGTGTGCCGGTGATCCATCTTCTGCATGTCCGGGGGCTCTCCCTCCGGTACGGTGTGTACTGGGACCCCGTTCCCCTGCCGGAGCCCGGCTCGACACTTCTTCGGGAAGGAGAGCCCGGGCTGGATGGGAATTTCTGGCTCCTCACCGCGGCCTACCTGGGAACCCTCGCCCTTCTGGGGGTCACGGCCCGCCGCAGGCCTTCCCCCCCTGGGCGCCTCTGACTTTCCAGCCCGACGGTGCGGCGAGGGCGCGCATCACATACTTTCACCGGGCAGTCTTCAAACGAACCACCTACGGAGACAGGACCATGATGCGACACGGCCGCTGGACCTTCGGAATGGCTGCTACCGCATTGTTCATCGTCGCCCTGCACGGGACCCTGGGGGCCCAGACCGCACCGGTCACGGCGGAGCTTCCCGTGCTCCTCACTTCCTGCGGGCAGAGCCCCGGACCCACCCGAATCCAGTTCTTCCTGAACCGGCTGGAGCTGGAACACGAGTTCGTGGAGATGGCCACGGCCGAGGACCTTGCCCAGCGCCAGGCGTCAGGAAATCCGGTTCGGACGGTCATCATCGTCACGGGGGCGAGCTTGAAGGGCATGGGAGCCGCAGGGGTATCCATGCGGGAGGAACTGGCCCGGACCGAAGCCCTCATCGCCGAGGCGAGACGGCAGGGGCTGACCGTCATCGGTGCCCATGTGGAGGGGATGGCCAGGCGGGCTCAGGGGGCGGCGGCCGGAGACAACTCCGACGAGCAGTCTATCGATGCCGTCATGCCCTTCACGGACCTCATGATCGTCCGGAAGGATGGGGACGAGGACCGCCGCTTCAGCATCATCTCCGAGAACGACGGGATTCCCCTGATCCTCTTCGAGAAGAACATGGAGATGGGTGACGTTCTCGAAAGGGTCTTCAGCAGATAGTGGGATGCCCGACGGAGTGATCTCCTTTCCGGGAGTGGCTGTCTGCCTCCCGGTACCCGGAGTCCGGGCAGACCGCCCTCATCCGGTCTGGAGGGGGGCGGGCGAGCCCCGGAGGAGCCCAACATGAGTCTTCCAGAGTCCTGGTCCTCCCCGTGAGCATGTTCGCTCAGGCGGGCATCGTTCTGGCGGTCATGGTGGCGGTCTACATCGCTGCCAAGGTCTTCAGGCTCTCCACCGAGTTGGCCATGTTCGCTGCCGCTCTGGGTGGGGCGTTGGCGGGTGGGTTCGGCCTTCCCCCTCGGCAGATCGCCGAGGGGGCCATGACCTACCTCGACATCAACCTGATCTTCATCACGGCGACCCTCTTCATGAACATCCTGAAGGAGTCGGGGGGGGTGGCATTCACCGTCAGGGGGATCCTCAATCGCTTCCACAGGAGTCGGACTGTCCTGGTGATCCTCCTCACGCTCCTCCTCCTTCTCCCTGGAGCCCTTACCGGCGCCGGGAGTGTCACCGTCCTCATCACCGGAGGCATGGTGGCCGTCGTTCTGGAGACCATGGGGGTGTCCAGGGTGAGGACCGCCGCCATCGTGTTCATCATCGCCGGCCTCAGCGCCGCGGCCCCGCCGGTGAGTCTCTGGGCCATGATGACGGCGGCAGGCGTGAACATGCCATACGTGGGCTTCTTCTGGCCCCTCCTGGTTCCGTGTGTGGTTCTCTCTCTGGCTACGATCTTCCTGCTGGGATGGAGGGGAGAGAGGATCGACCTGGAGAAGGCCTTGAAGGAGCTGCCGGAGCCCCCTGGGGGTATGGGGTGGATCAGGGTCCTCCTCCCCTTCCTCGTTTTCGTGGGGCTCATCGTCGTGGGGCGCCGGTGGCCTCATACGACTCCCGTCATAGGGCTCCCCATGATGTTCATGGCGGCGGCGGCCACCTCGTTCCTCCTTTCCCCCGTGCGTCTGGATTTCCTCAGGATTTCCAGGGAGACCGTGCAGCAGCTTCTTCCCCTCATCGGTACCCTGACCTGCGTAGGGGTTCTGGTGCAGATCATGACGCTGACCGGAGTCCGGGGGCTCCTGGCCGTGACGGCTGTCACTCTCCCGGTGGCTCTGGTCTTCGCCACCCTTTTCGCGGTGCTTCCGGTATCCGAGGCGGTCCTGATGTGGGGGGCAGCTCCGGTCCTGGGGGTTCCCCTGGTCCTCCTCTTCAACAACATCGGATTGAATCCCATCGTGGCCCTGGCCGGGATGAGCGTCGTCTGGCCCCTTGGGGACGCCCTCCCCCCCACCGCCATCATCGGCCGGCTGACGGTGGACGTGGTGGGGTACCGAGAGAGCTATGTGCGGTTCCTGAAGGCGTGTCTGGTTCCAGGAATCCTCATCATGGTGGTGGGGACTCTCATGGTGATCTTCAGCGCCCGACTCTCGTTCCTGACGGGGCTCTAGGAGGTGACGACCGTGCATCGACAGGCAGAGGCGCGCGCCCAACGCCGTTCGACGGCGAGGGGATCGGCCTTCCACTGGAAGGAGGCGGGCACCTCATGGTGATGATCCAGGGCTTCGTAACCCTCCTCTACTACGTGCTCGTGGCGTACGTGGCTGTCCTCCTGGTGTGGAATCTGATCCGGACCCGGAAGTGGGAGGAGGAGATTCTGTATGTGATCGTCCTCGTTCCCTTTCTTCTTCGGCTCTTCAGGCTGAAATGAGATGACGAACCCGGACGAGGGCTACGGGATGTCCCGGCGGGCGATGCCGCCCGAACCAGAGGCGAGAGGAGCGGGGGCTCGGAAGCTCATCTTCGGAGTCCTGGGCCTCCTCCTCCTGGCCACCTCAGGGATGAGCTTCTACCGGCACCGACACCTTCCCGAGCCCGTTGTACTCGGTGAGGGAGTCACGGCGGTCCGGAAGCTCTCGGACTACTTCGAGGGAGTCCGTGGGACGGTCAACGACTGCAACGTCTACATCCTGGAAGGCCGTGAGCCGGGGGCGACCCTGTTCGTCATGGGAGGGACCCACCCCGAGGAGCCGGCGGGCCGCCTGGCACCGTGGATCCTGGCGGAGAACGCCGTCATGGAAGCCGGGCGCCTCATCGTGGTCCTCAGCGGTAACAGGAGCGCTACCACGGTGACCCGGGTGGGCGGTGCGTATCCTCCTGATTTCAGCATCGAGACGGATTGGGGAGAGCAGACCTTCCGCATGGGGGATCGGTGGGCCAACCCTCTGGACCAATGGCCGGATCCGGAGGTGTATATCCACTACCCCAGCGGGCAGTACCTGGCCTACGTGGACATCCGGAACCTGAACCGGGCCTGGCCCGGACGGCCCAACGGGACCCTGACGGAGCGGACCACCTACGCTTTCATGGAACTCATCCGCCAGGAGGGGGTGGACATCTTCATCGACCTCCACGAGGCGGAGCTCCAGTATCCGGTCATCAGCACGATCGTGGCCCACGACTCAGGGGAGGAGCTGGCGACCTTCGTCTCCATGATGCTCTCGGACACGGAGTTCAACATGGGGATGGAGTACTCCCCGGTGAACCTACGCGGCCTCTCCCACCGGGAAGTGGGGGATAACTCCGACGCCATATCCCTCCTCTTCGAGGCCCCGGAGCCCTTCCTGGACGCGACCCGGGGGCGGACGACCCGAGAGCAGCTCCTGACGGGGAAAGACGAGTTCGTGGTGAAGGCCGGAGAGGCGGGGCTCCTCTTCGAGTCCATCGACGAGAACGGCTGGCCCATCGATGTCCGGGTGGGCCGGCATACCTCCGCGGTCCTCATGACCATGGAGAGCTGGACGGAGCTGAACCCGGACCGACCCCTGGTCTGCACCGGAGTTCCCCGTTACGAGGAGCTCATCGCAACGGGAGTGGGACACTGGTTGAGGAACCCTGAAACGGCCGACCCGGAACGGTTGACTGTGGAATAGTGACCATTTCCTGCCACCGGAAGCTCCGGCTTCCTGGCATTGAACGTCGCAAGGAAGGAGTGAACCCGTGAAACGTCTCGTTCGCGAAAAGGCCCTGAGCGGATGGCTCGTCGCCCTGATCCTGGCGGTGGCAGGTGGGGCTTCCCATCTCGCTGCCCAGTCCCTCGAGTCCCTCTACTCCGGGCCGGTCTGCGAGAATCCATCGGAAGACGGGTCGGGTTGTGAGTGCGGAGCTCCGGATTCGGACTGCGGCTGCACCAGCATTGAGGTGGCAAAGCTCGCCTCCACCGACGGCTCCGTCATGACGGCTCACTCCTGTGACGGCAACTACCGGACCTGGCTCCAGATCGAGCCCCGGAAGGAGTTCCCCGCCGGGTCCGTGAAGCCGATCCGGTGGGGGTTGCTCCACACGGAGACCCCCTGGGACATGCAGGGCCTGGACGCGAAGGGGACCATCCCCCAGGTGGGTGAGACCTACGCCTTCTTCAACGTGGCGTACCCCGCCATGAACGAGAAGGGGTTGGCCATCGGGGAGACCACCATCGGAGGTCGTCGGGAGCTCCGCAACGACGAAGGCCTCTTCCTCATCGAGAACCTCCAGGAGATCGTCCTCGAGAGGACCAGCACCGCGAGGGAGGCCATCCGCCTCATCGGAGAGCTGGTGAAGGAGTACGGATACGGAGACTCGGGTGAATGCCTGACCTTCGCGGACGCCAAGGAGGTATGGCACTTCGAGATCATGGGGGCGGGGCCCTTCGACGTGGGGGCCGTGTGGGCCGCGGTCCGGATTCCCGACGAGAACGTCGGGGTGAGCGCCAACATTCCCCGCATCAGCACCCTGGACCTGGACGACCCGGACCACTACATGGCTTCGGAGAACGTCCATTCCCTGGCTGAGGAGATGGGGTGGTGGGATCCTGCCAGCGGTGAGGAGTTCAAGTGGTGGAGGGCCTACGGCAACGTGGATCGCCGAACCGGCGAGCCCAGCAAGCCTTACTCCACGCGGGAGTTCTTCATCCTGAGCACGCTGGCCCCCTCCCTGAACCTGACGATGGACATGGAGGAGCTCCCCTTCTCCGTGAAACCGGACGAGAAGGTCTCGATTCAGCGGGTCCTGGGATACTATCGGGAGACCTACGAGGGAACCGAGCTTGACGCCACCAAGAACCTCCTGGTTCCGAATCGGTATCGTGAGGACCCCGACGACCCGGAGTTCGTGAAGAGCCCCTTCGCGAACAACTGGAACTCTCCCCGGGCACAGGCGGAGCTCTACAACGCTCTGAAGCCCGGGAGCGTGGAATTCCAGCGGACCATCGCGGCGCAACAGTGCTCATACTCCCAGGTCATCCAGGCCCGGGACTGGCTCCCCCCGGAGATCGGCACCGTGGCCTATTTCTCCTTCGACAACCCCGGCGAGAGCCCCCGGATTCCCATCTATGCCGGCACGTTGTCCCTTCCCGAGAGCTTCAAGATCGGTTGCCAGAAGAAATATCGGGAGGACTCGGCGTGTTGGAGCTTCCGCCGCGCGAACCGCCTGGCCCAGATCGAGTGGGGCTGGGCCCGGGAATACCTGGAGCCGGAAGTCATGGCATTCGAGGAGCAGATGTTCATGGAACAGCCCCTCATCGAGCAGAAGGCCCTGGAGCTCATGGAAGGGGAAGGAGGGGATGACCCCATGGATTTCCGCACCTTCTTGACGCGCTATACGAATCGGTTCGCCGGCGGGGCCATGCAGCGGTGGTGGGAGATGGGTGACGCCTTCTGGGCCCACTACGCTCGGGGGTGGTAATAACGTAGTCGATCAAAGGGCATGCGAATTCTGCACCTCCTGGCGCCGGCGGGGTTCGGAGGCATGGAAACCGTGGTCCGGTCCCTGGCCGCGGGGCACGCGCGTCGGGGGCACTCGGTCACGGTGGCCGGGATACTGGACACTCCCGCCGAGGATCACCCCTTTCCGGTCGCCCTGGAGGGGAGCGGGGTCCGGTTTCATCCCCTCTTCCTCCCGGGGCGCCGCTACCTGGAGGAGCGGCGGACCGTAGCGGGTCTGCTGAGGACGTTGGATCCCGAAGTCCTTCATACCCACGGATACCGACCGGATGTGGTGGATTCCCCCGTCGCAGGCAGGATGGGCGTCGGGACCGTCACCACGGTCCACGGGTTCGTGGGGCAGGGGCTCAGGAACAAGGTCTATGAATGGCTTCAACTGAGAGCTTTCCGACGCATGGACACCGTGGTCCCGGTGTCGGAGAAGTTGGGCCGCCAGCTTGTCGAGGCGGGGGTAGAGGTCCAACGCGTCCGCGTGATTCGAAACGCCTGGACTCCGGCCTCGCAGCCTCTGGGTCGCAGTGAGGCCAGGGGGATTCTGGGTCTCTCTCCGGACTCGTTCATCATCGGGTGGGTGGGTCGGTTTACCCTGGAGAAGAGCGTCGACACCCTCCTGAGGGCTTTCGCACTCCTGGAAATCCCCGAGGCCCGTCTGTCCCTCGTCGGCGGCGGACCGGAGGAGCCCTCGTTACGAAGCCTGGCTCATGACCTGAGCCTCCGGGACAGGATCCACTGGCAGGGAGTGGTGCCCGAGGCCAGGAATCTCTTCGCGGCTTTCGACTGTCTCGCGTTGACCTCCTGGAGTGAGGGAACACCGATGGTTCTTCTGGAAGCCATGGCCGCCGGCACGCCCATCGTGACCACCCGTGTCGGAGGGATCGAGGACATGGTATCGACGGATGAGGCCATCCTCGTCCCTCCGAGCAGGCCCGAGGTCGTTGCCGAGGCGCTGCGCTCCGTCTACCTCCGACCTCGGCTGGCGGAGGAACGTGCCGCTTCGGCCAGGAGGCGACTCGAACGGGAGTTCACGTTGGATCCATGGCTCGATCAGTACGAAGAGGTCTACTTCTCGGCGGGGCGGTCCTCCCGCCGTGGAGTGTAACGCTGAACCGGGGATGAGGTGAGGATGAGTGATTTGTCCAGTCTCGAGATGGTGTCATTGAAGGAGGAGTTGTCGGAGGCAGGTCTTCTCCAGGAGTGGGAGGACCTGGTGGGCACCCTCGGCACTCCGTACGCCGTATACGGTTCTCCGGCATGGGTCCTCCATCTCCAGGAGACATCGGAGCTTCCGGTACGGGTGTGGAAGATGCGAGATCCGGACGGGGCCCTCGTGGGGATCGTGCCCGTGGCGCTGGGAGAATACGGTCTTTCCTTCGAGGTGGCCTCCCGCAGCCTGTTGAGGATCCCCCTGAAGACGGCCCACGTCCTTGGCGGGCTGCCGGTGCTCCCTCGAGAGGGCGCGCCTCACCTCCAGCTTTTCGATGCCGTGTTCTCCGAGTTCCCGGACGCCGAATGCATCCACTTCGAGACGGTACCGACGGATCACTGGCTTACCGGGTACCTTGAGGAGGACCGACAGGTGGGGAGGCGTTTCGCGGTGCATTCTCCTTTCGGAGCAAGGAAGTGGCACCTGCTGCGAATGGGAGAGTCCTTCGACGACTATCTGGGCGGGATGGGTGGCAAGTCGCGCAACACCCTGAGGAGAAAAGTCCGGCAGCTGGAGAAGCGGGAGAACGGCCTCGAGATACGGCGCGTCGACGCGCCGAGCCAGGTTCCCGGATTCCTGGAGGCTGCTGCGGAGATCAGCAAGAATTCCTGGCAGCAGCATGTCCTGGGTGATCGGCTCACGGACGATGAACGGACCCGGCGGTCCCTGTCGGACCTTGCAGACCGGGGCCTCCTCCGGTCCTACCTCCTCATCTCGGGCAGTGATCCGACGGCGTTCCTGATCGGCTATCAGTACCGCGGTGTGTTCAATTCCGGGGAGCTCGGCTACGATCAGCGGTTCTCCGACTACTCCCCCGGAACGGTCCTCTGGTACCTGCTTCTCGAGGATCTGCACGGAGATCCGTTCATGACCCTGCTGAACTTCGGGATGGGAGACGCGGCCTACAAGAGACGGTTCGGGAACGCCCAGAGCTCCGACGCTTCGTGGCTCATCATGCGTCGTTCGGCCCGGAACCGGTTTCTGGCCAGGAGCCATGCAGCCTTCGATGGCTCCGTGGAGCTGGTGAAGAAGCTCATCGGCAGGAGGGTGGGGGAGTGACGCGGAGGCCACTGGACCTCATCGTCAATGCGGACGATTTCGGGATCTCCGGGGAGAACACCGCCGCCACGGTCTCCCTGATGGAGCGAGGCCGGGTCACCTCCGCCACGATCCTGGCCAACGGGGAGGACCTGGAACCCGCCCTCGCCGCAGCGCGCCGACTCCCGGGCTGCTCCTTTGGGGTGCATCTGAATCTGACGGAGGGAGTGCCTCTGACGGACACCTCCGATCTTGCTCCGCTCCTGGACGACGATGGGCGGCTCCACCCCATCATCTTTGCCGCGCAGATCACCCGAACGCTCCGTCGCGGCATAGAGAGGGAGTGGATGGCTCAGGTGGAGCGGATCCGCACTGCGGGCGTGCCCGTCAGTCACCTGGATTCGCATCAGCACGTGCATACGATTCCTCGGTTGTTCCTGGCATTCAAGTCGGTCCAGAAGAAGACCGGGATTCGAAAGGCCCGAATCACCAAGACCCTCTATGACACGGCCAGTCCCCCTGGATCCTCGCTGCTCCTGGTGAAGAAGAGGCTGTGGAACTTCGCTCTGCGAAACTACGTCCGGACGAGGACGACGGACGGATTCTCCGACTTCAACTCTTTCATCAGGGCATCCCGGGAGAGGCCCCTCAGCCTGGGAACCCTGGAGGTCATGGTCCATCCAGGGGCGGACAACGAGTTGGGGTTCCATGATGAGATCGAGGTCCTGGAGAGCTCCTGGGAAGACCAGCTTCCCTTTCCTGTTCGACTTCTCTCCTACCACGAGCTCTGATACGCCATCCCGCACCCCCCGAAGAAAAACATTCGAAGGGAAAACACTTGATATGGTTCTGGCGTGGCGAGCAGATTGGATATGAGGATGGAAGCACCCGGGGCCGCCGGAACGGGCCCAGCCGAGGATGAGCTGTGACGGATCTGGATACACATCAGGAGGCCCCGACCCGGAAGGACGGCACCCTGCCGCCCCACCCACCCGGACCAGGTTCCCTTGCGGGGTCGGCGCCCGGCACGGGTGAGAAGTCGGAGGCCATCGACCCCGCTTCCTCTCAGGAGGTTCCGCCGGAGGATCTCCCCCCGGACCCCTGGGTTGAGGGGCGCCAGGGCCTCGAGTTCCCTTCGGGATATATTCATCTACCCACTCTGAGGTTCTCGGCGCTTACCCTGGACCTCCATCCCTCCCGTCTTCCGGATCGCCCGGAAGATCTGGAACTTCCCCTGCATCGTTTCCGCACCGGAATCGATGCCCTGGTGATCTACGCGCAGCCGACTCCGGAGGATCTCCCACGGGTGACCTTTCGGAAGCGATTCATTCGGTATGTCCCGGGGCACTTCGACCACCACGCCCTGGACCTCTCGGGGTCCTTCGAGACGTACGTGCAGGGGCTCCCGTCGAAGGACCGCCACGAGCTCTTTCGCAAGACCCGAAAGTTCGTGGCTTACGGGGAGGGCACGGTGGGGTGCCGCCAGTTCAGTCAGCCAGAGGAGATGCAGGAATTCCATGATCTGGCGGTGTCGGTGGCTTGCCTCACCTACCAGGCGAAATGGCTGGAGGCAGCAATACCGGACGGCCCGGAGTACACGGGGGAGTTGGTGGAGGAGGCGAAGAAAGGGCACGTCCGCGGCTTCATTCTCTTCCACGGGGACCGACCCGTGGCATACGGGAACTGTCGCGCACGGGGGGAGATCCTGGATTACCTGCAGACCGGGTATGACCCGGAATACCGCCAGTGGTCTCCCGGGATGGTCCTCTTCCACGAAATGCTGGAGCAGCTCTTCGCCGAGGGGGCCTTCGGGCTACTGGACCTCGGAAGCGGAGCCGCCCGCTGGAAGAGGAGCTACTCCACGCGGAACACGCGGTGCGCAAATGTCTACTACTTCCGGTGGAGCGGCCGGAACCTGTTCCGCGTTGGATTGCACTGCGGAACGGACCTCCTCGAGATGGCCGTCGTCGGGCTCCTTGACCGACTCGGCCTGAAGCGACGCCTCAAGCGACTCCTCCATTTTCGTCTTCGTATTCCCGGACGCAGCCAAGAACCGAGGGACCCATGAGCCAAATTCCCGACCGAGCGTCAAAACCCCAATCGGCGGATCATCCACCCTGTCAACAGGAGGATCTTGCCGCCACCTCCCGCACCGATCTTCAGGACCCGGGTCGTCAGCCCTGCCAGAGCCAGCAGGATGAGCTGCTGGCATCCTCGCAGACGTATCCCCAGGTGAGCTATATCGTGGATCGGGCGAAGATGCACGGCTTTTCGGGTACCCTCCGCCGGGTCTTCAGGACGCTGCTCCGCCGCTCCTCGCCTGATCCGCTGGCGGACCGCCCCCCACCCGGCTCTGCTCCGGCCACAGATATCCCGGAATCACTGGGACTCCAGCCGGGGGACCTGGTGGAGGTACGGTCCAAGGAGGAGATTCTCTCGACGCTGGACGTCAACGGGTTGAACAAGGGGCTGTTGCTCATGCCCGAGATGCTCGGGTTCTGCGGTCAGCAGTTCAAGGTGTACAAGCGGGTGGAGAGATTCGTGCTGGAGCACACCGGCGAGTTCCGGCGGATGAAGAACACCGTGCTTCTGGATGGCGTGCTCTGTGACGGGTGGGGTGGTGCCTGCGACCGGTCCTGCTTCTTCTTCTGGCGGGAGGCTTGGCTCAAGAGAGTTGACCCCCACGGCTGACCCATTCCTCCCTTCTCGTCTCCCTTCGCGAGGTCACCGGGGTCCAGTGGGACCGTGCCCCGTCCCATACCGCGTGATGAGGTCGAGATAGAGGCGCTGGTAGGACTCGGCCATCTTTGTCAGTGAGAATGCCTCCCGGATGGTGCCCCGGGCGGCTGAGCCTATCCTCTCGGCCAGCCCGGGGTTGTCCAGGACTCCCAGAATGCCCTGGGCCAGGGCCCTCGGATCCTTCGGCGGCACCAGGATACCGTTTGAGCCGTCTTCCACCAGCTCGGGAACGCCTCCGCACCTCGTCAGCACCACCGGCTTTCCCATCCCCATGGCCTCGACGCTGGCCAGAGGAAGGCCTTCATTCTCGGAGCTGGACATGAACAAGTCCATCTCCGTCATGAGAGCGGAGGCGTCGGATCGGAACCCCAGGAAGCTCACCCAGTCCGCCAGCTCCAGCTCACCTCTGAGTCTCAGGAGCTCTTCCATGTAACGCCCTCCACCTCCGCCGGCGATCACAAAGTGAATGTCGCTCCTCAGGTCACAGACGATTCGCGCCGCCCGGAGAAGGTTCGGGTAGTCCTTGGCAGGCCGGATATTGCCCACCGCGCCGAC
>Ga0316577_10000918_pt1 | contig 13033 bp, 12 predicted proteins | sample S5NA_FD_203073 | JGI IMG/M metagenome (GOLD analysis project Ga0316577, IMG submission 203073) | Rhizosphere microbial communities from salt marsh grasses in Alabama, United States - S5-7_050615r2r1 | ecosystem: Host-associated > Plants > Roots > Rhizosphere | place: USA: Alabama | collected... | reverse complement strand
GGCGGCTCCGGACACTTGACGCACTGGGGCCCGCACTGGTCGACGTCGGTGTCGCTGACGCAGAGCTGCCCGCAGCGGTGGAATCCGGGCGCGCACTCGCAGCTGCCGCCGACGCAGCGCTCCTCGGCCGCGCAGGCGTTTCCACACTGACCGCAGTGCTGCGACGAGCTGGTCAGGTCGACCTCGCAGCCGTTGGACGGATCGCCGTCGCAGTCGCCGCGGCCCGGCCCGCAGCTGGCCTCGGCGTCGATGCCCGCCGTGTCGACGCCCGCCGCGTCAACCGGGCCGCTGTCGACGGCGGAGCGGTCGGCGGCGCCGCCGTCGGCGATCGGTACGCTCGCGTCGGTCGTGCCCTGCTCCGTCGAGCAGGCCGCCACGAGCAGGCAGAACAGCGCTGACTCGATGCTCGTTTTTCTCCCCGTGGTCATGGACGCCCCTTGGCTTGGGTTCGGGAGGGCGATACTCCCACAGAGCCAGGGACCTGCCAATTCGCGGCGTGACCGGGGGTGTGATCGCAACCAGTCGGCAAAAGACGGACGAGTATCGCCAGACGAATCGCGGAACAAACTCCCGTGAACCCCGCGTTCCGAGGCGTTCGTTCCGCGGTTCCGGAGCGTTCGTGCCGCATGAGGAATGAAGTCCTCTGAAGGGCGGCACGAAGTCTCGGGAAGACGCTCGATCGGAATGGACTCGTCGGAACGGAGGAACACACTCCCGTGAACCCGAGGTTCCGGCGAGATCGTTCCGCGGTTCCGGGGCGCGGCTCAGCTGCCCTTGACGTGCTCGTTGTAGCGCCGCTCGGGGTCGTAGATCGCGCGGGCGTCGCCCAGCGCGGCGTACTTCTCGCGCCACTCGGGGCCGGCGCCGCCCTGGACCGCGATGTTCTGGCTGCCGCGCGCCATCAGGTCCTCCTTGCGGAGCAGGGCCTCGTAGCGCCTCTCGATCGGCGGCATGTGGATGCCGGAGTCCATGCGGATCGCGTCGCAGGGGCAGGCCTCGACGCACATGCCGCAGACGACGCAGACGAGCTCGTCGATGTCGAAGCGCACCGGGTACTTCTCGATCCCGGTCTCGTCCTCGCGCTCGCCGGCCTCGATGTGGATGCAGTTGGCCGGGCAGACGGTGGAGCACATCATGCACGCCACGCAGCGTACGGTGCCGTCCTCGCGCAGCATCAGCCGGTGCACCCCGCGGAAGCGCTCGGGGTAGACGCGCTTCTCCTCCGGGTAGCGGATGGTGACGATCTCCTTGCTGCCGAAGGTGTTGACGAAGAAGTGTCGCAGGGTGACCGAGAGCCCGCGGATCAGCTCGGGGACGTAGAGCTGCTCCCAGAGGCCGCGGCGGAAGGTGACGACCTTGGCCATGGTGACCTCGCTACCTCACCGCCGTGGCGGCGGTGGACCACAGCACCACGCCGGCGGTGATGACGACGTTGATGATCGAGGCGGGGAGCAGGCCCTTCCAGCCCAGCTTCATCAGCTGGTCGTAGCGCATGCGCGGAACGCTCCAGCGGATGGCCAGCTGCAGGAAGCAGAGCAGGAAGACCTTGGTGCAGAAGACGCCGACGCCGATCACGGTCATCAGCCAGTGCGGCAGCGACCAGACCTCGAGCCCGGGGAGGTGCCAGCCCCCGAAGTAGAGCGTGGTGACCAGGCAGGCGGCGAAGACGATCTCGACGAACTCGCCGAGGTAGAACATCATGAAGCGGGCGCCGGAGTACTCGACGAAGTAGCCCACGATCTCGCTCTCGCCCTCGGGAAGGTCGAAGGGCGCGCGCTTGGTCTCGGCGATGGCGGCGAAGAAGAACAGCAGGAACCCGAGCGGCTGGCTCACGATGCCCCAGTGGCCCTTGATCTGGGCCTCCACCACGGCGTTGGGCTCCAGCGTGCCGTAGACCAGGAACGCCCCCATCACCGCCATGCCCATGGTGATCTCGTAGGAGAACATCTGCGCCGAGGCGCGCATGCCGCCCAGCAGCCCGTAGGTGTTGTGCGACGACCAGCCGCCCAGCGCCGCGCCGTAGACGCTGAGCGAGGTGATGGCGAAGATGAACAGGATGCCGATGTCGAGGTGGGCGACCTGCAGGTGGTGGAAGGTGCCCGCGGCCTGGCTGGCGGCCACCACCGACGCGAGCTCGTCGGCTGCCCTGGGCAGCGTGCTGCCGAGCTGGTCGAGGAGCACCGGCGGCCCGAAGGGGATGACGGCGAACACCAGCAGCGCCGGCGCGAGGGCGAAGATCGGCGCGATGGTGTAGATCAGCCGGTTGGCCCGCGGCGGGATGAAGTCCTCCTTGGCCGCCAGCTTGAGCGAGTCGGCGATGGGGTGGACGAGCCCCCACAGGCGGATGCGGCCCAGGGTCTGCCCCTCGCGCGGGGGGAGCAGGTAGGCGCGCTCGGGGCCGATGCGGTCCTGCATCATGGCGCTCTGGCGGCGCTCCATCCAGGTGAGCACGGCGGCCAGGGCGATGGCGAACCCGAGCATGATGGCCATCTTGATCAGCGTGGCGATGATGATCCCGAACATGGGCTACCCTCTGCTGCCGGCGTAGCGCAGCAGCTGCGGCGGCAGCTCCGCGCCCCACTCGGCGTCCTTGAAGAGCTCGATCTCCTGCTGCATGGCCTCGAAGATCGCCCTCGGCGAGACGAAGTCCAGCGTCAGGCCCGCGCGCCGCGCCACCTGCACCAGGATCTGCCAGTGAGGCCGCGCGAAGTCGACGGGCGCCACCGCGGCGCGCAGCCGCTGGGTCCGGTTCTCGCGGTTGGTGATGGTGCCGTCCACCTCGGCCCACGCGGCCGCCGGCAGCGCCACCTGCGCGCTCTGGACCAGGGGCGATCGGTCGTGGGTGGCCTGCACCGCGAAGAGGTCGAGCGCCTGGGCCTTGGCGAGCGCCTCGGCCGGGAGGTGCAGCCGTTCCCCGACGACGTAGAGCGCCGCGAGCTTCCCCTCGGCGAGGTCGTCGGCGAGCTCCGCCGCCGTCCCGATGTCGGCGCCGCACGCCGCGGCGCCGGCGCGGTTGGGGTTGGGGTCGTTGTCTCGGAGAAAATCGTCCCCCGCATCGCCCTCGGGCTCGGCGCCGAGGTAGACCCGCGGCGCGCCGAGGAAGTCGAAGGCCAGCCGCGAGGCGGCGAAGTTGTCCTCGTTGGTGGCGTCGGCTCCCAGCACGACGCCGATCCTCGCCCTGTCGCCCTCCAGGGCCACCTTGAGCCTGTCGGCCACGAACCCGATCGCCTCGTCCCAGCCGGTCTCCTTGCCCTGGACACGGGGCAGCGACAGCCGGTCGGCGGCGACGGCCTTGTAGGTGTAGCGGCCGAAGTCGCACATCCAGTTGTCGTTGATGTCGTGGTTTCCGTACCGCCTCGGCACCAGGCGGTAGATTCGGTCGCGCCGGTGGTGCACCTCGCACGGACAGCCGGTGGCGCAGCCGTTGCAGACGCTGCGGGTCGACGAGAGCTCCCAGACCCGCATCTTGAACCGGAAGTCCTTGTCGGTCAGGGCGCCCACCGGGCAGATGTCGACGACGTTGAGCGAGTAGGGGTGGTCGAGCTTGCGCCCGGGCGCGACGGTCAGCACCGCCTTGCTCCCGCGCTTGGAGACCACCAGCTGGGGATCCTTGGCCACCTCGGCCATGAACCGCACGCAGCGGGTGCACAGGATGCAGCGTTCGTCGTCGAGCACGATGCGCGGGCCCAGGTCGACGTGCTTGGGCTTCCGCACCTTGGAGTGGTCGATCTTGGACGGCGCGTGGTCCCAGTCCATGTAGTGGCGCTGGAGGATGCACTCGCCCGCCTTGTCGCAGATCGGGCAGTCGACCGGGTGGTTGACCAGCGTGAACTCCAGCAGCTGGCGGCGCGCCGCGAGCACCTTGTCGCTGGAGTTGTCCACCTCCATCCCCGGGCCGATGGGGGTCTGGCAGGCCGGCACCAGCTTGTTCATCTTGGCCAGCCCGACGAGGCACTGGCGGCAGACGGCGACGACGCTGAGGCCTGGATGGTAGCAGAAGTAGCTGATCTCGAGCCCCTGCTCCAGCATGAACTGCAGCAGGTTCTCGCCCTTGGGCGCCTGGTACTTCCGGCCGTCGATGCTGATCTCGACCAGCTCCGGCCCCGGGGGTTCGGTCTTGTCGGTCTTTTTCTCTTCAGTCTCGTTCGCCATGGCTCAACGATCGCACTCGCCACCGATCATGTTGATGGTGTCGAAGGTGGGGATCACGTCGGCCACCATGTGGCCCTCGATCAGCTGCTTGAGCGCCGCCATCCCCATGAAGCAGGGCGGGCGGACGCGGCACTTCACCGGCCGGCCGGTGCCGTCGGAGACGAGGTAGAACCCGAGCTCGCCGTTGCCGGCCTCGGTGTAGCTGTAGACCTCGCCCCTGGGCGGCCGGATGCCGTCGATCACCAGCTTGAAGTGGTTGATCATGTCCTCGATGGTGTTGTAGGTGGCGGCCTTCTGGGGGATGACCACCAGCCTGTCCTCGATCATCACCGGGCCGGGCTCGATCTGGTCCAGCGCCTGGCGGATGATCCGCATCGACTGCCGCATCTCCTCCATCCGCACCATGTAGCGGTCCATGTTGTCGCCGTCGGTGCCGATGGGGATCTCGAAGTCCATGCGGTCGTAGACCAGGTAGGGGTGGGCCTTGCGCACGTCGTAGTCCACGCCGCTGCCGCGCAGGCAGGGCCCGGTCCAGCCGTAGCTGATCGCCTCCTCCGCGCTGATCACCGCGATGTCCTGCATCCGGTCGAGGAAGATCCGGTTGCGCGTCATCAGCTTGTCGAGCTCGACCACCACCTGGTCGATCCTGGGCAGGATCTCGATCGTCTTCTCCTTGAAGCCCTCGGAGAGGTCCCAGGCCACGCCGCCGATGCGGACGTAGGAGTGGGTCAGCCGGGCGCCGGAGACCTCCTCGAGCAGGTCCCAGAGCCAGTCCCGCCCCTTCATCACGTAGAAGTAGGGCGTGAAGGCGCCCATCTCCATGGTCTGGGCCGCCATGTAGGTCAGGTGGTCGGCGATGCGCGCGATCTCCCCGACGATGACCCGGATGTACTGCGCCCGCTCGGGAACGGTGACGCCGCAGAGCTTCTCCACCGCCATGGCGTAGCCCACGTTGTTGAGCATCGGCGAGACGTAGTTCAGCCGGTCGGTGTAGGGGAAGATCTGCTGCCAGCAGTGCGCCTCGGCCTCCTTCTCGAAGCCGCGGTGCAGGTAGCCGATGTTCACCTCGGCGTTCTCGATCCGCTCGCCGGCGAGCTGCACCTTGATGTGGATGGTGCCGTGCATCGCGGGGTGCGACGGCCCCATGTGCATGGTGGTCAGGTCCAGGGACTCCTGGTCCTTGGGGGTCTCCATCATCTCGCGCTCCGTGGCGGCGGCTGGGGCAGCGGGCGCGCCTTGCCGCGGCGGGCCAGCACATCGGCGATCTCGTTCTCCGGGCGCCGCACCAGCGGCTGCCGCTTCTCCTTGGGGTAGTCCTTGCGCAGCGGGTGGCCGACGAACTCCTCGTAGAGCAGGATCCGCTTCAGGTTGGGGTGCCCCTTGAAGCGGATGCCGTACATGTCCCAGATCTCCCGCTCCAGCCAGTCGGCGATGCCGTAGAGCCGGGTCAGGGTGTCCACCACCGGGTCCTCCTCGGGGACCTGCACCTTGATCCGCAGCCGGTGGCGCTGCTCCACGGAGTAGAGCTGGTAGACCACCTCGAAGCGCGGCTCCCTGCCCTCGAGGAGCCAGTCCACCGCGGTCATGTCGGTCAGCATGTTGAAGGCGAGGTCGGGCTCGTCGCGGAGCCAGGAGGCCACGTCGACGATGGCTGCGCGGTCGACGACGGCCGTCTCGTCGCCGCGAAAGTCGTGGGTCTCGAGCACGCATTCGGCGAAGCGCTGCTCGAGCCGCTCGAGGGCCTTGGCGCTCACTGTCGGCCTCCTTCCTGATCGAGCCCGAGCCGCCTGCGCTCCTGCTCCACGAAGTACTGGCGCTGGCTCCAGCCCCTGCCGCTCTGGATCTTCTCCTGCAGCATGACCAGGGCGTCGATGATCGCCTCGGGCCTCGGCGGGCAGCCGGGGATGTAGACGTCCACCGGGATGATGTGGTCGATGCCCGGCATGGTGGCGTAGTTCTGGTAGAACCCTCCGCTGGAGGCGCAGACGCCGAAGGAGACGACCCACTTGGGCTCGCAGATCTGCTCGTAGATCCGCTTGAGCACCGGTCCCTGCCGCTCGGTCACCGTGCCCACCACCATCAGCATGTCGGCCTGCCGCGGCGAGAACCGCGGGAACTCGGCGCCGAAGCGGGCCACGTCGTAGCGCGGGCCCCAGAGCGCCATGTACTCCATGCCGCAGCAGGCGGTGACGAACGGGTACTGGAAAAGCGAAAACTTGCGGGCCCAGTTGACCGCGTCGGCCAGCCGACCCGTCTCGAACTCTAGTCCCATTCCAGGGCCTTCTTTCTCCAGACGTAGAGCAGGGCCAGGACCAGGATCGCGAGGAACGCGACCATCACCAGCAGCCCGAACGGGGTGGCGACGCCGTGGCAGATACCGTCCTTGAGCTCGCCCTTGCAGCTCAGCTCGCGGTAGAGCACGGCCCAGGGGTAGAAGAAGGCCGCCTCGATGTCAAAGACGAGGAACAAGATGGCGATGCGGTAGAAACGGATGCTGAACCGGCCTCGCGGAGTGCCGGCCGGGTCGCGGCCGCACTCGTAGGGGATGGACTTCTCCGCTGTTTCGCGCTTGGGCCCCAGCGCCCACGCCACGAACAGCAGCAGCACGCCGAAGCCCACCGCCACCACGAGAAAGACAACGATGGGTAGGTATTGTATCAACATGGTCAGGGACGGCTCCCGGGAGTTATCACGTCACAGGGCAGGGCGGTGGGAGTGGCTACCACCCTCGAAGCGCAGTAATATGACCTCGCGCCTCGAGGGTTGTCAACCCCATTCCCGGGGCAGGATAGACTATCTAAGTTATGCTTTTCTTTCTTTATTTCTCGTTTTGGCGAGGCCATCCATGTCGCACTGCGATAACGATCGCGTGTGCGTGCCTGCCCGCAGCTCTTGCCATGACGGGGTGCCGTACCCAGGGCCCCAGCCGGTACCTGGTGCGGGGCGCTGCCCCGGGCGCCAGGGCTCTGGTGGAGCGGGTGGCTCGGGCCTTGGCGGAGCGCGACCCGATGACTGTCGGGCGTCTGTTCGCGCCCGAGTGTCGCTACAGCTGTCGAGGGTTTGTGCCCTTGGTGCGGAAAAAGGGCGGTGGATACGAGGCAGCCTCCTGGGTGCCCCGGGTCGACGACGGCCCCCTGTTGATGGACCTGGCGCGGATCCTCGCCACCTACAGCCCCGGCCTCCATGCCTCCATCACCCCGCTGAGGATGCGCGTGCTCGCGAGTCGCGTGATGATGCGCGCGCGGCTGCGGCTCGAGGGGCGCGACCTCGAGGGGTACCGCCGGGTCGACGAGGGCGTGCTGGATCTGAGCCTGCGGCGCGGCCCCTCGCGGTGGGAAGTGGATCGCTTCAACCCGGTCGGGGTCAACACGCTGCGCATCTCGCCGGGCGAGGCCTACGTCGCGCGGCCGCTGGACAGGAGCCTGGGGACCGGGCCACCGGGACGGCGCTCTCTTCTGCCCCCGGGGCGCCACGGCGTGGCCCCGTACGCTCTGCTCGACGTGGACGCGGACGGGGTGGAGGACCTGGTCACGGCGCGGGCGGGGTGGGTGGAGGTGCTCGCCGGCGGGCGCGGAGGATACGGCGCCCCGCGCCGGCTGCTACGCCAGCTCCACGTGCGCTGTCTAGAGCCGGCCGACCTCAACGGGGACGGGTGGACCGACCTGTTCGTCGGGAGCTACGGCGCGCCCTCGCGCCTGATACTGGGGAGCAAGGAGGGTCTTTCGCCGTCTCCCGCCAGCCAAATCGAGGGACATGTCACCGACGCCGCGGCGGGCGACTTCAACGGGGACGGCTTCGTCGACCTCTACGTTGTTCGCCACGGCGATCCGTCCACCTGGCCGGGGGGGCAGGGCGAGCGGGACGTGCTGCTCCTCGGCGGCCGGCGCATCAGGGTCGAGGAGGTCGGCGCGCCGGGGTGGGGCCTCGCGGCCTGCGTCGGGGATCTCGACGGTGACGGCGCACCGGATCTGTGGGTCGCCAACGAGTCCGAGTCCAGCTGGCTGCTTTCGAACCGCCGGGGGCGGCTCGTCGAGCTCAGCCGGAGGGCGGGCATCGACGCCGGGCCCTCCACGGCCTGCGCCCTGGGGGATCTCGACGGCGACGGCCGCCTGGACCTGTTCGTGGGCGGCCGCCGCGCCAGGAGAGCCTACCTCTTCGGTCGGCCGGGGGTGGGCGCGCCGGGCGACGGCGTGGTGGCGACGCGCGGCGCGCGACGCCGGAGCGCCCGTGCGACCCGGGGGGACCGGCTGTGGCTCAATCGAGGCGCTCGTGGTCGGCTCGCCTTCGTGCCGCGTCACGAGGCCGTCCAGGACACGGGCTGGACCTCCTGGGCTGGCATGGTCGACCACGACGGCGACGGGCAGCTCGACCTGCTGGTGCTGCGACGCCAGCCCGCCGCCGCGGTCGAGGAGCGCTTCTTCTGGGAGGTCCTCGATCCCGCCCTGAGGGGGGAACAGCCGCTCGAGGTCTGGGGGGCGCTCGCTCCGGCGCCGACGCGGCTGTGGGTCAACCTCGGGGTGGGAGGCTCGCGCTGCTGCCGCTTCGTCGATGGCGCGGCAGTGGCCCGTCTGACACCCGCCGCGGCGGCGCTGTTTCACGACCACGACGGGGACGGCGCGCCGGAGGTCTTGCTGCGCGGCCGCACCGCGCAGGTGCTCGCCTGGCGCGGCGAGCGCGAGGAGGGTCACGCCGTGGTGCTGGAGCTCGCCGGTCGGTCTCCCAACGTCAACGCCGTTGGAAGCCGGGTGGCGCTCTGGGCCGGGGGTCGGCGGCAGGTGCGCGAGGTCGGCAGCGCCTCGGGGCTCCCCGGAGGCGCGCCCGGGCTGGTCCACTTCGGCGTGGGGGACGCCGTGCGCGTGGCCTGGATCGCGGTGCGCTGGCCGGACGGGAATCGGCAACGCTTCGTGGATCTGCCCGTGGACCATCGAGTTCGTCTGACACAGGGGGGCCACGCGGCCTGGGGCGAACGGTTGAAGCCGAGGGCCCCGCCGCCCGAGCCCGAGCCCGAAAAGGACCAGGGCCCGAGCTGGACCGCGCCGCCGCGCCTGCTGGCGCTGACGGTTGCCGTCGGTGAGGGGACGACGCGCCCGCTGTCTCACCACGCCGGGAAGCTGGGCACCCTGATCCTGTTCCTCGGTCCGGACTTCGGGGGGCTCGGGTGCGAGGAGCTGGCCCGGCTCGTCGGCCGGCACCCCGGCGTCGCAGGCGTGGTGGTCAGCGTGAGCCCCAGGAGCGACCAGCCCTGTGCGTTGACCGCGTCACCCGCGACCCTCCAGGCCCTGCGCGGGGGACGGGCGCTCATGCCGCTCCTGGCGGTGGTGGACGCGTCGGGCCGTACCCTGCGCCTGTTCAGCGGTTCACCTGACAAGGATCAGCTGGAGGCGGTGCTGCGCGGGCTGCGCTGAGGCCGCGTTACCGGTCCTCCACCTGCGACTTGAACGCCTCGACCATGGTGGGATCGGTGTCGGCGAGCACGACGCGTGTTGGACACGAGCCCTTGAACGCCCTGATCTCGTCGATGATGGCCCGCGCCGTCTCGTCGTAGGGGATGCCGTTTTCGCCGTAGCCGAAGCCGGGGATGCAGATGCTCTCCAGCTGAACGTGGTTGGCTGCCAGGAGCCCTGCCCGGGTCGCCCGCCGGACGTTCTCGATGCCGATTCGCAGCCCCGGGTGGTCGACCACCGGCACGTGGATCACCTTGGAAACCGAGAGGGATCCCCCCGAGGTCACCACTGCGGCCCCCACCGCGATGGGAGCCGATAGGATGGCCTCCTTCTCGACGGAGTCTCCGAATTCGCCCTTGATCCGGGCAGCGAGCCCCTCCACCATCTGGCCGTAGGAGTTGGTCGGGAGCACGAGCCCGTCACCGACGTAGTCCATTGGGTCGGCTTGTCTGATCTCGATTTCCATCCGGTAGGCTGTTTCCTGTCTTGTTTGCAGTCTCGTGGTTACCGGCCGAACCGCCCGGCGGAGGGTATTCTAGTTGATATATCTATGATGTCAAGCTCTTATGCGCTTTGTTTGATCGGAGGCGGTTTGCCGATATAGTCACACCAGATGGGCGCGTTTTTCTCAGTCATCTTCTGGCTGGCGGTGATCGCCGGAGCGCTCCTGCTGCTGGTCCAGCTGAGCGGGCGGCACTACCGGGCGGTCCAGGAGCCCGACGCGCTCCACTTCGTCCCCACCGAGGACGGCTGGCGGCTGACCCTGACCCGCTACCGGCCGACCCGTCCCATCCGGGGAGCGCCGCCGGTTGTGCTCTGCGCAGGCGCCGGGATGAAGAGCCTCGTCTTCGATGTCGGCGACACCTCCCTCGCCCGGACCCTCGCGGAGCAGGGCTACGACACCTGGCTGCTCGACCTGCGGGGGCGCGGTCCGCGGCTGGAGCGCGCGAGCTGGAGCTTCGACGACTACGTCGAGTTCGACATCCCCGCCGCCCTCCGGCTGGTCTGCGACAACACCGGCTCCGAGGCGGTCCAGTGGGTCGGCTTCGGCGCCGGCGCGCTGGCCATGTTTCCGGTGCTCACCGGATCCGATGCCGGGAGGGTTCGCAGCCTCGTGGCGCTGGCCGCTCCCGTCTTCTTCCGTCGACAGCAGGGCAAGTTCGGCGCGAGGCCCCTGCGCTGGATCCGCCGGCTGCGTCTGGACATCATCGCGCACCTCGTGGCTCCCCTCGTCGGCCGCCTCTACCCGGCGCCGCTCTCGCACCTCCAGAACCGCGACAACGTCGACGGCGGGGTGCTGCGTCGCGCCCTGGTCAGCGGCCTCGCCCGCTTCGGCCGCACCGAGCTCCTGCAGTACGCGGAGTGGCTCGAGCAGGACGCCTTCACCGCCATCGTCCAGCGCCGGGACTACCGCGGGTCGATGGGCAGCATCACCACCCCCACCCTGTTCATCGCCGGTCCCCGCGACGAGCTGGCTCCACCCGACATGGTGGAGGCCACGGCCAACCTGATGGAGGAGGCGCGGGAGCGGCCGGTGGTGGTGGCGAGCAGGATGCATGGGATGAGCACGAACTACGGCCACCTGGACCTGCTCCTCGGACGCGGGGTCCGTCGTGACATCCACACCCACATCGTCAAGTGGCTCGACCTCCACGCCGGCGTCGAGCTGCCCGAGGGGCGGCCCGAGCCGCCGGAGCCCAGGGAGGTCTTCCTCGAGGACCCGCCGCGGTTCGACGCGACCCCCGCGTATCCACAGACGCCTGCTTCCACAGCGCAGACGCCGCCTCCCGCGGAGCCGTCACCTGCCCTCGAGGGCCTCGACGACCTGGACGACCTCGACGATGAGGATCAGGACGAGATCCAGGGCGACGTGCCGAGGCTGCCGGGCAACTGAGTGTCTGTGCTACTCGCCGCGGGCCTTGCCCGTCATCGGCACGAAGCGGACGTCCATCAGGTGCTCGCGGCGGGTGCTGCCGTCCCTGCGCTTGGTGATGCGGATCAGGCGCTGGTGGCCCGACGCCCCCACGGGAGCGACGAGGGCGCCGCCCGGCTTGAGCTGCTCGACGAGCGGTCGGGGGATGCTCGCCGGCGCGGCGGTGAGGATGACGCCGTCGAAGGGCGCCTTCTTGGGCCACCCGACGTAGCCGTCGCCGATGCGTACACGGATGTTGCGGTAGCCGAGCCGTTTGAGCAGCTTCTCGGCGCGCCGGCCCAGCTCGGGGACGATCTCGATCGAGTAGACCTCCTTGGCCACCTCACCGAGGATCGCGGCCTGGTAGCCCGAGCCGGTGCCGATCTCCAGCACGCGCGCCGAGGGCTTGAGCCGCAGCGCCTCGGTCATGTAGGCCACGATGTAGGGCTGGCTGATGGTCTGCCCCTCGCCGATGGGGAGCGGGTGATCAGCGTACGCGCTGGCCTGACGGCCCGCCGGGACGAAAAGGTGACGCTTGACCTTGCGCATCGCCGCCAGGACGCGCTTGTTCTTGACGCCGCGCCGGGCGATCTGGTCCCGCACCATCGCCGCGCGCTCCGAGACGCGGTGGCGCTCGGCGTCGGCCCGGCGCTGGAGACAGGCCGACCCGAAGCACGCGACGGCGAGGAGTGAGGCCCCCACGGTGGTGTGGGAGAACATGACCAGCGGGTCAACGCATCATCGAGGTGGCCACCATGCAGCCGTAGGGACAGCTCGAGATCACCATCAGCACGATCAGGATCACGAAGGTGATGCCAATGGCAACGGCGGTGTAGCCCACGGATTTCTCCTGCGGCGTCCCGTTGAGGACCGGTAGGCCGAGGTAGAGGAAGTAGGCGCCGTAGCCGAGCCCGGCCAGCGCGCCCAGAGGGCCGAGGATGGAGCCGACCACCGGAATGATGAACAGCGCCGAGCCGACCCACATCGGGATGATCGCACCGGCGGCCAGCTTGTTGGCCTGGGCGGGGTCCTTCTGCGCCCCGAAGGACTCGGCCAAGGCGTTGATGATTATCCCCATCAGAATCCACACAACGATGTAGATCGCGTAGCGCAGCACCAGCATGATGATCGCACCCGTCATCATCCGCCCGAAGAACCCAAACCGCGACGCGACCCCCATCGTGCTCAAAAATACCCCGAAAAAACCGGCCAGCGCCGGGATGGCGGCGAGGATCAACATCTGGGGAACCAGGAGCGTCTTGATGTCTCCGGGCTCCGCGATGACCTCATTCCAGTAGTCCTTGGGAGCGGTGAAGATCTTGATCAAGCGTCCAAAGTCCATCTGGAGCTCCTTACACAGCAAACACTGCTGGATTAGGTACTTTTATCACAGAAGTACCTCGAGAGCCACCAACGACGCTGTCCACGATGCTTGTGGCGAGGTGGGATCGGGATCAGGCGCGGAAGAGCTGCTCGATCTCCCGTTCCATCTTGGCCTCGCCGATCTTCTTGGCCACCGCAAGCT
>Ga0316577_10000916_pt1 | contig 13061 bp, 10 predicted proteins | sample S5NA_FD_203073 | JGI IMG/M metagenome (GOLD analysis project Ga0316577, IMG submission 203073) | Rhizosphere microbial communities from salt marsh grasses in Alabama, United States - S5-7_050615r2r1 | ecosystem: Host-associated > Plants > Roots > Rhizosphere | place: USA: Alabama | collected... | reverse complement strand
GACATCCTGTTTTCCCGACATTCCTTTAAGAAGATCATTCAATATTTATCACAATGATAAAGTCATATACAAGTTTAAATCGGAAACTTACGGCTCAGATTCTGGAATGAGAACTCAATATCGGCAAAATATCAGCGAGCGGCTGGCTTTTTCTTGAAGTGCCTGAAGTATGAATCAGGGTTTAAGCGATTGGGCTGAGCATGGTGTCTGTTTCTATACAGATTACTGGGAGAAACAGGGCAAGGGTATAAAAAGACCTAAAGTCCTCTATATGCGGATCAGTTATAGCCGCAACAAAGCCTGGTCCTCCCTCCGGGGCAGAGCCCCTCTGGGGCGGCGCCTGCGCCAGGCTTTGTTATACTAAACCGTAATACTTATTCTTTCGGATGACACTCGCTACAACTTGTCGGAACGACTTTCTTCTCTATATCCGATGTCTTGTATGCCGCCTCCATTTTTTTCTGCTTGACTTTTATTTCTTTATGACACCCGATGCAATTTTGGTGAAAGGCATATTTGTAATACTTTATTCCCTCTTTTGTATAAACCAGGTATCTTGTCGGCTTTTTCGGCGCCTTCAAAAGATCGTGACAATCTGATGTAGTGCAGTTGGGGATTTTGGTTTTGCCCTCCCATTTGTGGTGGCATGTTCGACAATCATAGGTAAAATGTTTGGCGTGATCGAATTCGACCGGAGCTCTCATTTGTTTGACCGAAGGATCGGGTTTAATCACAATAATGCCCATAGGGACAACCATATCCCCAATAGCCTCTTTTGTATCGCTTTTATCCTGTCCGGCAACATTAAGTGCCATTCCAAAAACAAAAACAATTATTAAACACAACACCGTCACTCTTATTCTGTACATCCTCCCCCTCCTCATTAAAAAACAATAAATTGAGCTTTATACGATCTCTTTATCAAAAGTTACAAAGTTAATGCTGAATAATAAAAATTGTACGCCACCTCTAACTGAAAACAGACCATATTGAAATAAGAAAACACTTATGCTAAATAAATAAAAAAATTTCAATGAAAAAAGTGGTTGTAAGGGCTTTTTTTTTGACTGACGGATCAAATTCGTCGAATTTTACCATTTTTAGAACTTTGGGGCTATCTCCGGGTGAGAGATTTGAGTTTTAAACAGATTGGCAGCCTTGCTCTTTTTCGCCCATAACGGCAAAACAATGGAGGAAAAATGATCATCACAAATATTGAAACAGTCCCCGGCAAAAATATTATAGAGCATTTTGGATTGGTTGCCGGAAGTACGATCCGAGCCAAACACGTAGGTAGAGATATAATGGCAAGTCTGAAAAATCTGGTGGGCGGAGAACTCAAGGGATACACACAGCTGTTACAGGAATCACGTCAGCAGGCATTGGACCGAATGGTTGACCAGGCACGTCAACTCGGTGCCAATGCTATCATCAATGTGAGATTTTCGACTTCCTCCGTTGCCCAGGGAGCCGCCGAATTATATGCATATGGAACAGCCGTTCTTGTAGAGTAAAAGGAGATTGCCGGTGTATAATTTATTATTTTTCATAGCCCTGATCTCAGTCGGTTATCTGGCGGGCACCCTTGCAGAACGATACCACTACCGTTCCATCGATCGACGTGAAAAAATGTTCCTGAATTTGCCCGCCGTGACCATAAAAACAATCAAATATCCTGATGATAAGATCAAATCTGCCGAATTGGTTTACGGCAGTGCCGTCATTTCCATCGATTACTTTAAACGATTTACAGCATCGCTCCGCAATATCTTTGGCGGAACCGTCAAGTCATACGAAAGCCTCATTGATCGGGCGCGCCGGGAAGCGCTCCTTCGTATGAAAGAAATGGCTGGTGATTCAAAGATCATTGTCAATGTCCGCATCGAAACATCCACCATTGGCAGAAATGCCAATAAAAAGGGCGTGGGATGTTTAGAGGCTATCGCATACGGAACTGCCCTGACGTTAGCCTAAATTGAGCGATTGTCGAGTTTGCCGGAGATGTCCCCGATAACGGGATCTTCGTTTCACTACAAAAGGCGATAGGTGCGCTGCTGCAGCTAGCTGCCGCACCGCTATCGGTATCTGCGACAAGCACCCTGCAACACAGCAAGTCCGGTATAATCGGCAAGTCCGAAGGATTTCAAATCGTGACAGTTTTTGTAATATAAAGATCTGATGAGTTATTATCTGCCCTGCTTTTATGAAACTTATGGCGTATTAATATGGTAAAAGTTAATTATCTTTTTATTATCTTGTCACAATTTGAAACGCTCATTTTAGGTATGGATCATTAGATGAAATATACGCCCCGGCTTCCGAAATCGAATGTCAATGTGACGCCCACCTCTATGCTACGAGAATTTTTGGTCCTCACCCTCTCTTTGCTCGGAATTGTCATTGGACTCTATATATTACTTGGGTTTGCGGTGGATCTGATTGTGCCACATATTTCAACCGACCTTGAAACAAAAATGTCGAAACTCTTTATTCAAGCTGTTGATGCCGAGAATATCGATTCAAAATGGGGCGGCTATGTCCAGACACTTGTGGAGGACCTACAGAAGCATTGTACGAAACTGCCTTACCTGTTCAAGGTTCATATTCGAAAAGCTTCATCGGTTAACGCGTTGGCCCTTCCAGGTGGTCATATTATTGTTTTTACAGGACTTTTGGACAAAATAACTTCTGAAAACCAACTGGCATTTGCTTTTGCACACGAGATGGGCCATTATGCCAACAGAGATCATCTTCGCGGGGTGGGAAGGGCCTTTGTCTTCATAACAATTTCAACCTTTTTCTTCGGTTCAGACAGTAATATCAGCCAAATGTTGGCCAATGCTTTGAATATTACGGAATTGAGCTTTTCTAGAAAACAGGAAACCCGCGCAGACGAATTTGCACTCGAAGTATTAAACTGCGCTTACGGAAACGCTGCCGGTGCAACCGATCTTTTTAAAAGGCTTCCCAAAGAACAGGACCCAGGGAAAATCGGTCATTTTTTTGCATCTCATCCGGAGAATCTGAAGCGAATTGACCATCTTAACAAAATTATAAAAGAAAGAGGATACAAACTGGGAAAGGAAAAACCCCTTCCGAAAATCATTGTACGATAAAAAAAATAAAAAAAATTCGATAACGTTACTCTCATCGCCATATATTATCAAAAAAGGCGCTATGAATTACGTCATCGCAGTGTGACCCAATATTTTAGGATGTGTGAAACTAAAAACTTGTTTACTATTGTCGATGCATATATGCATCGACAATAAATGGAAAGGACAGAATTACATGAAAATCACCTTCTATGGCGCGGTCCGAGAAGTTACAGGATCAATGCATCTGATCGAAACCGGAGACAATCGGATTTTACTGGACTGTGGGATGTTTCAGGGACATCGGAAAGAGAGCAATGAAAAAAACAGAACCCTTCCGATTGATCCGGCAACCCTCACAAATGTCGTGCTTTCCCATGCCCACATTGACCATTCCGGTCGAATTCCGATACTGACGAAAAACAATTTCAAAGGGCGTGTGTTCTGTACACGGGCCACGGCTGATGCCAGTAACTACCTCCTCAAAGATTCCGCTCATATCCAGGAGTCTGATGCTGATTATCTGAACTATAAAACCGTGCGATCATTTCTGTCCGAACTGGCCACCTCGGGTCCAAATAAAAAGATTTCAAAAAAGAAACTCGATAGGATCAAGAAGGAACTCAAAAAGGAAGGCCATCAGATTAACAGCGAAAAAGTCAACGAAGTTCTTTCGAAATATCATCTTGAAGGCATCACACCGCTATACAGCATTGAAGATGCTGAATATGCCCTTGACAGTTTTGAAGGATATCCCTACCGAAACTCGGCGACAGTCGGAAAAGATGCCTACTGCACATTTTATGAAGCCGGCCATATTCTTGGATCAGCCATATCCATTCTTAAATTCCGGGAAAACGGCAGGCAATACACCATTTGTTATACCGGTGATATCGGCAGATTTAACAAACCGATCATAAAAGATCCTGCCCGTTCTTTCTTGAGTGACCATCTTGATGTGGATTTGATGATTATGGAAAGTACATACGGGGACCGGGTGCACGAGCCGTTAGAGGATTTAAAGCCTCGGCTAAAAAAGATTTTTACTGAAACTTTTGAGCGAAATGGAACGGTGATTATACCGGCCTTTGCCTATGGACGTACTCAGGAGTTGTTATATTTCATACATGAATTGTATAATGAAGGTGAAGTCCAGCAGGTTCCGGTATTTGTGGACAGCCCTCTGGCCACCAATATTACCCGAGTTTTTGGAGAACACCCTGAAGTTTATGACACCGAAACCCATGAAGCTTTTTTAAAAAAGGGCAAAAATCCCTTTTTCTTTGATAAGGTTCGTTTTGTCGGGTCGGTGGAGGAATCCATGGCCCTGAACCGTGAAGAAAAACCGCATATTGTCATTGCGGCATCGGGGATGTGCGAAGCCGGCCGCGTTTTGCATCATCTGCGACACAAAATCCACAATCCCCGCCATACGATCCTCATTGTCGGTTATATGGCTCAAAACACTCTTGGGCGCCGCATTCTCGAACAGGGCCTCGAATATGAAAAATCAGGACGAAAAGGTTCACCACCTTTGTTAAAATTTTTGAACAAAACATATCCGCTAAAAGCCCATGTCGAAAAACTGGGGGGATTTTCCGCACACGGTGATAAAAACGAGATGCTTCGTTTTCTCAAAGAATCAAATTTGAAAATCAAAAAGATCGCCGTTGTTCACGGCGAGGAGGATCAGTCCCTCGCCTTTGCAACCCTTTTGCAGCAGGAAGGCTTTCAGGCAATTGTACCGCATCTGGGCGAAACAATGAGAATAGAAGCAGATTGATGAAAAGTACTCGAAGTCCAAGCCTACAGTGCCGAAGTCGCCGACGCGCCATAGCTGCTTTGGCGACGGCGCGTGGATACGATAGCCGAGAGCATAAAGCTCAAATTTCCGGAGGAAACGATTCGTACGGATTCGGATCGATTACTGGTTCCGGTCCCCAAAATAACGACCTCACTTTTTTTGCTGCCGCTTTTACGGTGTTTATATGCATGCTTTTTGGCGCCAATGCCGTGGCCATTAAAATCAGTCTTGAAGGAATAGGTGTCTTTACTTCGGCAGGTATCAGGTTCGGTGTTGCATCGATAACCATTGTATTATGGGCAAAAATTACCGGAAGATCTTTAAAAATTAAAAAAGAACAGATCCTTCAACTTTTAGGAATCTCTATTATTTTTACGGTCCAATTGTCCTTTTTCTATTTAGGGCTTAGCAAAAGTAATGCATCTCGCGGTACCTTGCTTGCGAATTTTCAGCCTTTTTTTACCTTGTTTCTCGCTCATTTTTTTATTCCCGGGGATCAAATTACCAGACGAAAAATCCTGGGCATCCTAATGGGATTTGCCGGGGTTGCGTTTGTTTTTTTGGAGAAAAAAGGCGTGACGAGCGATTTCAATACTGGGGATCTGATGATCCTGGCAGCCGCCTTTCTCTGGGCCTGTAATGCGGTTTATACCAAACGGATTATATCCGCGTTTCAGCCGTTTCAAGTGGCACTCTTTCCAATGTTTTTTTCCGTGCCCTTATTTTTTCTGGGAGGTGTGTTGTGGGATCAGCATATGATTACTTTTCTTAATGCCAAAATTATCGGTGCCATGGTGTATCAGAGCTGGGTGACGGCATCTTTCGGTTTTGTGGCTTGGATGAGTTTGCTGCAAAAATACGGTGCCGTAGCGCTGCATTCATTTATTTTTATTATGCCCATTGCCGGCGTCTTATTGGGAGGGTTAATTTTAGGAGAACCGATCACCATAAACATAATGATCGCTTTGGTGTTGATCGTTGCCGGAATATTAATCATCCATTATAGACAAAAAAAACCGATACCCTTGCCGTCTATGGGGAGGAACATATAAAAGGCGTTAAGGGGTGACTGTTGAAAAAAATATGGGGTAGTGCTAATTATAAGTTAGGGGCTTCGCTCCAATTGGAATGATGGAATGGTGGAATACTGGGTTTTGTAATAATGCAATGTTAGGTTAATGGTAGAATTTGTGTGGATTATAAAATTAAAAATGGACAATATCCTTTCAAAAACCAGCGTTCCAATATTCCAATATCCCATTATTCCATGTATGAGGCAGGCGTTCGGGCCTCAAAATATCCTATATTTTAATTTTATTTGTGTGCGAGACTCGAATTGAAGAGTTAAATCATGCCCAAACCATTTCAATATCTTCGTTTAAATCTGGTTTCAAAGCTCATTCTATCCGTGGGCCTAACCCTGCTTTTGAGCATATCTATATGGGCCTATTTTAATATTAAATACCAGACCCAAAAGATCATGAAAGATGTTATGATAGCGACCGACAGATTGAGCAATACCATTATTCTTGGCGCCCATTATGCCATGATGCTGAACTCGAGAGAGGACATCAATAATATCATTAACAATATCAGTAAGCAGAAAGAAATCGATACGATTCGCATATATAATAAGAAAGGACAAGTCAAGTTTTCAAACCGTTCTTCGGAAATCAACCTAACGACCAACATCAAGGCGGAAGCCTGTGATGTGTGCCACAGGGAAGAACCGCCGCTGGCGGACCTCGAGCTTTCCCAGAAAGCCAGAATTTTTTCCTCTCCAAATGGTCATCGTCTATTAGGAATTATCAGCCCGATTCGAAATGAAAGCGGTTGTTCATCTGATTCATGCCATGTGCATCCCAAAGGGAAAAAAATCCTGGGGGCGTTGGACGTGGTTGTCTCCCTTGAACAGACGGATAAGGATATCGCGTTTCTTAAAAACGGGATTATCGGTCTGGCTGTTTTCGCTTTTCTGGTAACCTCCGCCATTATTTTTATCTTTGTGTTGAAATTTGTTAATCAGCCCATAAAAAAGCTGATTGATGCCAGCAACAATATTGCCAAAGGCGAGTATCTAAGCAATATCGACATCAATCAAAATGATGAAATGGGGCAGCTATTTGTGGCCATTAACAAGATGGGAAAAAGAATTGCCTCAAAGCAGGCCCAACTTAAAAAGCAAAGAGATGAATACCAGAATCTTTTTGAACTGGTCCCCTGTTTGATTACCATTCAGGATGAAAACTATCAGCTCGTCAGTTACAACAAAGAATTTGAAGAAACGTTTAACCCAACACCCGGAGATTATTGCTTTCGTGTCTATAAACAGCGTGACAAAAAATGTGAGGTCTGTCCGGTGGAAAAGACATTCAAGGACGGACAATCTCATTACGGACAGGAAACCGGCCAAGACAAGGACGGCAATACCACGTACTGGCTCTCCAGAACCTCTCCCATTCAGGATGCCCAAGGCAATGTCATTTCGGTTATGGAAGTGTGCCTTAATATTACTCGCATGAAGCAGCTTGAAGAACGGCTAGAAAAATCGGAAAGAAAATATTACGCCATTTTCAACAACATTCCGAACGCTGTCTTTGTGTTGAACATGAATACGCTTGAAATACTCGATTGCAACAAAAGTGTAAAAGCGGTGTATGGATATGAAAAGGATGAGATTACCGGGAAATCCTTTCTGGATTTGTTTCTGGATGAGGAAAGGGATCATTATGCTTTTAAAATCATGACATCCGCATACATTAACCAGGTGAAGCATGTCGATAAAGACGGTAAAACACTTTTTGCCGCCATCAGGGTTTCACCGTCTGAATACTTGGGGCAAAAAGTGCTTCTGGTGACCGCCAGCGATATTAGCAAACGGCTTGAAGCCGAACAACAACTCATTCATGCCGGAAAGATGGCAACGCTGGGAGAAATGGCCACCGGCATTGCACACGAATTGAACCAGCCGCTTTCGGTCATAAAAACAGCCAGCAGTTTTTGTTTAAAAAAAATAAACAGTAACGAATCTATAAAAGAAAAAGACCTTCATACGATGCTCGAAAAGATCGACCGAAGTGTGAATCGCAGCGCCAACATTATCAGCCATATGCGGCAGTTCGCCCGGAAATCGGACGTGGTGTTGGGTGAGATACAGGTCAACGACGTGCTGAAAAGGGCCCATGACATCTTCAGCCAACAGCTCAAAATCAGAGGCATTGATGTGGTTTGGGATATCGAAAAACCTCTACCGACCATCATGGCCGATTCCAGCCGTTTGGAACAGGTGTTCATTAACCTTCTTTTAAATGCCAGGGATGCGATAGAGCAGATGTGGTGGTCTCCGAAGCCTGCTATGGGCACGAAAAGAATTACACTCAAAACGAAATTAGAGGGAAACACGGTGGTTGTTGAGGTTAAAGATACGGGTGTAGGTATTTCAAAAGATGTCGCCGATAAGATATTTGAGCCTTTTTTCACGACCAAGGAAGTGGGCAAAGGAACCGGTCTGGGTCTTTCTATCAGCTATGGAATTATCAAAGACTGCCACGGAGACATCAAGGCGACCATGAACGATCAAGGGGAAACTTGTTTTCGCATCACTTTCCCCATAAAGGAATCAAGACAATGAAAAAAACAATTTTGCTGGTTGATGATGAGGCCGATCTCCGGGAAGTTTTGGATATTTCGCTGTCCGATACTGGCTACAAGGTTTTTACTGCTGAAAACGGAACACAAGCGCTTAAAATTTTAAATAATAACGATATTCCGGTAGTAATCACCGATATCAAAATGCCCGGCATTGACGGCATCGAGCTTCTAAGAAAAATAAAAAATAAAAATCCGGAAACAGAAGTCATTATGCTGACCGGCCACGGGGACTTGGAACTTGCCATTAAAAGTCTAAAGCATGAAGCGACCGATTTTATTACCAAGCCGATTAATGATGATGCTCTGGAAATGGCGCTGGTAAGGGCCTTTGAAAAAATTCAAATGCGTCAAAAATTGAAGGAATACAACCGGAACAGGGCCATGTATGATCTTTTCATCAATGAACTGATTCAAGAAGATGTGATGATCATCGGATCTGATTACCGGATTCTGGACATCAACGAAACCCTTCTTAACAAGTTGGGGTTGAAAAGAAAAGAAGCTGTCGGCCGACATTGCTATGAAGTTACCCACAGGCTGTCTGCCCCATGTTCCGGAGAACATCATAAATGTCCTCTTGAGGAAACACTTAAGACCCGGAAGCCGACAAAAGAAACGCATATCCACAAAGACAAGGATAACAAAAATGTCTATTATTCAATCTCCGCGTATCCGTTTTTTGAAAACGGCGACTTAATAGGAGCCATCGAGCTTTCCCGGGATATTACGACGGATATCAACAGCCGGCAAGCGATGATGCAAAAGGACAAACTGGCATCCATCGGCCGGCTGTCCGCCGGCGTTGCGCATGAAATCAACAACCCGCTTACCACCATCCTGACAACAGCCATGTTGATTCAGGAGGACATCGATCCGGCCAACCCCATGTACGAAGAGTTGCAGACCATCACCAATGAAACGCTTCGCTGTCGTAAGATTGTTGCCAGCCTGCTTGATTTCGCCCGTCAGACGAAACCGGCCAAAAAGCATCACAACATTAACGACATCATTAAGGAATGTATCAGATTAACCCGCAAGCAGGCTGAATTCAAAGATGTACAAATAGAAAAGGCGCTTTCCGAAGACGTCCCGAAATTGCTGCTGGATAAGGAACAGATTCAACAGGCGCTCATCAATCTTATCCTTAATGCCACCGACGCTACTGATCCCGGTGGAAAAATTACAGTTTTAACAACCTTTTTACCGGGCAATCAATTTGTAGACATAAAAGTGAGTGATACCGGAAAGGGAATTGCTGCCGAGGTTGTAGACAAAATTTTTGAACCTTTTTTTACCACCCGGGAAATCGGAACCGGCCTTGGTTTGGCCATTACACACGGCATCATCGGACGGCACGGAGGAGATATTCGTGTTCAAAGCCAGCCGGGCCAGGGTACGACCTTTACCATCAGGCTTCCACACAACCAAGGAAATCTAAATGACCATCCATAATCCCATTATTCTCATTATTGATGATGAGCCTGCGATTTGCCGAAACTGCGTCAAAATACTCTCCAAGATGGATTATGACGTCCAATATGCCCTCAATGGATATGATGCATTAAAAATGGTGGATGAAACCGCGTTTGATGTGGTGGTCACGGATTTAAAAATGAGTAACGTAGGAGGGATGGAAGTTCTCCAACGATTGAAAGCATCCTATCCGGAAACCATGGTCATCGTTATCACCGGCTATGCCAGCGTCTCTTCAGCCGTCGAAGTGATGAAGATGGGCGCCTTTGACTACCTTCCGAAACCGTTCACGCCTCACGAGCTGCGTGCGGTTGTTCGACAGGCGCTAATCCAAAGAGAAATGGTGATTCAGAACCGAAAACTGTTGGAACAGAAAAAGCACAGAAAATCGTTTTCCCACCAACTCGTTGGGGAGAGTCCGAAAATTAAAAAGGTCATTTCCATGGTTCAAAAAGTGGCCTCTACTGATGCAACAGTGCTTATTTACGGTGAAAGCGGAACCGGGAAAGAGTTGATTTCAAGGGCGATTCACGCCAACAGCAACAGAAACAAAAAAGTGTTTTTCGCAGTAGATTGCGGGACTTTGTCCGACACCCTCTTGGAAAGCGAGCTCTTCGGTTATACCAAAGGGGCGTTTACAGGGGCACACCATGACAAGGAGGGCATCTTCAAACTGGCAGACGGCGGCACCGTGTTTTTGGATGAAATCAGCAATATCGACCTGAATGTTCAGAGCAAATTGTTAAGGTTTTTAGAGAATCGAGAATTCCTGCCTTTAGGGAGTACCAAGACCCAAAAAGTGGATGTCCGATTGATTTTTGCCACCAATCAGAATCTTGAAGAGATGGTTGAGAAGGGTTCTTTTAGACAGGACTTTTATTATCGCATTTTTGTATATCCGATCCTTATACCTCCCTTAAGAGACAGAAGGGCGGATATCTTACCCATTTCCTATCACTTTCTGCATCAGTTTTGTCTCGATTTCGGGAAAAAGATCATTGGATTCGATGACGATGCCGTGGCACGATTGACCGCATATGATTGGCCTGGAAACGTCCGTCAGCTAAGAAATATTATCGAACGGGCGGTTATTTTGTGTGAAAAAGACAAAATTACCCATAAAGAGCTTCCGCTCTTGGGAGAGATGGCTGATATTGAAGAATTGATCGATCATGTTCCTGAAACCAATGATGAACTTAAACGCGTCAAAAAAGAGATCCGGCAAAAAGCGATACTAAAAGTCGAGAAAAATTTCGTGATGAATGCATTGATGAAAAACGACTGGAATGTCACCCGCGCAGCCCAAAAAGTGGGGCTTCAGAGAACCAACTTTCAGGCGCTGATGAAAAAGCACAATGTTAGTCTTCCCAGAGCCAACAAACCTGACTCTTAGTGCCCGAACGAAAAATGCCTTTTTCGCCAATATCTGTGTCAGACTCAAATTTTAATCCTCGAAATACTACCAGTATTACTGTGGTTAAAATTTTCGTCTTCCTTGATCTTAACGAAAAATCCTATTTTTCGTTTGGGCACTAACTATAACCTATCTCAAAAACAATTTAAGTTCCCATGGCAGTGTTGTGAAACGGTTTAAAATGCTTATCCGCTATAAGTCGTTGGCGTGAGCTTAGGGACGTCCATAAATAAGGAATTAACCACCTTTTAAGAATGGCTTATTTACTTATTTATGGACGTTCCGGACGTTTCGGGTAACTTGCCAGGCGCGTCGTTTTGCCCGGTCATTTTCACCCGATGGTTCGGCAAGACCGTTATTTTCAATTCTGTTAAGAATGAAGACTTGACCCAGTGGTTTTCAAAATAAACAATTTACCTATTCCTTTTTTCCATCGCAATACGCTCTTTTTTTAACTCTTCCAGAAGCGTTGAAAGAGCCCAATTTTCTGAAAAAGGTGTCAATGTAGCCCAGAGCGGGCGAGGCAATCCAGTGCCTTTGTAATTGGAAAGAATTTGTTGAAGTTCTCTTTCAGTAATTCCGGACAGAACAACAGCGCGTTCAATATCACAATCCGTGTTTCGGCCCTTTTGATTGGGTAAGGTCAGCAACTCACAAAGGCATATCTCGGTATCCGCATCTGTGGCAAAAATTACCGGAATATCTTTAAGCTGGATGGTGTCCAGTAATTTTATCATCGTTTTTTGTTCTGATGGCGTAAAGCCGCATACCAGTATGGCTCTTGGCCCATACATCGGTTCCGTCGATTTTCCGACCTTTTTAAATGTTCCTTCACTCATGATGACTTCCTTATTTTTATTGCCGAACAGGCGCTTAGTTTTCGAATGGGGGTCGGACCGCGCTATCATATTAATATATAAGGATTATTCCTCCAAAGATAGGCGTTTTCGGTTCTTAGATCACTATTTTCAGGGGTAAAATTGCTATTGTAAGCAGCCTGTGTTTCACAAAGATGATATGACCCTCCCGGCTGCTGACCACCGATCCCTGATTCCTGTCCCCTAATCCCTGTTCTAAATTCCTTGCCATCTGATTCCGTTTTTTTCTTAAACGTACAATTTGGGTATCTAAAATGTGCGTTTAAGTCTTTTTTAGGCGTGGTTTTTTAACGTATTCTTCATTATATCATATTGTTACCGTGGCCCGAGCCCCATTCATTGCGTGTTTTACATGGGGTAGTGTCGATTTTTAGGAATTATGTAGAATCCCAGATATTTTGGTCTGCCTAAAATTCAAGAAATGCAGATACCTAATAGTTATGTCCTCGGTGTCATTTTTTTCAAGCATTGAGAATATTTTGTGCATCTTTTGTCGTTAATATCTTGGAGTAATCTAAAGAATTGAAACAGGTCCAATTCGTGTGATCTCCATTACATATCACCGCCAACCTTTTTTTCGCTTTTTGACCATATCACAAATTCGGAAGTTTAAATATAGGTAGAAGAATCGAGAAAACTATCGTCTGGTGATACGATATTATGTTATCACAGAAAAATCAAGCAGTTGATAGTTGTAGGTCATTGCAGGTATCACAGGTCCGCGATAAGTTGGAGCTAACCACGGT
>Ga0316577_10000914_pt1 | contig 13065 bp, 11 predicted proteins | sample S5NA_FD_203073 | JGI IMG/M metagenome (GOLD analysis project Ga0316577, IMG submission 203073) | Rhizosphere microbial communities from salt marsh grasses in Alabama, United States - S5-7_050615r2r1 | ecosystem: Host-associated > Plants > Roots > Rhizosphere | place: USA: Alabama | collected... | reverse complement strand
CCGCCAGTTGATTCAACTGGGACTACGGCTGGTTTTACTACTGGTTTTTCTGCCTGTTTCTTCACTGGCCTTTGCTAGCATCGATACTGCTGATGTGTTTGATGACGAGCCACTGGGCGAGGATCTACACCTGCCCGACTGGTTCAAGGTAAGTTTTCTTGATTTACAGGAAGATCTGGATGAGGCGATCAAGAACGGAAAACACGGGATAATTCTCTATTTTGGCCAGCGGCGTTGTCCCTATTGCAAGGCACATCTGGAGAACAACTGGGGTCAGAAAGACATCATTGACTATACCCGGAAATATTTCGATGTCATCCATGTCAATGTGCGTGGCAATCAGGAAGTAATCGATCTGGACGGAAATGAATATAACGAGAAGGAACTGGCCATCAAGTACAATACCAACTTCACTCCGTCCCTGGTCTTCATCGACAAGAACGGTACGATAGCGTTACGCCTGCGCGGCTACCGGCCCCCCTACCAGTTCCGCGCCGCGCTTGAATACGTGGCGGATAATTTTTATCAGAAAGAGCCCTTCAGTGAGTATCTGGCCCGCGCCGAACCGGCGTTCAGCTACGGCAAAGACACGCTCAATGAACACGAGGCTTTCATGCCACCGCCCTATGCCCTGGATCGCAGCCGCTTTCCGGCCCAACAACCTTTACTGGTGATGTTTGAGCGTACCAACTGCCATGCTTGTGACGTCCTGCACGCCGGACCACTCAGTGACCCGCGCATCAACAAGCTGCTGCAACAACTCGATGTGATCCAGCTGGACATGCGTACCGATACACCGGTGATTACCCCGGACGGACAAAAAACAACGGCCAAGGGCTGGGCACAGGAATTACAGCTGGACTATGCGCCGACCCTGATTTTCTACGATGAACGCGGCCGGGAAATTATCCGCATCGACTCGGTAGTGTGGTTTTACCGGTTGAGGAATGTGCTTAATTACGTGACCACCAAGGGGTATCGGCAGTTCCCCACCTTCCAGGCCTGGCGGCAGCACCATAAACGTTAGGTTTAGTGTCCGGATTTGTATGGTACGGCTGCGCCGCTCACGCCCGGCGCGGTCTTGAGGTGCGGGGCCGGCGTGAGCGATCGCCCGAATTTCTGCCCCGGCCCGAACCCGGCGGGCGCGGCTTACGCGGCTTGAAGACGGGCGGCTTGGATTCGACCAGCAGATCCGCACCAATCTGGCCAACCGGGATCTTGTGGCCAATATATTCCTCGATTTCCGGCAAGGAAAAGACAAACTCATCACAGGCGAAACTGATGGCATCCCCCTTGGCGCCGGCACGGGCGGTGCGGCCGATGCGGTGCACATAGTCTTCCACATCCTGCGGCAAATCAAAGTTGATAACATGACTCACCGCCGGAATATGCAGCCCACGGGCGGCCACATCGGTGGCAACCATGATATTCAGATCGCCTGAAGTAAAGGCTTCCAACAGGCTCAGGCGCTTCTTTTGCGGTACGTCACCGGTCAGTAACGCCAGTCTGTAACCATTGCCTTCCAGATAGCCTGCCACCCTTTCGGACACCCGTTTCGTATTCACAAATATCAAAACGCGCTCGACCGGATGACTCTTTAGGATTCCCAGCAACAGGGGAATCTTTTCTTCCTTGGAGGGATAAAACACCAGCTCCTCGACCTGATCAGCGGTAATCTGATCCGGCTCGATTTCCACCGGTTGTGGATTATTCATGTGTTCATAGGCCAGTTCCTGCACCCGGTGTGAGAGGGTGGCGGAAAATAACAGGTTAAGACGCTGCGCCGGCTGGGGCATGCGCCGAAACAGGTAGCGGATGTCCTTTATAAAACCCAGGTCGAACATGCGATCGGCCTCGTCTAACACCATTACCTGGACAGCCATGAGACTGAAAATACGCTGCTTGAAGTAATCGATAAGACGGCCCGGTGTACCAATCAGGATGTCCACCCCGGCCTCGAGCTGCAGACGCTGGGATTCGTATCCGGTGCCGCCGTAGACCAGCCCCAGCTTGAGGCCGGTAAATTTGCCAATGGCTTCGGCATCCTTGTGGATCTGTACCGCCAGTTCCCGGGTCGGCGCCAGAATTATCGCCCGGGGTGAGGTCAAATGACGGTCCGGTGGCGGGGGATTTTTCAGCAGATGGTTATAGGTGGCAATTAAAAACGCCGCTGTCTTGCCGGTGCCGGTCTGGGCCTGACCACTCACATCCTTACCAGCCAGAGCAATTGGCAAGGTTTCTGCTTGAATCGGAGTACAACGCGAAAAGCCCGCTGACTCAATGCCTTGCAACAACTCAGGGGATAGATCGAAATCTGTAAAACGGATATTGGTCAAATGTTTATCAGTCATAGCCTGACAGGATAACAGATCGATGCCCGCTTGGGACTTGCATTCGGTCGGTCATTGGGCTCAAATGTGTCCAACCAGGCAGACTCTGGAAATACACAACGGGGAGATACAAAATTGAGCGACAAAATTGTCTATGTCACCGACGATACGTTCGATGCGGAGGTCGTAAATGCAGATGGACCGGTACTGGTCGATTACTGGGCTGACTGGTGCGGCCCCTGCAAAATGATTGCACCCATTCTGGACGAAATTGCCGATCAATACGACGGCAAACTGAAGGTGGCGAAGCTGAATATCGATGAAAACCCCAATACTCCACCCAAGTTCGGGATCCGCGGTATTCCCACCCTGATGCTGTTCAAGAGCGGTAATGTAGAAGCCACCAAGGTCGGTGCCGTCTCCAAATCACAACTGACCGCCTTTATCGACAGCAACCTGTAACCCACGAAAGCCGCAACAAACCCTGACGCGCGGGGGTGGACGCCGTCGGGGAATGATGCTACTGTTCACCCAATAACCATATGTATCGCGATACGCGGCTGCCGACGCAGCACTTAAGTCCAAACACCAACTCAAACCCGATTTCCTGATTTTAATCCACAGCGCTCCGGCTGTGTCTATACATCCTCGTTGCAACCCATACCATCCGGTAAAAAAAATAATGAATCTAACAGAACTAAAGACAACCCCTGTTTCCGAACTCATCACTCTCGCCACCGGTAACGGCATAGAAGGCATGTCCCGGGCCCGCAAGCAGGACATCATTTTCGCCATCCTCAAGGCCCACGCCAAAAGCGGCGAGGACATCTATGGCGATGGCGTGCTGGAAATATTGCAAGATGGCTTCGGCTTTCTCCGCTCGGCCGAAAGCTCCTACCTGGCCGGACCCGACGATATCTACGTCTCCCCCAGCCAAATACGGCGCTTCAACCTGCGCACCGGTGACACGGTATCGGGCAAAATCCGACCGCCCAAAGACTCCGAGCGCTATTTCGCCCTGCTCAAGGTGAGCGAAATCAATTACGAGCCGCCGGAAAATGCCAAGAACAAGGTCCTGTTTGAAAACCTCACACCTCTGCACCCCAATGAACGGATGCTGTTGGAAATCGGTAATGGTTCCACCGAAGACATGACCGCCCGGGTCATCGACCTGGTTGCACCCCTCGGGAAGGGCCAGCGCGGCCTGATCGTCTCGCCGCCCAAGGCAGGCAAGACCATGATGCTGCACGACATTGCCCATTCAATCTCCCATAATCACCCGGAAGTCCATCTTATTGTGCTGCTGATCGATGAACGGCCAGAGGAAGTAACCGAGATGTCCCGGTCGGTACGCGGCGAAGTGGTCTCATCGACCTTCGACGAACCGGCCTCCCGCCATGTACAGGTGGCCGAGATGGTGATCGAAAAGGCCAAACGCCTGGTGGAACACAAAAAAGATGTGGTGATCCTGCTCGACTCTATCACCCGCCTGGCGCGCGCTTACAACACGGTAATCCCGTCATCGGGCAAAGTGCTCACCGGGGGGGTTGACGCCAACGCCCTGCACCGGCCGAAACGCTTCTTTGGCGCAGCGCGCAACATCGAGGAAGGGGGCTCGTTGACCATCCTTGCCACAGCCCTGGTTGAGACCGGATCACGGATGGATGATGTTATCTATGAGGAATTCAAAGGCACCGGCAACATGGAAGTGCATCTGGACCGAAAGATTGCCGAAAAACGCATCTATCCGTCGATCAACATTAACCGCTCCGGCACCCGTCGCGAAGAGCTGCTCACCAAGCCTGATGAACTGCAAATGATGTGGATCTTGCGCAAGGTGGTGCATGACATGGATGAGATCGCCGCCATGGAATTCATGCATGACAAGCTCAAGGCCACCAAAACCAATGCGGATTTCTTCGATTCCATGAAGCGCTAGGCCGACCTCACAAATTAAAAATCCCGGTATATCAGGCTGTTAACCCGAACCTGCCGACATATTTCATCGACTGCCTTTGACAATCCACCCGAATACCCCAATATTTAGTGTAAGCATACAGTTTTCAGCCTGAAATACGGGAACGAGGGGTAGCAGCATGACCAAACCAGGTGCCAAGCAGCGTTTTGATTTCGAGCAGATGTCTGAACTGGCCCGTACCGATCCGGCCTCCTTCGAGCAAATGCGCAGCCACCTTCTGGATGACTGTATCGCCCGCTCTTCCGCCGCCCATCAGGTCCGGCTGCGGCGCCTGCAGTGGCGCGTCGACCGGCTCCGGGAACAGGCCAGCAATCCGCTGTCTGCCTGCGTGCAGATCTCCGACCTCATGTGGACAACCTTCAACCAGCTGGGGCAGGCTTACCACAACACGGGCAATCCACCGGCTGCCACGCGACATAGCGCCAAGATCCTTCCCCTCAAACCCCGTTAGCGCTGATTAGCCAGGCTTGCTCCCCCCGCCGGATTTCCGTATGATTGCCGCCCAATTTGGCGTGTGGTACCCGGACAGGCCGGGAGAGCGACACAGCCCAGGAGAATTGACCATGAAAGCCAACATTCATCCCGCCTACGATGAAATTAATGTGTCCTGCAGTTGCGGCAACAGCTTCAAAACCAGCTCCACCGCCGGTCACGACCTGACCATCGAAGTCTGCTCCCAGTGCCATCCGTTCTACACCGGCAAGCAGAAGCTGCTGGACACGGCAGGCCGCGTCGACAAGTTCCGTCAGAAGTACGCCGTAAAAAAATAAACCCAATGCCCGTCCCGGCATTCGGTAAAAGGACGCTCCTCGCAGCGTCCTTTTTTTGTGCCTGGCTGGCGGCAAATTCGGCCGCTGCGGACTGTAACAGCGCGCACATCAATGCCACGGTAGCAGTCAGCCGCGTGCTGGACGGCGATACCGTGATTCTGACAGATGGCCGGCACCTGCGCTTTATCGGTCTCAATACGCCGGAGCTGGCCCGGGATGAGCGGCCGACTGAGCCACTGGCCGCCGCGGCAACGCAACGGCTGCAACACCTGCTCGGCCCCAGCCCGCATCTGCAACTGCAGTTCGGTGTGGAACGGCACGACCGTTACGGACGACTGCTGGCCCATCCATTCTTGCCGGACGGCCGTAATCTCTCAGCCCTGCTGCTCCGCGAGGGGTTAGGCTTTCGCATCGCGGTCCCACCCAACCTGCAGTTCCAGAACTGCTACGACGCGGCCGAACAGCAGGCACGCCAGCACGCACGGGGCGTGTGGCACGTTGCGGCCTTTCGAACCATCCCGGCCGATCAACTTGCCCGGTCCGACACCGGCTTTCGTCGCGTCCATGGTCGCATCTCCCGCGTGGGCGAAAGCCGCACGGCCTGGTGGCTCAACATGGGCCGTGGATTCGCTCTGCGACTGCCGAAAAAGGATCGTGACTCTTTTGACATTGCGCCACGCCAACTCGCAGGTAAGACACTGACTGTGCGTGGCTGGGTTTATTATGTCGAGCGAAAAGGGGAGTTACGCATGAATCTGCGCCACCCGGGTATGATTGAGGAACAGGGGACGGGTAGCGAGTGACGCAGCCCCGGGAACTCCGGGCATATCTTTGGGATTGTCGTATCCCACGCGGATGAAAGCAATCACCCGCAGTGCGTCCGGTTTACCTCTCCCTCGTCCCTCACACCATTCTCTGTGATAATGCATTTTTACCGAAAGCGACCCGAAACCATGACCGATAAACACGACCAGCTCACCGCCGACGCGCTGCTTTATCACGCCGAACCCGTCCCCGGTAAAACGGCCACCGCCCTGACCAAGCCCTGCGAGACCCAGCAGGAACTCAGTCTGGCCTATACCCCCGGTGTCGCCGCGCCGGTGCGCGCCATTGCGGATGACCCTGCGGCGGCCTACCGCTACACCAACAAGGGCAACCTGGTTGCGGTGATTACTGACGGCACCGCCGTCCTCGGGCTGGGTAACGTCGGCCCCCTGGCGGGCAAGCCGGTAATGGAAGGCAAGGCAGTACTGTTCAAGCGCTTCGCCGATGTCGACGTCATGGATATTGAAGTAGAGGCGGAATCGCCCCAGGCCTTTATCGATACCGTACGCCGCATCGCCCCCAGTTTCGGTGGTATCAATCTGGAAGACATCGCCGCACCGCACTGTTTCGAGATTGAGCAGGCGCTGGTTGCGCAGCTTGACATCCCGGTGTTCCACGACGACCAGCACGGTACAGCCATTATCATAGCCGCCGGCCTGCTCAACGCCCTGGAACTCGCGGGCAAATCCATCGAGACTGCGCGCATTGTCTGCCTAGGCGCCGGTGCGGCCGGGATTGCTGCCATGCGTATGTTAAAAAACCTGGGCGCCCGCCGGATTTACCTGGTAGATCGCAAAGGCGTTGTGTCCCAGGGTCGTGAGGCAGTGAACCGCTACAAACAGGAATTCGCCCGTGACACTACCCGCCGCAGTCTGGCCGATGCAATGCAGGATGCGGATGTGTTTATCGGGGTGTCTGGTCCCAACCTGCTGAACGCCGACATGCTGACCAGCATGGCCGACAATCCGGTTGTCTTCGCCTTGTCCAATCCCGATCCCGAGATTGATCCGTCACTGGCGCATACCACCCGGGATGATCTCATCATGGCGACCGGTCGCAGCGATTATCCCAACCAGGTCAACAATGTACTGGGTTTTCCGTTTATTTTCCGGGGAGCCCTGGACGTACACGCCAGCAGTATCAATACCGAAATGCAGATTGCTGCCGTCCATGCCCTGGTGGCACTGACCCGAGAACCAGTACCATCAGAGGTACTCAAGGCATATGGTCTGGACAAGCTTGAATTCGGTCGTAACTACATTATCCCCAAGCCTTTCGATCCACGACTACGTGACTTTGTACCCAGCGCCGTTGCCCAGGCTGCCATCGACTCCGGTGTGGCCAGACAGGTTTAGGGCATGTGGAACAAGCTCTAATTGACGGGTTCAATAACAGGTGATTTAGTCTTACCTGAACTCATATGCCTGGTAGAACCCACACTTCCCTGGAGTTGGCCGAGTTTTCTGATCATTTTGATTGATGGTGCATCTGGTTCACCAGAAATTTTGAGATGCAACACATTCATCTAATGCGGTGCACAATCCTGTTAGCCATGCTAATTATATAAACAGGCCATGCAATAATTTCCCGCTAGCTTACCGTTTCTGCTTGAGCCGACTGCGCTGCAATGACACCCGAATTCTTCAATATACGCTACCACCTGAGTCTTTGTGTAGTCATGCTGGCACTCTGGCTCGGTTCAGGCGCCTGCCTTGCCGCCACAGACGATGAAAATCTGTCCAGTCAAATCAACTACGCCTATGCCAACTACCTTGGTACCGGGGTGTATGCAACGAAAGACCGCTCGGTGCAGGTCTATCATTTACCGTTTAGCGCCACACTGCGACAAGCCGAACCGCGCAAATCCGGGATCGTGCTGCGCTTACCCGTGACCCTGGGATTCACTAATTTTGAAACATTGGATATCGTTGAAACGGGGCTGCCTGATAGTGTTGGAACCTTTACTTTTGTGCCGGGCCTCGAACTGGTAAAACAAGTTACCCCCATCTGGCAGCTTTCCCCCTTTCTTGATTCGGGAATCGGCTATGACCTTTCAACCCATCTGTATTCCTATGTGTATGGCGTGGGTATCAAAAGCGAACTCACACTTGACTATCAATATCATCAATTCACCTTGTTTAATGAACTGTTGTATGCCGGCAATACCACACCGGATGAATCGGGCAACAACGATTTCAGCCGGCTGGAAACCGGTCTGAATTTCCAGTTTCCTTTGCATTCCCGCATCTGGGATCGCAAAAACTACCTCAGTGTTTATTATATTAATTATATCTACTTTAACGACCTGACTTTCCTGAAGTTCGATAATACCGAGTTCAACATTAGCATGCAGAATGAAGTTGGTCTGACCTTTGATACGGCACCCGATATGAAAGTCAGCTTCGTTGAATTCAGCCGATTCGGTCTCGGTTACCAGTTTGGCAATGGGATAAATGTGGTGCGGTTGGTATTTGGCGCACCCTTTTAGGTACCCCAGATCTGACAGGACGGCGTGTTTTTTGACGCTAACGTCAGTCCCTGATTTCTTCCCGGCTTTCCGGCTTGCCAGCTGCCACTACCGGGCCGTTGCCCAGCAAATCCGCGACAGTCGACAACCCGGCGCGCTGCATCGGCTTGCCGTCTACCGGGCTCAAGGGAGCATGATGTGGTCCGTCAACCGGGAACACGATAACTTCAACCGGGGTATCCTCGGCAAGGAAACGATAGGCTGGCATCGTCTGGTAATGCTCGGCGCCGAATCGCTGTCGCCGTTCGCTGGTTTTATAGGGAATATGATGGCCCAGCAGGAACATATCGATGTCTTCGGCAGTGCCGGCACATAAATGCAATGTAATGGTGGAGTTCTCATCGGCACTGCCTTGCAACACACTACCTACCAGGCGTGGTTTGAAATCGGAAAAGAATTTCATCGCCCGGTAAGCCACTTGCCTCAGACGATGCAGTTCCGCCGGCTGTTGCTCGGCACGAAACAGACGCTGGTAGGTCAGTAGCGCATCCTCGATTTCGGTATTGCGGGGCATGTTTCGCGTATCCGTCGCCCCGAGGTGCTCAGCCGCCTTGCGTTTGGCCGCATAGAAGTCGCGACTGCCCGTCTCGGCCAGGATACGCGCTGCCTCCTGGGCCAGGCGAGCCCGCATTTGTCTTTCCTTGGCATTGCGTGGCGGCATGTTCCAGCCTCAGAATAGCTGCTCGGTAATGTCCCCCGCGGGGACCTGCTTAACGCCATCCGGGACGGCTAGGTTTTCCGTCGTGCTGGTGGGGACATGGTCGGCCCGAAAATATTCAAAGACAGCATCCGGACTACCGGCTCGGGCCAACTCGCCGGTACGGGCATCGATGCGCACCGACACGATCCCGGGCGGCTGCACCAGTGGCTGTTCAGGGCGTCCCTGCAGGGCGGCGCGCATAAAGTCGATCCACATGGGCAATGCTGCCTGGGCACCGGTTTCACGATTCCCCAACGGGAGGGGGTTGTCGAATCCCACCCAGACAATGGTGACCAGATCCTTGTTGAAACCAGCAAACCAGGCGTCCCGTTGATCATTGGTCGTGCCGGTTTTTCCCGCCAGGTCTTGGCGCTTTAGCACCAGCGCACGGCGTCCGGTCCCGTAGCGAATGACATCCCGCATCATGGTATTCATCAAGTAGGCCACCTGGGGACTAAGCACCCGGGGTGCGACTCTGCGGGGTTGCGGCCCCTGTAAGGTCTCCGCCAGCTCGGTCGGTTCCAGCACCGCCAGGCGGGCCGTCGCCATGTCCACTTCCTGCTGGTGCAGCTGAGCTTCCTCTTCCACGCGGGCCTGTTCCTCAGCGGAGAGTGTCGGGGTCTCTTTCTCTGGGCCGGCCTCTGCTTCGGCCTGAAGGCGGTCTGCTTCAGCGTCACTACAGGCCACGCATATCTGCGTCGTCTGGGTCAGGCTTACCACCTTGCCGTCAATATCCAGCACGTAATCGATCACATAGGGCTCAACCCGATAGCCCCCATTGGCGAAAATGGCATAGGCAGTGGCCAACTCCAGTGGCGTCAGCACCCCACTACCCAGGGCCAGGGATAAATCACGCGGCAGGCTGGCACGATCAAAGCCGAAACGCCGCACATAACGCAACGCGTAACCGATGCCGATATCCCGCAACAGACGAATGGACACCAGATTGCGTGAATGAATCAGGGCCTGACGCAGGCGGGTCGGTCCGTAAAAATTGCCGCTGTAGTTTTCCGGTCGCCAGGTGTCTTCCAGACCGGGGGCGTCAAATACCACCGGGGCATCGTTGATGATGCTGGCGGCAGTAAAACCCTTGTCGATAGCCGCGGTATACACAAAGGGTTTGAAGCTGGAACCAGGCTGACGTTTGGCCTGGGTAACCCGGTTGAACTTGCTGTCATAAAAGTCGAATCCCCCCACCAGCGCCTGCAAGGCGCCATCATGGGGTTCCAGTGAGACCAGCGCACCGGCCACCAACGGCTTCTTGGCCAGCCAACTGCAGCCGGCCTGGGCGGGTGCGGTATAGATAATGTCGCCCGGCTTCAGAACATCGGACGCCTTTTCCAATTCGGGTCCCAGGTGGTTGTCATCGACATGGCTACGGGCCCAGCTGAGTTGTTCCCATGGCAGATAGACGATGTTGCCACTGCGGGTATAGGCCCAGGCCGATTGTTCTTCCAACTGGATCACCACCGCCGGTACCAGGTTGCCGGTAGTCGGCATCGCGTCCAGGGCAGCCTGCCAGGCCTCGATATCATCCACGTTGTCATCGCTGAGCAGGGCGATATGTCCTTCAACACCCCGATAACCGTGGCGCCGATCGTAGGCGAGCAAATCGTCCCGCAAAGCCTGGGTAGCAATCTTTTGCAGGCGGGCATCAATGGTGGTAAAGACCTGGTAACCCTCTGTGTAGGCGGATTCTCCAAAGCGGGCAACCATCTGATTACGCACCATTTCCGCGACGTAGGGGGCTTCAAGATCCGGCTCCAGTCCATGCACCTCCGCGTGGACCGGCTCATTCAACGCACTCTGGTAGGCAGCATCATCGATATACTCCAGCTCATGCATCCGGCCCAGCACATAATTCCGGCGGATCAGAGCGCGCTCAGGGTTGACTACCGGATTATAGCGTGACGGCGCCTTGGGCAGACCGGCTATCATGGCCATTTCCGCCAGGGTCAGTTGTTCCGGCTTGACCCCATAATACACTTGGGCCGCCGCAGCAAAACCATAGGCGCGTTTGCCCAGGTAAATCTTGTTCAGGTACAGCTCGAGGATAGCTTCCTTACTCAGCTCGTCCTCAATCTTGAGGGCCAGAAAAATTTCGTTCAGCTTGCGCAGATAGGTTTTTTCCCGGCTTAAAAAGAAATTCCGCGCCACCTGCATGGTGATCGTACTCCCCCCCTGGCCTTTCTCACCGGTGCGCACCAGATGATAAGCCGCCCGCAAAATACCCTGGTAGTCGACGCCCGGGTGTTCGAAAAAGCGATCGTCTTCTGCCGCCAGAACCGCCTTGACCAGCAGCGGAGGGTATTCCTCATACTTCAGGGGAATGCGTTTCATCTCGCCGAATTCAGCAATCAATTCTCCACCTCGGGCATAAACCCGGAGTGGAACCTGTAACTTGACGTCCTTTAGGGTGTCGATATCAGGCAAGCGAGGGTTCAAGTATATATAGGTAACGAGAAGGCCGAGGGTGCCGACAAGCAACAGAGTCAGGGTGGATGCCACAGAGAGTGTGACCAGTTTCTTAACTATTGGCTTCATTTACTTCTTTTATCTAAAGATTTGCCAGAACCGCGCCGATAATCAGGGCTAGGTCAGTATACTGCCACGATGTTCGGAAAACTATGACGAATTTGTATTTATCCATTACTTGACCTATAGTTGACTCAGAAACCTAATGTAGTTATACATATAGTCTCTCTAACCCTAAGCAAATAAAGAATAATTATGGGTCTGGCCGAACTCTTCAAGCCTAAAAAGCCACCAGTATTGGGACTGGATATCAGCTCCACAGCAATCAAGTTGCTGGAGCTGGGTAAAAGTGGTGACCGCATGCGCGTAGAAAGTTACGCGGTGGAACCCCTGCCACCCAACTCGGTGATCGAAAAGAATATCGCCGATGTTGAAGCGGTTGGTGAAGCCATCAAGCGGGCGGTCAAGCGCTCCGGCAGCCGCACCAAAAGCGCTGCCGTCGCCGTGGCCGGATCCGCAGTCATCACCAAGACCATCGCCATGCCTGCCACGCTCTCGGAAGACGAGATGGAACAACAAATCCAGCTCGAAGCCGATCAGTATATTCCCTACCCGCTGGAAGAAGTCAATCTGGACTTCGAAGTCCTGGGACCCACTGAAAATGACCCTGAGCGCGTCGATGTCCTGCTGGCTGCCTCGCGCAGCGAAAATGTGGATGTACGGGTTGCCGCCATTGAGCTGGCCGGGCTGAAACCGCGGATTGTCGATGTGGAAGCCTACGCGATGGAAAACGCCTTTGCCATGCTGGCCCCGCAACTCCCGGATCAGGGCATCGATCAAACCATTGCAGTAGTGGATGTTGGCGCCACCATGACCACACTCAATGTGATGCATGACCTGAAGTCCATCTATACCCGTGAACAGGTTTTCGGTGGCAAACAACTGACTGAGGAAATACAACGCCGGTATGGTCTGTCTTATGAAGAAGCCGGTATGGCCAAACGTCAAGGCGGTCTACCCGACAACTACGTACCGGAAGTGCTGGAGCCATTCAAGGATGCCATGGCACAACAGGTAAGCCGCTCCCTGCAGTTCTTTTTCTCATCCAGTCAATACAGCGCAGTTGACCACATCGTACTGGCCGGGGGCAGCGCCATGATCCCGGATATTGACGAAATGATTGCTGACCGGCTGGGCGTCCACACCTCGATTGCCAATCCCTTTGCCAATATGACCCTGGCATCCCGGGTCAAGGCGCAAAGCCTGAGTAATGACGCACCGGCACTGATGATTGCCTGCGGTCTGGCCCTGAGGAGTTTTGACTGATGGCCCGCATTAACCTCCTCCCCTGGCGCCAGGAGATCCGCAAGGAACAACTGCGGCAATTCCTGACCATGCTGGGATTATCGGTCCTGCTGATGGCGGCCGTGGTTGCCCTGGTTCATATTCAGGTCTCCGGC
>Ga0316577_10000913_pt1 | contig 13076 bp, 6 predicted proteins | sample S5NA_FD_203073 | JGI IMG/M metagenome (GOLD analysis project Ga0316577, IMG submission 203073) | Rhizosphere microbial communities from salt marsh grasses in Alabama, United States - S5-7_050615r2r1 | ecosystem: Host-associated > Plants > Roots > Rhizosphere | place: USA: Alabama | collected... | reverse complement strand
CTGGTACCGGTCGAACGCCCCGGCGACGACACCGCGCGCCCGGTCCAGCCGCTCCCCGTCGTACAGGTCCTCGAGCGGGACGACGAGCGGGGGGTCGTGGAGCGGCCGCAGCGTCCCGTCCGGGCCGGCCTCGGTGTACCGGGAGAAGGCGTGGGCTCCGGTCTTGCGCCGGGCCTTGCGCAGGTTCTTGTGGAACCGCTTCAGCGTCTCGGCGCCGGCCTCCTGGCCCCAGCGGCGCTCCAGCTCCTGGGCATCGAGCCGTGAGTACCAGACGTCGAGCCGCCCCATCCCGGAGAACGTCGCGAGGCTGGTGCGGTAGCTCTGGGCCGCCCTCCGGGCGAGGTCGGCGTCCACGCCCGCTGGGAGGTGCCGGTCGCGCGCGGCGACGGCGAAGCTCGCGACCAGACGCTTGACGTCCCATTCGAAGGGGCCGGGCAGGGTCTCGTCGAAGTCGTTGATGTCGAAGACGATCTCGCGGTCGGGCGCGGCGAAGCCACCGAAGTTGGCCAGGTGTGCATCCCCGCACAGCTGCACGGTCAGACCGGTCGAGGGGGCGGTGGCCAGGTCGGCGGCCATGAGGGCGGCCGCGCCGCGGTAGAACGCGAACGCGGAGGCGAGCATGCGGCCGTACCGGATCGGCACGAGCTCGCGGACGCGGGTCGCGGCCTGCTCGGCGAGGATCTCGACCGGGTCGCGCTGATCGGTGCCCCTCGTCTCCCACGCGCCGTGCGTCCCCCGGGGAACCCTCGAGCGCACGTCGCGGCCCCTGGCGCGCGCGTTCCGCCACCCGGGGTCGTCCTCGAACGCCGTGACCTGGGCCTCGTGTCGCGTCATGACCCCAGTAGCGGCCGGGGCGGCGCCCGGCGTCGTCATCCCCACGGGGTGAACTCCGCCCACCGGGTACCGGCTCCGGTACCCGGTGGGCGGCGCAGCCGTCAGGCAGGGGGCAGCAGCCCGGCCCGGCGGGCCCGCTCGATGGCCTGGGTGCGCGTGTGGACCCCCAGCTTGCGGTAGGCGGACATGGCCTGAGTCTTGACCGTGTGCCGGGAGACCACGAGCTCGTCGGCGATCTGCGGGAACGACAGGTGCGTCGGCAGGTACTGCAGCACCCGGACCTCGGCCGTGGTGAGCGATGACGTCCCGGCGAGGGTCGTCGTCACCTGCGAGAGCCGCTGCTCGGTCTCGTCGACCATCCGGTCGAGCACGGGGGAGGCGTTCGACGGCCCCCGGGCGTCGCGGGCCTCCGCGAGCAGCACCGCGGCCCGCTGGGGGTCGCCGAGGGCGATGTTGACCTGTGCGAGCGCCAGTCGTCCCCGGACGGCGTGCCACGGGGCGACGTCACGCATGAGGGCCGTGAGCCGGAGGGCGCGCGCCGCCTCGTGACGGGCGTCGGCGTACCGGCCCTCGAGCACGTAGCCGACGGTGGACGTCGTGAAGAGCGGCGCAGCGGTGACGACCGCGTCGAGCCGGTGCCTTGACGTCAGCGCGCGCAGCTCGCGGACGTACAGGAGCGCGCGGTGCTGGTCCTCGAGGGCGAGGGCGGCGTCCGCCAGGCCGGCCAGGCAGTGGCCCTTGACCATGGGCACGTCGAGCGCCTCCGCTCGGCGGTACCCCTCGGTGAGCGCCTCCACCCCCTCGTCGACGTCGTCGCGGAGGACGAGCGAGACCCCGAGCAGGAAGAGCGCGAGCGACTGCCACCGGTCGTCGAGCGGTCGCGAGCCGAGGAAGGACCGGGTCGCCGACTCGATCCGGTCCAGTCCCCCCGCGCCGATGGCCGCCTCGAGGAGGCCGACGTCCGGCCGGGAGGACTCGTCGCCGTGCGCGGCGCACTCCGAGGCCTCGAGGGCCAGGCGGTTCATCCTCGGGATGTCACCGGACTGGAGCGCGACCCAGGCCGCGCTCAGCGCCAGGCCGCACTGGTGGCGCACGCGGTCCGCGTCGAGCCCCCCCAGCCAGCGCTGCACGGTCGCCCACCGCCCGTAGCCCAGCTCCCGACTGGTGTGCCGCCAGACGAGGGCCTCCAGCCGGTCGTCGTCGCCGGCGAGCTTCGCGTGGTGCACCGCGCCGTCGACGTCGCCTCGTCGTTCCTCGACGCGGCCGGCGGCGTCGTGCGCGGCCCGCCAGCTGTCCGGGTCCCGTCCGCGCAGGTCGTCGCCGAGGAACTGAGCGAGGAGCGGGTGCATCCGGAACCGCGTCGAGGCAGCGTCTTGGGGGACCAGCAGCTGGTTCGCGGACGCGAGCCGGCGCAGGCGTGCCAGGGAGTCCCGGGCACCGGTGACCGCGTCGCAGGCCTCGGCGTCGAGGGTGCTCACCACCGAGACCTCCTCGAGGAACTCGGCGTCCTCCGGCGACAGCCGGTCGAGGATGTCGGCGCGGAAGTACTCGGCGAGTCCCGCGATGCCCGTGGAGGCGGGCACCCCCGAGCTCCCTGAGGCGGCGGCCAGCCCGACGAGGTAGAGCGCCACCGGCCACCCCTCGGTCTCGTCGACCAGTCGTTCCAGCCGTTCCGTCGGCATCCGCACGCCGAGGAGCTCCATCAGCGCCCCCGCCTCGTGCTCGTCGAACGCGAGGTCCTCCGGACCGAGGACGCGAACGAGGCCACGGGTGTGCAGCCGCCAGAGCGTGGTCGGTACGGCCTCCCTCGTGCTGATCGCCAGGGTCGACCCCCCGGGGAGCGAGACGGCCAGTGACTCGACGAGGCAGTCGAAGGCGGAACCGGACACGGCCCCGGCATCGTCGACGACGAGCCCGAAGGGGAGGGTCACCGAGGAGACGACCCTCTCGACGACCGGCAGGGTGTTCAGGTGCCACGACACCGAATCCGCGTTTCCCGGGAGGAGCACGCGCTCGTCGACCAGCCCCTCGTCGTGCAACGCGTCGAGCAGGGCCTGGGCGAGCCAGTGCGGGTCGGCGGCGGCGGGCCGCACACCCAGCCACACGACCGGCCGCTCCCCCGCCGCCGCCCACTGCGCGAGGACGGTCGTCTTCCCGTACCCCCCAGGGGCCTGGAGGCACACCACGCAGCCCCCGGTCTCGTCGAACGCACGCAGGACTCGGGGGCGGGGCAGGAACCCGCGCGAGACGGGCGGCGCCCGGAGGTGGTGCCCGGCCTCGTGTGTCGCCTGGGTCATCACCAGTCCCTTCGCCGCTCACCCCACCCTAGGGGCGAAGGTCACCCCCGTCACCACCCCGTGATCCACGCCGCACGGGGGTGGGTCCCCGGGCCCTGACGACGCCGCCTCGTGGCGCCCGGCCCCGGGGGAGCGGATGGCCCTAGATTGGTCGGCATGGAGGCCCCCGTCACCGCACCCATTCCGCCCGACCGCCTCCGCGACCGCCCCTTCTGGCACCGCACCTGGCTGGTCGTCGGTGTCCTGGTCCTCAGCGCCTTCGTCGCCTTCGTCATGTGGAAGGGCGCCAGCACCATCTACTACGTCATCATGGCGTGGTTCCTCGCGCTCGCGATGGAGCCGGCCGTGGCCAAGCTCGCGACCCGGATGAAGCGGGGGCTGGCCACCGGGATCGTCATGATCCTCGCGGGGTTGGCGCTGCTGGCGTTCATGGCGGCGTTCGGCGCGCTCTTCGTCAACCAGCTGATCGAGTTCGCGACGGCGATCCCGGGCATGGCCGCCGACGCCCTGGAGTGGGTCAACCGCGTCACCGGCTCCAACTTCACGTTCGAGAACCTGCTCGACGAGGTCGGCGTCTCCACGGCCGACCTCGCGGTCTACGCACAGGAGGCGGCGCTCTACCTCGTCGGCGTCGTCGTGGGCCTGCTCTCGAGCGCCTTCGGCATCTTCGTCCTCCTCTTCTTCGTCTTCTACATCTCGGCCGGGATGCCGCTGCTGCGCGGCTGGCTGGCGCGGCGGATGAAGCCAGAGCTGCAGGTGCCGTTCCTCGCTGCCTGGGACCTGACGAAGATCAAGGTCGGCGGCTACATCGCGGCCCGCATCGTCCTGGCCTCGATCAACTCGGCCTGCAGCGCCGTCGTCTTCGCCCTCATCGGGCTGCCGTACTGGCTGCCGCTGGCCCTGTGGACCGGCCTGGTCGCCCAGTTCGTCCCCAACATCGGCACGTACATCTCGATCGCGCTGCCGGTGCTCGTCGGGCTCACGTCCGGGGACCCCATGCTCGGCATCTACGTGCTCGTCTGGGGCATCGCCTACCAGCAGGTCGAGAACCTCACCATCGAGCCGCGGATCTCGGCGCGGGCGGTCGACCTCCACCCCGCGGTCTCGTTCGGTGCCGCCCTCCTGGGTGCCCAGCTCTTCGGGCTGTCCGGGGCCCTGCTCGGTGTGCCGGTCGCGGCCACCGTGATGGCCATGCTCGAGATCTACAAGCGGCGCTACGAGCTGACCGAGGCCACCGAGGACCGGGTCGCGGCCCTGGTCGCCCCGCGCACCGAGCGCGGCGAGGCGCGGGACGCGGCTGGCCCCGTCACCGCCGCGGCCGAGGCGCCGACGGACGCCGCCCCACGCGACGACCCGACCGGCGCCGGGGGCGCCGACGGGCCGCGGGACGGTCAGGGCGGCGGGGGCCCCGGAGAGCACGACACCTGAGGTTTCGCCGGCCCCGTCGGCTCGGTGCCGCCAGAGCGCGTCGACGCCCGCGCATTACTCGCGAGTCACCGAGGAACGGTGGCAGGCTCAGCCGCATGTTCTCGCGGATCGCCGTCGTCAACAGGGGTGAGGCCGCGATGCGGCTCATCCACGCCGTCCGCGACCTCAACGCCGCGGCGGGCCCCGGCGGTCACCGGGTCGAGGTCATCGCCCTCCACACCGAGGCCGAGCGCACCGCGATGTTCGTCCGCGAGGCCGACGACGCCTACGACCTCGGCCCGGCGTCCGAGCGTCCTTACCTCGACCACGCCCGGCTCGAGCGCGCGCTGCGGCGCACCCGGGCCGACGCCGTGTGGGTCGGGTGGGGCTTCGTCGCCGAGGATCCCGCGTTCGCCGAGCTCTGCCGCCGCATCGGCGTCACCTTCATCGGCCCCAGCCCGGAGGCCATGCGCAAGCTCGGCGACAAGATCGGCTCCAAGATCATCGCCGAGGAGGTCGGGGTCCCCGTCGCACCGTGGAGCGGCGGCGGCGTCGAGACCCTGGACGCCGCCAAGGAGGCGGCGGCGCGCATCGGCTACCCGCTGATGCTCAAGGCCACGGCCGGTGGCGGGGGGCGCGGCATCCGCAAGGTCACCTCGGACGCGGACCTCGAGGACGCCTACCAACGCACCCGGGAGGAGGCCGAGCGGGCCTTCGGCTCCGGCGTCGTCTTCCTCGAGAAGCTCGTCACCGGCGCCCGCCACGTGGAGGTGCAGGTCATCGCCGACGGCCAGGGCACCGCGTGGGCCGTCGGTGTCCGCGACTGCTCGGTCCAGCGGCGCAACCAGAAGGTCATCGAGGAGTCGGCGTCACCGGTGCTCGACCCCGCGCAGGTGGACGAGCTCAAGGCCTCCGCGGAGCGGCTGGCCGTGGCCGTCGGCTACGCGGGCGCCGGCACCGTCGAGTTCCTCTATCACCCGGGCGAGCGGTTCTTCGCCTTCCTCGAGGTCAACACCCGCCTCCAGGTCGAGCACCCGATCACCGAGGTCGTCACCCGCACCGACCTCGTCGGCCTCCAGCTGCACGTCGCCGCCGGTGGCCGGCTCGAGGGCGAGCGCCCGGCGGAGCTCGGGCACGCCGTCGAGGCCCGCCTCAACGCCGAGGACCCCGACCGCGACTTCGCGCCCGCCCCCGGCCGCATCGTCCACCTCGAGCTACCGGCGGGCCCGGGCATCCGCGTCGACACCGGCGTGGCCGAGGGCGACTCCATCCCCGCGGACTTCGACTCGATGATCGCCAAGGTCATCGCCCACGGCGCCGACCGGGACGAGGCCCTCGCCCGGCTGCGCCGGGCGATGCGCGAGACGACCGTCGTCATCGAGGGCGGCGCGACGAACAAGTCCTTCATCCTCGACCTGCTCGCCCAGCCCGAGGTGGTCGACGGCTCGGCCGACACCGGCTGGATCGACCGGGTCCGCGCCGGAGGCCGACTCGTGGCCCACGAGCACTCCGGCGTGGCGCTCGTCGTCGCGGGCATCGAGGCGTACCTCGAGGCCGAGGCGCTCGAGCGCACCCGCCTGCTCGAGACCGCCCGCGGGGGTCGTCCGCAGGCCCAGCACGACGTCGGCCGGGCCATCGACCTCAAGCTGCGCGGCGCGGCGTACAAGGTGACGGTGCTGCGGACCGCTCCGTCCCGGTTCCGGGTCGACGTCGCCGACGCCTCCGGCCCGGCCGAGTCGGTGGAGGCCGGGGTCGAGTGGGTGGGCCCCTACGCGAGCCGGGTGCGGATCGGCGGGCGCAGCCACCGCGTGGTCACCGCCGCCCACGGCCCCGTCCAGCTCGTCGAGGTCGACGGCGTGGCGCACCGGGTCACGCGCGACGAGGGCGGTGTGCTGCGCTCGCCGGCCCCCGCGCTCGTCGTCGCGACCCCCGCGCCGGTCGGTGAGGAGGTCGCCGCCGGGGCGCCGGTCCTCGTCCTCGAGTCGATGAAGATGGAGACCGTCCTCCCCGCGCCGTTCCCGGCCCGGGTCAAGGAGCTGCTCGTCGCCACGGGCAGCCAGGTCGAGACCGGCGCGCCTCTGGTCCGGCTCGAGCCGACCGGGGACGCGGACGAGCGGGCCACCGAGTCCTCCGACGCTCCGGACCTCGACCTCCCCGCCCTCGAGGACGACGGCGACGCGTCGGACCGCGCCGAACGAGGGCGGGCGGAGCTGTCGGCCATGCTGCTCGGGTACGACCTGGCGCCGGACCACGAGGAGCGGACCCTCGCGCGCTACCTCGCCGCCCGCGACGGGCTCGCCGACCTCGGCGCCTCGCTGGTCTGCGACGAGATCCCGCTGCTCGCGGTCTTCGCGGACTTCGCCGAGCTCAGCCGCAACCGGCCGATGGGTCAGGAGAACCACGACGAGAACAGGGTGCACAGCCCCCGCGAGCACTTCCACACCTTCCTGCAGACCCTGGACCCCGAGCGCGGCGGCCTCCCGGGTGACTTCGTCGGGCGCCTGGAGCGGGTCCTCGGCCACTACGGCGTCCCCGGTACCGAGCGCACCCCCGAGCTCGAGGCCGCGGTCTTCCGGATCTTCCTGGCGCAGCAGCGTTCGGCCCCGGAGGTCGCGATGGCGACCGCCATCCTGCGCCGCTGGCTCGTCGAGCCGGTGCCGGAGCCGCCGGCGGACATCGCTGCGCGCGAGCTGCTGGACCGACTGGTCGCCGCCACCCAGCTGCGCTTCCCCGCCCTCGGTGACCTCGCTCGCAGTGTCCGCTTCCGGTGGTTCGACCAGCCGCTCGTCGACGCCGACCGTGCCTCCGTCCTCGGCTCGGTGGGTGCCGAGCTCGAGCGGATCGACGCCCTGCCCCCGGGGGAGGAGCGAACCCGACGCGTCGACGCGCTCGCCGCGATCCCGGAGCGGATCGTGCACTTCCTCGCGGCCCGGCTGCGGCGCGGCGTCCGCGAGCACGAACCGATGCTCGAGGTGCTCATCAAGCGGCACTACCGCGGCTACGAGCTCGACGGCCTGCGGGAGGAGGTCGTCGACGGACGCGCCGTCGCGGTGGCCGACTACCGGCTCGACGGCCGCGACTCCCACCTGGTCTCCACGACCGGCACCATGGACGAGCTGGTGCCCGGCAGCGCGCTCGCGAACGTCCTGGAGCGCTGCGTGGCGGACCGGCCCGACGGCTTCCAGCCCGTCGTCGACCTGTACGTCCTGTGGCGCGGCGCACCGTACGACGGTGACGAGGCCTCGGCCGTCCTTGCCGAGCGCCTCGCCGCGATGCCATTCGCGCGCGAGTGCCGCCGCGTCGCCGTGAGCACCGTCCACGACGACGGCGACCGGGAGGTCGGCTACTTCACGTTCCGGCCCGGCCCGGACGGGTCGATGACCGAGGACCGGCCGGTGCGCGACGTCCACCCGATGGTCGGGCGCCGGCTCAACCTCTGGCGGCTGCGGGACTTCGACCTCACCCCGCTCGACGCGCCCGCCGACGTCAGGCTCCTCCTCGCCGTCTCCCGCGAGAACCCCGGCGACCAACGCCTGGTCGCCACCGCCCAGGTGCGCCAGCTCGCCGTCGTGCGGGACGACGAGGGCCGGGTGACCGCGCTGCCCCACGTCGAGCGGACGCTCGCCAACTGCCTCGAGGCGATCCGCCGGGCGCGCAGCTCGCACGGCGCGCGGCTCGACATGAACCACGTGTGGCTGCACATCTGGCCCCCGGTCGATGCGGACGTCGACCAGCTCACCGCGCTCCAGGACAAGGTGGCGCCCATGACCGCCGGGGCCGGGATCGAGGAGGTGCGGGTCGAGGGCTCGATCGCCGGAGACAACGGCCACGTGGTGCCGATCTGCGCCCGGTTCACCTACCAGCCCGGGTCGGGCGTCACGTTCGTGGTGGAGCCACCTCCCACCGAGACCGTCGCGCCGCTCGACGCGTACGCGGAGAAGGTCGTGCGGGCCAGGCGCCGGGGCGTCGTCTACCCCTACGAGCTCGTCTCGATGATCGCGGGCAGCGGTGGCGAGGCCACCGAGTACGACCTCGACGACTCCGGGCGGCTGGTGCCCGTCGACCGCCCCTACGGCGAGAACCGGGCCGGCCTCATCTGTGGTGTCGTCACCACGCCCACACCCGCCCACCCCGAGGGAGTCACCCGGGTGCTGCTCGCCGGCGACCCGCTGCGCTCGCTCGGCGCCGTGGCCGAGCCGGAGTGCCGTCGCGTCATCGCCGCGCTCGACCTCGCCGAGGAGCGAGGCCTCCCGGTCGAGTGGTACGCGCTGTCGGCCGGTGCCCGGATCTCCATGGACTCGGGGACCGAGAACATGGACTGGGTGGCCCGCGCGCTGAAGCGGATCATCGAGTTCACCCAGGCCGGCGGGGAGGTCAACGTCGTCGTCGCCGGCATCAACGTCGGTGCCCAGCCCTACTGGAACGCCGAGGCGACGATGCTCATGCACACCCGCGGCATCCTCGTCATGACCCCCGACTCGGCCATGGTCCTCACCGGCAAGCAGTCGCTGGACTTCTCCGGGGGGGTCAGCGCCGAGGACAACTTCGGCATCGGCGGCTACGACCGGGTCATGGGCCCCAACGGGCAGGCGCAGTACTGGGCCAAGGACCTCGCCGGTGCCTACGGCATCCTCCTCGCGCACTACGACGCCACGTGGGGGCCGGCCGGTGCCGGACCGGAGCGGGTCGAGACCTCCGACCCGCCCGACCGCGATGTCACGACCGCGCCACACACCGTGGCGGGCAGCGACTTCACGACCGTCGGCGACATCTTCTCCCCGGTCACCAACCCCGACCGCAAGCGCGCCTTCGACATCCGCACCCTGATGCGGGCCGTCGCCGACCAGGACCACCCGACCCTCGAGCGCTGGTCCGGGATGGCCGACGCCGAGACGGCGGTCGTGCTCGACGCCCGGATCGGCGGCATCTCCGTCTGCCTGCTCGGCATCGAGTCTCGGTCGGTGCCGCGTCGGGGCTTCCCGCCCACCGACGGCCCCGACACCTACACCGCGGGCACGCTGTTCCCCCGCTCGTCGAAGAAGGCGGCCCGGGCCATCAACGCCGCGAGCGGCAACCGGCCGCTCGTCGTGCTTGCCAACCTCTCCGGCTTCGACGGCTCACCGGAGTCCATGCGCAACCTCCAGCTCGAGTACGGCGCCGAGATCGGGCGCGCGGTCGTCAACTTCGACGGCCCCATCGTGTTCGTCGTCGTCTCCCGCTACCACGGTGGCGCGTTCGTCGTCTTCTCCAAGGCGCTCAACCCGCGGATGACGGTGCTCGCGGTCGAGGGGTCCTACGCCTCGGTCATCGGCGGCGCCCCGGCCGCCGCGGTCGTGTTCGCGCGCGAGGTGGACGCCCGCACGGCCGCCGACCCCCGGGTCGCCGGGCTCGAGGCCCGGATCGCCGAGGCCGACGAGGCCGGGCGCGTGGTGCTCGGGGCCGAGCTGGCCCAGGTGCGCACCGCGGTGCGGGCGGAGACCCTCGGGACCGTGGCCGCCGAGTTCGACCGGGTCCACGACATCCACCGCGCGGTCGAGGTGGGCTCGGTCGACGCGGTCATCCCCGCGGTGGAGCTGCGCCCCCGGATCATCGCAACGCTCGAGCGCGGCTGACTCCCTCCCCTGCCAACGTGGGTGGGGATCGTCGACCTGCCGACGTTCGTCACCCGCGTCCGCGGTGGGGACGCCCGGAACGGCCGGTGGGCCGGCGACCTGTTCGGTCGCCGGCCCACCGGGTCCTGGGGTGAGGAGGGGTCAGTGCAGGTCCTTTCCCTGCGCGTGGGCCTGCACCAGGGTGGTGCGCCCGGGGTAGCGGATCTCCTCGACGAGCTCCTGCATCTCGGCGGACGGCTTCTCGGTCACCTTCGAGACGAGGAACGTCACGAGGAAGTTGATGAGCATGCCGATGGTGCCGATGCCGGTCGGGGGGATGCCGAGGATCCCCTCCGAGCCGCCGTAGATCGGGATGGTCCAGATCATGTAGGCGAACGTGAAGGCGAGGCCGACGATCATGCCCCACATCGCGCCCTTGGCCGTGCAGCCCTTCCAGAAGATCCCGAGCACGAGGACCGGGAAGAAGCTGGCTGCTGCCAGGCCGAACGCGAGTGCCACGACCTGGGCGACGAACCCGGGAGGGTTGATGCCGAGGTAGCCGGCGACGACGATGGCGCCCGCCATGGCGATCCGGCCGACGAGGAGCTGGCGCGCCTCGGTGGCCTGCGGGTTGATCTTCTTGTAGTAGACGTCGTTCGCGATCGAGGACGAGATCACGAGCAGCAGGCCCGAGGCCGTCGACAGCGCCGCAGCGAGCGCTCCCGCGGCGACGAGGCCGACGATCGGGGCCGGCAGGCCACCGATCTCCGGGCTGGCGAGCACGATGATGTCGTTGTTGATCGCGACGTCGTTGAAGGTGATGATCGAGTCCGGCGGCAGGTCCGCGATCGGCGCCGCCGCCTCACCGGCCTGGGTGATCAGGCCGACGTCGGCCCAGGTGGTGAACCACGACGGCACGTCGGCCAGCGGGATGCCCTCGGGGCCACCGAGCTCGTTGATGATGTTGAGCTTCGTGAACGAGGCCACCGACGGGGCGGTCGTGTAGAGCAGCGCGATGAAGAACAGCGCCCACAGCGCGGAGAACCGCGCCGCACGGACCGACTTCGCCGTGTAGAAGCGGACGATGACGTGCGGCAGGCCGGCGGTGCCGAACATCAGCGCCGCCGTGATGAGGATCATGTTCGCCATCGACGTCTGCGTGAAGGCCTCGGTGTACGAGTTGAGCCCGAGGTCGGCCTGGAGGCCGTTGAGCTCGTCGAGGATCTTGCCGAAGCCGATCTGCGGCATCGCGACCCCGGTGACCTTCGAGGACACCGCCACCGCCGGGATGAGGTAGGCGATGATGAGGACGGTGTACTGCGTCACCTGGGTCCAGGTGATGCCCTTCATGCCGCCGAGGACGGCGTAGAAGAAGACGATCGCCATACCGATGATGACGCCCCACGTCGTGCTCACGCCGAGGAACCGGGTGAAGACGACGCCGACGCCGGCCATCTGGCCGGCAACGTAGACGAACGACACGACGATGGCCGCGAGGACGGCCACCATCCGCGCGGTCTCGTTGTACCGGTCACCGACGAAGTCCGGGATCGTGTACTTGCCGAACTTGCGCAGGTAGGGCGCGAGCAGGAGGGCGAGGAGGACGTAGCCGCCGGTCCATCCCATGAGGTACACCGAGCCGCCGTAGCCGTTGCCCGCGAAGGCGACGATGCCGGCGAGGGAGATGAACGACGCCGCGCTCATCCAGTCGGCCGCGATGGCGGCGCCGTTGGCCGGAGCGGGGATGCCTCCGCCGGCCACGTAGAAGCCGGCGGTGTCGGAGACCCGGCTCCGGTAGGCGACGACGATGTAGAGGCCGAAGGTGAGGACCGCGAAGATCAGCGTCCACAGCTGGATATCGGTCACGGGTGGTGCACCTCGCTGTCGTACTCGTCGATGCCGAACTCGGCGTCGAGCTTGTCCATGCGCCACACGTAGATCCCGATGAGGATCACGAACACGATCGGGCTGCCCTGCTGGGCGAACCAGAACCCCAGTGGGAAGCCGATGAAGCTGATGCTGTTCAGCGCATCGACGAACAGGATCCCGGCGCCGAACGACACCAGGGCCCAGAACACGAGCAGGACTGCCATCAGCCTCAGGTTTCTGCGCCAGTACTCCTGGCGCTGTCGGTCATCCATCGGACCTCGCCTCCTTGCGAATCCTCCGAGCCCCTGTCCGGCTCGGTTTGCGCACATGAAACCGGTCGCACAGGTACCTGCCAAGACCCGCGGCGCCGGGTTGTGGCACGAGGTGGCTGAACGGTCGCGAGATGCCCCCGACTGGCGCCCAGCACGGACGAACGGCAGGTCAGGGGCCCGGGACGGTCCGTGTCGACCGTTCGTCGTCCAGACCTGACCGCTCGCCAAGTGGTGCCTGCGTGGGTGGCTGACGAGGTCCGCCGGGTCCACCTACGATCCCGGTGCATGAGCCAGACCACGTCCGGAGCCCCCGCGCCCGCAGCCACCGCGCCCCGGGTGCGTCGTCGCATGGAGCCCGGCCGCAAGCGGCTGCTCTGGGCCTCGCTCATGGCACTGGTCGGCGGATTCATGCCGTGGCTGATGACCGAGGTCGGCAACGTCAACGGCTATCGCGGGGCCGGCCTCTGGGTCGCCTACGCGGCGATGCTCGGCCTGGCCGGGGCGATCCTGCCGTGGCGCCGGGTGGCAGCGGTGCAGGGCTTCATCCTCGCGGCCGTGGCCGTGGCCCTGCCGCTCTGGCAGTTCGTCCACGTCGTCTCGCTCGTCGGGTTCGCAGGGTGGATGCCCGGGCCCGGCCTGGTCATGTGCCTCGGCGGTGGCGTCCTCGCTGCCGTCGGGTCCCGCCAGCTCTGGCAGCAGCAGCGCGCGGAGGCCTGACCCCCGCCCACCCGCCTCGACATTTCGGGGTTACCCCGAAATGTCGACCTGGCACGGATTCGGTTTCCGTGCTGCGTCGACAAACCGGT
>Ga0316577_10000912_pt1 | contig 13076 bp, 9 predicted proteins | sample S5NA_FD_203073 | JGI IMG/M metagenome (GOLD analysis project Ga0316577, IMG submission 203073) | Rhizosphere microbial communities from salt marsh grasses in Alabama, United States - S5-7_050615r2r1 | ecosystem: Host-associated > Plants > Roots > Rhizosphere | place: USA: Alabama | collected... | reverse complement strand
GTGAGCTGGCCCCGGCCATTGTGGAGGCTCGCGCCGCTGCACTGCAAGCCGGGCGATTCCTGGAGGTGGTGGCGGTCGTCGTCGGGACCGATGAGGACCCGCAGGACTTTCACAGTCAGATGCAGCAGCTTGTGGAGGCGGGCGCGCACGTCGAAACGAGCAACGATGCTGCCGTGCGTTATGTCGGGCACCTGCTTCAGGCACTCGCGCCCAAGGCTGCGCCAGACAGCGCCCATACGCTGTCTCCGGTGGACCTGTCTGTCCTGACGGAACCGCTCGCCGCGCTCAATGTCGGCCTCGAGTCGTTTGCCGAGAGTCTGCAAGCGCAGGATGCACCGGTCCTCCAAGTCGATTGGCGGCCCCCGGCTGGGGGCAACGAGCGGCTGATGGCGCTCCTGGAAAAGATGAGAGGGTAGCAAGAATGGCAAAGACCGGGAGGGACGAGAGCGCTGTTCGCCTCTCACCGCCCGTCCGTATCGAAATCCTTGGAGAGACGATATCATGAAAGAGTTCGTGGCTGCATGCGTGCAAATCGCCGTCACGCCCAACGATGTGCAGGCAAATGTGGACAAGGGCGTCGCCTGGCTGGAGAGAGCCGTCAAAGAGAGTGAGGCAGAGCTGGTCGTCTTTCCTGAGACCGTAACGACCAGTTTTGTTACCGGTCTGGATGCCGAGGAGCTGTGGGACCTCGTCGATGAAGCCCCGGGGAGGATCACGCGCGATGTGCAGGCCGCCGCCAAGTCGCTGGGTGTGCATGTGGTGTGGCCTTCGTATCGGCGTGGTCCGGAGCGAGGCGTCGTGTACAACTCATCGATCCTGATCGGGCCGGATGGGGAGATTATCGGCATCTATGACAAGACGCATCCCTTTCCCTTGGAGCGTCGGGATTGCGGCGGCTGGGTTACCCTGGGCAAACGCGCCGACGTATACGAGACGGCCCTGGGCACCATCGGCCTGATCATCTGCTACGACGGCGACTTTCCCGAGCTTTCCCGGTTGCTGGCAGTCAAGGGAGCCGAGATGATCCTCAGGCCGTCCGCCCTGCTGCGCAGCTTTGACATCTGGCAGATGACCAACTGCGCCCGCGCCTACGACAACCACGTGTACATGATCGCGGCCAACGCAGTGGGCCCAGATGCCGGGGGCAGTTACTACTTTGGCCACTCGATGATTGTCACGCCCATCGCCTGGCGGCTGGCGCAGGCCCGGGGCGGTGAGGAGATCATCGCGGCCAAGCTCGATCCCGACCCGTTGCGCTATATCACCTGGGGCAGCAAAAGCCCCCAGATCTTTGATCACCTCCAGGATCGCAATCTGGAGCTCTACGAGGAGATACTGAAAGAAGCCCGATCCCGGTTCGAGCCGGGCAAGCGGTTGCGCTAGCTCGGGCTTCAGAGAAAGGAGAACGAGGGTGGATATAGAGAAAGCGAATGCAGAAGCCTGTGAGCGAATGATGGAAGCCCGTCCCGTCCTGGTGGGGTTGGGCAAAGCATTGGATGTGATTCCCGGCATGCGCGAGGACCTGCTGCTACACGCCGGCCCCCCCATCAACTGGGAGCGCGCCTCGGGGCCCATGCGCGGCGCCATCACGGGGGCACTGATCTTGGAGGGCAAGGTCAAGGACGAGGCCGAAGCCAAGGCGTTGGTCGAATCGGGGCAGATCAAGCTGGAACCGTGCCACCATCACCAGACAGTGGGGCCAATGGCCGGCGTCACCTCGCCATCTATGTCGGTCTATATCCTGGAGAACAAGACCCACGGCAACAAATCCTATTCCAACCTCAACGAGGGCTATGGCAAGGTGCTGCGCTACGGCGCCTACAGCGAAGAAGTGCTCGACCGCCTGCGCTGGATGGAAGAGGTAATGGCGCCGGTGTTGGCTGGCGCCATCGAGGCCAGCGGCGGTGTCGACATCCGCGCCCTGTTGGCCGAGGCGCTGCACATGGGCGACGAGGGACACAATCGCAACAAGGCAGGCTCGATCCTGTACACGACAAAACTGGCGCCGTTCATCGCCAAGGCGGCGCCCAATCCCGACGTGGCAGCCAAGATCTTGCAGACTCTCGGCGACAATGCGCTGAGCGTGCTAAACCCGGTGATGGCCGCCTGCAAGGGGATGGTCGACGCCGCGCATGGAATCGAGGGCAGCACCATCGTGTCTGTCATGGCGCGCAACGGCACAGATTTTGGCATCCGGGTGAGCGGCCTGGGCGATCGTTGGTTCACCGCGCCTGTTGCCGTGCCGCAGGGCCTCTACTTCCCCGGGTTCAAGTCCGAGGACGCCAGCGGCGACATCGGCGACAGCACGATCACCGAGACAGCCGGCATCGGCGGCTTTGCCATGGCGAGCGCGCCCGCCATCGTTACCTTTGTCAGCGGCACCCCAAAGGATGCACTCAACGCCACCCTAGAGATGTACGAGATCACCTACGCCGAGCACAAGTACTTTACCATGCCGCCGCTGGACTTTCGCGGCACGCCGACGGGCATCGACATCCGAAAAGTGGTGGAAAAGGGGATCACACCTCGCGTCAACACCGGCATCGCACACAAGGAGGCCGGAGTGGGCCAGATCGGCGCAGGATTGGTGCGCCCGCCGATGGCAATGTTCGAAGAGGCTGTGGTCGCGTTTGCAGAAAAGTACGGATTCTAGAATCGAGGAGGTGAGTCAAATGGATCGCGAGCAATTCATCAAGATCATGGACAGTGCCAAGCTGTATGACCTGACCCAGGGGTGCAGCATCTTCACCCCACCCTGGCCTGGTGACAAGGCATTGGAAATCCATTTCTTCAAACGGGTGACCGGCGCCTACGGCGGAGGGCTGGGAGCCAACGGCCAATTTGTCCGCTGGAGCAATTCGGTAGGGACGCATCTGGTCGGCGAGACCGCCTTCCACTCAGGTGCCAGAGCCGTCGCTGACATTCCGCTCACGGACTTGTGCGGGCAGGGTGTTGTGGTTGACATCTCGGACGCCGTCTCCGATTATAGCCTGTATACGCCGGAGATGATCACCAGCCGCGCCACCGTCAAAAAAGGCGACATCCTGATCATCAACACCGGCTACCACCGCTACTCGTGGGACCAGCCGGACGTCTTCAACCCCAAGGCGCAGGGCGGTGTAGAATCAAAGGAATTCGGCTTCCTGGTACGGCATCCCGGACCCTCACCTGACTTTTTCAAGTGGGCCATGGATATGGAGCTGAAGGTCGTCGGTGTGGACTGCGGCTGCGCCGAGCACCCGATGAACACCAACTTGCGCTACATGCACGCCAACGAATTCGATAAGGCAGAGGCCAAGCTCAAGGCCGAATATGGCAAGTCGTGGGATGAGATGTTCCCACCCGACGAGTATTACCAGCTCACCCACATCACCATGCCCAAGGCTCACCTGCTGCTGGCGGAATCGATCGTGGGCGACATCGACAAGCTGAACAACCAGCGGGCCTGGATCATGATCATGCCCATTCCCTTCATGGAGGTTGAGTCAGCTTGGTCGCGGGTCGCAGCCATGCAGGCACCTGACGGCGTGAGCGAGGATGATTTCTTCAAGGTCATGGAATCGGCTGAGATGCTGGACATGACGCTGCCCTTCAGCGTCCAAACGCCCCAGTGGGCAAACTATGAGCCCCTCAGCGTCAAGTACGTTAAGCGCGTCGGAGGGCAGTACTTTGGCCTGGGCCGCAACAGTTCACTCTGCACGGCAAGCTTCCACCTGGCAACGCACATGGACGGCGAGAAACACTTTTACCCATCGGGGCGGACCATCGGCCAGGTGCCGCTGGAGGAATGGGTGGGTCCCGGCGTCATCGCCGACATCTCGCACCTGGTGAGCGATGCCAGCGTATACACACCAGAGATGATCGAGTCGGTGGTCGAGGTCCGCGAGGGAGACATCCTCATCACCAAGACCGGTTGGGGCAAGTATGGCTGGAACAGCCCCGACTCTGACGAATTCCGCTACATGATCCGGCATCCCGGTCCCTCCCCCGATTTTTCCCAATGGTGCATCGACAAGAAGCTCAGATGGCTGGGCGTAGACGCGGTGAGCCAGGATCACCCCATGAACACCATCCAGCGGATCTGGCACCCCAAGACCTTTGAGGAGGCAAACCGCAAGCTGATCGAGTCATTTGGTAAGGACTGGGACGAGATGTACCCGCTGGATGAGTTCTATCAGGACACTCACCTGAACCTCTTCCCCAAGAAAATCGTCCACGCGGAGAACCTGGGCACCGACCTGGCCACAGCGCCGAGTGGGCGATACTACATCGGATGCTACCTGCAAAAGGGCATGGAGTGCGCCTCGATGTGGGGGCGCTTTGTCGCTTTCAAAGAGGGAGACTGGCTGTCGGGCTTCAAGGATCTGCTCGCGGCCATCTAGCGTGATGCCGCCAGAGCTAACCGGCAATTCGCAGACAATCGAGGGCCTGCGCGGGCAGGCGCGCGACCGGATCGCAGACCTGCCCGCCGAGGCCTTGAAACCAAGAGTCGGGGATGGGGATTCGCCTCCATCTCTGACAGCAAGATGGAGGAGGTAGATGAAACCAGCTCCCTTCAAATACTACGCGCCGAGCACGGTGGACGAGGCGCTGGCGCGCCTGGCAGAGCACGGCTGGGATGCCAAGGTGCTGGCAGGCGGGCAGAGCCTGATCCCCATGATGAACTTTCGGCTGGCACAACCGGCCGTGATGGTAGATCTGAACGGCGTCTCCGAGCTGTTCTATATCCGGCCTGGCAGGAATGGCGGCTTGAGCATCGGCGCCATGACCCGCCAGCGCAAAGTGGAACTCGCTCCGATGGTTGCCGAGCGAGCTCCCATTCTGCGCGAGGCGCTGACCAAGGTTGCCCATCCCCAGATCCGCTCCCGCGGCACCCTGGGCGGGAGCATCGCCCACGCCGACCCATCCGCCGAGCTGGTGGCCTTGAGCGTGGCGCTGGATGCCCGCTTGCGGCTGCGCAGCAAGCAGCGGGGAGAGCGCTGGGTGGATGCGAGAGATTTTTTCCTGGGCCTGTTCACCACCGTTCTGGAGCCCGATGAACTGCTCACAGAGATTGTGCTGCCACCCATGCCATCACAAAGTGGTTGGTCTTTCATGGAAGTAGCCCGCCGCCATCACGATTTTGCCCTCGTAGGCGTTGCGGCTACCGTCATCCTGGAAAAGTCCCGCGACCCGGCGAAAGCCAAGTGCGAGCAGGCCCGTCTGGTGTACTTTAGTGTGAGCGACGGGCCGGTGGAGGCATTCGAGGCGGCGGCAGTGCTCAGAGATCAAGAGCCCACTGCCGAAGCCATCCGAGAAGCCGCCGAGACCGCAGGCAACAAAGACGTAGAGCCCAACAGCGATATCAACGCCTCATCGGAATATCGCCGCCACCTGGTCAAAGTTCTTGGACGGCGCGCCCTGACCGAGGCGTTTGAGCGAGCTAGGGCCAGTGCATGACGGCAGACGGAGGATAGTACTATGACTGAGCTGATCAAGATAACAGTCGATGTGAACGGCACCCAATACGAGCGCACCGTCGAGCCGCGTCTGCTGCTGAGCGACTTTTTGCGGCACGAACTCGGGCTAACCGGCACACACGTTGGTTGCGAGCACGGGGTGTGCGGCGCCTGCACCGTGCTGCTGGATGACGAGCCCGTCCGGTCTTGCCTGTTGTTCGCCGTGCAGGCCAGCAATCACCGGGTCACCACAGTCGAAGCGCTGGGCACGCCAGACAACCTGCACCCAATCCAGGAAGCCTTCCGGGAACGCCACGGCGCGCAGTGCGGCTATTGCACGCCTGGCATCCTCATGTCAGTGGTGCCCTTCTTGCAAGAGAACCCGGATCCGACCGAGGAAGAGATCCGCGAGGCCATCTCTGGAAATCTGTGTCGCTGCACTGGCTACCAGCATATCGTGGATGCGATCAAACTGGCAGCCGAGAGGATGCGAGCATAGGACGTGAGCCGCAGGCTCGTGGTGTAGCGCTCATCTCGCCTCCTGCGAGGATTCTCGCTCACCGCGAAGCACGATTCATGGTCTTTAGGATAGGAGTAGAACCGTGACGGAAAAATACGTTGGCAAACGCATGACGCGAACCGAGGACCCGCGGTTGCTGACCGGGCAGGCCCTGTTCGTGGATGACGTCCAGATACCCGGAATGCTCCATGCCGCGTTTTTGCGCAGCGACTATGCCCACGCGCGACTGAAAAGCATCGACGTTTCTGCTGCGCGGGAACGCCCCGGCGTCGTGGCAGTATTCACCGCTGAGGACATGGGTGAGGACTGGCGGCCAAGCCCACCGAACGTGTCTCCGCCTCCCGGCATGAAGGGTGTCACCTTCTATTCGCGCACGCCAGTGCCGCTGGTGAAGGACACAGTCCACCATGCAGGCGAGGCCCTGGCCATGGTCATTGCCGAGAGCCGGTACATCGCCGAGGACGCCGTCGAGGACATCTGGGCTGACCTTGAGCCGCTGGACGCAGTGGTGGACATAGAAACAGCGCTGGATCCGGATGCGCCCCTCGTCCACGATGATCTGGAATCCAACCTGGCTGCCCACCTCGCCCAGAAGAAGGGCGACTATGAGGCCGCTCGAAAGCAAGCCGATCTGGTTGTCAAGCGCCGCATCGTCATCGACCGCGGCGCGGCTGGCGCGATGGAGAACCGGGGCATTGTGGCCCACTGGGATCCCAGGGCCGAGCACCTAACAATGTGGGATACGACCCAGGCTCCCATCCCCATCCGAAACGGCCTGGCGGCGTTGTTCGGCCTTTCGGCGCCTCAGGTCCGGGTGATCGCGCCATTTGTCGGCGGTGGTTTCGGCCCCAAGATCATGCTGTACTACCCTGAGGAGGTCATCCTTACCTGGGCGACCCTGAAGATGGGACGCCCGATCAAATGGATCGAGGATCGCCGGGAGAACTTTTTTGCTACCACGCAAGAACGAGGGCAAGTGCACTATGCAGAGATGGCCCTGACCAAAGAAGGGCGCATCCTGGGCATCCGTCACGACTTCTTGCACGACACCGGCGCCTACAATCCCTACGGCCTGACCATCCCCCTCAATACACAGAGCCACGCGATGGGCGCATATGACGTGCCGAACTATGCATCGGACCTCAAGGTCGTCTTCACCAACAAGACCATCGTTACTCCCGTGCGCGGGGCAGGGCGCCCGCAGGGCATCTTTCTGGCAGAGCGCCTTCTGGACGTGGCAGCCAAAGAGCTGGGCATGGACCGCCTTGAGATCCGGCTGAAGAACCTCATCCCGCCCGATGCCTTCCCCTACGAACATCAGATCATCGACCAGGCTTTTGCCCCCTTGATCTTTGATAGCGGCAACTATGCGGCTACCCTGGAAAAGGCCGCAGCCATGATCGGCTACGAAAAGTTCGTCCAGGAGGAGCAGCCGCGCCTGCGTGCTGAAGGCAAGCACGTGGGCCTCGGGATCGTACCCTTCGTCGAGACGTCGGGGGTCGGACCGTACGAAGGGGGCCGGGTCACCGTCGAGACCGATGGGCGGGTGAGTGTCGCGACCGGTGTGGGCACACAAGGACAGGGGCACTTTACCTCCTTCGCCCAGATCGTGGCTGATCAACTGGGCGTGAGCCCGCGGGATGTGCGGCTGGTGACCGGAGACACCGCGGAGTTTCACTGGGGGACCGGCACGTTTGCCTCCCGGGGCGCCGTGGTCGCGGGCAATGCCATACGCGCAGCAGCCGCCTCGGTCCGAAAGAAAGTCCTTGCCTTGGCCAGCAAGGTGCTGGAGACACCCGAGGATGAGCTTGAGTTGGTGGACGGCCATGTCCGCGTGGCAGATATCCCTAGGCAGTCGATCAGCTTAGGCGAGCTGGCAGTGCTGGCCAATCCGTTGCGCGGCGCCGTCGAGCCGGGCACCGAGCCTGGGCTGGAAGCCACCGACTACTTTGGTCCCCAGTACGGGGCGACCGCCAACGGCGCTCACGCCCTGATCCTGGAAGTGGACCTGGAAACGATGATGATCGACATCAAGCGCTACGTGACGGTTGAGGATTGCGGCACGATACTCAACCCGCTGATCGTGGACGGTCAAATCCACGGCGGAGTAGCACTTGGGATCGCCAACTCGTACTACGAGCAGCTCATCTACGATGAGAACGGGCAGCTTTTGAATGCGTCGCTGGCCGACTACCTGATCCCGACATCCACCGAAGTCCCGCGGATCGAGATAGGCCACGAGGAGACCCGCTCACCGCTGAACCCTATCGGCAACAAGGGGGTGGGGGAAGCAGGGACCATCCCGGTGCCGTCCGCGTTTGCCCAGGCAGTGGAGGATGCTCTGAGCGATTATGGCCTGGAGGTGCTCGAAATGCCGTTGAGCCCGAACCGGCTATTCGAACTGCTGCATCAGCGGGAAGAATAGCCAGAATTCGAGCAGGCAGTCCGCAGAGTTCGACAAGCATGGATAGAAGTGCAAGGAGGTGAAATCATGAAGTTGCAGGGCGAGTATGTCTTTGACGGACCGCGTGAAGAAGTATGGGAAATCATACGTGACCCAGAGGTGCTGGCGACAGCCCTACCCGGAACTCAGAGCCTGGAACAGGTCGGCGAGAATGAGTTCGAGGGCACCATGCACGTGCGGATCGGTCCGGTGGCTGGCGTCTTTGCCGGCAAGATCGTCGTCTCAGACGAGGTGCCTCCCGAAAGCTGCACGCTGACCGTGGAGGGCAAGGGCGCGCCAGGATTCGCCAATGGAACCGGGCGTGTCAAGCTGATAGAACAGGGTGATGACCAGACCCTGCTGCAGTACGAGGGTGACATGCAGGTCGGCGGCAGGCTCGCCAGCGTAGGCCAGCGGTTGATCGATACCGCCAGCAAGAGCATGATCGCCCAAGGGCTAGAGTCGTTGAACAATGCCCTAAAAGTGCGCATGCTGGGCGAGGAAGAGGGCATTACAGTCGAGTACGTGCCGCCCACCGAAGCCGAGTTCGCGGCAGCAGTCGCCAAAGACGTGGCCCGTGAAATGCTCCCTCCGGCACAGCTCGTGGCCATCGTCTTGGCTGCAGTGGCAGCCATTGCGCTGCTGATCTTCCTGCTAACAAGGGATGAGGAGGAAGAATAGAACTCGCCCGCTTGGAGCTCGTAGGCAACGGCCTGCGGCACAGAAGATATAGCAGATCCTGAGCGTCCGGTGGCTGACTTGACACACGACGCCTCATTGTGTACAATCAAGTCTGGTTTTTCGGCGGAGGGGAGCGCAGGCAGCAGTGAGACGTTGACTCAGTAGGCTGGATGCATGTGCCACACCCCACAGACAGGCAAGGAGGAGGGAAAACAATGAAAAGCAGGCATTGGAAGGACAAGGGGCAGTTGTTCAGAGCGACCATTGTGTTCGCCGTTCTGGTCGCAGTCGTCCTGGGAGCCACCTCATGTGGGCAGTCGGACACAGAGGCTCCGGACACAGGAGAGGCCACGCTGGCTATCGAGCACTTCAGTATCATCGAAGGAACCACCTGGTCCGGCGCCCACGACCGTGCTGGAAAGCGGATCGCCGAAAAGTATCCCAACGTCGATTACATCTACAGAGAGGAAGTGGGTCCCGACCTCGCCGTTCCCTACGCAGAGGAGATGATCGATGAAGGCGCCGACATCGTCATCGGCAACGCCGAGTTCATGGGCCTGCCCCTGCAAGATATCGCCGATGACTATCCGGACGTCTACTTTGGGGCTATCATCGCCAGCGATCTCACGACAAAGCGGAACTTTATACGGCTCTTCCCCAGGCAGTATCAGGCCTTATACCTGGAAGGGCTCATCGCCGGCGCCCTGACGGAAACCGGCAATATCGGGATCGTCTCGGCCTTCCCATGTGTCCAGGTGATCAGGCGACAGAATGGCTTCTATCTTGGCGTGCAAGATGCCGCTGAACTGCTCGGCAAAGAGATCAATGTGTACGTCAAGTATGTCGGGGACTGGTACCTGCCCGCTGAGGAACGAGACATTGCCAACACCTTGATCACGCAGTACGACGTCGATGTCCTCACCCAACAAACCGACTCCGGATCCCCTCTGGACGTAGCCCAGGAACAGGGAATCTGGTTCATTGGGAAGGACATGGACATCGTCGGATTTTACGGGTGGTCGGACACCAATACCGTGGCGGTGTCGTTTGACACACGGTGGGAAGTGCTCTACGAGTATATGCTCAAGGAATTCCTGGCTGGCGAGGAGAATCCCGAAACCGTGCTCTATTTGGGTATGGACAGCTCGATGACGCTGGCTGACGGAACCGTGGAGCCGACCGTGGATATCATGAACGACAACAAAGTCGGTATTGACGCCATCAGCCCGGCGGCACTGCCCTTGATTCCCCAGGAGATCGTCGATCTGGTCAAAGAAAGAAGACAGCAGATGATCGACGGCAAGTGGGATCCGTTCACCGAGTATGCCTTTGTCAGCAACGGCACGGGCTTGGACCTGGAGGGCACGCCGATTCCCGCTGCCGGGACGACGGTCAAACCGGCCGGCGAGGTGCCGACCGATGCATGGTTGCTCTCCCAGTTCAACTTTGACCTGCAAGGCATGACCATTCTGGAGTAAGACTTGGGCCAACAGCCATCCTCAGCGATATCGATGCTTGGCCATCTCCAGTAGCCAATAGGCGTGGGGCTCCCATTCTGGAGGGGAACACACCCAAAAGAGGGAGCCTCATTCCTATTCTGCCGCGCCGCTCCGGCGGAAGCGCAGAACTTGGTTCTGCAAGGTGGACACGGACCCATCCTCTGTTGGGAGGATCGCAGGAGGAAAGACAGGTGCAGAGAAAGCTCCTGGAAGAGATAGAACGGGGAGAGACCGTCCTCGAGGCGCGGGGGATCACCAAGAGGTTTCCCGGCGTCGTCGCCAACGACGGCATAGATTTCGAGATCAAGGCAGGCGAAATCCACGCAATCCTTGGGGAGAACGGCGCGGGAAAGACCACCCTGATGAACATCCTATTCGGGCTGTACCAACCCGATGAAGGCGAGATCCGGATTGGGGGTCAGGGCGTGCACTTCCGATCGCCCCTGGATGCCATCGATCTTGGCATAGGCATGGTTCATCAGAACCGGAAATTGGTGCCGGCGCATACAGTGATCGAGAACATCATACTTGGTCACCCCAAGGCCGGGAGAATCCTGAATTTGCGGAAGACGGGGGCTGAGATAGAGGACCTCTGCGAGAAATACGGATTCGGCATCGACCTGAAGGCCAAGGTGTGGCAGCTATCAGAGGGTGAGAAGCAAGTCGTGGAGATCCTCAAAGCCCTCTACCGGGGGGCCAAGGTCCTCATCCTGGACGAGCCGACCTCCGCCCTGGCGCCTCCAGAAACCAGGAGACTGCTGGCATCGATCGAAGCCATGGCAACGGATGAGCTAGCCATCGTACCCTTTATCACCCACAAGCTGCCCATCGTCCTGTCGGTCAGCGACAGGGTTACGGTTCTACGGCGCGGAAAGGTTACGGCCCGTCTGAACACACGGGATGTAACCGAAACGAGCCTGGCCAAGGAGATGGTGGGCAGAGAGGTCATCTTCCGGCTGGAGAGAGCACAGGTGGAACCCGGAGCCCCGATTCTCACGGTAGAGAACTTGACAGCGCGCAGCGACAAGGGATTCTTGGCGCTAAAAGGGGTTTCCTTCTCTGTGCGTGAAGGCGAGATCCTTGGCATAGCCGGCATCTCTGGCAACGGACAGCACGAATTGGCAGAGGTACTCGCCGGTCTTCGAAAGGCAGAGGGAGGCAAGGTATCGTTCGGTGACAAAGAGATTACGCACTGCTCGGCGCTGGAGAGGTGGCAGATGGGCATGGGATACATTCCCGCAGAGCGCGTAGATGTAGGGTCCATCGGCGATTTCTCGCTCACGGAAAACGTCACCATGAACTACTACTTTGACCGCGAGTTCTGCCGGCAGGGATTGGTGGATTATGGGAAGCTATGCAATCTGACAGAGGAGATGCTGTCCGAGTACGACGTGGCAGCTCCCGGCCCAGACACAAAGGCCAAGAATCTGTCAGGAGGGAACCTCCAGAAGCTCATCCTAGCGCGCGTACTCACACGCAAGCCTCGGCTGATCATCGCCAACCTGCCAACCCAAGGGCTTGACGTAGGGGCGACCGAGTTCGTTCGCAACAAGCTCATAGAGGCCAAGAAAGAAAGAGCTGGCGTTCTCCTTATCTCCGAGGACCTTGACGAGGTGCTGTCCTTGAGTGATTGGGTAGCCCCAATCTACGAAGGGGAGTTCATGGGCATCATCCACGGGGACGAGTGCTCACGGGAGAGCATAGGTGCCATGATGGCCGGTTCGCGGCCCGAGGGACTAGCATCATGACCATTGGCAGCTACGAATTCAAGCTCGAGAAAAGAATGGTGTTGCGCAACTGGGAGGCTGCGCTCATCTCGATCCTGGCGATCGTCTTCGCCCTCCTCCTGTTCAGCCTCATCTTTCTCTTTGCCGGGATCAACCCGATCAGCGCATACCAGGAAATCTTTTCCTACGCATTTGTGAACAAGTTTGGCTTGCCGCTGACGATCAACCGCTTCATATTCCTGCTGCTATGCACATCCGCCTTTATCATTCCCTACAGAGCCGGTCTGTGGAACATCGGTATGACTGGGCAGCTCTACTTCGGGGCGCTGGGTGCGTTTGGGGCGCTGATGGCCTTGGGCGGAAAGGAATCGATTCGCGCAGAGCTGAACCCTCTGCTTCTGATCCCCCTCATGCTGTTTGCCGCAGCAGTGGGCGGCGCATTGCTCGGGGCCCTTGCCGGCTTTCTGAAGGGCAAGTACAACATCAATGAGATCGTAGTGACGATGGTCCTGAACTTTGTCGCCTATTGGCTGGTGGCCTACATGATCAAAGAGGGCGGTCCCTTCATGAATCCCGGCGGGAGGGGTGAGAGCTTTGAGCTGCCCCCGTCCGTCTACGCGCCCCTCCTCGGCGACATCCCATTCACCATCTTTCTCGCGCTGGGCCTGGCCTTGCTGCTGTACTTTCTCTTTGCCAAGACCCGCCTCGGATACGAGATCAAGGCACACGGCCTCAGCCCGGCGGCGGCCAGATATGCCGGCATAAGTC